>C687J13239_1000034_pt1 | contig 104851 bp, 84 predicted proteins | sample RifGroD2_FD_13239 | JGI IMG/M metagenome (IMG submission 13239) | reverse complement strand
GGACTATTAATATCCTCTATAGCTCCTATAGAGGGGGGGTCTATAGCTCCTATAGAGGGGGGGTCTATAGCTCCTATAGAGGGGGGGTCTATAGCTCCTATAGAGGGGGGCGTTCTTGCTTCATAAATATTTGATGAACATCCGCCATTTTGTTTATATCTTTTTTGCCTTTCAATCCATCCTTTTTCTTCAGCTATTTTTAAATATTTAATTATTGTCGATACTGTTAATCCTGTTTTTTTCATTAATGTATTGGTACTTGGGAAGGCACTTGGACAATGTTCATTCATAAATGTTGATAATACAATTAAAATATATTTGCAATTTGGTTCTAAATTTGAATCAAGAATTGCAGTTCTCCAAGTATAAAAATGTCCTATTTTTTTGTCAGTTCTTTCCATTATTATTTTCCTCCAATACTACAGAATTTTGTAATAAAGTCTTGCCGGGATGCCAAGTCTTTTTGTAGAAATCAATTTTAAGGAAATGAGATTTTTACGGAGGGAACTTATTTTGTCAATTCCAAGCATTAAATCTTGAGATTGTTTTTTGTCCGTAATATGAAAAGAACCATCATCTATTAATTCTCGTTGCTGTTTAAAATAAAATCTTTTTGATAAAAGATATGAGTAATAAACAGCAGGTAATAATCCGATTTGCCTTATAAGAATTTTGTTTGTAGAAATCCAAGGTTCTTCGGTTGAGGGAATTTCTTCTTCATCTGGGAATTGAATAGGCTGTTTTGATCGGTCCATTTACATCCTCCTTTAGAGATTGCAAATGGCAATGGGAAAATAGATATGTCATTTGAAACCTCGCTATGCGGCTTGAATCCGCAGGTTTAATTGAAAGGGAAATGGAACGGTTACATAGCGAATAACCGTTCCATCAGCCTGGGCAGCTTCCCCCGATGATCAGTCAGGGTATCCTTATTTCTACTATATTATATAAAAAATCTAAGGGAAAATAAAGGGATATTTTTCTTAATTATTTTAAAGATTTAAGGAGATAGAGGAAATCTGCTTATTAGTCTTAAAATATTTAATAGTCCAGACCTTATCTTTTGAAAGATATTCCCGGATGGCCTTGGGCGTTTCATGATTATCCCCTAATTTCCTAACAAGATTATTGTGAAAATGAATCAGGTCGCAGGTTGGGATTTCTGATAAATCAATAAGTATTTTCATTTATTTCTCCTGAAATTTTTGAAGGATGTCGCAAATTTTATCCCTTATCTCTGCTGGTAATTTGGAAATACAATCGCTTGGAAGATCATTTTTCCAATCATATAAATATTCATTCAGATCATCCCAAACTTGCCCAAATATCCAACCGTTATCAAAAAAATGGTCAAGGATTATTTTACAATTTTTACATATTTTGTAATTTGAAATTGTTTTATTCCCAAAACAAGAAAAGAAATGATAATTCGAATTTATATTAATTGTTTCTCCACATTCATAACATTTGTGTTCTTTTCTTGCTCTTCTGATTCTTTCTCCGGTTTCTCCATCCCAATCATCAGAATAAATAGGAACAGTACATGAACAATTCATATTTATTTCTCCTTCACAAATGCGGTATAAAATCCTGTTGGAAGTTTAACATAAATTGATTCACCCTTGTATTTTTTCAATTCATCTAAAAGATTTTCTTCAAAACAAAAATGAGTTAAATGATTTTGAGAAACAAAAGGACTGAATCCCATTGCCCGATATTTTTCTATTTCTTCATATTGTATTTTCTTCATTTCATCTCCAATTTAAACATTAATTCATCTGCTTCATCCTGATCCATATCCCCTGGATCTGTTTTTAAATCAGGCAATTTCCAACATTTTACCCCTCGAAAACAAAGTTCAGAATAGATTTTTTCTGCTTGTTTTCTGGCTTGGGATTCAGGATCAAACAATAAAAATACTTCTTTCATTTTTGTTAATTTTCTGATTTGCTCCAATCGGTATTTGATCCCAAATAGAGCAATGGCCCCATCCCCTAAACGCCAGACATCTGTTGCCCCTTCAACAATTACGCATCTATCATTTACCGGATTCCCATAATAGATTGTTTTATGTTCGATTGTTTCTAATTCTTGTGGACAGGCTATATATTTCAATTTGTGTTTTCCGGTAACATCTCGCCCTTGAAAGGAAACAATTTCACCTTTCCACTCAATCGGAATAATTATCCTATGGCTATAATCGAGTGTTTTGCCCTCTATTTCGAGTGGCGCAAGTGGGCCGGTGCTCTTTATCCCATATTTATTTTTAATCAGTTCTGGGTCAAATTTGCGCTTTCTGAGATAGGTTTCGTGGTGCGGCAGAAGATCGGTCATCCCTCCCGGAAATTTGAAATTGCTTTTTCGTTTTATCTCTTTCTTTTTTTGGATTGTCAGGACTGAATACTTTTTGATTATTTCATCAGCTTCATAGGTTGAAATCCGTAAAAGTCTTGCAAGCGCCTTCCTTTGTGATTTTCCTCCACAGCGCCAGCAGACAAATTTATCAAAAAATCTAGATTGAATATCAAAACAATATCCTAGATGATAACCGGGATTGCCGGAACAGAACGGACATTCAATATGAATCCATCCATCTGAACAATGTTTATGCCCTGATGTGATTCCGTTCAGGTGGAAATCCCGATATAATTGTTTGATGTTAAGCATTTATTAAAATCCACATGCTTTATCAAAACAATGTTCACACATACCAGAAATTTTATATTCTTTTTGTCCTGCTAATGAATAAAATGATTTGTCAGTAATTGGTTGTTTACAATCAATACAAATATTTTTTTTGATTGCTTCTTCTTTGGTAATTTTGAAAATATTTTTAGTTATTGTATTTTTTAAATCTTGTAATGAATTTTGTTTATGTAATCCTCCCCATTGATCAAGGCGATAACCATTTTCATATTTTGGGCCAGAACGAATATCATACTTTTCGTCTTCGGACCATCCGCATTGACAACCGTAAAGTCCATATATAATCCCCACTCCTACATCCACACTTTCACACGTTGCTCTTTCTCCACATGCAGGGCATTTTCTAAAACTCATTTTGTTTCTCCTTATTTGTATTATTAAAAATCCAGAAGATCAAAAATATAGTCCGGTTCAAGGCCGAAATGGCCATACAAAACTTATTCGGGATCAACCCCGCTTAATATTTCATTTCTTGCTTCTTCGATTAAATTATCAGCTTCCTCGGAAGAAAGATTGTCTCGTCGCATAATTGTTGTTTTAAGATTGTCCATATTTATGCCACCTATTAGCCTTACACACAGCCTGTAGCGGTTCCTTCCAAATATCCCAGAACCTCCGCGCTCGCGTTCCGTCCATCTGGGCAATGCGCTCGTTATCGAACGCCCACCAGTCCGCGATGCTATGAAACTCGCATCCTATTTTCATGTGGGCGTCGAAAATTATGATGTAGTATGTATCTGTTAATATTTGGATTGGAACTTTTTCGATGGTTATCTTTTCACCATTAGCGCCCCGGAGATAAGCGCCCTGGAGATAAGCGCCCTGGAGATAAGCGCCCTGGAGATTAGCGCCCTGGAGATAAGCGCCCTGGAGATAAGCGCCCTGGAGATAAGCGCCCTGGAGATTAGCGCCCTGGAGATCAGCGCCCTGGAGATCAGCGCCCCGGAGATAAGTGTCCTGGAGATAAGCGTCCCGGAGATTAGCGCCCTGGAGATCAGCGCCCCGGAGATAAGTGTCCCGGAGATTAGCGCCCTGGAGATTAGCGCCCCGGAGATTAGCGTCCTGGAGATCAGCGCCCCGGAGATAAGCGCCCCGGAGATAAGTGTCCCGGAGATAAGCTTTTGTTTTATATGCCCACCGCACAGCGAGGCCAATTTTTAGATATAAGCTGGTTTTTTCGGCAGCCTCAATCTCTGCTATAAACTGTACTTCCCCGGAAAACCTGTTTTTTATCTCGAATTTCATTTTATTCTCCTTTGTTTATTTTATTATACTGGATTGTTTAAAAATATCCGTTAAAATATCTAAAATTTATACAACCATAATTCCATATTTCGGCTGGTATTCTCATTTCAGAACAAATTCCGCAGGCATAAGCGATATTGTAAATGCAATTGTTACAGCGTTTTTCTCCGGTTTCCCCCATTCCATACCATGGGATTTTTAAATCATTTGATAATTCTTTTAATTCTGGTTTATTTTGGGAATGCCAATGATTTAATTTTGTTTCAAAAGTGAATTCCCATTGTTTAAGAGCAATCACATTTTGGATTGAAAGATCACAGGTCCAGAAATCAAATTTTTCAATATATCCTCGACCTGAAAGGAGTTTGGCTCTTCTGGCATCAATAAAGGTCCGGGGAAAAGAAAACTTGATTTTATTTCCCATCAATTCAGCTTGTTTCAGACTGGCAGCCATTCGATCCATCCGACAAAAAGATATGAGGAAACAATCAATAAAACAATTCCTATTTTCATTTTCTCCCTGATAAGGTTTTCTATGATCCTGGAAGCGTTTTTCTGCTGTTGTAGCCATTCCCGTACTTCCGGGGATAGACTAGCCAGCCAGGCCACTTTTTTTCGATTAGGGGGCAGTTTTGGCCTTCCTGCCCCTGGTCTTTTACCGCCCTTACCGATTATGTCTTGCGAGGCTATACTCTTCATGGCTTCATCCTTCATCATTAATCCCGTATTTTTCTTCGGCTTGAGCCGTTTTGAGATTGTGCTCAAACTGTATCATCGGATCGCTTGAGTAGTGCCCACAATCACCGTGGCACCACGATTCACAATTAAAGCAAAACCCGGAATCAATCTTACGTTGGATATCTTCAGCCTCTGCCTTCCCCCTCGCCTCTTTTCTTGCCGGTGCGCCTTCCCATTTTCCCCGAGCCGCAATGATGAGCCCTAACAGCTGATCGTCTGTTTGATCGCGCCTATCAACATCGTGCCCCGACTCAAGCCTATCCCGGCACTCTGCCAAAATCTCAGTATCCGGCCTGGTGATATCCCCGCGCCACTCGCACGGCGAGAAATCGCCCCATCCGCGAGAAGACAGGTAAATTGTTACCATCTTCTTTTCCTGCTCGGCCCGCGCTTGGACTTCGGCCTTTTCCGCTTGCCCCGCTGGCGTCTTTTCCCAATCCTCATGAGTTCCGGCCCAAAGGCCGTTGGGGTTGTCGCCAAGGCGAGTAAAATATTCCGCCGGGATGGCGCTAAACTTTTTATCCCGTACCAGCCCTGCTACCCGCTTCTTTTCGTCGGGATCAGTAACCCCAAGTAGAGGGCTTCCGCTGGTTGTCCAGATCGTCCCGTCAGCTTTGATTATTGCGGGGATCGTGAGAGCTATTTTTCCGTTTCTTGCGGCCACTATCGTTTCCATGATTTCCTCCCTAGTTGAGTTGATTTCTTCCTCTCTATAATTAAAATATATATCCTTTTCAAATAAAAGTAAAGGGTAAATACAATCTTTTTTAAAATAAATTTCTCAATTCTTCAAAAGCCTCATCAATCCTAATTTTTTTGATTCCCTTGCTAGCTAAAAATTCCTTGATTTTTCCCTTGATTGAATAATAGGAGGTATCGGCAGCAATCCCCATAATTTCGGCAGGGCCAGAAAAGATAATATCTGCTATCAATCGTGCCTCTTCTCCTAAATTGTTCATCAAATGCCGAAAAACAGCCGTATTTTCCGTGTTAATCGACTTAGCCATTTCTTCATATTCCTCGCAAACATTTTCCCTTTGATCTTTAACAAAATCACATAATGCTCTGGTGACATAATGGTGGACGCAGGTTGATAATTTCCCCCTGGAAGGATCATAATTATCAACAGCAATACAAAGAGCCAAAAGGGCTTCAGATTTTAATTCCTCAAAATCTATTCCGGTTGTCCGGCAAAATGACCAAGCTAAAGAATGAGCCTGATTGATGTGTTTTGTAGCCAGAATATTCATTTTTTGTCCTTGCCCTTTGAAATGAGTTCTTTGCATTTCTCAAAATCCTCCATTAATTTTTCAAAGCATTTTTCACAAATCCCGTGAGAAAGCCCGCCTTGGGTTCCCTTGGAATCAATTACCCGGATGAAAGTGGTACAGTATGAGCATTGCACAACCAGGATGTTAGATTGTTTGGTCATTTTATAAACAAAAGTTTGAAAGATGATTTTCAGGATAAGAAATGATAAAGGGTAATGGCCCATTTTGTGTTGAATCAATTGAATACCAAACCTTTCCGTCATTTCCATAATGCGAGAATTTAATACTTACAAATTCCCCAATTTTAAAATGGGCACAAGAAACAGTAGCTTTTGCCGTTACGTACAATTCTTTTTTAGATTTCATAAATTCTCCTTTGGGCAGTTTAGAGTCATACCCAGGATGGTTTTTAATTACCGGCTTCTGTGTTGACCTTTCTGCATCCTGATCGGCTTGGTTGAATTTCCGTTTGCTTTCTGGATGAGAATTGCTTGCTCTAAAGTTTCCGCTTCACAACAACTTCCGTCCGCGAAGTAATAAGTATTTATTCTCATTTTGTCCTCCTTAAAGGTTTGTTTTTCTCTTCCCTATAATTTAAATATATATCCTTTTCAAAAAAAAGAAAAGGAAAAAGTAAGAAAAAAGAGGAAAAAAGCCAAAAAAAATTCAACCACTTTATTTTCTTAATAAAATCCTATATATTTAAGATAAATAAGTCATTCAACCCTAATAAAAAGATTGAAAATGGTCCGAACAAAAACAAAAATTCCCTCCAAACCGATTAAAAAGGCTAGAAAGAAGCCCCAAAGAGTATCCCCTATCCCTAAACAGCCAGAAGGCAGGCCCCCTATATATGATTCTAAGGTTCACCCGGAATTAGCTCATAAGTTTTGTCTATTGGGTTGTACTAACGAAAGATTGGGACAATTGTTGGGTGTATCTACGATTAGCATAGAAAATTGGATAAGACAATATGATGAGTTTTTTAGGGCCATAAAGGAAGGGAGGGAGATTGCAGACGCTAACGTGGCCAAATCCCTATATCATAGAGCCTGCGGATACACCCATGAGGATGTCCATATATCAGCTTATCAAGGGGAAGTGCTTATTACCCCAATTGTAAAACATTATCCGCCTGATGTTGGGGCGGCGACTCTTTGGTTGACTAATCGCACAAAACAATTATCACCTGATAAACGTTGGACAGTAAATCAGCAACAAGAAATATCTGGCCCTAATGGCGAACCACTCCAGGCTGGTAATGTTGTCGTGATCCTTCCTCCTGAACGGAGTTTGAATAATGGGTGAAGCCTGCCCCAAACAGGATTTGATTGAGATCCGCCCTCAGCCTGGACCGCAGACAGATTTCTTGCAGTGTCCGGCTGATGTTGTATTTTTCGGAGGGAGTGCTGGGGGCGGAAAAAGTTTTGCGTTATTGTTAAAGCCTCTTTATAACTTTAATAATTCCAAGTTTGGCGCGGTAATATTCAGGAGAACAACAAAGCAAATCCAGGAAGAAGGCGCATTGTGGGATGAAGCAACCGGGCTTTATACCCCACTTGGCGCAAAATCAAACGAGAATAAATTAAAGTTTACCTTTTTAACAGGAATGAGAGTTGCATTTGCTCATATGCAACATGAAAAGGATAGGTTCGATTGGCAAGGATCACAGATTCCGCTTATTGGATTTGATGAAATAACTCATTTTACCTGGAAACAGTTTTCTTATATGTACTCTAGAAACCGTTCTGCTTCTGGGGTATCTGGGAAAATTCTTGGAACTTGTAATCCTGATCCTGATAGTTGGGTACGACAATTTATTGATTGGTATATAGGAGAGGATGGATTTGTAATTAAATCTCGCTCTGGGGTAATTCGTTGGTTTGTTCTTGATGGAGATCAGGTTGTTTGGGCATCGACAAGGCAAGAACTGGTCGATAAATACCCAATGTTGATTCCTTCAAGTTTTACGTTTATCCGTTCTTCTGTATTTGATAATCGGATTTTGTTGGAGAAAGACCCCGCATATTTATCTAAACTTCACGCCCTCCCAAGGGTAGAGCGGGCACAACTCCTTGAAGGAAATTGGAATATTCGCCCCTCTGCCGGTATGTTTTTTCGGCGCTCTGATTTTGAAATTGTTTCAGCTATTCCGGCAGGTGGTAAAAGAGTAAGAGCTTGGGACTTAGCCGGGACAAAGGCCGATCCAGTAGAAAAGAAAATCCGGGAAAAGGCAGATGGGCCAGCTTGGACTGTTGGGGTTAAAATGGTTAAAGTTGGCGGTATTTATTTTATTGAGGATATTGAGCGTAGCCAAATTGATTCAAGCAAAGTCCTTTCAACAATAAAGAATACAGCTTCACAGGACGGGACAAAAACGAAAGTACGGATTCCGCAAGATCCAGGACAGGCCGGGAAATCTCAGGCCAAACATTTTATTTCTGAAATGGCTGGATATAATATTGTTTCATATCCTGTTTCCGGGAGTAAGGAGACAAGAGCAACTCCATTATCAGCACAAGCACAAGCAGGTAATGTTAAATTGTTAAGGGGTAGTTGGAACGAATCTTTTCTTTTGGAAGCTGAAAACTTTCCTGATGGGACAAAGGACCAGATTGATGCCGCCTCAGATGCATTTGATGAATTGACCAATGTTAAAATGGCTGGTGTTTGGGGATCAAAACCTAAAGTGAGCATTGCTCAAAGATGAATGCAATAGCGGTAATTCCAGCAAGATTTGCGTCAACAAGGTTCCCCGGTAAACCTCTTGCCTTGATTGCTGGTTGGCCAATGGTTCTTCATGTTTATAAGCGGGCCAGGGAGATAAAAAGGGTTGATGGGGTAATTGTTGCAACTGATAGTGATTTAATTGTTAAAACAGTTACGGATGCTGGCGGGGTTGCAATATTCACTTCTCAGGATCATCAATCGGGAACAGATAGAGTTGCAGAAATAACAAACGGAATGCCTTCCGATAGGATTGTTTTAAATATTCAAGGTGACCTTCCTTTTGTTGATCCAAGAGTTTGCGAACAGCTTATTCAATGCCTGTTTGATAATCCAAATATTGATATAGCAACTCCGGTGATTGCTCAAGGAGTAGGACAGCAGAGAGATTTTCTTGATTCAAATACGGTAAAGTCTGTTTTTGATTTGAATAATAAGGCATTGTATTTTTCTCGTAGACCAATTCCTGATTCAACTCCTTATCCGGTTGATCAGTTCCCAATTTGGCATAAGCATATTGGGATTTATGCATATAGAAATGAGGTATTGCAAAAGGTATCTAAATTGAAACCAACCAAACTTGAGCAATATGAAAGGTTGGAACAATTAAGATGGCTGGAGAATGGTATAAATGTTCAATGTGTAGTTGTTAATAATGATTGCGGTCCTGATATAAATTGTCCCGCTGATTTAAAAAGGTTGAATAGATGAATAGAACAAAGCCAAAACAAGTTGTAAATGTAAAAGATGAAGCAAGAAAAATGCTTCGTGCCTCTATTCATCGTGTTTTGTCTTCTTCATTGCTTACTTCCAGGGCTTCTTTGGCTCACAAATTGGGCCAGTCCTTTCATGGTAAAAGGGATTTGTATGAGGCTCTTGGTTATCCTCAATTAAATGAAATAGTATTTGAAGATTATTACGGTAAGTATCGCCGGGGAGATATAGCGGCCAGAATTATAGACGCTCCTGTGGAAGGTGCTTGGCAGTCCATGCCGGAAGTGATTGAATCAGTTGATAATGAAACTGCCTTTGAAAAGGAATGGAGTGAGCTTGAAAAGAAACATCATATTTATTCAACATTGATTCGTTTGGAGAAATTGACCAGGATTGGTCAATATGGGGTTTTGTTGTTTGGATTTTCCGACGTTAAAACAAAAGAGGATATGGCTAAACCTGTAACCGGGAAGGTTGAATTGCTTTATCTTCAGCCTTATTCAGAGGGTAATGCTACAATAAAAAGTTGGGATAGAAACCCAGGCTCAGAGCGATATGGGAAGCCGGAAGTATATCAACTTTCATATACTGAGCCGGGAAGTAATGCGAAGATTACGAATGATTTATTGGTTCATCATTCAAGGCTTTTGCATGTAACAGAGGGACTGCTTGAATCAAATATATTTGCCCTTCCCATATTGGAAAGGATTTACAATCGTCTGTTAAATCTTGAATTGATTGTTGGTGGTTCGGCAGAAATGTTCTGGCAAGGGGCATTTCCCGGATTTGCCTTTGAGGCTGAAGCCGATGCGGATTTAACCGCAACTGCATCCGAATTGGAAGATGAAATTGATTTGTATGTTCATGATTTTAAGCGGTATATGAAATTACAGGGGATCAAGGTTAACAATTTATCTCCCGAAGTAGCTGACCCTTCTAAACATGTTGATGTACAATTATTGATGATTTCAATTGCAACTGGTATCCCTAAAAGGATTCTGGAAGGCTCAGAGCGGGGAGAATTAGCCTCTTCCCAGGATGAAGGGCATTGGAATGATAAATTGGAAAATAGGAGAATCTATTTTATTAATCCATTTATCCTTGAACCGGTTATCAATAAACTTGTTGAAAATAAAGTAATTGCGGCTCCTGGAAGTGATGGATATGAAATTGAGTGGGCTGATTTGTCTGCCCCTTCTGACAAGGATAAGGCTGATGTTGGTAAAGTACGATCTGATTCAATAAAGAATTATGCAACTGCTCCTGATACTGAATTGTTGATTCCATTCGATTCTTTCCTTGAAGAGATTCTTGATTTGGATTCTGAGAAAGTAAAAAGGATTATGGATGCAAGGGAAAAGCAGAATGAAACGCTTATTCAGGATGATGGTGAAGGGGATGACGATCTTATAGGCCAGGAAGGTGGTAAATCAGCCGTCCCTGCGACTTCTGGAGAAAATGAAGGGGAAGGTACAGGGGAATAAGAAAATGGAATGTAGCTGCTGTACAGCCCCCTTAAATGGCATAAGAATAAATCAGGTTGATCCAACTCGTACTTTAACATTAAGAAATCGGTTTGTTAAAGAAATGAGAAGGAGATTCAATCAACTTGCTAAAGTAATCAGAATTTCGATTGTTGATAATGATTGTTTTGGCCTGAATACTCCGGCTAGGATTAGGACAAATATTGAGGCTGGTCCTGCTCAATTTGATTATGCATTATCCTCTGATAAAATATCGGAGTTTATGCGCTGGTTGCAGGATCAATATCAGGAATACATTCTTTCAGGCGGTACAAGGGGAATTAAGATTATTTCTCCTACAGGAAGAGTGACAGAAGCAAATTGGACCGATATTTATATCCAAGCGGCCTATCAGCGAGGATTACAGAGGGGCAGACAGGAATTAAGGAATGCCGGTATTGACATTCCTAATTTTGGGGATATGCCCGGTGAAGATTCATTAACAGTTGTATTTAATCAACCCTTTAATGTTGAAAGGGTTGGGTTGTTATATATTAGGACATTTACTGATTTACAGGGCATTACCACTGCTATGGATACAATGATTTCCAGGGCACTGGCTCAGGGGATGGCTGAAGGTCGCGGGCCTATGGAATTGGCCTCTATTTTGGACAAGATCATTACCGGAATGGGGGAGGATTTTGGGATATTTGACTCATTGGGCAGATGGATACCCGGAAGGAGAAGGGCAGAAATATTGGCCAGGACAGAAATAATCCGCGCTCATCATATGGCTACAATATCGGAATATGAAAGGGCTGGATTGTTAGGTGTTAAAGTAAAAGCTGAATGGTCAACCGCTCGGGATACTAGAGTTTGTAGTATTTGTGCCCCGATGAATGGAAGGGTATTTGATATTCAGCGAATTAAAGGTATGATTCCTGCTCACCCACAATGCAGGTGCGTGGCTATTCCTTGGATTCCAGAGGTTGAACAATGAAACAATTTAGAGAATTTAAAGTACATTTTTCTGGAACCGGAACAAAACGAAAACATAATGGCCAGGATTATGCAGTTTATCCAGTTGTTATGTTGGTTGAGGGTGTCCACCACGGAGCAATTGGTGATCCTGTATTTTATCCTTCAGAGGTAATAGCTGCATCTGTCCAGGATTGGGAAAGGATGCCGATTCCGGTTTATCATCCTCAAGATAATTCTGGTGAATATTTGCTTTGTAATGATCCTATTGTTTCTACTGAATGGTCAATTGGTTGGTTGGAAAATCCAAAGTTTGTTGACGGGAAATTGAAGGCCGACGCATGGATCAATATCGAATTGGCTAAACAGAAACAACCTGGATTGCTGGAAGCCCTTGATGCAAATGAGCCGATGGATGTGAGTACCGGCCTTTTGGCTCTTGATGATGGTGTTCCTGGAACCTGGAATGGTGAACAATATTCGAGTTCGATTACTGAGATTATACCGGACCATCTTGCGTTGCTCCCAGGGGCGCAGGGTGCTTGTTCGTGGGATGATGGTTGTGGCGTTAGGGCCAATATTAAACTGAATCAGGAGGATAAAAACAAGATGAAAACAAAGGTTGTGCTGGTAGTGGGCGGAACGGTAGAAATTGAGCCGGGAAAAATTAAGGAGTATCTGGCCTCTGCCGTACACGTCCAAAATGAATTATCCCATGAGGGAATTGCAAATCAGCTTTATCAGTTTGTTGATGGGCTGGATATAAGAGGATCAGATGGGAATTATGTATCAATGCATATGATCCAGGCTGTATATGATGATCATTTTGTATATAGCCAGCGTACTGATCAGGGACGGAAATTGTTTAAACGTGATTTCCAAATTGACGCTGATGATAAAGTTGTTATTGGCGATGACATATCTGAAGTGCGGGAAGATTTGAAATATATCCCGGTAACAAATGAGACAATTCAAGTTAAAACAAATACGGAGGAAAAGAAAATGGCTGAGAAGACCTGTTGCCCCAAGAAGGTAGCTGCACTAATCGCAAACGAGAAATCGGCTTTCACCGATGCGGATAAGGAATTTCTGGAAGGCTTGACCGAGGATCAGTTGGATAAGATTGTCAACAGCCTTGAAATGAAAGAGGAAAAGAAAGTTGAGACTGTCCCTGTGGTAAATACCGCTGTCAAGGTTGATATGAAATCTTATCTCGAATCTGCTCCTGATGAAATTCGGGCGGTGCTGAACGCTGGCCTTCGGGAGTTGGATAACAAGCGGAATGATCTGATGAAACAGATTATGGAAAATCCCAACAACATGTTTAAAGAGGATCAGCTCAGGGCTATGGACACTCAGAATCTTGAGGCCATTGCTCATCTGGCTAAACAGGCTGTTGCCGTTGAGACTCCTGCTTATTTCGGTGCAAATGGTTCTTTCACTCCGAATTCGACCGAGCCGGAAGAAGCATATGTTCCTGTAACGATGTTTAACAAGAAACAGTAATCAATTTAATATTTATTGGAGGAAACAATAATGGCTAACAATGCAGTAATTTTGAAAGGACATGGAATTCGTCGGGAAGCAGTCGCCAATGCGGCTATTACTCCCGGCCATCTTGTGGAACTGATGAGCACTAGCAAGGTCAGGGTTCACGCAACTGCTTCTGGTAATGCAATTCCGATGTTTGCCGTTGAGGATGATCTTCAGGGCAACGATATCAGTGATGCATATGCCGCTGGTGATCAGGTTCAGTACAACGTAATGCAACCTGGTGAGGAAGTATATGCCTTGCTTGCCAATGGTCAGAATATCGCTGTAGGCGATTACCTGGAGTCTGCTGGTGACGGTACCCTTCAGAAATATGTGGCCGATACCTGGGCATCTGCCGGGGCTGGCACTATCTATCCTCGTGCTATCGTGGCTATGGCTTTGGAAGCAGTGGATATGTCTGACTCGTCTGCCGCCGATCCTACTGGCCGCATTAAAGTAATGGTTGTTTAAGGTTAATCAATTTAAAAGGAGATATATTATGGGAGCAAATGTACAGTTGATCACTCCGGGGCAGGGAATGCCTCAGATTTTGGGTGGAAGTATTGGTAAACGACTCATGGCTAATAATATGGACCCTCTTTGTCTTAAACCGTGGTTAGGTAAGGACGGGAAGGCATATATTACCAAAATGATTAATGGGAAGGCCCATGCAATTCCGGCCCCGTATCTGAATGCTACCCTCAGAACGAAAGAATGGATTGAGATGGATACTGCCCTGGTAAATGCGGCTGAAGATCGTCTCGTTGGCGTTGCCTCTTTGTATTCCCGCAATCTTGTTTATCAGATTGGTAACGGTCTTGGTAAAACCGTCCTGGAATATGAGGATATTGATACCTTGTCTGCGGCCGAAATGAATATGGACGCAGTTACACCTGGGACTAAAGACCGGCCTAATTATGAGCTGAAGTATTTGCCTTTGCCGATTATTTTTAAGGATTTCTCGTTTAATATTCGGGTGTTGAATGCTTCTCGGACCAATGGTCAGCCGATTGATGTAACCACTGGTATCCTTGCCGCAAGGCAGGTTGCAGAAAAGGTTGAAACCATTCTTTTCCAGGGTGCTTCATCTTATGCTTATGGTGGTGGAACTCTGTATGGTTATTTGGATCACCCCAACAAGAACAGTGTAACATTGACTCAGAATTGGGATGCATCAGGAAAGACTGGTGCCGAAATCCTGGATGATGTTTTGGCTATGAAGCAGGCTAGTATCGATGCTCTCCATTATGGTCCTTGGGAATTGTATATTCCTACCGCTTATGAGACTGTATTGGATAATGATTATGATACGTCTACCCCTGGAACTCCGATCCGGGAGCGTATCCTGAAAATTGGCGGTATCCTGGATATTAAGGTTGCTGATAAGTGTACTGCAAATAAAGTAGTATTGGCTGAAATGCGTCCTGAAACGGTTCGGATGGTTGAAGGCATGGGAATTACAACTGTTGAGTGGGATGAGGGCGGTGGACTCTCGACCAATTATAAGGTTATGACTATTATGGTTCCGCAGATTCGCGCAGATCAGAATGGTAATTGCGGTATTACTGTACTTTCAGCTTAATTGATTTAACAATAATTTATCTCATAACCAAGGAGATTGAAAATGGAAAGGCAAACATTTCGTAAAAAGAAAAATACTGGAATGCATGTGGTTCGCAATTTTAAGGAAGGGACGAAGGTGAATGGACAGCCGGTACAGGGCCGTGCTGTCCTTCGTCCCGGCAATACTGTATATTGTTATCCTTCTGAATTAGGGGTTGACGGGCTAAAACAGTTTGATGCATTGACTTCAAATGGCCCGGTAGATGCAGAAGAGCAAAAGATTGAACAAGAAATTATTCAGGAAGAAAGTAAGCCGGTTGCCCAACTTGAAATGGTAAGACGTGGAACAACTGCCTTTTATGATATAATCAACTCCTTGAATCCTGATAAGCCGGTAAATGCTAAGGCTCTCAGGAAGAAGGATGCGGAAAAACTTTTGGTTGAATTGACTCAAGGTGAAGTTAAACCAATCAATATTGATGAACTTGGCTGGGATGATCTTGTAAAAGAGTTAGAGAAAGCCGGGGTTGAGTGGAATGATGATTGGGAAACTGAGGACGATTTGAGAGAAGCATTGCGAGGGTTGAATGAGTAATGCCAGCCTGTCAAAGAATTCCGTGGGTAATACCTCGGCTATGGCCGGGCAGTACCATATTTATTATCGGTGGAGGGCCATCTTTGAAGGGTATGGAACTGAATTGTTTAAGATTGAAACGAGTAATTGGAGTAAATCAGGCGTTCAGAGTTTACCCTTGGGTGGATGTAACCTACTTTGGAGATTGTCAGTTCAGGGAGCTTGCCCCAAGTATCAACCAGTGGCCCGGTATTAAGGTGACAAGTTGTGGGCGGGTTCCAGAACTCGGAAAGGGATGGAAGGGGATTCGTCGTGTTGGAAGATCGAAAAATTATGGCATCGAAACAAAGAAAGTTGGATTTGTTTCTTGGAATGGCAATTCTGGTGCCAGTGCTATTAATATTGCCTATTGGCTTGGTGCTAGCCGGGTTGTTTTACTTGGATTTGATATGCATTCTGATAATGATCGACATAATTTTCATGATTTTTATCCGACCAGAGCAAAGACATTTGACCCGTATAAAAATCATATGCGCTGTTGGCCGTATATTGCAAGGGATGCGGCGGAAATTGGGTTGGAAATTATCAATGCAACGCCGAACAGTGCAATAAAGGAATTTCCATTTATGAAGCTGGAGAAATTAATTTGAAAGCTGCAATACTCACAGAACTGAATCAGAATTTGGTTGTTGCAAATTTAACCCTTCCCAATGTCCTTGATGTTGGGCAGGTGCTTGTAAGAGTATTTGCCTCTGGTATTTGTGGCGCTCAGATTGGGGAAATATCCGGGGCAAAAGGGCCAGATAAATATCTCCCACATCTTCTTGGACACGAGGGTGGAGGCGTTGTAGAGAAAGTCGGCCCTGGAGTGACAACTGTAAAGAAGGGGGATCACGTTTGTTTGCATTGGAGGAAGGGAGAGGGGATCAATGCTATCCCACCGAAATATAAACTTGGTTCTGAAACGGTTGGTGGTGGTTGGGTAACGACATTTAATGAAATGGCTGTTATTTCCGAGAATCGCTTAACAAAGGTGCCTTCTGCTCTCCCTTTTGAGATTTCAGCCTTACTTGGATGCGCGGTTACAACAGGATTTGGTCTTATAAATAACGAGGCACAATTAAAGATTGGACAATCTATTGCTGTTGCTGGTTGTGGGGGTGTTGGCCTTAATGTGGTTCAAGGGGCAAAACTTGTTTGCGCAGATAAAATATTTGGCATTGATATCCATGACAGCAAACTTGAAATGGCAATGAGATTTGGTGCAACTCATTTGATTAATTCCAGTATTGATCAAGAGTTTATTATTGACGAAATAAATAAATCCACAAGTGGGAAAGGGGTAGATGTATTTGTTGATTGTACTGGAGTCCCTGAAATTATTGATATGGGATTGCATTTATCGAAGAAATTGATTCTTGTTGGCCAACCTAAGATTGGGGTTGATTATAAAATTTCCAATGCAAGAAATATGTATACTGGGAAAACAATAATTGATAGTCAAGGAGGATTGACCAATCCAACTGTTGATATTCCTCGATATGCAGCACTTTATCTTAATGGGAAAATAAATCTTGAGGATTTGATTACCAGGAGATTCCCCTTGAGTGAAGTGAACAAGGCAATTGAAATGGTAAAATTGGGGAAAGTTGGCCGTTGTATTTTGGAGATGAATTAATGAATAATGTTGGTAAATTTCTGAAAGAATTACAATTGGTCGACACAGGATTGACCAAGATTCGTGTTGGTCCTGATCATGATGGCGGCTATGTTGTTTTAAAAGAAATCTGTGAACAATCAGATGCATTATATAGTTATGGGGTCGGGAATGATGTTGAATTTGAATTTGATTTATTGAATAAATTTTTAAATATTAAAAATGCATTCCTGTTTGACCCGACAATTGATGAATTGCCTAAGCAGAATGGTAGATTTGCATTTGTCAAAATAGGTATTGAGGATTCATTGAAATTTTCTAAATTGTATCAGAATCCAATGCTTAAAATTGATGTTGAATATAATGAGTGGGAAGCATTAAACAGAATTGACCCGCTTGAATTATATAGTGCTTCTCAAATTGTAATTGAATTTCATCTTGTTCATTGTGAATCAAGAGAAGGATTGACTAAATATTTCAATGGTTTTTATTCTGGTGTTTTTGAAAAATTTAATGAAGAATTGTTTTCTGCTTATCTTGATATATTACGAAAAATAAAGGATAGTTTTCATCTTGTTCATATTCATCCTAATAATTCTTTGGCAATGCGGAAAATGAATGGGTATTTGGTTCCACCGCTTTTGGAATGTACTTTTGTAAATAAGGCATTGATAAATAGTTTTATAAAAACAGAATATCAAGGAAATATTCAAGGGCTTGATTATTCCAATAAGAATGATCGTCCTGACGTGGGGTTTATATGCTGAACGAAAGATCAAAACAGGTTCGCCGGGACACATTAAAACTTTCTGCCGCCAATGGCGGATATCATTATGGTGGCTGTTTTTCAATTGTTGAAATTCTAATTTCTCTTTATGATTTCTGTCTTAAAGAAGATGATAAATTTGTATTAAGTAAAGGTCATGCCTGTTGGCCGCTTTATGTTCTTCTTCGTGAGCATGGGTTAAATCCTAAATTGTCAGGGCATCCTGAAAGAGATACAGCAAATGGCATAAATTATACAACTGGTTCATTAGGACATGGTTTCCCTGCTGCTGTCGGGATGGCATTTACAAAGAAAATAAAAGGTGAATCGGGAAATGTTTATGTTTTGATGGGTGATGGTGAGGCCCAGGAGGGAACAACTTGGGAATCAATGCTGATTGCCAAAAAACATAATCTTGATAATTTAGTTGTCATTGTTGATGAAAATAGAATTCAAGGTTCGGGTTGGAATCAAGATATTTTGTCGTTTAATTTATATGAAGTAACAAACGCTCTTGGTTTTGATACTTGGATTGTTGATGGACATAATGTTGATCAGTTAAGAAAGATAATCGAAGAGCCTTGTAAAACAACTAAATTTATAATTGCTCAAACGACAAAAGGCAAAGGTGTTTCCTATATGGAGAATGATCCTAAATGGCATGCTAATTGGCCGAATAAAGAATTTATGGATTTAGCCTTTGAGGAATTGAATTGAAACTGAACGATATTATATTTGTTCCATCTGTTCAGCATACCGGAACTTGGTTTGTGATAAATTTTCTTTTGAATTTCTTTGAACAAGAAAAAGAACTTACCTTGTTGCTTGAAGATAGAAAGAAATATGATGCAGAACATATTAATTATCAATACAAATATGATTGTTCTCTTGATAAAAAGACAATTGCTCATATTCATTTACCGATAGTTCAGCAGGATGGTGGTCTTGATTTGATGGATGAACAATTTTATAATGGTTGGAAAAGTAATCTTGAGACAATGAGAAGTCTTCCTATTTCGACAATTTTATTGTTCTGTAATTTTTTTAAAACAGTAATTCCGGTACGTGATCCATTGGCATCAATTTTAACAAGAGAAGCAAGGCACCCTCAATTCCGGCATTTTTATATTGTTGATAATTTTGTTGCATTGGCTACGGAATTTGTTCAACATCCGAATATTATGTTTTTGACTATTGATTTAAATCATTCATTTGAGCAACGAAAAGATTTATTATTGAAGGTATTAAATCATTGTGGAATTGATAATTTTGATGAAAATATTGTAAACAGATTTGCCGAAGAATGGATTCCACAAAACATAACTCCGAATAATAAGTTTAAAGAAATGTATGATAATAAGGATATTGATGGAATAATGAATTTGTTAGGACAAAAACAAGCAAGTGTTGAATATTTACGGAATATGGCATCAATTATTTTTCCATTTATGACTTCTCTTGGTTATACAAGAGAGAATTTTATTTGGTGATATATGAGAAGGGCATTTGGCAAAACTATTGTAAGGCTTGGGGAGAAGGATAAACGGATTGTCGTTCTTCATGGGGATGTTTATCAGGAGATGGATGAATTTCAGAGAAGGTTTCCTGATCGCATTTACAACATGGGGATTTGTGAACAGTCTCTTCTTTCGGTTGCTGCCGGAATGGCTTGTGAAGGATTGAAGCCAATTGTTTATTCTTTAACTCCATTCCTTATTGAAAGGCCATTTGAACAATTAAAGATTGATATTGATGAACAAAATTTGCCGGTAATGCTGGTTGGCAATTCTGATTATCCTACACATGGGCCGACTCACAGGGCATTGAATCCTGAAGGGCTGATTGGATTGTTGAAAAATGTTCATGGGTTCTTTCCTCGAAATCAGTTCGAGACTGAAAAGGCAATGTTGGATGCTTATTTGATGGGAGTCCCGGCGGTAATTTGCTTGAAGAATGAGAGGCTTCCATTTATATGAAAATTATGATTACAGGGGCATCTCGTGGACTTGGAAAAGAACTTGTAAATGTATTTTCCAATCGTGGGAATTATTTGATAATGAGTAATCGTAATGACATTTACGAATTGCATGAGGAAGGGGTTGTTGTAAGTGGGGATTTAACTCATCCTGCAACAATCAATACTTTATATCATGAGGCGGAATTAGTTGATGGAGTTGACGTATTGATTAATTGTGCCGGGATTTATGCAAATGGTGAATTTGATCAGGATGAACTCGAAAAAATCATGAATGTGAATTTTTTTGTTCCGGTCCTTCTGACGATGAAATTATCCCCCCTGTTCCGCAGGCAGAAACAGGGATGTATCGTTAATTTAAATTCTCTGGCGGGGAAGGTAGCCGGAAAGGGAGAAATGGCATACGCGGCCAGTAAGCACGCTTTAAAGGGGTTCTTCGATTCCCTTAAATTTGAGACCACAAAATACAATATAAAAATTTTGAATGTTTATTCCGGTGCAATGAAAACTGATATGACAAAGCATCGTCCTGATTGGGATAAACTTATTGACCCGAAAGAAGTTGCAAGAGTTATTTTTGATTTATGCCAAAATTATAAATCATTAAACATAAATGAGATTACAATTACCCGGAGCAATTATTAAATGAATGCATTAACCAAATGTATTTGTAATAGTGACCGTTTCACGGAGCGGGAAGAGCAATATTATGAAGTGACCCCAGAAGGGGAAACTGTAATTGCTAAAAATGGATCAAGAATAAAATTGGCTGAATGTCTTGATTGTGGGGTTATTCGACAGACAACCCTTCCTTTTGTAAAGACCGAATACAAGAAATATTATCAGGAATATCAGCCCGTAAATGAGCAATACAAGGCGAAAGATTATGACCATGACTTGAGAATTGCTAAATTACGGGCAAATGATTACGGAATTTATGGTGGTTGCGAACTTCTTTTGCTTGATGTCGGTTCTGGTTCTGGGGCATTTGTGGATGAGTGCCGGTCCAGGGGTGCAGCAGCTTATGGTTGCGAGATTTCCAAGTATGCTTATGCACCTGCTGGGAATTTTATTTATCAGGGAATGCTGGAGGATATTGCATTTCCAACTGATCATTTTGATATTGTAACATGTCACGATGTATTAGAACATTGTCTTGACCCGGTTTCTTTTGTAAGGGAAATGTTCAGGATTACCAAACAGGGTGGTAAATGTATTATTGATTTTCCTAATTTTCATGTTGAAGCTGGAAAACATCATTGGAAGATTGAGCATATTTGGTATTTTAATGTAGATCAATTAAAAGAATTGCTTGCAAAAATAGGATTTATAATCAGTGGAATAAAGAATCCAATTGAATCAAAAATATTATTTACTTGTGCCAAACCGGAAGAAGATAGAAAAACAATCCTGCTTCCTCCTGGAATTGGTGATTCATATTGGTCCTTGATTAAATTACCGGCATTGATCGAAAGAGAAAATATTGGCATTCCTGAAATAGCAGTTGCTTGTAACAAAGAGAAAAAATACAATGGGCATAAGAGGGCATTTCCTTTTATTGAAATGTTTCCTTTTGTTCATTCTTCTGGATTCTCCCTTTCTACTGATGGGGAAAGTAATAAAAAAATCTGGAAAGAAGCATATGCCCAGGAAGGAAGGACAATTTTTAGAGATGTTTTAAATTGTGATTATTTTGTTTCATATAATGGCCATTTACGAATTGGCAAAAGTATGAATGAGATTGATCCTGATTTGAAATGTTCCTGGAATCCTAAAATGTTTGTTTCTCTTGAACAACTTAATTTTCAAAAGATGTGTCAAGAGCAATTTGGAAAATATATTGTTTTCTATTTTATCTTTGGCGGTACTTATAGTTATTGGACACAGCAATTCCCGATCAAGAATATTATTGGGTATATTAGGAAAGTATTGAATCGGACAGGATTGAAAGCAGTATTTACCGGGGCAATATGGGATGGTGATGATAATCCATTGAATGAAATCAAAAAGAACTTTCCCGACTCAATTGATCTTGTTGGGAAAACTACTGTTCAGCAATTGTTTGGATTATTGAAGGGTTCTGAATTGGTTGTTGGTTATCCTTCCGGGTTGACAATTCTTTCTGCTTCGATGGGGATTAAGACTCTTACGATATGGAATGATTATTACAATAGGGATTTTGCTTGGAATTGTGTTCAACCGGAAGTTTGGAATAAAACATATTTTACCGAAAATACAAATGGGATCAATGTTAATTCATTAACAACTAAATCAATAGGAATAATTGAAGGGATTGCAAAACCTTCTAAACTCCCATTGCCTATTGGTAAGAAAGCAATTTCGATAAAGAAGAATGAGAAGATTGTTAAATCTGTTGAATTAAAACGTTCTCCTTGTTTGACAATTGCTTGTGTGCTTAAATCTGGTGGGGATTATGACGAAAAATACGTCCAGATTATGAAGCGAATGATTGAAAAGACTGTAACAATTCCTTATAAGTTTTGTGTTTTGACTGATGTGAATATTAAGGATATTGAATCAATCAGACTTGAAAAGAATTTTCCAGGTTGGTGGTCAAAACTTGAATTGTTTTCCCTTTATGGCCCGGTACTTTATATTGATCTTGATACAGTAATTTTACATAATATTGATAAACTTGTAAATTCTGTTTCAAGAATGGATAATGGCCAATTTTGGATGCTCCCTCCTTTTAATTCTTCTCGGAGGGAAAAGGGGATGTGGGCATCTGGGATAATGGCCTGGTATGGGGATTTTAGATATTTAATTGATAAATTTGATCGTAAAAATTATGAGGGATGGGATCAGGTTTATATTTCAAAGACACTTGAAAAGCGAGGCGTTAAAATTGAGTCAATTGGGCGCTTTTCAAGAATAGCATCATACAAAAGGCATTGTTCCAGTACGAGCAATAAACCAAATGAGTTTGATATTGTTTGTTTTCACGGAAGAGAACGGCCGCATACTTGCAAACATCAATGGGTTAAGGAGATATGGGCATGATTGATCCTATCCTTATAACTGGCGCTGCTCGATCCGGGACAAGTATGACCGCCGGGATTATTCATATTTGTGGCGGATTTGGTGGGGATACCGCAGGCCCGAATATTCATAATCAAAAGGGGATGTTTGAAAATCTCGAAATAAGAAATTCGATTACCAAACCATATTTGAAAAGTATCGGTTGTGATCCTTTAGGACAAAGGCCGCTCCCGAATTCCCGGCAGGTTTTTGAAGTGACTCAACAGCAAGGTGAACAGTGGAGAAAAAGGATACAATCAGTAATACAATATCAAGGATATAAGGATGGGATTTGGTATTATAAAGGGGCAAAGATGTGTTTGTTCTGGTATATGTGGCACCTTGCCTTCCCTACTGCTAAATGGGTAATTGTAAGACGTGAAGCTGATCAAATTGCTGAATCTTGTCTGCGAACTTCTTTCATGCGGGCCTATAAGACGAAAGAAGGTTGGTTGGATTGGGTAAAAGTCCATGAAGATAGATTCCGACAAATGAGCAAGGCTGGTCTTGAAATTATGGAAGTTTGGCCATCTAAAATAATTGCCGGGGATCAATCAGAGATGAAACAAATGATTAAATGGTTAGGACTTGAATGGAAACAGAATCTTGTAAATGCCTTTGTTGATCCTGCTTTATATGGGGGTAAAAAATAATGCCAAGGGTTACTTCCGCAGAAGTTCGAGAAATAATTGATATTGATTCGTCAATTACAGATATTACCCCATTTATTACTGCTGGAAATTTATTAGTAACAAATGCATTTTCTGGGGATACACAGGTTGGAGATGCAACATTAAGGGAAATTGAACGATATATTGTTGCCCATATTATTTGCTCCAGGGATCAGAGGACAATAGAGGAATGGGCAGGTGGTAATGAGGGAGTAAGGGTGAAATATATGGGGCAGTTTGGAAAAGGTCTTGAATCAACTCCTTACGGCCAGAATGCCTTGCTTTTGGATTTTACCGGTAGGCTTGCAAAACTTGGTAGAAAGCGTGCAAGTATTGGAATGATTGATTATTCAACGGATGTATAAATGAACAATCGAGTAAGAAAAAATCTGTTGAGACAAACCGCTGTTTATTGGGGTTCCCCGGTAAATGACGGATATGGAGGAAAGACTTTTGCTGCTCCTGTAGAAGTTCAATGCCGCTGGATGATTAAACAGGAAAAGATTGTGTTGCAGAATATGGAAGAAGTTCTTTCTAAGGCTGTTGTTGCATTAAGTGATGATGTTGAAGTTGGGGGCAGATTAGCCTTGACCGATCTTGATAATTTGAATAGTTCTCAACTTCCCGAAGATGAAGAATCTTATGAAATTATGAAATTCTCAAAGAATCCTGATCCGAAGGCAAATGTTTTTGTAAGGACTGCGTGGCTGATATGAGTATGAATCTTACAGGAATAGATAAAGTATTACAGAATCTCAATCGTGAAATAAAGGCAATTGAGAATAGAACGCAGAAAGGATTGATGACGGCTGGATTGCTTGTAAAACGGGAAGCGCAGTTGAAGACTCCTGTTGATTATGGAAATTTGAAGGCATCCGCCTATGTTGATTCAATTCATGATGCTATGGGAAGACTTGGTGTTGAAATTGGGTATACAGCTTTTTATGCCCCATTTGTTCATGAAGCATTGGGAAAATTGAAAGGATTACCAAGGCCAAGACCGCATAAGGGGAGATTTTGGGACCCGCAAGGGAAGGCTGAACCGCAGTTTTTACGAAATGCATTGTATCAGAATGCTGATAAGATTTTATCAATTATTGCCGAGGATGCAAGAATCAGATGAATTCAGTTGCTGAAGACATAAAAGATATTCTTGAAGATGATTCTGTTGGAGTATTTGGAACTGATATTTTTATTGGGATAATGCCTGAAACTCCTGATTCTTGTATCTGTTTATCCGATAATCAAGGATTAGGGAAACCAGAATCAAGATATGAGTGGGATTATACCGGGGTGCAGGTTTTAATTAGGGGTGCAGAAGGTGGCTATCAGGCTGTGTACGCGAAAGCCGTAGCTGTGAAGGTATCTCTTCACGGACTGGTAAATGAAACGGTAAATTCGGCGATTTATAAGATGATTCAAGCGGGCCATGATCCGCTTTACCTGGGAGTCGATAATAAAAACCGGCCAATGTTTTCAATTAATTTTGAAATTCAAAGAACATCGGCCTAACAAAACAGGAGGACAATGATATGTCTGTAAGTGCAGTTGTAAGCAAGGGGACAGTTTTTAAAAGAGGCGATGGGGCAAGCAATGAAGTGTTTGCTACCTTGACGGAAATTAATAGTGTTGGGCTGCCTTCACAGTCCCGGCCCATGATTGATGTTACCGATCTTTCCAGTACAGCAAGAGAGTTTATCCCTGGCTTACTGGATTCTGGACAGGTAACAATCAATATGAATTTTACCCGCAATACTTATATTGCGATGCGGGCGGATTTACTTTCTGATAGTTCGGTAAATTATCAGATTGTTTTGCCTGATGCAAGTAATACGACTATTGATTTTGCCGGGTATGTTCAGGATATGGGCGGTAATGTTCCTGGACCGGATGAAAAGATTGCTGTTGATGTTACTTTTAAAATTACTGGCTCGATCACCGTAAGCTCTTAATTAATAAGAGTTTGAATTAATAACCAAGAAGTAAAGAGGAATTGAAAATGAAAAAAAATGAAACTGGTAAAACTGCAACCCTTCCCTTTCTTACTCGTGAAGCAATTCTTGCTGCTGATGATCTTATCCGGGAAAGGGTGGATATTCCTGAATGGAACGGATCAATTTATGTATCTATGATGACCGCAACTGGTAGGGATGAATTTGAAAAAGATATGGTGATTATGAAAGAGGACGGCACTACAGAACGGAATTTGAAGAATTTCCGGGCTTCTCTTTGTGCAAGGACAATTTGTAATGAAAAAGGGAAAAGGATGTTTAATTCTGTCGATGAAATTGAGCAACTTGGTGGTAAATCTGCTGCCGCAATTGAGCGGATTTTTACCGTTGCAATGCGGCTTAATAAAATTGGGAAACAAGATGTTGAGGAACTCACAAAAAACTAATTGCCCGGCCAGGCAGAGTTTTTGCCTTTCGCCTCTGCCTGGCATTGGGCTTCCCTCATCCGGATTTTCTTTTGGCAAATTTGACGAGTGAACAAATGGCAGAGTGGAAGGCATATAGCGAGATTGAGCCGTTTGGGAATAGGCATCAAGATATTGGTATGGGAATAATTGCTTCGACAATTGCCAATTTTGCAATGCGGACAAAGAAATTGACAAAGCCATTTACCCCTGATCAATTTATGGTGCCAACTGCATCTGATAAGAAGAATAAAGTAAATGTTGTAACAGTTAAAGATATTTTCAAATCACTTCGGGACTCCATGAAGGGGAAAAAGAAAAATGGCTAATATCGGAACATTGATGGCCCATTTGGGGGTTGATACCTCTGACTTGAAGCGTGCCGAAAAGGATTTGAAATCGTCTACCGGGGCAATGGAACGGGGATTTCTTTCTTTAAAAAATGTTATTGCTGGGGTATTTGCTGGTCTTGGAGTTTATCAGATTGTTCAGTTTGGGAAAGAAGTAATTTCACTTGCTGATAATTATACATTACTTGGTAATCAATTAAAACTTGTAACATCCTCAAGTGCTGAATTAAATCAAGTTCAAGGAGATTTACAGAAACTTGCCGCAGATACTCGGGTTGGTTTTGAATCGACTTTGACTATTTATGCCCGTATGGCCAGAGCCACTCAAGAACTTGGGGTGACTTCCGGGGATTTGATGACGGTTACAAGAGCATTAAACGAAGCTGTTATTATTTCCGGTGTTACTTCGCAAGAAGCAAATGCAGCTCTTATCCAGTTATCTCAGGGTATGGCAAGCGGAACATTGAGAGGTGAAGAATTGCGCTCTGTAATGGAACAATTGCCTGCTGTAGCTATGCAAATTGCTAAGGGTATGGGTATCCCTTATGCAAAGTTTAGAGAAATGGCCTTTGAAGGAAAGGTTACTACAGAGGCAATGATTAATGCCCTGAAAAAACAAGCAGGTGAAATCCATTCAGAATTTTCTAAAATGGAAGTCACTATTGGTCAAGCCTGGACCAATATTGGAACGAATTTTGGCGCTACAGTCAATGATATGAATCAAGCAATTTCCGGGACAAGTGGAATTGCTTCTGTAATGCAGGATTTTGCCGATTGGTTACGAGAATTTCATGAGAGTGGTAATGCAACTGCTTGGGCTGATGATTTTAAATTAGCTGCTGAAGGTGTTGGGGACGCAATTTCTCTTGTTACTGATCGTTTTGTAAATTTATATAATGCATTTGGATTACTTAATGCTGTTGCTGATGGACAGTTAAGTTTTTGGGAAGCAGCAGCAATGGGGCCGGAAGAAGCATCTAAATGGTTAAAACAATATAATGATACCTTAGAAATAATACCTACTCAAACATTGAGTAGTCATGGAGCGGAGGTTGATAATTTAACTTCTTCTCATGAAACTTTATCAGCGGCGGGTCTTGAAGCTATTGGTGTTGAAAATGATTTCCTTGTTGCACTTGAGAATGAAAAGGCTGGAGTTGATGGATTAGTTGGTTCTCATTTAATTCTTGCACAAGCAAAATTAACATCAAGTCATGAATTTGGTACATCGGTAGAAGCTGTTAAAAAATATGCAGATGAGATTGAAAATTTAAAGAAGAAATATACTCCTGTAATTGAAAAGATAGGTGAAATGACTCAAGCAGAAAAAGAACTTAAAATTTTGCTTGATAATAAAATAATTACAGATAAACAATATGCGGCTGCCGTACGAGAAATTTCAAAAAGTGAAAAAGAGGCAACTAGGAATGCAAAGGATCATGCGGATGCAATTCAGGATGTTATTGATACATATCTCCCCTTGGAGAAGGAATCGAGAGATGTTGAAGAAGCTACAGCATTATTAAAAGAGGCTCTTGGTAATGGTGCTGAAAATGCTGATCGTTTAAAACTTGCTCTTGATAATTTGATAAAATCTACTCCTTCATATAAACAAAAAATGAAGGAAGTGAAAAAACAAGTTGATAAAATTGCTGAATCTTATAAAAATTGGGAAAAGAAACAAAAAGAAAATGAAGAATTTTCAAAAAAATCTTCTGAAGTTTTTGAAGAAATTTATGATGAGTTAGTTGGCTCTTCTCAAGTGATGAATGATAGGATTTATGAATCATGGAAACAAGGACTTGAAAAACAAATTAATGATTATCGAGTTTATGTAAAAGATGAAGAATTATTAAATCAATATCGCGAAAAGAGATTAAAAGAACTTTATGTAAAATGGGCAACTGATTCTGATAATTTCTTTGCTGGATTTATTGCAGGACATATTGAAGCAGAAGACGCAATGAAATCCCTTGGGGAAGTAGGGAAAGAGGTTTATCAATCGCTTTCTACTGCATTTTCTGATACTTTTGTTTCAGTGATGAAGGGTGAATTTGATTCGATTGGGGATATTTGGAAATCCCTTCTTGATAATATGCTCAATATCTTTATTAAGTTTATTGCCGACCTTATTGCTCAATGGGTTATGAGTGGTATTGTCGGGATGATTACCGGGGCATTTAGCGGTGGATGGTCTGGGGCACTTGGTGGATTGCTTGGGGGAATTAGTGGCAGTGGAGGTAATGGGATTGGGGGTGGATTAGGATCACTCGGAACTCTTTATTCAGGATATCAATATTTAACTGGTGGAAGTTCATTGCTTCCTGCTTCGGCATCTGGGGTATCGGTAGGTGCTCCTGTTGGGGCCAGCGCTGGATATGCTGGAACAGTTATTGGGTCGGCAGCTTATGAGGCTGTTGCTGCGGAGATAGCAGCTAGTGCCGCCCAGGAAGCCGCAATAACCGGATTATATGGTGGTGCTTATGAAGGCGCGGTTGTTGGTGGTGGAGCGGCAGCAAGTGAGGGTGGAGCGGCTGCTGCTGGGGGTGTAGGTGCAGGGGTTGGAACGGCTATGGTTGCCGGTGTTTTTGCTCTTGGAATATCGCTTTGGGCACGGCAGATGATGAAAGAGGACATTCCTTCAATGTCTGAACTGATGAACAATATGGGAGTTGGTCCTGATGCATTTGCCTATGCAATGGGTGACACTTTCAAGAAGGGTATGAACCCGGTATTCGGTGGATTGGAAGCGTTTATGATGGATGCTGAGAGTTCAATCTTGACCCGCTCAAAACGGCTTGGCTTGGGAATTAGGGAAACAGCTGACAGTATAAATGATATCAATATCCAAATGTTTGATAGCCAGAAAGGGATGTGGGTCGATCTTGGCAAGGAATTTAAGACATTTGAAATTCTTGCAACTACAATGGGCCGGTCAACTGCTGCATCAATGATTGAGGCAAAATCAGGTGTTGTTGGACTTGCAGAAGAATTGATTAATATTACTGATGCTCAGAAAACAAGTTTGGACATTGCAATTGAATCCCTGCAAGATATGGGAGTTGAGGGCGAAGAATTTACAATTATTTTTGATGAAATAAGTAATGTTATTTCTGGTGTTTCTAAAGATACTTCAAAACTCAAATCAGAATTGAAAGGGCTTGGTTTAGCGAGTGATCAAGTCGGGATTGTTATCGAACAATTAGGACTCGATGTATTGGAAATGGAGAATAGTTTTTCTTCTGCTTCTGGCGGTTTACGAAGTTTTGTCAATACTGTAGGGACTCTTGATTATGGCCTTAATGATCTTGAAAATGCCCTTGGTGATGTCCATAATGCGGTAAGAACAGCAGCAGATGGAATGGTAAGGATTGCAGAGGATACTGTTTATAATATTAATGATTTGCTTGCTGGTGTTGGGGATGGGGGCAATACTTATCCTTCAGGGGAAAATTACGGTTCAAATTCAAATGATAGCATAACAAGAAAAATTTCTGTTGATGTAAATGTTACTGCTTCAAAAGAGCTTGATGCAAAAATCGTGAAGATTGCCGATAACAATAGAGTTCAAGCTGATTTGCGGGATATGAAAGGTCGCCCAATGGTGTTTTAAATGATACTTGTTGAATTTACAATAAATAGCGTAGTTAATCGGATTTCCGATGAATATTGCTATTTGACTCATCAATGGGTGAGGAAAATAAAGGATTTGACCCCTCCGAGATATTCAATAAAGAATTATGTTGGCGGATATGTTGAACCGGAATCGGGAAAAATTACATTATCTCCTGATTTATTTGCTTCTGATTATCCACCTCCCGTTTCTTGTGCGATATCAATTTATATAACGGACACAACGGAAGAAGCAGCGGTATTAATGTTTTCTGGAACTGCTCATCTTGAATCAATAGGACAATCTGAAATTTCTTATGGATTGTTTGGTGAAGAATATTCATTAACTCTTTCTGAAAAAACTTATATTGATGATACATTATCGGATGTATTTGATACATATTGTGCTTCTGCTTATCTTGGATTGACATTAAATACCACTTATGCAAGGGTAACACAGCCAAGTGTTTATAATGTTTTTGAAGAAGGTGAAATTGTAATTGATATGCTTTCCAAATTGGCAGAAGCAACAAATCATCTTTTTTATATCAAAAATGGAACTCTTTATCTTGTTGATACATTATTGAGTAATGGATCAGCTCTTACTCCTGGAATAAAGATTTACCCTCCTGAATATAAATATTTACCTGCATATAAACAATATACAAGTGAAGCAATAAAGAAATATAAATTGGCTGGCTCTTACGCTTATGGTTCTGTTGAATCATCTGATGTTGCAAACAGTATTGAGCATTTATATGGAAGATTTGGGAATAATTCGGGGAATGATCAACTTTGGTTAATGCATCGTTCCTTATTTGTTCAATATGAAACTGGAAAAACTTATCGTTTATCAATTAAGGTTCGTCGTTCATCAGGATCAGCCAATATTGTGGCGGGTTGGCTTGGGTATGGGGCTGACAGATCAACTATTATTGATCGCAATGGGGGAACTGATTATACATTAGCTTGTTGGCATTGTGCTAGTGCTCCTGATTTATCGGCATATTCGTCTGATTGGTTGACAAAAACTGGCTATACTAGGGCAACATCCGCGCCAGCTAGTATTGCTGAAGCTCCAATTGTTTCAAGTCCTGGCACTATGTATACAGGGACGGCTTATATTAGACCTGTTATTATTTTAAATTCCTCTGCTGCTGCTGGGGTTATGGATCTTGATTATATTGCAATTTATGAGGTTGATGGTGATGGCAATATTTTAGAGGAAATTCTTTATAATGATCTTACTGATTCTGCTCAATTATGGGAATGGACAAATGTATCAGGCTCAGGTAATCGTGGAATTTATACAAGTGTAGCCGCTTCTGCCTCTGCAATGGCCACTCATCTTGGGAATAGGAAAACAATTCTTGAAAGACCACAGATTACATTAAAAATGGATTTACTTGCGGCAAATGTTCCAGTTCCAGGGCAACCAATTACATTTACTGATACAATGGCCCCTCCTGACAATTCAGTTGCCGGAATTGATGTTACTCTTTATACAAGAAATATTTCATTTGATTTAGCGAATTATAAAATAATTGTTTCCGGTGATGGAGTAATAGCATGAAAGTAATTGCTGAAAATTTAATTACAGGTGTTCTTGCTTCATCGGAAGAAAGTGCGGATTATGCTGATGAGAATTTGCTTGATGAATATCCTGGTCATATTTGGAAGGGGGATACCGCTTCTGAAACTTTAACTGTATCAATTTCTGGTTTATGTTCGGGGTTCGCGATTTTTAATACAAATGCCGATAGTATTTCGGCACAAATAAGTGATCCAAATTTAATTCAATGGGAAGTGGCTGTATTATCTTCTGGCGATGATGGAGTTGAATGGGAAGCTGGAACAGAATGGTCAAGTTTTATTGTTCCAACAGAAACGATTGCTGCTCAGGATGATGAAACCGGAGCATTTATGATTCAATGGGATCAAGTATCTGCTGATCTTGAAATAATTGTTTCTCTTGTTAATTCTGCTGGAAGTGCTGTATTTGCTGGGACTATTGTTGCTGGATTAATTTTATCATTTGCCGGCCCTCACGGAGAAATAATGGAAGGGACAGATGATTTATCTTTTGTTGATGAATATAATTCTGGTTCTGTATTTGTAAAAGATAGGGATGTTTTAAGGACATTTGATAATAGACATGTAATTACAAGAGATACAGCTTTTAACAATTTTATATTTCTTGTGAAAAAGATTATTAAGAAAAGGCCTGCTGCTTGGCTTATTACTGATTTGAATAATTCGAGATGGCTTGTTTATGCAAGATTTACGGTTGATCCTAAAGGTCGGCACTCACCAGAACTCAATGGATATACAGAATTAACATATCAATTAACGGAGGTAAGATAAATGCCAGTTATTGTTTATTATCGGCAAGGGATTACTGGTGGGACAGCAACTGATCTTGATGGAATTGACAGTTCAATTCTTAATGATAAGGATTTGTGTATTGTTGCGAATGGAACAACATTTTATCTTTATCAATTAGATGTTGATTCGGGTGCTGCTGAAAGTTCTCCAAGTATTATTTCTCCTGACGATTCTGCCGCCGGGGATAAGCGCTGGAAACTTCAGAGGCAACCAGTAGATGCCGGGATTCCTGCTGGTTCTATTGTCCCTTGGATTGGTGGATATTTTGGGGATGGATCAAATGGAAGTTATACAGATGTTTTGCTCGGTGGGAATAGTGTTGCCTTGGCAAATGCTTATTTGAATGCTGATAATTGGTATGTTTGTAATGGTGCTGCATTAAATACTGGAACTGGGATATTTAACGGAGCAAATAGATATCTCCCAAATTTGACGGATTCGCGCTTTATTATGGGGGATACAACTGCTGGCGGGATTGGTGGCGCTGCTTCAAATAGCCATACTCATTCCCATAGCCATGGAATGAACAGCCATACTCACGGACTGAATAGCCATGTTCATTCAATGCAGAGTCATACACATGTAACTTATCCTGTTGCATTAAATACTGCAGATTTGGCTTCTCATGCTCATAATATGCATTGTGTTAATCCGCTTGTTGCTGGTACTGAAAGCGGGTTGGGATATTATTCGGCCAAAGCCGATGCTGGTCTTGTATCTACAGTCGTAAGCGGTTCTGGCTCAACTCATGAACATGGTTCAACCTCTCCTTCGAATTATACGAATACTGGTGCAGCAAGTGGGAATACAGCGGCAGCAAGCGGAAATACAGCAGTAGATGCAACGGCAGCATCTTCCAATGAAAATAGGCCACTTTTTCTTTCTTGTTTTTATATTATGAAAGTTGCTTAATTTCTTATTAACCACAATAAAGAGAAAATTAAAATGGACAGTTACACGGTAAAATATAAATTGAAAGAAGATTGGTTTTGGACAACAATTAAAAATGTAACAGGGGATGGGATTACTTCAAGATTGGTTGATTCCGGGGAATTTATAAATCTTCCTGAACCATTTAGATTTTTTACAACAATAGATAATAAAATGATTCATATTCCTTATCGGGCTCAAGTAATTTTTTCAAAAGAAAGGGATATAATTATTTCGAAAAGAATGTCAAAACAGGCTGGCCAACAGATTCAAAGAAATTAAGGAGAAATAAGATGAAAAAGTTTATTGTTGTATTATTTGCATTATTATTTTACGGGAATGTTTTTGCTGCCGGAACCTGTACAGAAACCGATTGGGAAGTTGTCAAGGATTATCGGGGGAATAAAGTTGGAACAATTCTGACTATTCTTTGCACTCATCATACTGATAATTCTCTTTCTGCTCCATTGTCCTCCAATGGTGCTGAATCTGCAATGCAGAAATTATCAGGACAATATATTTATAAAATTAAATATATTCCTTCTTCTCCTGCCCCGACTGATGAAACTGATTTGATAATTACTGATTCTGATGGCCTTTCCTTACTTGGAACAAATGGAACAAATTTTATTGATGAAACAACGAAACAGGAAACATTAGGGAAAAATACATTTCTTGGTATTAATACTTATTTGTGGCCGGTATATTCTGAGATTTGGACAATATCAACTTCTGGCAATGCCGTTTCTGGTTCGAAATTTTATTTGAAGTTTTATGGATTGTATGCGGATAGATAAAAATAAAATTTAGAAATATAAGAGTTTTAGGATATAATAAAGCAGAATATAAAGGAGGTTGATAAATTGTGAAGAAATTAATAATTGTTTTATTTATATCATTATTTTATTATTCAATTGGGATAGCTGCTGGCCCCCCTGGTTCACCCCCGCAATCTGCGGTCACCATTGACGACTCCCCCAGCGATGGCAACACGACCGAGGCGGCAAGCTCCAACTCGGTGTATGACCATACGGTTAGCACAACGGCACACGGTCTGAATGCAACGGTCAACGTTACCGGGACTTCTTCATTATCTGATGCCAACGTGATTGGGACCGTAGTTTCAAATTACGGAATGGGTTCAGGCGGAGATACTACTTTACCGGCTTACAGTGGGAATATCAAGTTTACCATACTGGTCGAGGCGGCAACTCAGGCGTGGAGTTTAAAACCTCCATCTGGCGAGATATTTGTATTAGATGGAGCCGCGCTTGACGCTAATGATGAAATTGATATAGGCCAAACAGTAGGAAATAGTGCCGTGTTGATAAGATTAAGAACCGGGGCAAGTTCGTATCAATGGTATTTTTACAGCGTTCAGGGATCGCATACAGACGGAGGTGCAAGTTGATTTTTATAAGGCTTTCTCTCCTCTTCTTTTTAGCATTGATTATATCAACGCCTGTAAATGCAACGAATTATTATGTGCGCTCTGATGGCAGTGTAAGCACATGCTCTGCAGAAAATTTATCGAGTAATACCGCAGGTGGGGATGCTGCTGCGACTTCATTTAATTTGGAGGGGCTAGACATCTGCTTAGAAACAGATGTTTTTGTTGGTGGTGATATCGTTTACCTGTCGGGGACAGGTGGAGATTTTACTGTTGCTGATATCCCGGCTGATAATACTGGGTATTATATAATTGTGCCTGACAACTCAGGGGGGGCATCTAGTTCTAGCAGGTTAACTTTTCAAGGGTTGCCCGGTGCGTTGCCAACACTGGAAGGGATAAATAGTTATTCGGGATCGTGGACCGATGAGGACGCAGAAAATGCAGCATGGGTGTCTGACTCAACTATAACGGCTGGTGTAGCTCGTGCATTATATGATTCAGGACTACTAAGTTATGGTGATGGGCTACCATCAACAAATTTGGCTGATTGTCGGGCAACAGATGGCAGTTGGTACTATGATAGTACAAGCGATCTTCTTTATGTTAATCCAGTAGGGACGGCTGACCCTAATACGGCAGCAGTGACATATATAGATTCTACTGCACAAGGTATCAACGTTGTTGATAGCTATATAAAAATAGAAGATATTACTTTTAGTAATATGAAATCATTCGGGGGTCAAAATAGTTCTCTGGATGTTTATTTTGATACAGTTACATTTGATTCATACTCTGACCAGGCATGGGAAACAAGCGAATGGGGGACAACCTATTTTAAAGATTGTACATGGGTAGGTAATACTTTTACAAGCGCAACAAGTGCAACAAAGACTTCATCAGATGGAGATATGATATCAATACATGCTGATGATGAAAACGCTGTTACAACTGTTATTGTTGATGGGGGGAGTGTAACTAACAGCTATGGGCCTGGGTCGCTTGCTGGAGGTATTATATACTTGCACATTCGTGGAGTCGTACATGACAGGGTTTATCCTCAAACTATAAGCGTGTCTGATAATAACATAGCACTAGGGGGGATGATGCTTACCGACGCTTCATATTTTAAGGCATCGTCGCCGACTACAGGAAAAAATGCTGTTGTAGCCGGGTCTTATTTATATTCTCCAAGCGCAGACATAGCAGGTAAAAATTTAGGGACTACTAGCGTTACAGTTCCGAATCATGTGATATACCTAAATGATACAATATATTTTAATTCGACTCAGTATCTTAGTACTTACGGTGCTGACGGGTCTGGGGAAATAGTTAATAGCATAATGATATATCCATGGACAGGGTATAGATTGCAATCTGGTCATACTTTAAACATTTGGCGGTCAATCATATATGGGTATGCGGCACAGGTTATCAATAGCGGGGGGATATTGAATAATTATTCTCCAGCCGCCTGGACCGGCTCAACTAATCCTACAATCACATTAGATACAGATAATAAAAAGTATAGCCTAGATGTTGGTAGCCCTGCCATCAACTCGGCTAATGATGCCTCAGCAAACGTGAATATTGAGTTGCTGCTAAAAACAAATCTAGCGAATATGATTGGTGGAATTAATCTTTATTCATGGAGCGGTACAGATAGTAGTATGCTTCAAATAGTGTCAGGCGGGGTTTATGGGTATAATGCAGATGTTGGTGCAATTCAAGTCAACGACATCGTATTTAGGCACCCTGGGATAGCTTTAATGCAATAGCGGGAGTGGTGAAATGCTAAAGTTCATCCTCGCTTGCAGCGTAATAATCTTCCTCCTAGCCGTCTTGCTAACTTGGGGGCTATGGGACTCTCAACGAGATCGGAGAAAAAGATGAAACAGCGGCCCCGGGCACAGCAGCCACTGAACCGGGGGGCCTGACCATATCACCACCTACTGATACAGGAGGTCTCATGGCTAAGGCCACAATACAATTTTGGTGGAAAAAATCAATGCGGAGGTGTGCGATGATCAAGGGAGTATTTTGTCTAGTGGTAGCGGGGATGCTGACGGGGTGCGCGGGGCTGGGCTTTGACGATTACGAAAAATACGCTGAAACACTGGCCAGCCATTCACAGGCTGAATCTGTGCGGATTGCGTCACAGTCAAACGCGATCAGGGACACGGTAAGCAGGGCCGGGGCGACCGACAACGAGCGGCTCTTGCTGGCGGTCATCGGCTCCATGCAGATTGAGCGGCTGTCTCCGGTTAAGCTCGATATTACCCCGCCGGTTACCGGGATGCAGGTCTTGAATACATTGTCAGGACAGGCCACGGCAATCATGGGCTTTGGCGCTCTGGGCTACCTCGGGGCAAAGGCGGTTGAGGGTGCTGGCCAGGTCACGTTCAACGGTGACTCGAACAGCTACGCCCCATTTGAGAGCCATATCACCGGCAGCTCTCAGGCGTCCATGTCGATTCCTTATCAGTCACCGACAACCACCACGACCGGGGGGATGGAGTAGGCTATGAACCATCTTGACAACTACAAAACATACATCGTATCAGCGGCACAAATTGCCTGTGGAATTTTCTTTTTCTACAATGGCGATAAGGAACTCGGCACCTTGCTGATCCTTTCGGGGCTAGGGCAGGCAGCTTTGCGGCATGGGGTCGGCAAGAAATGATCCTGCTCAACATTCAGCCCGGTGATATCTTCGCCGTCCGCACGGATGCTCTGTTCGGCAAGCTGATACGGCTCAGGGACCGGCTACGCTCAACGGACGGCGAGGCCGAATACAACCACTGCGGAATAATTATTAACTCAGATGGCACCACGTTTGAGAGCAGGCGAAGAATAGGGCGCTACAACCTGTTCGAGATGTACGCGGGGCAGAGGGTGATTATTGCCCGCCCGCTGGCACAGGACTTCAGCAAGAAGGCCGCGGTCAAACGGCTGGTCAATAAATACAATGGCCGCGCTTATCCCTGGTATCGGATTTTTCTGCACGCTATAACGCCGACCCTTGCCCGGTATCTGCACCATTCAGGTGTCCCGGTATGCTCTGAACTGGCCGGGGAGTATCTGTATCTGATAGGCGTTCGGCACTCTAATTTTTGGGGCACGACTCCCGACATGTTGTCCGATGAGTGGCGGCACTGGCGGGAGTACGAAATCATCTACGATGGAATTTTACCGCCTGTGAGCCGGGCAAAGGATGGGAATGATGGCAGTAGATGCTAAGATGATTGAGTGCCCAGAAAAAGGATGTGTCAATCATCAGTTGCTGGAGCAGCTCGTTAGGGAGAGAATGGACACTCTTTCTAAAGAAATGGGGGACACCATAGAAGAAGCCACTACATGTGTCCAACGTATGACTGAGGCCAGTGAACGATTACTTGCCGAGCATCATAAGTTGGAATACGCTCATGGTGAGATTAAGCAGACAATGCGTAGTGTTGAGGCATTACTTAGGTCAATGTCTGAGGGGTACAATCAACGACTTGCAGAAGGCAACATACGATTTGTTAGTATAGAGCAAAAAGTTGCAAATGTAAGTGACGAACTGATACGTCTCAAAGCAAGCTCAGTATCAAATGGAAGTGCCAGCGGGATATCCACCAGCATCTCCATGATAATTGTCGCTGTTTGGGAAATCATCAAGAGTATTGGGAAATAAGCGCAATGTGTGAGTGTTGTGAAGGACGGTGAGTTCGGGCCATGCAGACTCTGCGTAGTTTGTTCATGGGACATCTGGATTCCAGTTCTACGAAATAACAACCCGGACTTTCCATGGACGATGTGGTACTACCGCGGGGTGCATGTTCAGGAGTTGCACAAGCCGATAGCAGCAAAACGGATGGAGCTGTGATGGAATACCGACACGATGAAATAACCTTTCTGGCGCTGACCGCATGGCGTGAGGCACGGGGGCAGAGTGAAGAATGTATTGCCGCAGTGGTGCATTCAATAATGAACCGGGTGAACCGTCCGAAGTGGTGGGGGGATGATATTCTCTCGGTAATCTTCAAAAAGTGGCAGTATTCAAGCACAACAGACCCGAAGGACAAACAGCTTACAACTTGGCCCGAGAAAAAGCCAAGGGTCTCCTGGGATAAATGTATGCGAATCGTTGAGGGGGTGCTTAACGGATGTATCCCCAATCCGGCCCCAGGCGCAGACAGCTATTTCGATGACTCAATTAAGCCACCGTATTGGGCAGAGCCGGATAAATTCGTGGTGAAGATAGGCAGGGTCTATTTTTACGACTTGGATCAGGACTATGAAAGAGAAGGTGCCTGAAAAGAAAAAGCCCTGCAAGGTAATAAACCTCGTCCCCGTAATCGCACGGCGCAAGGAAGAACAGCGCAAGCGGCTGATGAAGGCATTGAAAGAAATGAACGACTGAATCCGTCCTACCCCTCCTCGGGACGGTTGCCCCATGCTGGACCTCCCTCCCGGCGTGGGGCGTTTTTATTCCGTAGGTGGTTCGGGTAGCGGTTGCCAGTGGGTAACTTCGCCCTCAACTATTTCACACCCAGAAAAATCACCCCAATTATCTACTATCTCATGCCATGATTCAGTAACGTATTCATGCTCTCCAGCCTCGTCCCATTCGGTGCCGCCTTCCGCGTCCTGGTCAAAATAATCTTTGACAAGCACGGTGAACCTGGGGATATATTCTGCCATTACCTCCCGGCCCTTACCTTGATTGTTTCGATAAAAAGCAATTACCTTTTTCCGTGCTTCCGGCGCCCTATCCTTTACGCTTATCCACTGAGAGGCGCGGGCGTTCCATGCCTCAATAGCTTTTCCCGCCGCATCATTTTTTGTTGATCCCTTTCCAAACTGATGGGCTTTGAATGTATGCCCCCCCGCAAAAGCAAAAAACAAAACAGATAAAACTTGTACTTTCGCTCACCATCGCAGCGCGAATAGTTATGCCTGGTTCACTTCCGCAGAACGGGCAGGATTTAAGGTTTTTCATTCAACGCCTCCCTGGCCTTGTCGGCTATATCCATAAATTTTGTCAATATAGCAAGGGTTTCTATCTCCATCAGCACCTCATCCTTCCGCGCAAGTTCGGCTTCGAGCTGCTGGATGCGGTTCGCTGCAATGACGCTCTTGGCTTCTTCGGCTCTTACTAACTGATTTCGCAATCTATATGTCATATCCCCTCCTTAAAGTGCAGAGACAACCCACATGCCACTGCAGCGCTCTTTTCCATCCTTGACAACACACTCTGCCAGCACCCTTGCCGGAATGTTTCTTATTTCTGAAATCTTAGAAGAATCCCCTTCCCAAAAAATATGGTCGCCTAGTATCTCGTTTTTCACTTCAACTCTTATGGTGCTCATATTCCCTCCTTAAAGTGTACGGCGGGCAGGATTTGAACCTGCACTGGCTGTCGGGCCTTTCGGCATTCCGATCCAGAATATCAGCAATACCATTATGCCACCGCCGTACTTGTTTACAAACATTTTACTTTTGTTTCTCTATTTTTTATTGTAAATTCGAATATCTTATCCGCAACCGCTTCAATATCTTCTCTCGATGCTCGTTCATCTGCAATCATTATAATTTGTAATCCCGGCCAATTTTGTTCTGGTCTTGGTTTGCAAATCTCTTTTAACATCGCCAAGGCTCTGATATTTGTTTCTTGCCCTTTCAAATGTTTAAATGGTTCATCCAAAAATATAATTGGCCTATTCCTTGGCTTTTTTAAACTCCATAATGCTGCCCTTAATGCCGTTCCGGCAATATCTACAGAACCAAGGCCGGTTGATTTTTTAGGATTCAATCTTTGCCCATCCCGGATAAACCAAAAATCTGCTTCGGTTTTCCCCCTTCTCAATTCAATAGCAACTTCAAAATCATAAGGATCATCAAAAACCCCTTGTAATGCGAGTTTAGGAAGTTCTGATAATTGATATTTTAATTCTTCCTGAGTTTGTTGGGCAACCGTTTGAATAAGGATTTTGGCCCGTTCCGCTGATCGGTGTTCCCTTCTGAGTTTTTGAGATTCCAAACGGGTAGAATCAATTTGATTTTGGATTTGATCTCGTTTGCCCTTTCTCTGGTCAATTGCCGATCTGAATTGTTGGATATTCATTTTATATTTCTTGCCAATTCTTTAAGAGCTTCAAATATTTTTACTCTACATTCTTTATTTTTAATCATAAATACTGGAAGAAAATTCATCCATTTTGTTGCTGTTTCCCATGCCTTAAACTCTTCTTTGGTCCACACCATTATTATATTAAAAAGATATTCACCATTTATTTTATATGAACGAAATAAATTATCTTTACAATCATAAACTTCTATATCTGTTTTAATAAAAATCGGTTCATTATAAGTTTTATATGGATTATCAAAATGAAATAAAATATTTTTTTTATCCATTTCCTTACGAAAATCTTCAAATAAAACAATATAATCCCAATCTGAATCGTCATGATATACGCCCCATGATCTTGATCCAGTAAGAATTCCTATTTTTTCAATTATTGATAATATTTTTTCTTTCGTTGTTTTCATCTTATTTACCACTCATATTCTATTTCAAGTTGTTCAAGTTTTTTATCAAATTCTTTCTGGAGTTTACCGGCTTTTGATTCTTCTTTTTCAATTTCCTTTTCAGCTTCTTCGATTGTTTTACATCCTTCCTCGGTAAGCCGTTTAATTTGTGAAGCCTTTTCCCCCCGGAGTTCAGCGGCTCTTTCCTTTTTCTGTTCCAGTTTTTTGGTCATTTCATCAAGTGTCATTTATATACTCTCTCTTAATTTTTGAATCCATTCTGTTCGTTTATTTACCCTATCAATTTCCTTTTGATTTTCTTCTGTATAATATTGAATATTTTGTATTGTTTCAGACAGGGAAGAATTGTAATATTCAATTATCGGTGTTTCAATAGCTATTTTTAATGAATTTTTTGTATATTCTAATTTATGCATACTAATATCAATTTGTTGTAGCATAAATTTTTTTAATTCTATATGATCTTTTGTTGGTGGATTCCACTTTCTAACTTGTGCTGCCATATCTAAAAGACGGCTATTTTGTTGCATATATTCTTCAAGATATTTTTCATATCTTTTTATTTCTGTTTCTTTCTTGGAATCCCCAAAAATTTCTTTTTCATCTCCAGTCATTGCCTTTAATAATTTCAATTTTTCTTTTGTTTCGACAAGTTTTTCAGCATAATAATTTGATGGTTCAAATTTATCGGGAATTTTAGCATCAATAGGAGAATCTCTCATTTCAATAAGAACATCAAATGCACGGGCACAACCCATAATAAATTCTTGAAATGTCTGCCCCTTTTCAACTAATGTTGCAGTATATCCAGTTGGCATAATTTTCTCCTATTATTTTTGTTCGACATATCCCCAAACCTTATCTTTTACAGGTTGAGGAATTTCTTTATTATCCGTTGCTGTTTCCAAATTCTTTAAAAAATCAATCCCGTGTTCAACAGTATCCCCTAATTTTTCCACAAATGCATCAAGCCTTGTTTCTCTTGCATTCGCTTCTTCGATATGCTCCCGGCTGATTACTCCTTTTCTAATCGGGACAAATACTTGTTCAATTTCATTTGTTTCCGCATACCAAAGAAATACAGATGGCTTATGATCAATTTGGTCTGCATCATTTCGCATTAATGAGCCTGGATTAACAAGGATTCGATTTCCAATCTTATGGGTAAATGTTTGATGATTATGTCCTGAAACAATTAAATCAAAATCAGGAAGAAGATTCATTAATTCCTTTGCAGAATATCCTTCACATCCCGGGAATGGGGGAGAATCTTTGTAAACCATTGTGTGGATGAGGGCAATACTAGAAAGTATTCCAGAAGGTTGAATAATTTCCTTTCCCCACGGAAATCCTATTATTTCATATTGTCCATATCTATTTTCAACCATTTTTATATCAACAAATTCTTTATTTACATATGTTAAAATTCCAGCCTTTTCCAAAACGGCCATTGCCGAATTCTGATAATTTTCAATTGATTTTCCCGGAAGATCATGATTTCCTGGAACAGTATAAAATGGCCTTGGCAAATTTTCTATTGCCCAACCCAATAATTCATGGGAAGGATTTACTTTATATTTCTTGTCAAACAAATCTCCGGCATCAAGAATGGGAATCATGTCATGTTTCTCTTGTAATTCCCTGAGCCATTTGATTTTCCGTTCTTGGGTTTTCCAATGATCATCAGTTCGACACAAAGGGGCATAGGCCCTAAGTTCGATGTCTGCCGTAAGTATTGCCGATGCTTTCATTTTGTTTATTTATTAGAAATTTTTATTTCATCAGCAGGCACATACCCCGCTTCCTTAAATTTATTCACACAATTGTTATGAGCAACTAAAGCTACCGGTACCCCAATCCAACCAAATCCCCATGCATGACATGGTTGTGTTTCGTTTGTTGTTGGATTAACCATCATTGTATTCATACTTACACAGCCAGAAAGAAAAAGCAGACAGATAATTATAATTGTTTTCATGATTTCACTTCCTGTCCACATGTTGGACATTTTTTAGGTTGTTTCTGTTTCTCAATTACAATTTGTGATACAAGCAATTTTATCTGATCATCATTTTCACTTTCTTTTTTCTCTATTATACTGATTTCCGAACAAATCCTTCGTAACTTTTTTATTTTATTTTCACTCTTATCAATCTTCCCAGAAATCCCCTTTAGCTCAGAAATTTTCTTTTCTCTTTCTGGCAGGTCATTTAATTCACTCAGCAAGGCGTCTGTTCGCCTGATCCTGCGATTTATTCCCTGAATCCTATCTACCCTACCTAAAATCTCAGAAATCGTTTTACGGGCCGTTTCCGCCTCTTTAACGAGGGGTTCACATTTTAGGAAATTATTCAGGGGTTCTAATTCAATATCAACTTGTTTTACCTTCTCAATAATTCCTTTTAGCTTCTTTGATTTATTCCAAGAATTCTGAATATGTTTTTCTAATTGTTCACAAACAATTAATTTCTGTTCTCTTGCTTCAATATCGTTAAATTGTTCAATCTCTTTTTCAAGATCAATCAATAATGCCTTTTTCGCTTGATAATCCCTATTTAATCGTAATTCATCAGATTTTGCATTACTCATTACCCTGTCAATATCATCCAGGCCAGCAATCTTGTTTAAAATCCTACCCCGTTCCCCAGGGGATTCAAACATTAAAAAGGCTCGATCAACTTGCGTTTGAAAATTTACTTCATCCATCCCAATCAATTCCGAGATATTTCCAGGAGGAAGACCAGCACCGGCATTAATTGGTTCATTATTGTCAACTTGATAATGATTTAATCCCTTTCCTTTCAGTCGGGAAATAACACAACCTGGATTGGAAAATTTGCCAGTGATTCGCATATCTCCTTTCCAAAACAGTGGCAACATGGAATCCCCAAGAGGATCATTAAAAAACAATAGATTAGCTGCCCTGAAAGCAGATGATTTTCCTGCATCAGTTGCACCAATAAAAACATTCAATCCAGGGGAGAAATTAAGGATTGTGTGTTTATGGGATTCATGATTGATAATTTCAAGTTGTTCTATCATTTGTAAACCTATTGTTTTGTCATTCTTGCCCATTCGGCAATTAAAATTCCGTCTGCATCACCTTTATATTCAAAATTAGGAAATAATCTTTTCCCGATATCAAGACTTGCCTTTTTCAATTCAGGGGCACCTTTTATCCCGGATGGAAGCATTATTTTCTGCCATTCTTTTGAATCAATAAACTTATAAGAAATACCACACCATTCAATAGCAATTAAAGTTGATTCTAACGCTCTTAATGCGCTTGTTGTTGCTTGAAATCTTCTTGGATTTACCATTGGTCTTTCAATTAGCGCGACACAATCCCCATTCTTTTTTATATCATAGAGCAAATATCTTAATTTTTTGTTGTTGATTCTTGTTCTATTCTTTTTTGTTTTTGTATAATCTTGTTCTGAAATGGTAGGAATGTGATAAAATCCATTTTGAGTCCCAAGATTGTTTATCCAGCCAATTGAACCAGAAACACCGTTGTCAATTCCGATATAGATTTTTAAAATTTGATTTCTAATTTTTGGGATTTTAGAACTTGTTAATTGAATATTCTTTGATCTTTTCATTTTCCTTCCGGTGGAAAAGGTTGACACCAATGAGTGAAAAATCTATCGTTTGTTATCGATCCATTTTCAAGTATTACTTTTGTTGCTTCATGAGCGATATATGATTCAATTGTAAATGATCTTTTCCAGATAGGATTCCATACAAGAACATCATCATCACATCGGGGAGGAATCCTCTTCTTTATCGGAATCCATATCACTTTCCAAAATTCTGATTTGTTCACGTTTCACCCTTACCCTGAATAATGTCCCGGAAACAGCAATCACTTTTACTTGAATATCATCATTTACCGTAAATTGATCTTTCTTTTTTAATCTTGTTGGAAAAACTTCTTTTTCTTTTTCCCATGGTCCTTTCCATTGCAAGGTAAAAAATGGGCCTGATCCCCGGATGACTTCATACAAATATCCAGCAACAGAAATCTTTTGACCAATACGAAGTATTTCATCCATTATTCTCTATCTCCACAAACAGGACATCTTTCACCTGCCGGGATTTTTGCCCCGCAGCAGGCCCAAGGTAGATTTTTTAACATTGGATCTTCTTCAAGTTCAGCTTTTTCAAAATCAAGAATACAAAAATCGTGGCAAACCGGACAAAGTAATTTAGGCTTAATTATATTTGTAATTATTTTAACATCACATTTTTTATTTTTACAATTATAATCCATAACCAATCCTAAAATGATTTTGCCATTCGCTTGCTTGCGCGGCTAAATGATGCATTCCGTAAGTCTTACAAACTTCAAGAAATGAATCAATACTGAACTTATTTTCTTTCAATTTAATTTCCTCTGTTCCTGGATATGGCAAGGAAACAAGTTTTTCATTTCTCTTTCTTAACCATCTTCCTTTTGTACTCTCAATTTTATTATACCTGATTGAATCAGATTTCATCTCATTTTTTAGGTATTGAATTGCGTATTTTTCCCCAATTCCAGAAATGCCCGGTACTTTATCAGAACTACAACCGGCCAATGCCTTGACATCTCTCCATTGTTTTGGTTCAATTCCATATTTCTTTCTGAATTCTTTTCCATTAATCAATAATTGTTTTGAGGGAGAATACCAGGAACAATAATCAACAAGTTGTAAAAGGTCTTCATCATTTGTTAAAACTACTGATTGATTAGGATTATCAATTACAAATTTTGCTATTAAATCATCCGCTTCATATCCAGTCTGAATAAAATTGTTTTTGAATCCAATGGCCGGAAGGATTTCTGTTCTAAGAATTTCCATTTGATGAAAAAGTTCTTTTCTGGCTTCTTTTTCATCATCTGTCATTTCCTCTTGTTGCCTGTCCTTATACCCTGCATAAATTTGTTTTCTGATTTTCTTCTTGGAATCCCAAAAGAAAACAGGAAACGTTAAACCAAAATTCCGGGAATGGATTAATACTTGAACAAGAAATGAATGAATAATACCTGTCCCAAAATCTTCATAAGAAAGATTTCCGGCAGGAGTATGAAAAGCCCGCCAACAGAAATAATTGGAATCAAAGAGAAGGTATTTCATTTATGGCTCGTGACGTTCCCAGGCAGTAGAAACAAGACTTGTAATATCACAAGCAACCGTTTCAGCTTCAGACAATGTCATGTTTGGCGGTAAACGAGTCCATAAAAACGAATTTAATTCTGGCTTAATATTATCAAGAACCTCAATCCTTTCCTTTTCATATGAATCTCTTGTTATCGCCTCTTTATCTACAGCCTGTATATTATACATCATATTCTCCTTTTTGGCATTCTATCCTGAATGAATTGAGCTTGTATTTCTTCCCACAATTCAATTACTACTTCTTTCAATTCCTCTTCCATCCCATTTTCTTCCACATAAGAAATTGCCCCATCAAGGCTATTTGACAATATTTCTTCCCCATCAATGGAATATTTTTTATGTTGTGAATTCTGCTTCAGGAAAACAAGATTGGCCCGTATATCATCAATCCCATAATTATCCATAATATAAATGTCGGCGGATCGGTACCCCTTTCCAACTGAGGATTTGACAACATCTATATGGGATAATATGCCAATTGATTCTTTGTGTTCTTTCCCATATAAACTTCTTTCAGCTTTGATTACTTGCTTTTTGACAATCTCTAATCTCAAAGAAGCATAAAATTTCGGAGCATGTCCGCCTGTTGCCCTCGTCTTTTTAGCAAATGGCATAGTGGCCATGGTATCCCTGATTTGATTTGAAAATACCATAAGCCAGCCCCTTTGTTTCAGCATTCTACATGTACGCCTGAATCCCTGACTGAAATCATTTGCCCTCTTTGCCCCATCATAGCCCTTGGCATCCTTCATTTCTTCTTCAGTACAAAGAGCGGCAATTGAGTCCGCAATTATGGCATGAGGCGGATCACCTGCAGGCTTCCAGGAGTCAAATAAATTAAATACTTCCGCAATTGTATCTGGTTCTTTTATTGTTTTATCAGTAATGGAAAAATCAAAAAGGGCAGCAAATTCTTTATTCAATCTTGCTTCAGGATCATTGAATATTACATCTCCGCCTTTTCGTTGAATAGCCCCAGCAATCTCACACATGAGGACGGTTTTACCTGCTGAGGAATCCCCGAATATTTCAACAGCTATCCCGGTTGGAATCCCACCTCCATGGATAATTTCCCCAGATATGGCAAGATCAAGAAGGGTTGAACCAGTGGAAATAGTATTGTTAAAATCCCCGTCATAAGTTATTTCTGATTTTTGATGCTTCTGAGAAAGTGCGGTCTTGACCCTTTCAACTGTTTTGCTTTTTGTTCTTTCCATTATTAATAACCGTCAATAAATTGCAAAAGTAAAAACACATATATCATTAGGTAATCCAAATGTTCCAGGCTGAGTAATATTATAAATAACCGCCCTTATTTCTCTTCCGGTATATTCTTCTAATTTCGGATTATATTCTTGTAATATTATATAATCGCCTTGTTGATAATTTCTGTCATTTCTTCGTACTTTATGTCTTTTATCTCCATCCAATACTGATTGAAATTCTTTTGGCCAACTTTTTATTTTATGAAGCATGTTTCACCATTAAATTAATTGGGATAGGCAGGGCTCGAACCTGCACGCCGTCTACGCAACTGCAGCTTTGGAGGCCAAATCTCATCCTATTTATAGGATCGTCCGGCTGTGCGTCTACCAATTCCGCCACTATCCCAAACTTTAAATTACAATTTTTCCTGAGCTTCCATGCAGGAATCCCAAACCTTACAAACATCGCATTGCTTATGTTTATCGCAATCTACAGCAAACACAAATCCATGAGGACAATCGCCTTTCGGTTTTGTCGTTTTCTTATTCCTGGTTTGGGTTGGTTCCGGTTCTGGATCTTTCTCTTTTTCGTCCCCATCTTCCGGCAGGGCATCAAATGCTTCTTCGCAATCATCCTTAATTTCGCACTTCCGGCAAATTTTCTTGGAATTAAAATCAACTGCAAATGTCAGGTCATGAGGACATTCAGGCTCATTATCTTCTTCCTCTTCCCCAACATTAAGCGGCACATCATCACCAGTTCCTTCATCTTCTTCCGGCTCAGGTTCAGGTTTCGCTGTTTTCCGCTGTCGTGTCTGTTTTGCCGGTTTCTCTTCCGGTTCTTCTTCGGCTTCTTCCCCGGAGTCCACTTCCAGGAAAATATTGTTCAATTCATCATAGGACTTAATAACCAATACATCATCAAGATTAATTACCTCATCCAGAATAGATTCATCAATATCATCCCTTTCAACAAAGGAAATACTGTCGGCATTTGAATAATCATTTCCTGCAAACTGCTCTTTCTGAAAACGTACCCGCAAATCATAGCCGCCAACCAAATCCATAAAGGTTGCATATTGATCATTATCTGGGTCAAGCAATTCCTTCTTCAGCCGTTTCTCAAAACAGGCATATGAAAACCACCAGAACATAATCGGTCCAGGTTCGCCTTTCTCGATTACCTGGACATTATACATCACGCAATCCTGAGCCTTGAATTTATTCGCTTCGGTATCAGGAATAGAAGGATCGGCTTTTGCCTTGATGTAATATTCATTGATCGGGCAAGCCTTCCCAATGGAAAGAGGGCTGATATATGATTTCTTGTCAACCCCAACCTGCCGCACCCGTTTGAAAGGACGTTTATACCATAATTCACCTTCAGGGGCAATATTCTGTCCGTCCGGGTGTTTGGGGTCGGAAACGATATATGGCAACAGTCGCAGGGTATATTTTACCTCAGTCTTGCCCTTGGGAATATCGACATTAAAAAATTCTGTTCCATCCCCGAGATTTTTAAACATCGTCCCGCTACCACCTTGCGGGCCAGCAACAGCTGCCCCTGCCTTGGCCCTGTCTGCCGCTGATCCGTATTTTCTGGTTGATTTACTTCTTGTTGCCATCTTTGTTCTCCCTTATTTGTTTTGTTGATAAGATTTTTTCAATTATCCGAGTTATTGTTATAATCAGCCCGGAATGCCATAATCTTGATGCTATATAAACCCAAATTAATGAGCCAAAAAAGAAATATATCCAATGTTGAATAGTCCAATCCATTTCATTTCTTACTCCTTGTCCTGGTTGCTGCTCTAATTTTTTCGTTTACCGATCTTGATTCATATTCCTCCATTTTTGCTGATAATTGCTCAAAAGATTTTGGGGCAACCGGAACAGAAGTCCAGCCCATTGCCGCCAATTTTACAAAATTTTCAAGGGCTGATTTCTTCATATAAATTGATGATTTCCCACCATTAATAATATCCCGTTCATATTCAGCCTGGAATAATTCTTCTTTTGCTTCTTGGTGTCTTGGGTGAGTACGATAATATGCCTCACGAGCAGCATCGTTCTTTGCTCCGGCATTATTGGCTTCAAGAATCAATTCGGAACGAATTACCTTGAGATTTTCATGCGCTCTTTTTACAGCAAGTTCACAATCAGCAGCAGCTTTTGAATATTTCAGGAAAAGACCGGATTGCCGCAGCCATTCAACATCCAAATCTTCTGGAGTTGTATTGATATCATTTTCCGGGTCAAGATCATAATTTTCGTAATGATTCATTCAACAGTCCTCCAAATAATTTTAACATCATTGTTGTTTATTCTTTCTTGAAATAATACAAAAAGAGCTTCTTCTAAAGAATCTCCATCATGGATTAATTTCCATTCAAATTGTTGAAGATGACTATTCCATTCATAGTCATCTTCAACAATTTCTTCATCTGAAAATAATTTTAAATCATCAATTATTTCCCAACGGTAAATTTTAATATTCATTTTGTTTATCTCCATTTAAAATTAAATCAACAAATGCTTCTCTTATTTTCATTCCTTGCCCTTTTGCAAGACAATTCCCGCAAATTACTTTTTTTGGCGGATATTCCTTGTCAATTGATTCAACAAGTTTCCCCGTTTTGCAATGAGGACATTTCCCGGATAATACCAAAAATAACAATTCTCGATCAACATCATCAGGAAGTATTATTTTTGGTATTGATGGACCGCTATATTCTTTCCAGGTCATTTATATTATACTCAGAAACGGCTAAAACCTTCTGAAAATTATTCTTGAGCATGAGCTGCCTTAAAACAGGCCAATGTCAATCCTGGTTTCCCGGTATTATAAAATGGCTCTGAAAATTCATCCATCACAATAAATGCCTGAAAATCTTCTTTCTTCAACAGGATTGTATTGCAATATGATAAAATCATCCTTCTCAATTTTTCCTCATCTTCATTTATTAATCCACTCAATATTGAAGAAATCTTTTTCCAGGGAGATTTCTGGATTAATGCCCTTGCAAGATCAATTGCTGCATTCTGTTTTGCCGCTTCCTCAAAAATAACTTCAGCCATTTCTTCAGGATTCAAGCCGGCCACCCTTTCCAATAATTTGAGGGCATTCCGGGGATGGCCAAATGATTGTTCATAAATCAATTCCCTAGCTTCATTTGGCAATGTTATCTTTTCCGCCCTGCAAACCTTTCTGAGCAATACACTCATTTCCCCTTCGTTTAAAGGAGACATCACAAAATGGGTACATCTGCCCTGTATGGTCGGCAAGAGCTTCTGAGGGTCGGTAGTACAGAGGATAAAATAAACGTGCCCAGGGGCGTCCTCCAGAGCTTTTAATAAGGCATTCTGACCATCCTTGCTGATAGAGTGGCATTCATCCAGTAGCCATACCCGGCAAGAGCTTTTTGGGTCTTGCGGCTTGAGTCGGACCTGCTTTCTGATTTCTCGTATTGTATCAATTCCCCGGAAATCAGCAGTATCAATTTCCCGAAAATCTGCTTCTTTTGCTCCAAGGACATTTGCAATAATCCGGCCTACGGTTGTTTTTCCGCAATTTCCTGTGGCAAAAATATTTCCTTCTCTTCTTAAAATTAAATAAGAACTTGGTACTTCAAAACAATATTCATAACCATCTTTTGTTTTATAATTGTTAATTTTTACTTTATTTAATCCTTGTATACTTGTAAATTTTTTATTTGTTGCACAAACATCATAATAAATTTTATTTTTTGTTCTTGTATCCTTATAAACAGAACTTCTTAACCCACAGGATGCTAATGCATATTGAATAAAATCTTTTGTTTCTTTTATAGATGTACAAAATTTTAATTTTCCATATTCTCCATCCCAATAAAAAATTTCATCAACAATAATTTTTAATTGTTCTAATGAACAACTATAATATTTTGAATCAAAAATTTTATCTTTATATGGTGGTATAAAATAAAATCTTATATATCCATTTCCCATTATATATTTGTCAAATTGTATTTTTGCATTTTTTAACAAATATTCGGCCCTTTTTATTTTTCTTTCCTTTTTTAGATTGATACAGATTTTTTTTCTATTTTCAGTAAAACTGCCATCAGCAATACACATAACCTGAATTCTTAATTCATCTATTGTTATTGGCAATTTTGTATTAATTATTGGAGTAAACGTAGTTATAAATTTACCAGAAAATCCGTATTTTGTATTTAAATGTTGATTATGTATTTCCTTAAATGTTTTAACATAATGTTTTTTTTGTTTTTCTAAATAATATAAAACTCTATGATCTGCACTTAAACATTGATTTATTCCGTATTTTGTTTTTATATGAAATAAATTTTCAGATTTTCTTTTTATAAATTTGTTTGGTTTAACAAATTCCGCAGTTCCATCTAAATTATATTGCATTACTAAATCATCATTCCATTCAGCAATTCTTTTCCATCCGAATGGTGATAAAAATTCAGTATCACAATCCACGCAACCTGTCGGGCCGGTCAAAAGAATAGCATGAGGAAATTTATCTGCTCGATTATCAAATAATGATTTTATCCCCTTGATTGTTCCTTGGTTGCCAATTACTTCATCAAATGTTCGAGGGCGATGATCTATTGCAAGGCTCATAAATTAAATCCTTTTAGTTTAAATGGTTCATAAGGAATTTTCATATATTTCAAAACTTCTTTTAGTCCTAAATTTTCCATACAAAATTTATATTGTAAAGGATGAGTTATTGACATTCTTTGAAATCTGTTTTCTCCTTTTTCAAGATGAACACCGAACATGCAAAACATGCAACCCGTTCTTTTGTATAATGTTGTGGTATATTTTTTTCTATAATTTTGAACTATTTCACCATAAATTGGAGATATTTTTAAATTGTATTTAATTATATATTTAAAAATATCTTGTTCGTTCCAATTTTTAAATGGCCTTGAAATAGGGCGTCTTGAGTCATATAAATTACAAGGTTGATCTTTTAAAACAAATTTTCTTCGTTGTCCATCAGATGGCATTATTCCAATAATCGGAGATGAACGATTTTGCTTTTCGTATCTGTGAAACGGTTCTTTTTTTTAATATATCACAACACCGGCTTGATATTTTAAAAGGGGCATTAATTAATGGATAATATTTTTTTGACAACAAATAAGCAGTACATTTATTGCCATTTGTTGTAACACCATTGACAATAAGCTCTCTCATATTTTTATTTTTATCGGTTGGATTTTGTAAATATCCAATAAACATTGCTTGTTTTTTACTTATTACCGGATATCCAACATTTTCAATTACCCATTTGAAATTCTTCTTTGGTCTAATTATATCAACATTATCGAATGTTTTTACAAATAAAACTATTTCAGGATATTCGAGGCCCGTATTGACAAATACGGCCTTGATATTTGGATACATTGTCCGTGCAATATGAAGCAAAACAGTGCTATCCTTCCCTCCAGAAAATGAAATATAAACAGCCCCATCCCAAGCCTCATAAAAACAGGAAATTGCGTCTTGAGCTTGTTTAATTTTATCCTCTAAATTCATTTTGATATTCCTGGGCAGATTACCCGTTTATAATTATTTCCATGATTCAATAAGTTTACTGTTGGCCTCGTTGGCTTCTGTTCAGAACACCAAAATAATTGAATATATCCATCATCAATTATTTTCTCCAACCATGTTTTAGGAACTTTTGATTTAATCCTTTTCTCTTCCAGAAATTTCAATAAATCATTTTCATTTCTAAATATCTTTGTTTTATTGTTGAAACATTCAATACATTGTTTCCCCTTTTTAATCATTTCAATCACCAAATTCTATATTTTTAAAATTGCCCAACAAATGATTCAGGGTAAAATCCATGCTCATTATAAAAAGCAACATCCTCCGCTGGATATCGGGTATACAGGTCTTCGGCAATAGCCACTAACTCATGCGCCAGTTGAGACTTTGAAGACTTACCCTCGGCCAACACCGTAAGTAAGGTTAATACCCAAGCCCGCTTGATACGGGTATCAACATACCCTTCTTTTCTTTTACGTGGTTTAGTTCTATTACTTGGGTATTTGGCACATAATTTTTTATACCATTCTGGATTCTCAGATACCTTAACCTTAATTTGGCATCCTGATTGTTCTCTATCTTCAAACTCGGGAAGATTCGGTGCCTTAATTACTTCTAACCGTTGACCTTGCAATTCCCCTAACATCATTTGAAAATAAGGAATTAAAGTCCTTATTTTGGCATCCCATACCGTAAGTTGTCCCGCCTTACGTTGAGCCTTCTTAATATCCTGACGATTCCGCCTATGTACCGCCTCATAGTTCTCAATTGGGGTTCGCATTATTAAATGGGCAGGATTAACACAAAGCCGGTTGCGACATCGGTGATCAATATGACGCTGTTCAGCAATTGGACCAACATAAACTGCATAAGATACCCTGTGCGCCCACTTAGTAGAGCCACCGGGATAAGCCATACATGGATAGCCATTATGGTTGCGTCCTGTCCATTTCCAACATCCGGAAGTCGTCTTCTTGATATTATCCATGATTATCTCTTTGCATTGGTTCTTCAATTCATCCGGCACAAAGAAAGAATTAATAACCATGCGCCCACAAACACCAAATTTGCCAGTGGCAATCCCGGGTACAAACTTTGACTCTTGGTGCAACCCCAATGTTGATAAAATTTTAATTACCATTCAAAAAGAAAATAGATGCTTTATTTTATTATACTCTATCGGGGTAAAAACCTTCTCTTTTTCATAGGCCCCAATCTCTTTTAATATCAAAATAATATTTTTATTTACCCCTTTTATACTTGTCGATTCCATATTATCGGAGTTGAAAAATCCTTTATTCTTTTGTTTTTGAGCAGAAGCATTTTCAAGATTCAAGGCCACTGTTTCACCAACTCCATTGATTGATATAAAAGGGGCATATAAATTTCCTTTTGTATCAACAATCCAGCTTTTCGCTTTTGAAATTCCTATTTTGGGCAGTTTCAATTTCATCCGTAATCTTTTACTTTCTTGAATCAATTTTGGTGAATGCTCCTTGCTCCCAAATGTTAAGGAACAAGCAATAAATTCATTAGGGAAATATGTTTTACAATACATATCCCAAAATGTAATTACAGAATATTCAACAGAATGACTACGGTTAAATGCGTAATTACCGAATGTTAATATTGTTTTCCAGATTTCTTTTGCCTTTTTCTTTTCAACTGATTTATTATTTAAACATCCTTCAATAAATTGGTCATAATATTTATTTAATGCTTCTTCTCCTTTGCTTTTTGCCATTACCTTCCGGATTTTATCACAGATATTCATAGGAATACCGGAAAGTTTATTTATAACTTGCATTACCTGTTCTTGATAAACGATAATCCCATAAGTATTTTCAGTTATTTTATCATAAGCAGGGTTAATACTTTTGATTTTAGCCTTGCCATTTTTCCTTTTAACAAATTCTTCTGCCATCCCCGAATCCAAAGGGCCAGGGCGAAACAAGGCGGTAGCAGCAGAAAGAACTTCAAAATTATCCACCCCCAAATCAATACAGTATTTTGTTAGGCCATAAGTTCCAATCTGAAAAGCACCTATTGTATTTCCTTTGTTAATTTCATCATAAACCTTTTGATCATCAAGGGATAATTTCTGAAAATCAATATCAACTCCATGATTTTCTTTGACCATCTTTTTTGTTTCATTCAGAACGGATAAGGCTGATAATCCCAAAATATCGAGCTTCATTAATCCGCAATATTCAGCATTATCCTTATCCCAATTTGCAACAATTTGATTGCTTCTTAGGGCAAGATTGCATTTTGTTCCTATTGTTAAATCTTCCGAGGAAATACAAAGAGCAGCGGCATGTTGGCTATTTCCACGTATCTGTCCCTCAAGATTCTCCGCTATCTTTACAATTTTAGGATATTTATGTTTGAATTGTTTACATTCAATAATATTTTCAAATGAGCCTTTTACCTGTTCATTATTTTTATTGTCATCATTCATTGCCTTTGCAGCAACATCAACTTCATTCAAGGGAATATCAAACGCCCTTGCAACATCCCTGATAACACTTCTGCCTTTCATCAACATAAATGTAGAAAGACCAGCAACATTATTTTTCCCATATTTATTTTTCAAATATTCCCTGACTCGATACCGTTTGTGATCCTCGAAATCAAGATCAATATCCGGTAAATCATTCCTGTCAGGAGAAATAAACCTAAAAAATACCAGATTATGAATTATTGGGTCGACATCAGTAATTCCAAGCAAAAAAGCGATAAGCGAACCACCCACAGACCCTCTACCTGGACCAACCATTATATCATTTTTTTTACACCAATTGATTAAATCCCATACAATCAAAAAGTATCTTTGAAATTTCATCTTTTTGATTAATTCAATCTCTTCCCCAACCCTGGAAGAATAAACGACATATTCCTCATCACTCAAATGATTTAATTTACGTTTCATTCCTCTGACGATTTGATTCCAAAGGAAATCATTTTCTTCTTCATCATCCTTAAATTCCATTATTGAGGGAAGAGAAACAGCTTGTTGTTTTATCTCAAATCCTTCACACATTGAAGCGATTCTTGTTGTCCATCTGAGTGCTTTCTTTATTTCAATTGCAGAAAGGCAATTTTGATCAATAAATGCTTGATACATTTCATCATAGCTTTTGAGATAAAGCCCAGTACAATTAAATTTCCAACGGGTAGAATCATGCCATTTTTTCTTTGATTGAATTGCAAGTAAAACTTCTTGATACAAGGATGATTCATTCGTTGGATAATGGCAATCATTTGTTGCTACAAGAGAATAATTATTTGTTCTTGACAAATGACTTAATAATTGACAAAGTTTATTGATTTTTATTTGTTCAGGAATATTATGGGGCATTACTTCCAGAAATGTTCTTTCAAATCCTATTGTATCCCCGATATTTTCAAGAATTTCTCTTCCGTCCGGCATATTCAAAAAGGAAAGAGAACATCCTGTTAATACAATTAACCCTTCCAGATTATTCAAAAGGATTTCTTTATCAATTCTCGGCCGGTAATAAAATCCAGTAGTACCTGCATATGACAGCATTTTGAGTAGATTATTCCAGCCAGTTTCATTCTCAACAAGTAAGGTAATATGATATCTTGTTTCTTTCTTTTCCTTAATTGTTGAATCAGAAACAATATACATTTCACAACCGATAATTGGCTTAATCCCAGCTTCTTTACATTGTTTCTGGTGATCAATTGCCCCATCGATGTTTCCGTGATTGGTGATTGAAAGATGAGTTTGCCCTAATGATTTTGCCAGTTCTGCATATTGTTTTGATGTTCCAACACCATCAAGGATAGAATATTGATTATGTAAATGAAGATGGCAGAAATTCATGTTTTGGTGCCCCTGAAGAGATTTGAACTCTTATGATTAATACAATCGAAAGATTTTAAGTCTTTTGTGTCTACCAGTTTCACCACAGGGGCATTTATTATGTTCTTGCCTTCAAATCAACTCTTGAAATAATAACAGATTTTTTATCATGTGTAGAAGTGTCCGTCACAGCAAATTGAATATCTTCAGGAATCATTCCAGTTTCATAATGATAATTTTGAAGTATATTTCTTATTTTTTCTTCAACATTTCTTGTTGCCTTATTAATAATATCTGCTATTGATTCCATTTCACTCTCCTATCAGGCAAACAACATGCTCAAAATTCTCTCCTTGAAATTTCAATGAATTCTTCCCAACAATACAATGTTGGAGTTTATCCAAAATATCATAAAGGAATGTTGGGGAAACAATAAACTGAATATCATCACCTTTATAGGCACAATTGGCATTTTCCTCAAACCACCCATAATCCCCTTCACCTTTGAAAATAATCCTCCTGTTTTTTACAGAAACAATTACCTGCTCATCACGAATTGATTCAGCTTTTGAAAATATTCCTGCCCTTTCCAGGATTTCTTTTGTCAAAGAGGGCAATTTCAACTCAACCCCTTCAACATTCAAAAATTCAGAAACATCCGGGAATTCTCCGGCATCAGTCCGACAAGAAAATATAAGGCCATTTCCTGCCCTGAAATGTGCCCACCCTGCCGTTTCGCAGAATTCCGCTATAGGGTAGCGGGTCAGACTTTTAACTGCTGTAGCGGGCAAAAGAACGGCTTCCTTGAATGCTTTCTTGCCGCCGTTCCCGATATCCACTCGCATGATCCTGAAATCATCAGATGCAGTCAAATATCTCCCATTAATATAAATATTGGAAAGGACCGGTTTACTCATATCATCAGCGGCAAATGGCTGAATCATTTTTAGGGCCGGAAGGAAGGTTTCAGGAAGTTTTACCCAATCCTTTGAATTGCCAAGTTCATCCAGGGGCAATTTGATTTCTGATTCCAGCCTGATTCCAGCTTTGGACCTGCCGCATTCCAAGTGAAGCATATTATCGGCTTCATCAACAGAAATTTCAATTTCTTCATCCTTCAGTTTGGAAACCAATTTATATAATTCATCTGCACGAACTGCCCCGGTAATATTAATACTGATTGGATACCGGACTGCAATTTGATCATTATAGGTTACAACATGCTTGTTTATAAATGCAAATGAGGTTGCTTGCTCAATTAATTTTTCATTACCAGCAAGCCCTGGTTTAACTGCTTCAAGGGCTGTTTGCAATTCCTGCTTTTTGATTTTCATTTTATTGCCTCTTTCCATTCTGGATAATTTTTAATTGGATATTTTTCTTCATTCATTTTGATTTTCATTTCAGTAGCTTCATCAAGATTGATTCCATTATCATGTGCAAGATATTCAAGGATGATTCTAACATCTGCCAATTCTTCAGAAAGTCGCTGTTTATCAGGTTTCTTGCCCCATTCAAACAATTCTGCAAGTTCGGCGGATTCAATACAAAGTTTATGACTTAACGTTAATCCTGAATGATATTTTTCCCAATCTCTTTCTTTACGGAAATCAATTAATTGTTGAAGTATTTTGTTCATAAATCCAATCCTCTTTGTTCATTCTTGGCACTAATAATATTTTTTAACGCAGTTCTATAATAGGATTGTTTTAATTCAATTCCAATAGGAAATCTTTTCATTTGAATTGCAACATACATTTCTGAACCAATACCTGCAAATGGGGTTAATATCGTATCACCTTCTTTTGACCACAGAAGCATGGCACGTTCAATTGTATCAAGTTGAAGAGGACAAATGTGCCGTTCATCTTCTTTTTCACGTGCAAGAGCATAGTTTAACGTTCTTGTTTGCCTAATATCCATCCAAACAGGTGATGCATATCTTTGCCAAACCTTATGACTATATTTATTTATTCTTGGATCATCACTTTTTGATTCTGCCGGTTCAGCCCTTTCTCCGGTATAATATTCAAATCCTCTTCCATGTGAAATAGGATCGGAATTATCTCCTGGTTTGCGCATTGTCACAAGATAATCAGGTAAACCTTGGGCACAACGACTTGAATCTTTTGATATTTGTTTGTGTGCAAGTGTAAGATTTTTCGTTCGTGTTGCTTGAACAAGTGGATCTTTCCAAATACAAACTTCAGAATGATAAATAAAATTTGATTGTTGAAATGTCCTGATTATATCCCCTCTGAAATCTTCCATTCCCATATATCCATTATGAGAAATTGTCATAGGAAGATTCATACAATGAATTGAAATAGAACGTCCAGGTTTCATTACCCTAAAAAGTTCTTTTACAAGAAATTTAAAATGTTCTTTGAATTCATCTGAATTTGAGCTATTCCCCATATCCCTTTCAGAATTGGAATATGTAAATAATGAGGAAAAAGGCGGAGAAAAGATGGAAAATCCAATACTTTCATCAGGAATACCTTTTATAATTTCAATACAATCACCATGATAAAGTGCAAATTTATCAGTAATTTTTTGATTTATTACTTTAACCATTCTGGTAACTCCATTTCAATTTCAGGATTATATTCGGTAATTGTTTGTTCGGCGCCACGAATCAATTTTGATGATATTGGAGACATTGCAGAAAGCATTCCTTCTATCATCTGTTGAGCATATTCTTCTTTTTTCTTTATATTTTTAACAATCGCACCTTCAGATTCAGACGAAATAATATGGACATCAACCTTATTTTCCTGGCCAAATCTCCAGCACCTTCTTATTGCTTGATAATATTCTTCATAACTGTCTGATAAACCAACAAACATCACATTATGACAATGTTGCCAATTCATACCGAAACCAAAAATTGTTGATTTGCTTATTAATACCTTTTGACTTCCATTTACAAAATTTTCAGCAGAATTTATTTTATGATCTTCGGTATCTGAACCTTTTACTTCAACAGAATCATTTATTTTAAGTTTTAATTGTTCTGATTCAACATTGAGGTTACACCACACAATCCATTGCCCTTTTGATTTATTTATGATTTCAGCCGCCTTGTCGGTTCTCAATGGTAATGAATCGCGTTTTGCTTGTCGGCGTTCCGATAATGTTTTTGCCTCATAAGCAAGTAGGCCAAGACTATTTTTTGGTTTAACATTCGATTTTATAATATGTTCATGAAATTCAATTGGGGGAAGAATAAAACCATTATCATTATAACCAAGGTTGGATGGTTTCTGAATCAATACAGACCAAGAGCATACCCATTCCCAAAAATCTTTTATTGCATGTTTTTTCAATCTCCATGTTCCGGTATCACCTGTATCATTGATAAAAAACATAGAAAGCATTTCTGACCTGGACATAATACTAAGAAATTCAGCATGATTTCCAAGTTCCATAAAATCGTTGGGGGATGGCGTAGCAGTACAACAAAGTCGATATGGAGTTTTACAAAATAATTGAATAAGTAATGTTCGATATTTTGATGAATATGACTTCAGACAACTGGACTCATCGAGTACAATACCAATAAATTTTGAAGTATCAAATTTATGAATTTTTTCATAATTGGTGATGTTTATTCCATTTATGATATCGTCTTGTGATTCACAAATATTAACTTCAATATTAAATTTTTTACCTTCCTGTTTTGATTGTCTGGCAACGGATAAGGGTGCAAGAATAAGGATTGGTTTCTTTGTTTCTTCATGAACAAGTCTTGACCATTCTAACTGCTGAAATGTTTTACCAAGACCGCAATCTTCGAATAATGCAGACCTTCCTCGTTTTAAGGACCATATTACACAATCCTTTTGAAAATCAATAAGTTTATTATTAAGTTGTTTTTTATCAATAGAAAAACCTGTTGGAATATCAACAAGTTTTTTATTTTCAAGAAATTTTTGGTATTTGTTCATAAATTTCCTTTTCTTCCCGATTCTGAATATGATCAAAAAAGAATCCTTTCATATTTTTTGTTCTAAGCTGTTTCGGAAGTTCAAAATCTTCATATGGCACGTTTTTCATTATGTCGTTTCTGGCCTTAACAAAATATGTTCTGAATCTTTGCAATTCATATTCTGTCCAGCCAGTTTTTTTATTAACAAATGAATTTTTGACAGTTGAAGTTAATGGCTGATACCGCATTGGATAAATTTCATTTACACCAATACTTTGTAAAAATCTTGCCCGATATAAGGCATCAGCAGGAGTATCCGTAAATCCATACAACATCAAAACGGATATTTTTTTGATACCGTTTTTCTTTGCAAGATTTATCGCATCAACAAGAAAACTTTCCTTCCCGGCAGAATCAAATGCAAATCGGACATCAGTCAATTTTAATTCCGCAATTCTTCCGGCTCTATATTTTGAAAACAATCTTGCTTCAAGCCCTTGATTGAATTCTACATAGGGCATTTTCTTTAATTTATCAATAGCTAAATCAAAATGTTTTCTCGAACAGGCAAGGAAATTGTTATCACAAACAATCGGTCTTGGTATGAAATTAGAAACTTCTTTGAAACTTCCTTCAATTTTTGGAACAGCACAAAAGGAACAACTATTTACACAACCTCTTGTTGTAAATGTTGCAAGTGGATTATGAAAAATTACAGGTTCGCAAAAATCAATAGTGTTTCTGACTTCTGCAATTCCTTCAAATTTATCACGGATCAGAAGAGCGCCAGGACCGCCTACAACCACCGGTTTTTTCTGAGCCGTAATAAACCTGACAGCCTCGGCAAAAAGCCAAGTGAACGGGATAGAAACATAAATTATCCCGTTCACTTGCCATGCCGCAAAAGTTTTGCGCCACAGATTTATCATTTAATTGTTCCAGGAAAAAACTCCATCGGCCTCGGAAATCTGGCCAATAATCAGGAGAGTATTATAAACATAGCCAAACATATAGTTGGCTACGTTTGTATTGGTTTTACCGCCTTTCTCGACAAACAATTCGTCGGAATATTTAACGATATCATCCCGAGTGCCGCCTTTCTTCAAGGCGTCAACAAGGGCATGACTCCGGGTATAAGCATTTGCATCCAGCTTACGACCACGCCTTACACCTGCTTTCCGCTCCTTCTTGATCTTCTCCTTCTTTACCGGCCTGCCTTCCGTGGCCAGCTTCTGGAGCTTCTCAACCACATAATCCCGGCATTTCTTCAGGTCTTTCAGGAAGGGCGGGGCAATACGAACACCCATTTCCTTGGCAATGGCCTGGAGTTCAGGAATCTTCTTAGCTGCCTTGGCGCTCTTCACCTGAGCCGTGGTGTCAATCTTTTCAGTTTCAATCACTTCAACTGTTCCTTCTTCTTGCTCTTCGGATTCGGTCATGCTAGTTTCTTCATTCCCCTCTTCGGTACCACCTGCCGTACCACCCATTGATTCCGGCAGGTCGGCACCAATAGTCTTTAGGGTTGCAAGCGTTTCTTCAGACATTTCATCATCATCCGCCAACAGGGTGCTTGCTTCCCGCAGTTTCTGATCCAGCACTTTGGCATTGGCCTTTACATCAATACGCTGCTTATCACCTTCCTCAAACAGTACATCGTTCAGTTCCTTCGCCGCCTTGACCAGTTCACCCCTCGTTACCGTTTCCTTTTCACTCATGACTTCCTCCAAATATTTTGGTTTAAATATTGTCTGCATATTGTCTGCATCTTGCCGACAACCTATTGTCACTATTATTATACTGAAAAATATAAAAAAACTACCAAAATATTTTGCTTTTTATTATTTTTTTTAATAACTCCCCAAAAATGCCCGGCCTATCTCCAATCTCTGAAGAACCGTAACATATTTTTTGCCCCTTTTCCCGGATCTCACCATCAACTGATTTATCCTAAATAACCCCAACTCTGCTTCATCATCAGTTTGATTTAAGCCGAAGAAGGCAGTTGCATGTGAATATTTCCGTTTATCTTCCGAATAGTTATCAAGTGAAATCCATTCTTTCCCAAGAGCTTTCCCATCTGCCTGGGTAACAGCGGCAACAAATGCATTTCTCCGGTGAGCCATTGCCCTGAGTTTTTTCCATTTAGAGTTTTCCCCATGCCGAAAATCCTTTCGCTGATCATCCTTTTCTATAGCCATAATATCGGGATAGTCAACCAGGATCACATCTGCATCAAATCCGTCTTGTTGCCACTCATCTAATTTATTATCAATCATCCTGGTGGTTAATGTATCTGCCGGATATTCAGCAAACCGCCATTTTCCACCACGATATGTTTTTACAAATTTACGCTCAATTTCATATCCCTCTTTCCAAGTCAAGGGTTCACACTTTTCTTTTATCCGAAACCAGGGAGCGCCAATATATTCATGAGTCCCGGCACATTTTGTACAGGGTATATGGTCAGAATAAGTTTTGAATGCCGGTAAATAATTCTTTGCCAATCCTTCGAGTTTAAATGGCTTCTTTTCCTCAATAAACGGATTACTACCGGGGGCGGATTGACATTCACCTGTTTGGTTTTTCCAACAATCGGCAACAGGAATTAATAATTCCTTGCAAAATTCAGCCTCATTGCTCCTTCTGGCAAGGTGGATATATTTTCTCAATTCCATTTCTTCCCGGTTCATATCCCCTGCAGCAAAGAAAGCAACTGACCTCCCATTTTTCATGGCTTGGAAGGCTATATCCATCAAAATCCAAGTCTTACCAACCTTCTCTTGTCCAAGAAACCCAACAAAGCCACCTTTTACAAAATGCCTATTTAATAAATTCCCTAATTTACCGGGATACTCGATTATTGGTTCAGAAACTTCCTCAAATATTTTTCTAGTTCTGTCAATATTATCGGCAAAAAAATTAGGATCGGATTTTTCTTCTTTTTCAAAAGGGGAATATTTTTCAATTATAGATTTTGCCTGTGATAAATCTCCCTGTTCTGCAAGCTGCCTGATTTCGTCAGCAAGTTTTATTACTTTTTGTTCATCAAAATAATTTATTGTTTCATCAATTAATGCAGAAAGGGAATATTCATTGGTTTCATATTCCCCTGAAAGGCTGGTTAAAATATCATCAATATCTTCAATTTGTTCTTGGGTAAGGATATTTCGTCTTTTGTATGAACCAAAAATTAATTCAATATCTTTTTGTGGTGATTTATTATGGATATTGAAATGACGAATACACCATGAAGCAATAGTGTTTGCTGCTTGGGATTGAAAATATTGATCCTGGAATTTTTCAGAAATGAATCTTAGAAATTCATCATTGGTAATCAGCCCAATAATGATTCTTCTTTCGATAAATTGCTCAGACATTACGGTTGTCCTGGCCTTGCATATCCTTGATGCTTATTTTGGTAATGAGGATTATCGCCAATTTTATTTACCGTTGCTAAACAGCTAAGGCAGAATTTACGGGCAGGAAGTTGGCCAGTCCAAAATAATTTAACTTGATGTTTCTTCTTACATCTTGGGCAAATGCAATCAGTTAACACCGATTCCTTTAAAAGTATATCGCTGCAATCTCCTTTCTTTCTTGCCATTTTCCCTCCTTAAATTCAAAAATAGGCCGGGAGTTTTTAATTTCCTCCCGGCCAAATTCATTCCGAATCAAACCTAATTTTGATTGAAGACGATTGCAATTTCCAGAATTGCTTTTTATTTTTTCATAGGCATTTTCTCCTTAATAAATTTTGGTTTTACCCAATCAGGGTATAAAATCACTTCTCCATCTGCTGCGTTTACTTCTCCAAGGCAACGCATATCGAGTGAATTAAGGACCGCAAGCAATCTTGCGTCACAAACAGTTAAATATTCTTCCAATTGGATTGCAAGTTCTTCCTGATTTTTTGCTTTATTGATTTTATCAAGTTGGTTTTCAGTGAATAATGAACCTATTCCGAATCCAATCACAAATATTGAAATATAATTCCAGGTTATTTTCATTTTATCAACACTCGATTCTAGTTATCTAACTTGCCCGTAGAACGATTTTCTTTAAAATGAATAGGGAAGTATGGGCTAGGGTAAAAACTCTTAAATTAGATTATAAATTTCTCTCCGAAGGTTAGCTTTTTCTTTATTATACTCAGAAAAAGAAGAAACCAGCCTATTTTTTTCTAAAATCTCTATTTTTCATCTGAACAATAGTACACCAGTCAGAAATTCTATTAGTTAATCGGATATCCTGGAGTTTTTCAGCCAACTCATTTAAGGAATAATTTGAGGTAAAGATAATTTGTCTTTCCCATTCATATCTTGCAACAAGAATCGAATACAGCATTACATAGGACCAATCAGTTGTTTTATCTATTCCAAAATCATCCACTATTAACAATTCAACTTCTTTATATTTCTTAATCAGAATTTCAGAAGCAGTAAAAACAAAATCTTTTTGTTCTCTATATGGGTTTTCTTCTATGGTTTCGTCATAATCTCGAATTATTATATTTGGTCTTGAATAACTATTTTTAATTGATTCAACAATATCATTTTCTTTAATGAAAATTGCCGCTCTTGGGTCATTCCATGATTTAGGATGCAGTTTCCATTGTTCAATATGATAAATTAAAGCAAGAACAGAGGATATTGTTTTTCCTGCTCCTGATTCCCCGGTAAAATAAATACTTTCACCTAAATTAAATTTTTGATTCCCTTCTCTGTAAATTTTATATGCAATTTTGGCAATCTTTGAAGGAACTCCATATTCCAATAATTTTTCAAACATTGATTCTATTTCCATTTTCATTGGTTAATCTTGTCCATACTCCATTATCGACAATTACATCGATCCTATCCCGAGGAGCATTATTTTTAGACATGAATCTGTTGGTTGGTTTAGATTGTTGGTTATTTTTACGGGGGTTTTTATGGCGTTCAATTGCTGCTTCAATCTTAATAAATTTTTGCCGAAAAGCTGAACCGCTTTCAACTTCAGGAACATAATCAAGTCCATAAATCTTTGAATATTCATAAAGGACTTTTCTTTGTCTTTTCAATTCAATCCCATTTTGTTCTTCAAGGATGCGAAATTCATTAGACCATTGATTTAATTGTTTGGTCGTATGAATGATATTCTTTTTTGAGGAAATAGTTTTTGATAACTTTTCAGCCAAGGGGAAAAACTTTTCATTTCTTTCTTTCAAGGATGGTTTTTTTGAAGAAATATTTTCCTGAGAGGGGGTTTTAACCCCCTCGGAATTATTAATAAATGAATTATTCTTATCTGGACTATTAATATCCTCTATAGCTCCTATAGAGGGGGGGTCTATAGCTCCTATAGAGGGGGGGTCTATAGCTCCTATAGAGGGGGGGTCTATAGCTCCTATAGAGGGGGGCGTTCTTGCTTCATAAATATTTGATGAACATCCGCCATTTTGTTTATATCTTTTTTGCCTTTCAATCCATCCTTTTTCTTCAGCTATTTTTAAATATTTAATTATTGTCGATACTGTTAATCCTGTTTTTTTCATTAATGTATTGGTACTTGGGAAGGCACTTGGACAATGTTCATTCATAAATGTTGATAATACAATTAAAATATATTTGCAATTTGGTTCTAAATTTGAATCAAGAATTGCAGTTCTCCAAGTATAAAAATGTCCTATTTTTTTGTCAGTTCTTTCCATTATTATTTTCCTCCAATACTACAGAATTTTGTAATAAAGTCTTGCCGGGATGCCAAGTCTTTTTGTAGAAATCAATTTTAAGGAAATGAGATTTTTACGGAGGGAACTTATTTTGTCAATTCCAAGCATTAAATCTTGAGATTGTTTTTTGTCCGTAATATGAAAAGAACCATCATCTATTAATTCTCGTTGCTGTTTAAAATAAAATCTTTTTGATAAAAGATATGAGTAATAAACAGCAGGTAATAATCCGATTTGCCTTATAAGAATTTTGTTTGTAGAAATCCAAGGTTCTTCGGTTGAGGGAATTTCTTCTTCATCTGGGAATTGAATAGGCTGTTTTGATCGGTCCATTTACATCCTCCTTTAGAGATTGCAAATGGCAATGGGAAAATAGATATGTCATTTGAAACCTCGCTATGCGGCTTGAATCCGCAGGTTTAATTGAAAGGGAAATGGAACGGTTACATAGCGAATAACCGTTCCATCAGCCTGGGCAGCTTCCCCCGATGATCAGTCAGGGTATCCTTATTTCTACTATATTATATAAAAAATCTAAGGGAAAATAAAGGGATATTTTTCTTAATTATTTTAAAGATTTAAGGAGATAGAGGAAATCTGCTTATTAGTCTTAAAATATTTAATAGTCCAGACCTTATCTTTTGAAAGATATTCCCGGATGGCCTTGGGCGTTTCATGATTATCCCCTAATTTCCTAACAAGATTATTGTGAAAATGAATCAGGTCGCAGGTTGGGATTTCTGATAAATCAATAAGTATTTTCATTTATTTCTCCTGAAATTTTTGAAGGATGTCGCAAATTTTATCCCTTATCTCTGCTGGTAATTTGGAAATACAATCGCTTGGAAGATCATTTTTCCAATCATATAAATATTCATTCAGATCATCCCAAACTTGCCCAAATATCCAACCGTTATCAAAAAAATGGTCAAGGATTATTTTACAATTTTTACATATTTTGTAATTTGAAATTGTTTTATTCCCAAAACAAGAAAAGAAATGATAATTCGAATTTATATTAATTGTTTCTCCACATTCATAACATTTGTGTTCTTTTCTTGCTCTTCTGATTCTTTCTCCGGTTTCTCCATCCCAATCATCAGAATAAATAGGAACAGTACATGAACAATTCATATTTATTTCTCCTTCACAAATGCGGTATAAAATCCTGTTGGAAGTTTAACATAAATTGATTCACCCTTGTATTTTTTCAATTCATCTAAAAGATTTTCTTCAAAACAAAAATGAGTTAAATGATTTTGAGAAACAAAAGGACTGAATCCCATTGCCCGATATTTTTCTATTTCTTCATATTGTATTTTCTTCATTTCATCTCCAATTTAAACATTAATTCATCTGCTTCATCCTGATCCATATCCCCTGGATCTGTTTTTAAATCAGGCAATTTCCAACATTTTACCCCTCGAAAACAAAGTTCAGAATAGATTTTTTCTGCTTGTTTTCTGGCTTGGGATTCAGGATCAAACAATAAAAATACTTCTTTCATTTTTGTTAATTTTCTGATTTGCTCCAATCGGTATTTGATCCCAAATAGAGCAATGGCCCCATCCCCTAAACGCCAGACATCTGTTGCCCCTTCAACAATTACGCATCTATCATTTACCGGATTCCCATAATAGATTGTTTTATGTTCGATTGTTTCTAATTCTTGTGGACAGGCTATATATTTCAATTTGTGTTTTCCGGTAACATCTCGCCCTTGAAAGGAAACAATTTCACCTTTCCACTCAATCGGAATAATTATCCTATGGCTATAATCGAGTGTTTTGCCCTCTATTTCGAGTGGCGCAAGTGGGCCGGTGCTCTTTATCCCATATTTATTTTTAATCAGTTCTGGGTCAAATTTGCGCTTTCTGAGATAGGTTTCGTGGTGCGGCAGAAGATCGGTCATCCCTCCCGGAAATTTGAAATTGCTTTTTCGTTTTATCTCTTTCTTTTTTTGGATTGTCAGGACTGAATACTTTTTGATTATTTCATCAGCTTCATAGGTTGAAATCCGTAAAAGTCTTGCAAGCGCCTTCCTTTGTGATTTTCCTCCACAGCGCCAGCAGACAAATTTATCAAAAAATCTAGATTGAATATCAAAACAATATCCTAGATGATAACCGGGATTGCCGGAACAGAACGGACATTCAATATGAATCCATCCATCTGAACAATGTTTATGCCCTGATGTGATTCCGTTCAGGTGGAAATCCCGATATAATTGTTTGATGTTAAGCATTTATTAAAATCCACATGCTTTATCAAAACAATGTTCACACATACCAGAAATTTTATATTCTTTTTGTCCTGCTAATGAATAAAATGATTTGTCAGTAATTGGTTGTTTACAATCAATACAAATATTTTTTTTGATTGCTTCTTCTTTGGTAATTTTGAAAATATTTTTAGTTATTGTATTTTTTAAATCTTGTAATGAATTTTGTTTATGTAATCCTCCCCATTGATCAAGGCGATAACCATTTTCATATTTTGGGCCAGAACGAATATCATACTTTTCGTCTTCGGACCATCCGCATTGACAACCGTAAAGTCCATATATAATCCCCACTCCTACATCCACACTTTCACACGTTGCTCTTTCTCCACATGCAGGGCATTTTCTAAAACTCATTTTGTTTCTCCTTATTTGTATTATTAAAAATCCAGAAGATCAAAAATATAGTCCGGTTCAAGGCCGAAATGGCCATACAAAACTTATTCGGGATCAACCCCGCTTAATATTTCATTTCTTGCTTCTTCGATTAAATTATCAGCTTCCTCGGAAGAAAGATTGTCTCGTCGCATAATTGTTGTTTTAAGATTGTCCATATTTATGCCACCTATTAGCCTTACACACAGCCTGTAGCGGTTCCTTCCAAATATCCCAGAACCTCCGCGCTCGCGTTCCGTCCATCTGGGCAATGCGCTCGTTATCGAACGCCCACCAGTCCGCGATGCTATGAAACTCGCATCCTATTTTCATGTGGGCGTCGAAAATTATGATGTAGTATGTATCTGTTAATATTTGGATTGGAACTTTTTCGATGGTTATCTTTTCACCATTAGCGCCCCGGAGATAAGCGCCCTGGAGATAAGCGCCCTGGAGATAAGCGCCCTGGAGATTAGCGCCCTGGAGATAAGCGCCCTGGAGATAAGCGCCCTGGAGATAAGCGCCCTGGAGATTAGCGCCCTGGAGATCAGCGCCCTGGAGATCAGCGCCCCGGAGATAAGTGTCCTGGAGATAAGCGTCCCGGAGATTAGCGCCCTGGAGATCAGCGCCCCGGAGATAAGTGTCCCGGAGATTAGCGCCCTGGAGATTAGCGCCCCGGAGATTAGCGTCCTGGAGATCAGCGCCCCGGAGATAAGCGCCCCGGAGATAAGTGTCCCGGAGATAAGCTTTTGTTTTATATGCCCACCGCACAGCGAGGCCAATTTTTAGATATAAGCTGGTTTTTTCGGCAGCCTCAATCTCTGCTATAAACTGTACTTCCCCGGAAAACCTGTTTTTTATCTCGAATTTCATTTTATTCTCCTTTGTTTATTTTATTATACTGGATTGTTTAAAAATATCCGTTAAAATATCTAAAATTTATACAACCATAATTCCATATTTCGGCTGGTATTCTCATTTCAGAACAAATTCCGCAGGCATAAGCGATATTGTAAATGCAATTGTTACAGCGTTTTTCTCCGGTTTCCCCCATTCCATACCATGGGATTTTTAAATCATTTGATAATTCTTTTAATTCTGGTTTATTTTGGGAATGCCAATGATTTAATTTTGTTTCAAAAGTGAATTCCCATTGTTTAAGAGCAATCACATTTTGGATTGAAAGATCACAGGTCCAGAAATCAAATTTTTCAATATATCCTCGACCTGAAAGGAGTTTGGCTCTTCTGGCATCAATAAAGGTCCGGGGAAAAGAAAACTTGATTTTATTTCCCATCAATTCAGCTTGTTTCAGACTGGCAGCCATTCGATCCATCCGACAAAAAGATATGAGGAAACAATCAATAAAACAATTCCTATTTTCATTTTCTCCCTGATAAGGTTTTCTATGATCCTGGAAGCGTTTTTCTGCTGTTGTAGCCATTCCCGTACTTCCGGGGATAGACTAGCCAGCCAGGCCACTTTTTTTCGATTAGGGGGCAGTTTTGGCCTTCCTGCCCCTGGTCTTTTACCGCCCTTACCGATTATGTCTTGCGAGGCTATACTCTTCATGGCTTCATCCTTCATCATTAATCCCGTATTTTTCTTCGGCTTGAGCCGTTTTGAGATTGTGCTCAAACTGTATCATCGGATCGCTTGAGTAGTGCCCACAATCACCGTGGCACCACGATTCACAATTAAAGCAAAACCCGGAATCAATCTTACGTTGGATATCTTCAGCCTCTGCCTTCCCCCTCGCCTCTTTTCTTGCCGGTGCGCCTTCCCATTTTCCCCGAGCCGCAATGATGAGCCCTAACAGCTGATCGTCTGTTTGATCGCGCCTATCAACATCGTGCCCCGACTCAAGCCTATCCCGGCACTCTGCCAAAATCTCAGTATCCGGCCTGGTGATATCCCCGCGCCACTCGCACGGCGAGAAATCGCCCCATCCGCGAGAAGACAGGTAAATTGTTACCATCTTCTTTTCCTGCTCGGCCCGCGCTTGGACTTCGGCCTTTTCCGCTTGCCCCGCTGGCGTCTTTTCCCAATCCTCATGAGTTCCGGCCCAAAGGCCGTTGGGGTTGTCGCCAAGGCGAGTAAAATATTCCGCCGGGATGGCGCTAAACTTTTTATCCCGTACCAGCCCTGCTACCCGCTTCTTTTCGTCGGGATCAGTAACCCCAAGTAGAGGGCTTCCGCTGGTTGTCCAGATCGTCCCGTCAGCTTTGATTATTGCGGGGATCGTGAGAGCTATTTTTCCGTTTCTTGCGGCCACTATCGTTTCCATGATTTCCTCCCTAGTTGAGTTGATTTCTTCCTCTCTATAATTAAAATATATATCCTTTTCAAATAAAAGTAAAGGGTAAATACAATCTTTTTTAAAATAAATTTCTCAATTCTTCAAAAGCCTCATCAATCCTAATTTTTTTGATTCCCTTGCTAGCTAAAAATTCCTTGATTTTTCCCTTGATTGAATAATAGGAGGTATCGGCAGCAATCCCCATAATTTCGGCAGGGCCAGAAAAGATAATATCTGCTATCAATCGTGCCTCTTCTCCTAAATTGTTCATCAAATGCCGAAAAACAGCCGTATTTTCCGTGTTAATCGACTTAGCCATTTCTTCATATTCCTCGCAAACATTTTCCCTTTGATCTTTAACAAAATCACATAATGCTCTGGTGACATAATGGTGGACGCAGGTTGATAATTTCCCCCTGGAAGGATCATAATTATCAACAGCAATACAAAGAGCCAAAAGGGCTTCAGATTTTAATTCCTCAAAATCTATTCCGGTTGTCCGGCAAAATGACCAAGCTAAAGAATGAGCCTGATTGATGTGTTTTGTAGCCAGAATATTCATTTTTTGTCCTTGCCCTTTGAAATGAGTTCTTTGCATTTCTCAAAATCCTCCATTAATTTTTCAAAGCATTTTTCACAAATCCCGTGAGAAAGCCCGCCTTGGGTTCCCTTGGAATCAATTACCCGGATGAAAGTGGTACAGTATGAGCATTGCACAACCAGGATGTTAGATTGTTTGGTCATTTTATAAACAAAAGTTTGAAAGATGATTTTCAGGATAAGAAATGATAAAGGGTAATGGCCCATTTTGTGTTGAATCAATTGAATACCAAACCTTTCCGTCATTTCCATAATGCGAGAATTTAATACTTACAAATTCCCCAATTTTAAAATGGGCACAAGAAACAGTAGCTTTTGCCGTTACGTACAATTCTTTTTTAGATTTCATAAATTCTCCTTTGGGCAGTTTAGAGTCATACCCAGGATGGTTTTTAATTACCGGCTTCTGTGTTGACCTTTCTGCATCCTGATCGGCTTGGTTGAATTTCCGTTTGCTTTCTGGATGAGAATTGCTTGCTCTAAAGTTTCCGCTTCACAACAACTTCCGTCCGCGAAGTAATAAGTATTTATTCTCATTTTGTCCTCCTTAAAGGTTTGTTTTTCTCTTCCCTATAATTTAAATATATATCCTTTTCAAAAAAAAGAAAAGGAAAAAGTAAGAAAAAAGAGGAAAAAAGCCAAAAAAAATTCAACCACTTTATTTTCTTAATAAAATCCTATATATTTAAGATAAATAAGTCATTCAACCCTAATAAAAAGATTGAAAATGGTCCGAACAAAAACAAAAATTCCCTCCAAACCGATTAAAAAGGCTAGAAAGAAGCCCCAAAGAGTATCCCCTATCCCTAAACAGCCAGAAGGCAGGCCCCCTATATATGATTCTAAGGTTCACCCGGAATTAGCTCATAAGTTTTGTCTATTGGGTTGTACTAACGAAAGATTGGGACAATTGTTGGGTGTATCTACGATTAGCATAGAAAATTGGATAAGACAATATGATGAGTTTTTTAGGGCCATAAAGGAAGGGAGGGAGATTGCAGACGCTAACGTGGCCAAATCCCTATATCATAGAGCCTGCGGATACACCCATGAGGATGTCCATATATCAGCTTATCAAGGGGAAGTGCTTATTACCCCAATTGTAAAACATTATCCGCCTGATGTTGGGGCGGCGACTCTTTGGTTGACTAATCGCACAAAACAATTATCACCTGATAAACGTTGGACAGTAAATCAGCAACAAGAAATATCTGGCCCTAATGGCGAACCACTCCAGGCTGGTAATGTTGTCGTGATCCTTCCTCCTGAACGGAGTTTGAATAATGGGTGAAGCCTGCCCCAAACAGGATTTGATTGAGATCCGCCCTCAGCCTGGACCGCAGACAGATTTCTTGCAGTGTCCGGCTGATGTTGTATTTTTCGGAGGGAGTGCTGGGGGCGGAAAAAGTTTTGCGTTATTGTTAAAGCCTCTTTATAACTTTAATAATTCCAAGTTTGGCGCGGTAATATTCAGGAGAACAACAAAGCAAATCCAGGAAGAAGGCGCATTGTGGGATGAAGCAACCGGGCTTTATACCCCACTTGGCGCAAAATCAAACGAGAATAAATTAAAGTTTACCTTTTTAACAGGAATGAGAGTTGCATTTGCTCATATGCAACATGAAAAGGATAGGTTCGATTGGCAAGGATCACAGATTCCGCTTATTGGATTTGATGAAATAACTCATTTTACCTGGAAACAGTTTTCTTATATGTACTCTAGAAACCGTTCTGCTTCTGGGGTATCTGGGAAAATTCTTGGAACTTGTAATCCTGATCCTGATAGTTGGGTACGACAATTTATTGATTGGTATATAGGAGAGGATGGATTTGTAATTAAATCTCGCTCTGGGGTAATTCGTTGGTTTGTTCTTGATGGAGATCAGGTTGTTTGGGCATCGACAAGGCAAGAACTGGTCGATAAATACCCAATGTTGATTCCTTCAAGTTTTACGTTTATCCGTTCTTCTGTATTTGATAATCGGATTTTGTTGGAGAAAGACCCCGCATATTTATCTAAACTTCACGCCCTCCCAAGGGTAGAGCGGGCACAACTCCTTGAAGGAAATTGGAATATTCGCCCCTCTGCCGGTATGTTTTTTCGGCGCTCTGATTTTGAAATTGTTTCAGCTATTCCGGCAGGTGGTAAAAGAGTAAGAGCTTGGGACTTAGCCGGGACAAAGGCCGATCCAGTAGAAAAGAAAATCCGGGAAAAGGCAGATGGGCCAGCTTGGACTGTTGGGGTTAAAATGGTTAAAGTTGGCGGTATTTATTTTATTGAGGATATTGAGCGTAGCCAAATTGATTCAAGCAAAGTCCTTTCAACAATAAAGAATACAGCTTCACAGGACGGGACAAAAACGAAAGTACGGATTCCGCAAGATCCAGGACAGGCCGGGAAATCTCAGGCCAAACATTTTATTTCTGAAATGGCTGGATATAATATTGTTTCATATCCTGTTTCCGGGAGTAAGGAGACAAGAGCAACTCCATTATCAGCACAAGCACAAGCAGGTAATGTTAAATTGTTAAGGGGTAGTTGGAACGAATCTTTTCTTTTGGAAGCTGAAAACTTTCCTGATGGGACAAAGGACCAGATTGATGCCGCCTCAGATGCATTTGATGAATTGACCAATGTTAAAATGGCTGGTGTTTGGGGATCAAAACCTAAAGTGAGCATTGCTCAAAGATGAATGCAATAGCGGTAATTCCAGCAAGATTTGCGTCAACAAGGTTCCCCGGTAAACCTCTTGCCTTGATTGCTGGTTGGCCAATGGTTCTTCATGTTTATAAGCGGGCCAGGGAGATAAAAAGGGTTGATGGGGTAATTGTTGCAACTGATAGTGATTTAATTGTTAAAACAGTTACGGATGCTGGCGGGGTTGCAATATTCACTTCTCAGGATCATCAATCGGGAACAGATAGAGTTGCAGAAATAACAAACGGAATGCCTTCCGATAGGATTGTTTTAAATATTCAAGGTGACCTTCCTTTTGTTGATCCAAGAGTTTGCGAACAGCTTATTCAATGCCTGTTTGATAATCCAAATATTGATATAGCAACTCCGGTGATTGCTCAAGGAGTAGGACAGCAGAGAGATTTTCTTGATTCAAATACGGTAAAGTCTGTTTTTGATTTGAATAATAAGGCATTGTATTTTTCTCGTAGACCAATTCCTGATTCAACTCCTTATCCGGTTGATCAGTTCCCAATTTGGCATAAGCATATTGGGATTTATGCATATAGAAATGAGGTATTGCAAAAGGTATCTAAATTGAAACCAACCAAACTTGAGCAATATGAAAGGTTGGAACAATTAAGATGGCTGGAGAATGGTATAAATGTTCAATGTGTAGTTGTTAATAATGATTGCGGTCCTGATATAAATTGTCCCGCTGATTTAAAAAGGTTGAATAGATGAATAGAACAAAGCCAAAACAAGTTGTAAATGTAAAAGATGAAGCAAGAAAAATGCTTCGTGCCTCTATTCATCGTGTTTTGTCTTCTTCATTGCTTACTTCCAGGGCTTCTTTGGCTCACAAATTGGGCCAGTCCTTTCATGGTAAAAGGGATTTGTATGAGGCTCTTGGTTATCCTCAATTAAATGAAATAGTATTTGAAGATTATTACGGTAAGTATCGCCGGGGAGATATAGCGGCCAGAATTATAGACGCTCCTGTGGAAGGTGCTTGGCAGTCCATGCCGGAAGTGATTGAATCAGTTGATAATGAAACTGCCTTTGAAAAGGAATGGAGTGAGCTTGAAAAGAAACATCATATTTATTCAACATTGATTCGTTTGGAGAAATTGACCAGGATTGGTCAATATGGGGTTTTGTTGTTTGGATTTTCCGACGTTAAAACAAAAGAGGATATGGCTAAACCTGTAACCGGGAAGGTTGAATTGCTTTATCTTCAGCCTTATTCAGAGGGTAATGCTACAATAAAAAGTTGGGATAGAAACCCAGGCTCAGAGCGATATGGGAAGCCGGAAGTATATCAACTTTCATATACTGAGCCGGGAAGTAATGCGAAGATTACGAATGATTTATTGGTTCATCATTCAAGGCTTTTGCATGTAACAGAGGGACTGCTTGAATCAAATATATTTGCCCTTCCCATATTGGAAAGGATTTACAATCGTCTGTTAAATCTTGAATTGATTGTTGGTGGTTCGGCAGAAATGTTCTGGCAAGGGGCATTTCCCGGATTTGCCTTTGAGGCTGAAGCCGATGCGGATTTAACCGCAACTGCATCCGAATTGGAAGATGAAATTGATTTGTATGTTCATGATTTTAAGCGGTATATGAAATTACAGGGGATCAAGGTTAACAATTTATCTCCCGAAGTAGCTGACCCTTCTAAACATGTTGATGTACAATTATTGATGATTTCAATTGCAACTGGTATCCCTAAAAGGATTCTGGAAGGCTCAGAGCGGGGAGAATTAGCCTCTTCCCAGGATGAAGGGCATTGGAATGATAAATTGGAAAATAGGAGAATCTATTTTATTAATCCATTTATCCTTGAACCGGTTATCAATAAACTTGTTGAAAATAAAGTAATTGCGGCTCCTGGAAGTGATGGATATGAAATTGAGTGGGCTGATTTGTCTGCCCCTTCTGACAAGGATAAGGCTGATGTTGGTAAAGTACGATCTGATTCAATAAAGAATTATGCAACTGCTCCTGATACTGAATTGTTGATTCCATTCGATTCTTTCCTTGAAGAGATTCTTGATTTGGATTCTGAGAAAGTAAAAAGGATTATGGATGCAAGGGAAAAGCAGAATGAAACGCTTATTCAGGATGATGGTGAAGGGGATGACGATCTTATAGGCCAGGAAGGTGGTAAATCAGCCGTCCCTGCGACTTCTGGAGAAAATGAAGGGGAAGGTACAGGGGAATAAGAAAATGGAATGTAGCTGCTGTACAGCCCCCTTAAATGGCATAAGAATAAATCAGGTTGATCCAACTCGTACTTTAACATTAAGAAATCGGTTTGTTAAAGAAATGAGAAGGAGATTCAATCAACTTGCTAAAGTAATCAGAATTTCGATTGTTGATAATGATTGTTTTGGCCTGAATACTCCGGCTAGGATTAGGACAAATATTGAGGCTGGTCCTGCTCAATTTGATTATGCATTATCCTCTGATAAAATATCGGAGTTTATGCGCTGGTTGCAGGATCAATATCAGGAATACATTCTTTCAGGCGGTACAAGGGGAATTAAGATTATTTCTCCTACAGGAAGAGTGACAGAAGCAAATTGGACCGATATTTATATCCAAGCGGCCTATCAGCGAGGATTACAGAGGGGCAGACAGGAATTAAGGAATGCCGGTATTGACATTCCTAATTTTGGGGATATGCCCGGTGAAGATTCATTAACAGTTGTATTTAATCAACCCTTTAATGTTGAAAGGGTTGGGTTGTTATATATTAGGACATTTACTGATTTACAGGGCATTACCACTGCTATGGATACAATGATTTCCAGGGCACTGGCTCAGGGGATGGCTGAAGGTCGCGGGCCTATGGAATTGGCCTCTATTTTGGACAAGATCATTACCGGAATGGGGGAGGATTTTGGGATATTTGACTCATTGGGCAGATGGATACCCGGAAGGAGAAGGGCAGAAATATTGGCCAGGACAGAAATAATCCGCGCTCATCATATGGCTACAATATCGGAATATGAAAGGGCTGGATTGTTAGGTGTTAAAGTAAAAGCTGAATGGTCAACCGCTCGGGATACTAGAGTTTGTAGTATTTGTGCCCCGATGAATGGAAGGGTATTTGATATTCAGCGAATTAAAGGTATGATTCCTGCTCACCCACAATGCAGGTGCGTGGCTATTCCTTGGATTCCAGAGGTTGAACAATGAAACAATTTAGAGAATTTAAAGTACATTTTTCTGGAACCGGAACAAAACGAAAACATAATGGCCAGGATTATGCAGTTTATCCAGTTGTTATGTTGGTTGAGGGTGTCCACCACGGAGCAATTGGTGATCCTGTATTTTATCCTTCAGAGGTAATAGCTGCATCTGTCCAGGATTGGGAAAGGATGCCGATTCCGGTTTATCATCCTCAAGATAATTCTGGTGAATATTTGCTTTGTAATGATCCTATTGTTTCTACTGAATGGTCAATTGGTTGGTTGGAAAATCCAAAGTTTGTTGACGGGAAATTGAAGGCCGACGCATGGATCAATATCGAATTGGCTAAACAGAAACAACCTGGATTGCTGGAAGCCCTTGATGCAAATGAGCCGATGGATGTGAGTACCGGCCTTTTGGCTCTTGATGATGGTGTTCCTGGAACCTGGAATGGTGAACAATATTCGAGTTCGATTACTGAGATTATACCGGACCATCTTGCGTTGCTCCCAGGGGCGCAGGGTGCTTGTTCGTGGGATGATGGTTGTGGCGTTAGGGCCAATATTAAACTGAATCAGGAGGATAAAAACAAGATGAAAACAAAGGTTGTGCTGGTAGTGGGCGGAACGGTAGAAATTGAGCCGGGAAAAATTAAGGAGTATCTGGCCTCTGCCGTACACGTCCAAAATGAATTATCCCATGAGGGAATTGCAAATCAGCTTTATCAGTTTGTTGATGGGCTGGATATAAGAGGATCAGATGGGAATTATGTATCAATGCATATGATCCAGGCTGTATATGATGATCATTTTGTATATAGCCAGCGTACTGATCAGGGACGGAAATTGTTTAAACGTGATTTCCAAATTGACGCTGATGATAAAGTTGTTATTGGCGATGACATATCTGAAGTGCGGGAAGATTTGAAATATATCCCGGTAACAAATGAGACAATTCAAGTTAAAACAAATACGGAGGAAAAGAAAATGGCTGAGAAGACCTGTTGCCCCAAGAAGGTAGCTGCACTAATCGCAAACGAGAAATCGGCTTTCACCGATGCGGATAAGGAATTTCTGGAAGGCTTGACCGAGGATCAGTTGGATAAGATTGTCAACAGCCTTGAAATGAAAGAGGAAAAGAAAGTTGAGACTGTCCCTGTGGTAAATACCGCTGTCAAGGTTGATATGAAATCTTATCTCGAATCTGCTCCTGATGAAATTCGGGCGGTGCTGAACGCTGGCCTTCGGGAGTTGGATAACAAGCGGAATGATCTGATGAAACAGATTATGGAAAATCCCAACAACATGTTTAAAGAGGATCAGCTCAGGGCTATGGACACTCAGAATCTTGAGGCCATTGCTCATCTGGCTAAACAGGCTGTTGCCGTTGAGACTCCTGCTTATTTCGGTGCAAATGGTTCTTTCACTCCGAATTCGACCGAGCCGGAAGAAGCATATGTTCCTGTAACGATGTTTAACAAGAAACAGTAATCAATTTAATATTTATTGGAGGAAACAATAATGGCTAACAATGCAGTAATTTTGAAAGGACATGGAATTCGTCGGGAAGCAGTCGCCAATGCGGCTATTACTCCCGGCCATCTTGTGGAACTGATGAGCACTAGCAAGGTCAGGGTTCACGCAACTGCTTCTGGTAATGCAATTCCGATGTTTGCCGTTGAGGATGATCTTCAGGGCAACGATATCAGTGATGCATATGCCGCTGGTGATCAGGTTCAGTACAACGTAATGCAACCTGGTGAGGAAGTATATGCCTTGCTTGCCAATGGTCAGAATATCGCTGTAGGCGATTACCTGGAGTCTGCTGGTGACGGTACCCTTCAGAAATATGTGGCCGATACCTGGGCATCTGCCGGGGCTGGCACTATCTATCCTCGTGCTATCGTGGCTATGGCTTTGGAAGCAGTGGATATGTCTGACTCGTCTGCCGCCGATCCTACTGGCCGCATTAAAGTAATGGTTGTTTAAGGTTAATCAATTTAAAAGGAGATATATTATGGGAGCAAATGTACAGTTGATCACTCCGGGGCAGGGAATGCCTCAGATTTTGGGTGGAAGTATTGGTAAACGACTCATGGCTAATAATATGGACCCTCTTTGTCTTAAACCGTGGTTAGGTAAGGACGGGAAGGCATATATTACCAAAATGATTAATGGGAAGGCCCATGCAATTCCGGCCCCGTATCTGAATGCTACCCTCAGAACGAAAGAATGGATTGAGATGGATACTGCCCTGGTAAATGCGGCTGAAGATCGTCTCGTTGGCGTTGCCTCTTTGTATTCCCGCAATCTTGTTTATCAGATTGGTAACGGTCTTGGTAAAACCGTCCTGGAATATGAGGATATTGATACCTTGTCTGCGGCCGAAATGAATATGGACGCAGTTACACCTGGGACTAAAGACCGGCCTAATTATGAGCTGAAGTATTTGCCTTTGCCGATTATTTTTAAGGATTTCTCGTTTAATATTCGGGTGTTGAATGCTTCTCGGACCAATGGTCAGCCGATTGATGTAACCACTGGTATCCTTGCCGCAAGGCAGGTTGCAGAAAAGGTTGAAACCATTCTTTTCCAGGGTGCTTCATCTTATGCTTATGGTGGTGGAACTCTGTATGGTTATTTGGATCACCCCAACAAGAACAGTGTAACATTGACTCAGAATTGGGATGCATCAGGAAAGACTGGTGCCGAAATCCTGGATGATGTTTTGGCTATGAAGCAGGCTAGTATCGATGCTCTCCATTATGGTCCTTGGGAATTGTATATTCCTACCGCTTATGAGACTGTATTGGATAATGATTATGATACGTCTACCCCTGGAACTCCGATCCGGGAGCGTATCCTGAAAATTGGCGGTATCCTGGATATTAAGGTTGCTGATAAGTGTACTGCAAATAAAGTAGTATTGGCTGAAATGCGTCCTGAAACGGTTCGGATGGTTGAAGGCATGGGAATTACAACTGTTGAGTGGGATGAGGGCGGTGGACTCTCGACCAATTATAAGGTTATGACTATTATGGTTCCGCAGATTCGCGCAGATCAGAATGGTAATTGCGGTATTACTGTACTTTCAGCTTAATTGATTTAACAATAATTTATCTCATAACCAAGGAGATTGAAAATGGAAAGGCAAACATTTCGTAAAAAGAAAAATACTGGAATGCATGTGGTTCGCAATTTTAAGGAAGGGACGAAGGTGAATGGACAGCCGGTACAGGGCCGTGCTGTCCTTCGTCCCGGCAATACTGTATATTGTTATCCTTCTGAATTAGGGGTTGACGGGCTAAAACAGTTTGATGCATTGACTTCAAATGGCCCGGTAGATGCAGAAGAGCAAAAGATTGAACAAGAAATTATTCAGGAAGAAAGTAAGCCGGTTGCCCAACTTGAAATGGTAAGACGTGGAACAACTGCCTTTTATGATATAATCAACTCCTTGAATCCTGATAAGCCGGTAAATGCTAAGGCTCTCAGGAAGAAGGATGCGGAAAAACTTTTGGTTGAATTGACTCAAGGTGAAGTTAAACCAATCAATATTGATGAACTTGGCTGGGATGATCTTGTAAAAGAGTTAGAGAAAGCCGGGGTTGAGTGGAATGATGATTGGGAAACTGAGGACGATTTGAGAGAAGCATTGCGAGGGTTGAATGAGTAATGCCAGCCTGTCAAAGAATTCCGTGGGTAATACCTCGGCTATGGCCGGGCAGTACCATATTTATTATCGGTGGAGGGCCATCTTTGAAGGGTATGGAACTGAATTGTTTAAGATTGAAACGAGTAATTGGAGTAAATCAGGCGTTCAGAGTTTACCCTTGGGTGGATGTAACCTACTTTGGAGATTGTCAGTTCAGGGAGCTTGCCCCAAGTATCAACCAGTGGCCCGGTATTAAGGTGACAAGTTGTGGGCGGGTTCCAGAACTCGGAAAGGGATGGAAGGGGATTCGTCGTGTTGGAAGATCGAAAAATTATGGCATCGAAACAAAGAAAGTTGGATTTGTTTCTTGGAATGGCAATTCTGGTGCCAGTGCTATTAATATTGCCTATTGGCTTGGTGCTAGCCGGGTTGTTTTACTTGGATTTGATATGCATTCTGATAATGATCGACATAATTTTCATGATTTTTATCCGACCAGAGCAAAGACATTTGACCCGTATAAAAATCATATGCGCTGTTGGCCGTATATTGCAAGGGATGCGGCGGAAATTGGGTTGGAAATTATCAATGCAACGCCGAACAGTGCAATAAAGGAATTTCCATTTATGAAGCTGGAGAAATTAATTTGAAAGCTGCAATACTCACAGAACTGAATCAGAATTTGGTTGTTGCAAATTTAACCCTTCCCAATGTCCTTGATGTTGGGCAGGTGCTTGTAAGAGTATTTGCCTCTGGTATTTGTGGCGCTCAGATTGGGGAAATATCCGGGGCAAAAGGGCCAGATAAATATCTCCCACATCTTCTTGGACACGAGGGTGGAGGCGTTGTAGAGAAAGTCGGCCCTGGAGTGACAACTGTAAAGAAGGGGGATCACGTTTGTTTGCATTGGAGGAAGGGAGAGGGGATCAATGCTATCCCACCGAAATATAAACTTGGTTCTGAAACGGTTGGTGGTGGTTGGGTAACGACATTTAATGAAATGGCTGTTATTTCCGAGAATCGCTTAACAAAGGTGCCTTCTGCTCTCCCTTTTGAGATTTCAGCCTTACTTGGATGCGCGGTTACAACAGGATTTGGTCTTATAAATAACGAGGCACAATTAAAGATTGGACAATCTATTGCTGTTGCTGGTTGTGGGGGTGTTGGCCTTAATGTGGTTCAAGGGGCAAAACTTGTTTGCGCAGATAAAATATTTGGCATTGATATCCATGACAGCAAACTTGAAATGGCAATGAGATTTGGTGCAACTCATTTGATTAATTCCAGTATTGATCAAGAGTTTATTATTGACGAAATAAATAAATCCACAAGTGGGAAAGGGGTAGATGTATTTGTTGATTGTACTGGAGTCCCTGAAATTATTGATATGGGATTGCATTTATCGAAGAAATTGATTCTTGTTGGCCAACCTAAGATTGGGGTTGATTATAAAATTTCCAATGCAAGAAATATGTATACTGGGAAAACAATAATTGATAGTCAAGGAGGATTGACCAATCCAACTGTTGATATTCCTCGATATGCAGCACTTTATCTTAATGGGAAAATAAATCTTGAGGATTTGATTACCAGGAGATTCCCCTTGAGTGAAGTGAACAAGGCAATTGAAATGGTAAAATTGGGGAAAGTTGGCCGTTGTATTTTGGAGATGAATTAATGAATAATGTTGGTAAATTTCTGAAAGAATTACAATTGGTCGACACAGGATTGACCAAGATTCGTGTTGGTCCTGATCATGATGGCGGCTATGTTGTTTTAAAAGAAATCTGTGAACAATCAGATGCATTATATAGTTATGGGGTCGGGAATGATGTTGAATTTGAATTTGATTTATTGAATAAATTTTTAAATATTAAAAATGCATTCCTGTTTGACCCGACAATTGATGAATTGCCTAAGCAGAATGGTAGATTTGCATTTGTCAAAATAGGTATTGAGGATTCATTGAAATTTTCTAAATTGTATCAGAATCCAATGCTTAAAATTGATGTTGAATATAATGAGTGGGAAGCATTAAACAGAATTGACCCGCTTGAATTATATAGTGCTTCTCAAATTGTAATTGAATTTCATCTTGTTCATTGTGAATCAAGAGAAGGATTGACTAAATATTTCAATGGTTTTTATTCTGGTGTTTTTGAAAAATTTAATGAAGAATTGTTTTCTGCTTATCTTGATATATTACGAAAAATAAAGGATAGTTTTCATCTTGTTCATATTCATCCTAATAATTCTTTGGCAATGCGGAAAATGAATGGGTATTTGGTTCCACCGCTTTTGGAATGTACTTTTGTAAATAAGGCATTGATAAATAGTTTTATAAAAACAGAATATCAAGGAAATATTCAAGGGCTTGATTATTCCAATAAGAATGATCGTCCTGACGTGGGGTTTATATGCTGAACGAAAGATCAAAACAGGTTCGCCGGGACACATTAAAACTTTCTGCCGCCAATGGCGGATATCATTATGGTGGCTGTTTTTCAATTGTTGAAATTCTAATTTCTCTTTATGATTTCTGTCTTAAAGAAGATGATAAATTTGTATTAAGTAAAGGTCATGCCTGTTGGCCGCTTTATGTTCTTCTTCGTGAGCATGGGTTAAATCCTAAATTGTCAGGGCATCCTGAAAGAGATACAGCAAATGGCATAAATTATACAACTGGTTCATTAGGACATGGTTTCCCTGCTGCTGTCGGGATGGCATTTACAAAGAAAATAAAAGGTGAATCGGGAAATGTTTATGTTTTGATGGGTGATGGTGAGGCCCAGGAGGGAACAACTTGGGAATCAATGCTGATTGCCAAAAAACATAATCTTGATAATTTAGTTGTCATTGTTGATGAAAATAGAATTCAAGGTTCGGGTTGGAATCAAGATATTTTGTCGTTTAATTTATATGAAGTAACAAACGCTCTTGGTTTTGATACTTGGATTGTTGATGGACATAATGTTGATCAGTTAAGAAAGATAATCGAAGAGCCTTGTAAAACAACTAAATTTATAATTGCTCAAACGACAAAAGGCAAAGGTGTTTCCTATATGGAGAATGATCCTAAATGGCATGCTAATTGGCCGAATAAAGAATTTATGGATTTAGCCTTTGAGGAATTGAATTGAAACTGAACGATATTATATTTGTTCCATCTGTTCAGCATACCGGAACTTGGTTTGTGATAAATTTTCTTTTGAATTTCTTTGAACAAGAAAAAGAACTTACCTTGTTGCTTGAAGATAGAAAGAAATATGATGCAGAACATATTAATTATCAATACAAATATGATTGTTCTCTTGATAAAAAGACAATTGCTCATATTCATTTACCGATAGTTCAGCAGGATGGTGGTCTTGATTTGATGGATGAACAATTTTATAATGGTTGGAAAAGTAATCTTGAGACAATGAGAAGTCTTCCTATTTCGACAATTTTATTGTTCTGTAATTTTTTTAAAACAGTAATTCCGGTACGTGATCCATTGGCATCAATTTTAACAAGAGAAGCAAGGCACCCTCAATTCCGGCATTTTTATATTGTTGATAATTTTGTTGCATTGGCTACGGAATTTGTTCAACATCCGAATATTATGTTTTTGACTATTGATTTAAATCATTCATTTGAGCAACGAAAAGATTTATTATTGAAGGTATTAAATCATTGTGGAATTGATAATTTTGATGAAAATATTGTAAACAGATTTGCCGAAGAATGGATTCCACAAAACATAACTCCGAATAATAAGTTTAAAGAAATGTATGATAATAAGGATATTGATGGAATAATGAATTTGTTAGGACAAAAACAAGCAAGTGTTGAATATTTACGGAATATGGCATCAATTATTTTTCCATTTATGACTTCTCTTGGTTATACAAGAGAGAATTTTATTTGGTGATATATGAGAAGGGCATTTGGCAAAACTATTGTAAGGCTTGGGGAGAAGGATAAACGGATTGTCGTTCTTCATGGGGATGTTTATCAGGAGATGGATGAATTTCAGAGAAGGTTTCCTGATCGCATTTACAACATGGGGATTTGTGAACAGTCTCTTCTTTCGGTTGCTGCCGGAATGGCTTGTGAAGGATTGAAGCCAATTGTTTATTCTTTAACTCCATTCCTTATTGAAAGGCCATTTGAACAATTAAAGATTGATATTGATGAACAAAATTTGCCGGTAATGCTGGTTGGCAATTCTGATTATCCTACACATGGGCCGACTCACAGGGCATTGAATCCTGAAGGGCTGATTGGATTGTTGAAAAATGTTCATGGGTTCTTTCCTCGAAATCAGTTCGAGACTGAAAAGGCAATGTTGGATGCTTATTTGATGGGAGTCCCGGCGGTAATTTGCTTGAAGAATGAGAGGCTTCCATTTATATGAAAATTATGATTACAGGGGCATCTCGTGGACTTGGAAAAGAACTTGTAAATGTATTTTCCAATCGTGGGAATTATTTGATAATGAGTAATCGTAATGACATTTACGAATTGCATGAGGAAGGGGTTGTTGTAAGTGGGGATTTAACTCATCCTGCAACAATCAATACTTTATATCATGAGGCGGAATTAGTTGATGGAGTTGACGTATTGATTAATTGTGCCGGGATTTATGCAAATGGTGAATTTGATCAGGATGAACTCGAAAAAATCATGAATGTGAATTTTTTTGTTCCGGTCCTTCTGACGATGAAATTATCCCCCCTGTTCCGCAGGCAGAAACAGGGATGTATCGTTAATTTAAATTCTCTGGCGGGGAAGGTAGCCGGAAAGGGAGAAATGGCATACGCGGCCAGTAAGCACGCTTTAAAGGGGTTCTTCGATTCCCTTAAATTTGAGACCACAAAATACAATATAAAAATTTTGAATGTTTATTCCGGTGCAATGAAAACTGATATGACAAAGCATCGTCCTGATTGGGATAAACTTATTGACCCGAAAGAAGTTGCAAGAGTTATTTTTGATTTATGCCAAAATTATAAATCATTAAACATAAATGAGATTACAATTACCCGGAGCAATTATTAAATGAATGCATTAACCAAATGTATTTGTAATAGTGACCGTTTCACGGAGCGGGAAGAGCAATATTATGAAGTGACCCCAGAAGGGGAAACTGTAATTGCTAAAAATGGATCAAGAATAAAATTGGCTGAATGTCTTGATTGTGGGGTTATTCGACAGACAACCCTTCCTTTTGTAAAGACCGAATACAAGAAATATTATCAGGAATATCAGCCCGTAAATGAGCAATACAAGGCGAAAGATTATGACCATGACTTGAGAATTGCTAAATTACGGGCAAATGATTACGGAATTTATGGTGGTTGCGAACTTCTTTTGCTTGATGTCGGTTCTGGTTCTGGGGCATTTGTGGATGAGTGCCGGTCCAGGGGTGCAGCAGCTTATGGTTGCGAGATTTCCAAGTATGCTTATGCACCTGCTGGGAATTTTATTTATCAGGGAATGCTGGAGGATATTGCATTTCCAACTGATCATTTTGATATTGTAACATGTCACGATGTATTAGAACATTGTCTTGACCCGGTTTCTTTTGTAAGGGAAATGTTCAGGATTACCAAACAGGGTGGTAAATGTATTATTGATTTTCCTAATTTTCATGTTGAAGCTGGAAAACATCATTGGAAGATTGAGCATATTTGGTATTTTAATGTAGATCAATTAAAAGAATTGCTTGCAAAAATAGGATTTATAATCAGTGGAATAAAGAATCCAATTGAATCAAAAATATTATTTACTTGTGCCAAACCGGAAGAAGATAGAAAAACAATCCTGCTTCCTCCTGGAATTGGTGATTCATATTGGTCCTTGATTAAATTACCGGCATTGATCGAAAGAGAAAATATTGGCATTCCTGAAATAGCAGTTGCTTGTAACAAAGAGAAAAAATACAATGGGCATAAGAGGGCATTTCCTTTTATTGAAATGTTTCCTTTTGTTCATTCTTCTGGATTCTCCCTTTCTACTGATGGGGAAAGTAATAAAAAAATCTGGAAAGAAGCATATGCCCAGGAAGGAAGGACAATTTTTAGAGATGTTTTAAATTGTGATTATTTTGTTTCATATAATGGCCATTTACGAATTGGCAAAAGTATGAATGAGATTGATCCTGATTTGAAATGTTCCTGGAATCCTAAAATGTTTGTTTCTCTTGAACAACTTAATTTTCAAAAGATGTGTCAAGAGCAATTTGGAAAATATATTGTTTTCTATTTTATCTTTGGCGGTACTTATAGTTATTGGACACAGCAATTCCCGATCAAGAATATTATTGGGTATATTAGGAAAGTATTGAATCGGACAGGATTGAAAGCAGTATTTACCGGGGCAATATGGGATGGTGATGATAATCCATTGAATGAAATCAAAAAGAACTTTCCCGACTCAATTGATCTTGTTGGGAAAACTACTGTTCAGCAATTGTTTGGATTATTGAAGGGTTCTGAATTGGTTGTTGGTTATCCTTCCGGGTTGACAATTCTTTCTGCTTCGATGGGGATTAAGACTCTTACGATATGGAATGATTATTACAATAGGGATTTTGCTTGGAATTGTGTTCAACCGGAAGTTTGGAATAAAACATATTTTACCGAAAATACAAATGGGATCAATGTTAATTCATTAACAACTAAATCAATAGGAATAATTGAAGGGATTGCAAAACCTTCTAAACTCCCATTGCCTATTGGTAAGAAAGCAATTTCGATAAAGAAGAATGAGAAGATTGTTAAATCTGTTGAATTAAAACGTTCTCCTTGTTTGACAATTGCTTGTGTGCTTAAATCTGGTGGGGATTATGACGAAAAATACGTCCAGATTATGAAGCGAATGATTGAAAAGACTGTAACAATTCCTTATAAGTTTTGTGTTTTGACTGATGTGAATATTAAGGATATTGAATCAATCAGACTTGAAAAGAATTTTCCAGGTTGGTGGTCAAAACTTGAATTGTTTTCCCTTTATGGCCCGGTACTTTATATTGATCTTGATACAGTAATTTTACATAATATTGATAAACTTGTAAATTCTGTTTCAAGAATGGATAATGGCCAATTTTGGATGCTCCCTCCTTTTAATTCTTCTCGGAGGGAAAAGGGGATGTGGGCATCTGGGATAATGGCCTGGTATGGGGATTTTAGATATTTAATTGATAAATTTGATCGTAAAAATTATGAGGGATGGGATCAGGTTTATATTTCAAAGACACTTGAAAAGCGAGGCGTTAAAATTGAGTCAATTGGGCGCTTTTCAAGAATAGCATCATACAAAAGGCATTGTTCCAGTACGAGCAATAAACCAAATGAGTTTGATATTGTTTGTTTTCACGGAAGAGAACGGCCGCATACTTGCAAACATCAATGGGTTAAGGAGATATGGGCATGATTGATCCTATCCTTATAACTGGCGCTGCTCGATCCGGGACAAGTATGACCGCCGGGATTATTCATATTTGTGGCGGATTTGGTGGGGATACCGCAGGCCCGAATATTCATAATCAAAAGGGGATGTTTGAAAATCTCGAAATAAGAAATTCGATTACCAAACCATATTTGAAAAGTATCGGTTGTGATCCTTTAGGACAAAGGCCGCTCCCGAATTCCCGGCAGGTTTTTGAAGTGACTCAACAGCAAGGTGAACAGTGGAGAAAAAGGATACAATCAGTAATACAATATCAAGGATATAAGGATGGGATTTGGTATTATAAAGGGGCAAAGATGTGTTTGTTCTGGTATATGTGGCACCTTGCCTTCCCTACTGCTAAATGGGTAATTGTAAGACGTGAAGCTGATCAAATTGCTGAATCTTGTCTGCGAACTTCTTTCATGCGGGCCTATAAGACGAAAGAAGGTTGGTTGGATTGGGTAAAAGTCCATGAAGATAGATTCCGACAAATGAGCAAGGCTGGTCTTGAAATTATGGAAGTTTGGCCATCTAAAATAATTGCCGGGGATCAATCAGAGATGAAACAAATGATTAAATGGTTAGGACTTGAATGGAAACAGAATCTTGTAAATGCCTTTGTTGATCCTGCTTTATATGGGGGTAAAAAATAATGCCAAGGGTTACTTCCGCAGAAGTTCGAGAAATAATTGATATTGATTCGTCAATTACAGATATTACCCCATTTATTACTGCTGGAAATTTATTAGTAACAAATGCATTTTCTGGGGATACACAGGTTGGAGATGCAACATTAAGGGAAATTGAACGATATATTGTTGCCCATATTATTTGCTCCAGGGATCAGAGGACAATAGAGGAATGGGCAGGTGGTAATGAGGGAGTAAGGGTGAAATATATGGGGCAGTTTGGAAAAGGTCTTGAATCAACTCCTTACGGCCAGAATGCCTTGCTTTTGGATTTTACCGGTAGGCTTGCAAAACTTGGTAGAAAGCGTGCAAGTATTGGAATGATTGATTATTCAACGGATGTATAAATGAACAATCGAGTAAGAAAAAATCTGTTGAGACAAACCGCTGTTTATTGGGGTTCCCCGGTAAATGACGGATATGGAGGAAAGACTTTTGCTGCTCCTGTAGAAGTTCAATGCCGCTGGATGATTAAACAGGAAAAGATTGTGTTGCAGAATATGGAAGAAGTTCTTTCTAAGGCTGTTGTTGCATTAAGTGATGATGTTGAAGTTGGGGGCAGATTAGCCTTGACCGATCTTGATAATTTGAATAGTTCTCAACTTCCCGAAGATGAAGAATCTTATGAAATTATGAAATTCTCAAAGAATCCTGATCCGAAGGCAAATGTTTTTGTAAGGACTGCGTGGCTGATATGAGTATGAATCTTACAGGAATAGATAAAGTATTACAGAATCTCAATCGTGAAATAAAGGCAATTGAGAATAGAACGCAGAAAGGATTGATGACGGCTGGATTGCTTGTAAAACGGGAAGCGCAGTTGAAGACTCCTGTTGATTATGGAAATTTGAAGGCATCCGCCTATGTTGATTCAATTCATGATGCTATGGGAAGACTTGGTGTTGAAATTGGGTATACAGCTTTTTATGCCCCATTTGTTCATGAAGCATTGGGAAAATTGAAAGGATTACCAAGGCCAAGACCGCATAAGGGGAGATTTTGGGACCCGCAAGGGAAGGCTGAACCGCAGTTTTTACGAAATGCATTGTATCAGAATGCTGATAAGATTTTATCAATTATTGCCGAGGATGCAAGAATCAGATGAATTCAGTTGCTGAAGACATAAAAGATATTCTTGAAGATGATTCTGTTGGAGTATTTGGAACTGATATTTTTATTGGGATAATGCCTGAAACTCCTGATTCTTGTATCTGTTTATCCGATAATCAAGGATTAGGGAAACCAGAATCAAGATATGAGTGGGATTATACCGGGGTGCAGGTTTTAATTAGGGGTGCAGAAGGTGGCTATCAGGCTGTGTACGCGAAAGCCGTAGCTGTGAAGGTATCTCTTCACGGACTGGTAAATGAAACGGTAAATTCGGCGATTTATAAGATGATTCAAGCGGGCCATGATCCGCTTTACCTGGGAGTCGATAATAAAAACCGGCCAATGTTTTCAATTAATTTTGAAATTCAAAGAACATCGGCCTAACAAAACAGGAGGACAATGATATGTCTGTAAGTGCAGTTGTAAGCAAGGGGACAGTTTTTAAAAGAGGCGATGGGGCAAGCAATGAAGTGTTTGCTACCTTGACGGAAATTAATAGTGTTGGGCTGCCTTCACAGTCCCGGCCCATGATTGATGTTACCGATCTTTCCAGTACAGCAAGAGAGTTTATCCCTGGCTTACTGGATTCTGGACAGGTAACAATCAATATGAATTTTACCCGCAATACTTATATTGCGATGCGGGCGGATTTACTTTCTGATAGTTCGGTAAATTATCAGATTGTTTTGCCTGATGCAAGTAATACGACTATTGATTTTGCCGGGTATGTTCAGGATATGGGCGGTAATGTTCCTGGACCGGATGAAAAGATTGCTGTTGATGTTACTTTTAAAATTACTGGCTCGATCACCGTAAGCTCTTAATTAATAAGAGTTTGAATTAATAACCAAGAAGTAAAGAGGAATTGAAAATGAAAAAAAATGAAACTGGTAAAACTGCAACCCTTCCCTTTCTTACTCGTGAAGCAATTCTTGCTGCTGATGATCTTATCCGGGAAAGGGTGGATATTCCTGAATGGAACGGATCAATTTATGTATCTATGATGACCGCAACTGGTAGGGATGAATTTGAAAAAGATATGGTGATTATGAAAGAGGACGGCACTACAGAACGGAATTTGAAGAATTTCCGGGCTTCTCTTTGTGCAAGGACAATTTGTAATGAAAAAGGGAAAAGGATGTTTAATTCTGTCGATGAAATTGAGCAACTTGGTGGTAAATCTGCTGCCGCAATTGAGCGGATTTTTACCGTTGCAATGCGGCTTAATAAAATTGGGAAACAAGATGTTGAGGAACTCACAAAAAACTAATTGCCCGGCCAGGCAGAGTTTTTGCCTTTCGCCTCTGCCTGGCATTGGGCTTCCCTCATCCGGATTTTCTTTTGGCAAATTTGACGAGTGAACAAATGGCAGAGTGGAAGGCATATAGCGAGATTGAGCCGTTTGGGAATAGGCATCAAGATATTGGTATGGGAATAATTGCTTCGACAATTGCCAATTTTGCAATGCGGACAAAGAAATTGACAAAGCCATTTACCCCTGATCAATTTATGGTGCCAACTGCATCTGATAAGAAGAATAAAGTAAATGTTGTAACAGTTAAAGATATTTTCAAATCACTTCGGGACTCCATGAAGGGGAAAAAGAAAAATGGCTAATATCGGAACATTGATGGCCCATTTGGGGGTTGATACCTCTGACTTGAAGCGTGCCGAAAAGGATTTGAAATCGTCTACCGGGGCAATGGAACGGGGATTTCTTTCTTTAAAAAATGTTATTGCTGGGGTATTTGCTGGTCTTGGAGTTTATCAGATTGTTCAGTTTGGGAAAGAAGTAATTTCACTTGCTGATAATTATACATTACTTGGTAATCAATTAAAACTTGTAACATCCTCAAGTGCTGAATTAAATCAAGTTCAAGGAGATTTACAGAAACTTGCCGCAGATACTCGGGTTGGTTTTGAATCGACTTTGACTATTTATGCCCGTATGGCCAGAGCCACTCAAGAACTTGGGGTGACTTCCGGGGATTTGATGACGGTTACAAGAGCATTAAACGAAGCTGTTATTATTTCCGGTGTTACTTCGCAAGAAGCAAATGCAGCTCTTATCCAGTTATCTCAGGGTATGGCAAGCGGAACATTGAGAGGTGAAGAATTGCGCTCTGTAATGGAACAATTGCCTGCTGTAGCTATGCAAATTGCTAAGGGTATGGGTATCCCTTATGCAAAGTTTAGAGAAATGGCCTTTGAAGGAAAGGTTACTACAGAGGCAATGATTAATGCCCTGAAAAAACAAGCAGGTGAAATCCATTCAGAATTTTCTAAAATGGAAGTCACTATTGGTCAAGCCTGGACCAATATTGGAACGAATTTTGGCGCTACAGTCAATGATATGAATCAAGCAATTTCCGGGACAAGTGGAATTGCTTCTGTAATGCAGGATTTTGCCGATTGGTTACGAGAATTTCATGAGAGTGGTAATGCAACTGCTTGGGCTGATGATTTTAAATTAGCTGCTGAAGGTGTTGGGGACGCAATTTCTCTTGTTACTGATCGTTTTGTAAATTTATATAATGCATTTGGATTACTTAATGCTGTTGCTGATGGACAGTTAAGTTTTTGGGAAGCAGCAGCAATGGGGCCGGAAGAAGCATCTAAATGGTTAAAACAATATAATGATACCTTAGAAATAATACCTACTCAAACATTGAGTAGTCATGGAGCGGAGGTTGATAATTTAACTTCTTCTCATGAAACTTTATCAGCGGCGGGTCTTGAAGCTATTGGTGTTGAAAATGATTTCCTTGTTGCACTTGAGAATGAAAAGGCTGGAGTTGATGGATTAGTTGGTTCTCATTTAATTCTTGCACAAGCAAAATTAACATCAAGTCATGAATTTGGTACATCGGTAGAAGCTGTTAAAAAATATGCAGATGAGATTGAAAATTTAAAGAAGAAATATACTCCTGTAATTGAAAAGATAGGTGAAATGACTCAAGCAGAAAAAGAACTTAAAATTTTGCTTGATAATAAAATAATTACAGATAAACAATATGCGGCTGCCGTACGAGAAATTTCAAAAAGTGAAAAAGAGGCAACTAGGAATGCAAAGGATCATGCGGATGCAATTCAGGATGTTATTGATACATATCTCCCCTTGGAGAAGGAATCGAGAGATGTTGAAGAAGCTACAGCATTATTAAAAGAGGCTCTTGGTAATGGTGCTGAAAATGCTGATCGTTTAAAACTTGCTCTTGATAATTTGATAAAATCTACTCCTTCATATAAACAAAAAATGAAGGAAGTGAAAAAACAAGTTGATAAAATTGCTGAATCTTATAAAAATTGGGAAAAGAAACAAAAAGAAAATGAAGAATTTTCAAAAAAATCTTCTGAAGTTTTTGAAGAAATTTATGATGAGTTAGTTGGCTCTTCTCAAGTGATGAATGATAGGATTTATGAATCATGGAAACAAGGACTTGAAAAACAAATTAATGATTATCGAGTTTATGTAAAAGATGAAGAATTATTAAATCAATATCGCGAAAAGAGATTAAAAGAACTTTATGTAAAATGGGCAACTGATTCTGATAATTTCTTTGCTGGATTTATTGCAGGACATATTGAAGCAGAAGACGCAATGAAATCCCTTGGGGAAGTAGGGAAAGAGGTTTATCAATCGCTTTCTACTGCATTTTCTGATACTTTTGTTTCAGTGATGAAGGGTGAATTTGATTCGATTGGGGATATTTGGAAATCCCTTCTTGATAATATGCTCAATATCTTTATTAAGTTTATTGCCGACCTTATTGCTCAATGGGTTATGAGTGGTATTGTCGGGATGATTACCGGGGCATTTAGCGGTGGATGGTCTGGGGCACTTGGTGGATTGCTTGGGGGAATTAGTGGCAGTGGAGGTAATGGGATTGGGGGTGGATTAGGATCACTCGGAACTCTTTATTCAGGATATCAATATTTAACTGGTGGAAGTTCATTGCTTCCTGCTTCGGCATCTGGGGTATCGGTAGGTGCTCCTGTTGGGGCCAGCGCTGGATATGCTGGAACAGTTATTGGGTCGGCAGCTTATGAGGCTGTTGCTGCGGAGATAGCAGCTAGTGCCGCCCAGGAAGCCGCAATAACCGGATTATATGGTGGTGCTTATGAAGGCGCGGTTGTTGGTGGTGGAGCGGCAGCAAGTGAGGGTGGAGCGGCTGCTGCTGGGGGTGTAGGTGCAGGGGTTGGAACGGCTATGGTTGCCGGTGTTTTTGCTCTTGGAATATCGCTTTGGGCACGGCAGATGATGAAAGAGGACATTCCTTCAATGTCTGAACTGATGAACAATATGGGAGTTGGTCCTGATGCATTTGCCTATGCAATGGGTGACACTTTCAAGAAGGGTATGAACCCGGTATTCGGTGGATTGGAAGCGTTTATGATGGATGCTGAGAGTTCAATCTTGACCCGCTCAAAACGGCTTGGCTTGGGAATTAGGGAAACAGCTGACAGTATAAATGATATCAATATCCAAATGTTTGATAGCCAGAAAGGGATGTGGGTCGATCTTGGCAAGGAATTTAAGACATTTGAAATTCTTGCAACTACAATGGGCCGGTCAACTGCTGCATCAATGATTGAGGCAAAATCAGGTGTTGTTGGACTTGCAGAAGAATTGATTAATATTACTGATGCTCAGAAAACAAGTTTGGACATTGCAATTGAATCCCTGCAAGATATGGGAGTTGAGGGCGAAGAATTTACAATTATTTTTGATGAAATAAGTAATGTTATTTCTGGTGTTTCTAAAGATACTTCAAAACTCAAATCAGAATTGAAAGGGCTTGGTTTAGCGAGTGATCAAGTCGGGATTGTTATCGAACAATTAGGACTCGATGTATTGGAAATGGAGAATAGTTTTTCTTCTGCTTCTGGCGGTTTACGAAGTTTTGTCAATACTGTAGGGACTCTTGATTATGGCCTTAATGATCTTGAAAATGCCCTTGGTGATGTCCATAATGCGGTAAGAACAGCAGCAGATGGAATGGTAAGGATTGCAGAGGATACTGTTTATAATATTAATGATTTGCTTGCTGGTGTTGGGGATGGGGGCAATACTTATCCTTCAGGGGAAAATTACGGTTCAAATTCAAATGATAGCATAACAAGAAAAATTTCTGTTGATGTAAATGTTACTGCTTCAAAAGAGCTTGATGCAAAAATCGTGAAGATTGCCGATAACAATAGAGTTCAAGCTGATTTGCGGGATATGAAAGGTCGCCCAATGGTGTTTTAAATGATACTTGTTGAATTTACAATAAATAGCGTAGTTAATCGGATTTCCGATGAATATTGCTATTTGACTCATCAATGGGTGAGGAAAATAAAGGATTTGACCCCTCCGAGATATTCAATAAAGAATTATGTTGGCGGATATGTTGAACCGGAATCGGGAAAAATTACATTATCTCCTGATTTATTTGCTTCTGATTATCCACCTCCCGTTTCTTGTGCGATATCAATTTATATAACGGACACAACGGAAGAAGCAGCGGTATTAATGTTTTCTGGAACTGCTCATCTTGAATCAATAGGACAATCTGAAATTTCTTATGGATTGTTTGGTGAAGAATATTCATTAACTCTTTCTGAAAAAACTTATATTGATGATACATTATCGGATGTATTTGATACATATTGTGCTTCTGCTTATCTTGGATTGACATTAAATACCACTTATGCAAGGGTAACACAGCCAAGTGTTTATAATGTTTTTGAAGAAGGTGAAATTGTAATTGATATGCTTTCCAAATTGGCAGAAGCAACAAATCATCTTTTTTATATCAAAAATGGAACTCTTTATCTTGTTGATACATTATTGAGTAATGGATCAGCTCTTACTCCTGGAATAAAGATTTACCCTCCTGAATATAAATATTTACCTGCATATAAACAATATACAAGTGAAGCAATAAAGAAATATAAATTGGCTGGCTCTTACGCTTATGGTTCTGTTGAATCATCTGATGTTGCAAACAGTATTGAGCATTTATATGGAAGATTTGGGAATAATTCGGGGAATGATCAACTTTGGTTAATGCATCGTTCCTTATTTGTTCAATATGAAACTGGAAAAACTTATCGTTTATCAATTAAGGTTCGTCGTTCATCAGGATCAGCCAATATTGTGGCGGGTTGGCTTGGGTATGGGGCTGACAGATCAACTATTATTGATCGCAATGGGGGAACTGATTATACATTAGCTTGTTGGCATTGTGCTAGTGCTCCTGATTTATCGGCATATTCGTCTGATTGGTTGACAAAAACTGGCTATACTAGGGCAACATCCGCGCCAGCTAGTATTGCTGAAGCTCCAATTGTTTCAAGTCCTGGCACTATGTATACAGGGACGGCTTATATTAGACCTGTTATTATTTTAAATTCCTCTGCTGCTGCTGGGGTTATGGATCTTGATTATATTGCAATTTATGAGGTTGATGGTGATGGCAATATTTTAGAGGAAATTCTTTATAATGATCTTACTGATTCTGCTCAATTATGGGAATGGACAAATGTATCAGGCTCAGGTAATCGTGGAATTTATACAAGTGTAGCCGCTTCTGCCTCTGCAATGGCCACTCATCTTGGGAATAGGAAAACAATTCTTGAAAGACCACAGATTACATTAAAAATGGATTTACTTGCGGCAAATGTTCCAGTTCCAGGGCAACCAATTACATTTACTGATACAATGGCCCCTCCTGACAATTCAGTTGCCGGAATTGATGTTACTCTTTATACAAGAAATATTTCATTTGATTTAGCGAATTATAAAATAATTGTTTCCGGTGATGGAGTAATAGCATGAAAGTAATTGCTGAAAATTTAATTACAGGTGTTCTTGCTTCATCGGAAGAAAGTGCGGATTATGCTGATGAGAATTTGCTTGATGAATATCCTGGTCATATTTGGAAGGGGGATACCGCTTCTGAAACTTTAACTGTATCAATTTCTGGTTTATGTTCGGGGTTCGCGATTTTTAATACAAATGCCGATAGTATTTCGGCACAAATAAGTGATCCAAATTTAATTCAATGGGAAGTGGCTGTATTATCTTCTGGCGATGATGGAGTTGAATGGGAAGCTGGAACAGAATGGTCAAGTTTTATTGTTCCAACAGAAACGATTGCTGCTCAGGATGATGAAACCGGAGCATTTATGATTCAATGGGATCAAGTATCTGCTGATCTTGAAATAATTGTTTCTCTTGTTAATTCTGCTGGAAGTGCTGTATTTGCTGGGACTATTGTTGCTGGATTAATTTTATCATTTGCCGGCCCTCACGGAGAAATAATGGAAGGGACAGATGATTTATCTTTTGTTGATGAATATAATTCTGGTTCTGTATTTGTAAAAGATAGGGATGTTTTAAGGACATTTGATAATAGACATGTAATTACAAGAGATACAGCTTTTAACAATTTTATATTTCTTGTGAAAAAGATTATTAAGAAAAGGCCTGCTGCTTGGCTTATTACTGATTTGAATAATTCGAGATGGCTTGTTTATGCAAGATTTACGGTTGATCCTAAAGGTCGGCACTCACCAGAACTCAATGGATATACAGAATTAACATATCAATTAACGGAGGTAAGATAAATGCCAGTTATTGTTTATTATCGGCAAGGGATTACTGGTGGGACAGCAACTGATCTTGATGGAATTGACAGTTCAATTCTTAATGATAAGGATTTGTGTATTGTTGCGAATGGAACAACATTTTATCTTTATCAATTAGATGTTGATTCGGGTGCTGCTGAAAGTTCTCCAAGTATTATTTCTCCTGACGATTCTGCCGCCGGGGATAAGCGCTGGAAACTTCAGAGGCAACCAGTAGATGCCGGGATTCCTGCTGGTTCTATTGTCCCTTGGATTGGTGGATATTTTGGGGATGGATCAAATGGAAGTTATACAGATGTTTTGCTCGGTGGGAATAGTGTTGCCTTGGCAAATGCTTATTTGAATGCTGATAATTGGTATGTTTGTAATGGTGCTGCATTAAATACTGGAACTGGGATATTTAACGGAGCAAATAGATATCTCCCAAATTTGACGGATTCGCGCTTTATTATGGGGGATACAACTGCTGGCGGGATTGGTGGCGCTGCTTCAAATAGCCATACTCATTCCCATAGCCATGGAATGAACAGCCATACTCACGGACTGAATAGCCATGTTCATTCAATGCAGAGTCATACACATGTAACTTATCCTGTTGCATTAAATACTGCAGATTTGGCTTCTCATGCTCATAATATGCATTGTGTTAATCCGCTTGTTGCTGGTACTGAAAGCGGGTTGGGATATTATTCGGCCAAAGCCGATGCTGGTCTTGTATCTACAGTCGTAAGCGGTTCTGGCTCAACTCATGAACATGGTTCAACCTCTCCTTCGAATTATACGAATACTGGTGCAGCAAGTGGGAATACAGCGGCAGCAAGCGGAAATACAGCAGTAGATGCAACGGCAGCATCTTCCAATGAAAATAGGCCACTTTTTCTTTCTTGTTTTTATATTATGAAAGTTGCTTAATTTCTTATTAACCACAATAAAGAGAAAATTAAAATGGACAGTTACACGGTAAAATATAAATTGAAAGAAGATTGGTTTTGGACAACAATTAAAAATGTAACAGGGGATGGGATTACTTCAAGATTGGTTGATTCCGGGGAATTTATAAATCTTCCTGAACCATTTAGATTTTTTACAACAATAGATAATAAAATGATTCATATTCCTTATCGGGCTCAAGTAATTTTTTCAAAAGAAAGGGATATAATTATTTCGAAAAGAATGTCAAAACAGGCTGGCCAACAGATTCAAAGAAATTAAGGAGAAATAAGATGAAAAAGTTTATTGTTGTATTATTTGCATTATTATTTTACGGGAATGTTTTTGCTGCCGGAACCTGTACAGAAACCGATTGGGAAGTTGTCAAGGATTATCGGGGGAATAAAGTTGGAACAATTCTGACTATTCTTTGCACTCATCATACTGATAATTCTCTTTCTGCTCCATTGTCCTCCAATGGTGCTGAATCTGCAATGCAGAAATTATCAGGACAATATATTTATAAAATTAAATATATTCCTTCTTCTCCTGCCCCGACTGATGAAACTGATTTGATAATTACTGATTCTGATGGCCTTTCCTTACTTGGAACAAATGGAACAAATTTTATTGATGAAACAACGAAACAGGAAACATTAGGGAAAAATACATTTCTTGGTATTAATACTTATTTGTGGCCGGTATATTCTGAGATTTGGACAATATCAACTTCTGGCAATGCCGTTTCTGGTTCGAAATTTTATTTGAAGTTTTATGGATTGTATGCGGATAGATAAAAATAAAATTTAGAAATATAAGAGTTTTAGGATATAATAAAGCAGAATATAAAGGAGGTTGATAAATTGTGAAGAAATTAATAATTGTTTTATTTATATCATTATTTTATTATTCAATTGGGATAGCTGCTGGCCCCCCTGGTTCACCCCCGCAATCTGCGGTCACCATTGACGACTCCCCCAGCGATGGCAACACGACCGAGGCGGCAAGCTCCAACTCGGTGTATGACCATACGGTTAGCACAACGGCACACGGTCTGAATGCAACGGTCAACGTTACCGGGACTTCTTCATTATCTGATGCCAACGTGATTGGGACCGTAGTTTCAAATTACGGAATGGGTTCAGGCGGAGATACTACTTTACCGGCTTACAGTGGGAATATCAAGTTTACCATACTGGTCGAGGCGGCAACTCAGGCGTGGAGTTTAAAACCTCCATCTGGCGAGATATTTGTATTAGATGGAGCCGCGCTTGACGCTAATGATGAAATTGATATAGGCCAAACAGTAGGAAATAGTGCCGTGTTGATAAGATTAAGAACCGGGGCAAGTTCGTATCAATGGTATTTTTACAGCGTTCAGGGATCGCATACAGACGGAGGTGCAAGTTGATTTTTATAAGGCTTTCTCTCCTCTTCTTTTTAGCATTGATTATATCAACGCCTGTAAATGCAACGAATTATTATGTGCGCTCTGATGGCAGTGTAAGCACATGCTCTGCAGAAAATTTATCGAGTAATACCGCAGGTGGGGATGCTGCTGCGACTTCATTTAATTTGGAGGGGCTAGACATCTGCTTAGAAACAGATGTTTTTGTTGGTGGTGATATCGTTTACCTGTCGGGGACAGGTGGAGATTTTACTGTTGCTGATATCCCGGCTGATAATACTGGGTATTATATAATTGTGCCTGACAACTCAGGGGGGGCATCTAGTTCTAGCAGGTTAACTTTTCAAGGGTTGCCCGGTGCGTTGCCAACACTGGAAGGGATAAATAGTTATTCGGGATCGTGGACCGATGAGGACGCAGAAAATGCAGCATGGGTGTCTGACTCAACTATAACGGCTGGTGTAGCTCGTGCATTATATGATTCAGGACTACTAAGTTATGGTGATGGGCTACCATCAACAAATTTGGCTGATTGTCGGGCAACAGATGGCAGTTGGTACTATGATAGTACAAGCGATCTTCTTTATGTTAATCCAGTAGGGACGGCTGACCCTAATACGGCAGCAGTGACATATATAGATTCTACTGCACAAGGTATCAACGTTGTTGATAGCTATATAAAAATAGAAGATATTACTTTTAGTAATATGAAATCATTCGGGGGTCAAAATAGTTCTCTGGATGTTTATTTTGATACAGTTACATTTGATTCATACTCTGACCAGGCATGGGAAACAAGCGAATGGGGGACAACCTATTTTAAAGATTGTACATGGGTAGGTAATACTTTTACAAGCGCAACAAGTGCAACAAAGACTTCATCAGATGGAGATATGATATCAATACATGCTGATGATGAAAACGCTGTTACAACTGTTATTGTTGATGGGGGGAGTGTAACTAACAGCTATGGGCCTGGGTCGCTTGCTGGAGGTATTATATACTTGCACATTCGTGGAGTCGTACATGACAGGGTTTATCCTCAAACTATAAGCGTGTCTGATAATAACATAGCACTAGGGGGGATGATGCTTACCGACGCTTCATATTTTAAGGCATCGTCGCCGACTACAGGAAAAAATGCTGTTGTAGCCGGGTCTTATTTATATTCTCCAAGCGCAGACATAGCAGGTAAAAATTTAGGGACTACTAGCGTTACAGTTCCGAATCATGTGATATACCTAAATGATACAATATATTTTAATTCGACTCAGTATCTTAGTACTTACGGTGCTGACGGGTCTGGGGAAATAGTTAATAGCATAATGATATATCCATGGACAGGGTATAGATTGCAATCTGGTCATACTTTAAACATTTGGCGGTCAATCATATATGGGTATGCGGCACAGGTTATCAATAGCGGGGGGATATTGAATAATTATTCTCCAGCCGCCTGGACCGGCTCAACTAATCCTACAATCACATTAGATACAGATAATAAAAAGTATAGCCTAGATGTTGGTAGCCCTGCCATCAACTCGGCTAATGATGCCTCAGCAAACGTGAATATTGAGTTGCTGCTAAAAACAAATCTAGCGAATATGATTGGTGGAATTAATCTTTATTCATGGAGCGGTACAGATAGTAGTATGCTTCAAATAGTGTCAGGCGGGGTTTATGGGTATAATGCAGATGTTGGTGCAATTCAAGTCAACGACATCGTATTTAGGCACCCTGGGATAGCTTTAATGCAATAGCGGGAGTGGTGAAATGCTAAAGTTCATCCTCGCTTGCAGCGTAATAATCTTCCTCCTAGCCGTCTTGCTAACTTGGGGGCTATGGGACTCTCAACGAGATCGGAGAAAAAGATGAAACAGCGGCCCCGGGCACAGCAGCCACTGAACCGGGGGGCCTGACCATATCACCACCTACTGATACAGGAGGTCTCATGGCTAAGGCCACAATACAATTTTGGTGGAAAAAATCAATGCGGAGGTGTGCGATGATCAAGGGAGTATTTTGTCTAGTGGTAGCGGGGATGCTGACGGGGTGCGCGGGGCTGGGCTTTGACGATTACGAAAAATACGCTGAAACACTGGCCAGCCATTCACAGGCTGAATCTGTGCGGATTGCGTCACAGTCAAACGCGATCAGGGACACGGTAAGCAGGGCCGGGGCGACCGACAACGAGCGGCTCTTGCTGGCGGTCATCGGCTCCATGCAGATTGAGCGGCTGTCTCCGGTTAAGCTCGATATTACCCCGCCGGTTACCGGGATGCAGGTCTTGAATACATTGTCAGGACAGGCCACGGCAATCATGGGCTTTGGCGCTCTGGGCTACCTCGGGGCAAAGGCGGTTGAGGGTGCTGGCCAGGTCACGTTCAACGGTGACTCGAACAGCTACGCCCCATTTGAGAGCCATATCACCGGCAGCTCTCAGGCGTCCATGTCGATTCCTTATCAGTCACCGACAACCACCACGACCGGGGGGATGGAGTAGGCTATGAACCATCTTGACAACTACAAAACATACATCGTATCAGCGGCACAAATTGCCTGTGGAATTTTCTTTTTCTACAATGGCGATAAGGAACTCGGCACCTTGCTGATCCTTTCGGGGCTAGGGCAGGCAGCTTTGCGGCATGGGGTCGGCAAGAAATGATCCTGCTCAACATTCAGCCCGGTGATATCTTCGCCGTCCGCACGGATGCTCTGTTCGGCAAGCTGATACGGCTCAGGGACCGGCTACGCTCAACGGACGGCGAGGCCGAATACAACCACTGCGGAATAATTATTAACTCAGATGGCACCACGTTTGAGAGCAGGCGAAGAATAGGGCGCTACAACCTGTTCGAGATGTACGCGGGGCAGAGGGTGATTATTGCCCGCCCGCTGGCACAGGACTTCAGCAAGAAGGCCGCGGTCAAACGGCTGGTCAATAAATACAATGGCCGCGCTTATCCCTGGTATCGGATTTTTCTGCACGCTATAACGCCGACCCTTGCCCGGTATCTGCACCATTCAGGTGTCCCGGTATGCTCTGAACTGGCCGGGGAGTATCTGTATCTGATAGGCGTTCGGCACTCTAATTTTTGGGGCACGACTCCCGACATGTTGTCCGATGAGTGGCGGCACTGGCGGGAGTACGAAATCATCTACGATGGAATTTTACCGCCTGTGAGCCGGGCAAAGGATGGGAATGATGGCAGTAGATGCTAAGATGATTGAGTGCCCAGAAAAAGGATGTGTCAATCATCAGTTGCTGGAGCAGCTCGTTAGGGAGAGAATGGACACTCTTTCTAAAGAAATGGGGGACACCATAGAAGAAGCCACTACATGTGTCCAACGTATGACTGAGGCCAGTGAACGATTACTTGCCGAGCATCATAAGTTGGAATACGCTCATGGTGAGATTAAGCAGACAATGCGTAGTGTTGAGGCATTACTTAGGTCAATGTCTGAGGGGTACAATCAACGACTTGCAGAAGGCAACATACGATTTGTTAGTATAGAGCAAAAAGTTGCAAATGTAAGTGACGAACTGATACGTCTCAAAGCAAGCTCAGTATCAAATGGAAGTGCCAGCGGGATATCCACCAGCATCTCCATGATAATTGTCGCTGTTTGGGAAATCATCAAGAGTATTGGGAAATAAGCGCAATGTGTGAGTGTTGTGAAGGACGGTGAGTTCGGGCCATGCAGACTCTGCGTAGTTTGTTCATGGGACATCTGGATTCCAGTTCTACGAAATAACAACCCGGACTTTCCATGGACGATGTGGTACTACCGCGGGGTGCATGTTCAGGAGTTGCACAAGCCGATAGCAGCAAAACGGATGGAGCTGTGATGGAATACCGACACGATGAAATAACCTTTCTGGCGCTGACCGCATGGC
>C687J13239_1000029_pt1 | contig 112787 bp, 61 predicted proteins | sample RifGroD2_FD_13239 | JGI IMG/M metagenome (IMG submission 13239) | reverse complement strand
GTATTGTGGAGCGAAAGAGTCGTGGAAAGACGTCGGAGGGGGCTCAGTCTCGAAGGAATCGAACTCAAAATAGAGATGAGACGACTTGGTTGGAGAACTACCTGAAATAAATATTTGGAGGAATAATGGGTTTTATTAACAAACTGCTTTCAAAATGCCCCGGTGGCCCGGCGAGCACCGCAAAAACCATGTTGAGGTCTTACAATCTTTTCCGCTGCGCCAACCCTGACATGCCGGAAACCGATATCTACCGCGATCTTCTGCGGACCAGGTACGCTGTTTTTCGCAAAATGACTCATATCCAAATTGAAAACGCCGCCATCCTCGCCGAGAGCATCGGCGACCTGATTTCCATCGTCATATTCCACGATACTCCCATGTCTTTTTCAAGAGACATGATTGGCTATACCCTTGAAGAACTGGACCGGTTTTACATGCAGCACGCACCAGAAGAACGAAGCTCTCTTGAAAGATCATTTTCAGTCATTCGCGCCTGGTGTTCATAATTATTTGGTACATTTTGTTAAGTTTGTAGCGGAGCATCCGACAACCATACAGGAGGGAACAAATGAAAACAGCAACCATGATTATCGCCGCAATACTTTTACTTGCCGCCATCGCCACCGCCGGCGAATACGTCAACGGCTACACCCGCAGCGACGGCACCTACGTTTCCGGCCACTTTCGGTCCAGCCCCGACAGCAGCTACAACAACAACTATTCCACCCAAGGCAACACCAACCCCTACACCGGGCAAGAAGGCACCCAGCGCTCCACCTGGAACGACCGCACCCCCGAATACAACCAGCGCACCACCGGCGATTCCGGCTACAACGACACAAACCAATAGCAGGTGAATTCATGCTCCGCTACAAACTCTTACTCCAACGCGCTCTTGACCCCCAAAACAAACGCCCGCCTTCCATGCGCGACCTGTCACGGCAGTTTGGCTTTCCCGTGACCACCCTCTACAGCTACGTCCAGCTCGACGCCATCCCCCGCCCCGAAAACATGGGCAAAATGGCAGAGTATTTCAACGAAACCATATCCAGCCTGTTCAGCGACGACGACGATCTCACAGCCGCCCTCGTCGCCAGAATCCGAGAACTGCCCGAGCAGCGCAAAGAACACCTGTTGCGAGAACTCTAATGTCCGTCAAACCGCACCCCACAACGCCCGGCGCCTGGCTGATCGACTGGTGGGAACCCAACACCGAAAAACCGATCAATCCCACAACCGGAAAGCGCCCGCTCAAGCGCTGCTACGAAACCTTTCCCGGCACCCACGAAGACGCCATGTCCCGCTGGGCCGGTCTGTGCCAGGTCCACACGTCGCGGCGCACCGGCATGATCGGCAATCCCCGGATCAACGACGTCATCCCCGACTACCTGAAATTCATTGAACTCAACAAATCCAAGGGATATTACAAATCGATCTGCTGGGCCATGGAAAAAATCAAGCCGTTCTTCGGTAAATATCCGGCCAGCCACATCACCTTCGACCTGATCGAAAAATTCAAACAGCAGTACCGCGCCACTCCCCGTCACTGCAACCAATGCCTCCAGTACCTGCTGATACTGATCAACTGGATGGCCCGCCACCACAAAGCGCAGCCGCTGCCCTTCAAAATCGTCTATCTCCCCATCGACGAATCCCTGCCCCAACCCCCCAGCCCGGCCGAATTCGAAAAGATTCTCGAAACCGTCCGTGAAAACTTCACCAAAAGCGGCACCAATCTCGAACAACGCGCCCTGCAGGAAGCTATGCTGCACGTCCTCTACGTCACCGGCCTGCGGTTCAACGAAGCCCGCCTGCTCGAATGGCAAAACCTCCGGTGGGAAGACGGCCGATGCCTGGTCGTTGTCACCAAAACCAAACATCAGCGGTTCGCCCTGCTACCCACCGAAGCCCTCGACCTGCTCAAACCCTACCAAAAAAAATGGGGATACATCTTCACCAACCCCGCCACCGGCAAACCCTACACCACCATCCGCCGTCTATTAAAAAACGCCGCCGCCAAACACGGCATCCCCCTGCGCGGCCCCCACGATCTACGCCACGCCGCCGGCACCGACACTCTCGAAGCCACTGGCGACATCCGCGCCGCCCAAGACCTGCTCGGCCACACCACCCTCAAAAGCACCCAGCGGTACACCAGGATCGCCACCCGCCGCCGCCAACGCATCGCCGAACAAACCGCCGCCTTCCGCAAGCAACTCCGCGAAGAAGAAAAAGCCAAAGCCAAAAACCGTCCTCAAAAATCCGATAGATAATCGAACCACCACACAAGTCCTTGATATGAAAAAACATAACGCGACACACAAAGGAATGGCATTCAAGAGGTCCGCGGTTCGATCCCGCGTAGCTCCACCAAAAATCAAGGGGTTAGGCATTTTGCCCGACCCCTTTTTGCTGAAAATTATCTATAAATTATCTATGGATTTCTAGTTGCCAGCCGACTCCGCCAACACGACCAGATCCGCCATGGCCCCGGGCGACAGCCAATAACCGGCTGCCGGCGCCGGTTCACCTTTTAGTAGAAACACCGGCTTGCTGCTGTCCAGCACATAGACTTGCGGCTCTTTGGCGCAGGCGATCAATGCGAACAACAAGAGCATTGATGTCGCCCACAGCAGCGTCCCTCCGGATTTCTTGCGCATCATCATACGGTTTCTCCTTCCGCTCAGATTCCAGATAGTCCAACAGTAACGGGAGCAGCGCGGCGATAATAGCTAAAATGGATGTCGTCATGCCAGCGGTATCCCTTTATTTCCCGACCACCGGGTCGAAAACATAATTACCGACCGCATGATTTCCCGTGGCGCCAACTCCGGTCGTCAGACCGAGCCACGAAATTATTTTTGCTTCGATGGTCGCCATCGGCAGATGAGGCGCCTGAGCCATGACAAAAGCAATGGCCTCGTCCGCTTTCTGGTTGCCGCTGAACTTGGTTACTCCGCTTTTGAGCGCCGCCGCCGCACGCTCCTCGGCGTAGGCAATCCCTTTTTTCATCAGGTCGTCAACGATTTCTTCCTGCTGCTGCGAAATACTCAGGTTATACTTCTTTTTAATTTTGTTAAGCACCAGACCCGCCAGTCCCAACAATATCGATCCGGCCACGGGGAACACCACCGTGCCAAGAAAATCGGAAAGGACCATCCCGTAATCCGTCACCGCCGGAGGTTCAGTCGCCAAGACCACCCCGGGCGAAAACATTGCCATCAACATCACCAGTACAAACAACCGTCCCGTCCGCATCGCAACGTACTCCCTTCAAAATAATAGACTAATCCAAAAACCTATCCTGCCGCATCATTTCCGCTAATCGCGTAGCCCGGTCACCTACCTGCCGCGCCCACTCGCTGTTCAGCATTTCCGCCGCCACCCGCTCCCAATCTTTAGCCTGCACCGCCATCAACATTTTCTCGAATTGAAAAAATCTGGTCAGACCCAGGTTAAACAACATGTTTCGTAAAACCGTCTGCCGTACCAAACCGATATCGTTTCCAAAACCTGATTTATCCAGTTCACCCCGACACCGGGCCAGATCGTTGCGCATCAGGCCAATGGCTTCATCTACGCTGACCCCATTGGCTTCCAGATTGCGCCCGACACCGATCGTTAGTTTTCCGGCGGAACATAGGTATGGCTTCGTCCGCAGCCCTTCATGGTGAATCAGCAACCGTTCTTCTTTGGTCAACGGCTGGTCCAATACCAGTTTATTTTTCATGGCCGTCCTCACTTCTCGTTACCGCAGAACCGATTATCGGTGCCGTAGTCGGATACTCCCCCAGGTGGTACACCAGCAACCATCCCAAAAAAAACAGAACCGCCGTAATCATGATTTCCGCTGTCTTCTCGGCGATTTTGGTTTTTAGTCGGGTTGACAGACTTTCCTGCCGATCCGACCGCCGGACGGTGGCCGTCGTAACGCACACGAGGTGTTCGTCATTCAATTGCGTAAAATCTTTTTTAACTTCCGCGAGCTCCACCCGCAAACCCTTTATGTCCTCCTGATTTTCAGTTATTCGGAAATGAATGCGTTTATGATCTTCGGTGTTATTTTCCAGTCTTTCCGTTATCCTTGCCAACGTTTCTAACGCAAGGACAATCCGGGGCATATTGGCATGCATTTCGTTAACCAAAGGCTTCAATGCTGAAAATTCATTTCTTAATCCATGAACTTCATCCTTCAATGCGTCAACCTCGGCCATCCGTCCCCCACGTTCATTATGTTAATGAACACTTACCCCAACATTCAGCCTAAAATCAACCAAAATAATCTAATTCAGGTATTCCATTTCACGCCAATCCGGCCCATTGCGCAACACCTGTTTTAACGTTTTTCCACTGATCGGAGCCACCAGTGCCCCGCCCGGTGCCGCCTGCAATGCTTCGTTTAATTTATCCACGGCATTGAGCACCCGATCATAATCCTCATCGGTCTCTGCTCTCCGCCACTGTGCCAGCACGTCGGCCTTGCGTTCAGACCAGTAATCCTTGGCCTGCCGTGCATCCCATCGATTCTGGGTCTGCTTCGACGGTTCCAGCGGCATGAAACCGAAACCTCGGATGATCGCCTCTTTTGCCGTATATTTTACCTGATTGCCATCATCGCCAAAGATCGGCCGGCCGCTTAGGGTTGTCGCGCCATCGGCGTAATGCCGGTACGCCCGCATGATATTTGCCAAGGCTTCCGGCGATAACGACTCCACTACCCGAAAGCCGTCTCCCTTTGCCGCCGCCACGCCGGCCATCCGTACCTTCTGCGCTAAACCACCCCACACGCCCATCACTCGCTCCGCCAGGCTATCGTCCTCCGCCGAAAGCCAAGGGATATTCACGCCGATAGCCCGGCTGAAGTTCACCCCGGCCAGGGCTGGCGCCCCGTGCAGCACGAAGTCGGCGATCTGGTCGCCAAAGTCGGTATATTCTCCCGCCGTCTCCCGCAACCACCGCTCCAGCATCCGCAAAGGCCGCTCGCCGAAGATCCGCCGGTACCACTTATCCAGATCGTCCCCAAAGGGCACCGCCGCCAAACCGCCGAACAGCACCAGCGCGGTCAGGCTCCGCACCACCACCTCCACCTCTCCCTGCTTCATGCTGGTCAGCATCCCCAGCAGGTAATTGTGGCTGTAGCTCTGGAAGGTGTAGAGCATCCGCCCCGCCGGTCCCATCTTGCGCAGCATCGCCGGGATATTCTCCTTGCCGATCACGAAATGCACATCATCGACAAACTTTTCCGCCGCCTTCAGCGCCGCTTCCTTCTCCATCCCCCGTCCCTTGAACACCCGGTAGGCAGCCAGTAAGGCCGGTTCCCGGTTCCAGTAGGTTTCCACCGCCTGAAAGGGAATCATCGCTTTTTCCGTCAACCAGCGCGTACCGGCCTGAAAACCTCCCATCACCCCGCCTGTGTCATCCATGCCCGCCATCGCCCGCACGTAATTGGCGTGAGACCGGCCGCGCCGCAGACCCTCGTCCATGACCCACTGTTCTTCCTCGGTCAGAATCCCCGGCTTACCCGCCAGCCGCAACAGATGATCCTTCACCACGTCATGTTGTGCCCTCAGCAGTTTCATCGTCGCGCCCCGGGTGTGCTTTGACAACTGCGCCTGTCCCCACACGTAGTTCTGGGTCGCGTTCAACACCGCGCTGCTCGCCTTGAAACCTAAAAACATCAGCGAGGCAAACGACCTCGCCGTACCGAACCACTGGTCCAGATAGGTGCTGTTTTTCAAAGCATCGTCCACATACTCCCGCACCCAGGTCTTATCCTCCGGCCGGTTCGAAGGGATTTGAGACATCAACTTGTTGGCCCGCATGGCGAACTCCGACTTTGACAGCCATCCCGCCATGCCGCCCACAAACTGCGCCAGAATCGCCGGGGTGTTTTGCGTTTCGTATCCCTCGATCAGGTGTTCCGTCCGGCTCAAACGATGCCGCCCGAAACCCCGCGCCGAAATCTCATCGGCCAAAATCCGCAATACCTGGGCCTGCACCTCCAGGGGGTTTTCGATAATCCCCGCGTCCATCGCCTTATCGAACACCTTCGACAGCAACCCCTCAATCGCCCGGTGGCTACCGATACCCATGAAAATTTCTTCCGGGGTCGCCGTGTTCCGTTCCACCGCCACATCATATTGGGCCTTCGGGTCAAACGAATGGGGGATGTAATCCTTCAGATTCGCCTCCACCTTGTCGCGTAGCTTTCCGGCGCTGTACTCGTTCTTTGCCGGCTGCATCCACGCCTCGGTAAAGGTGCCGTCCCCCTCGACTCGCCGCACCTTCACATGCTGCTCGCCGTCCTTGCGGATGCGCGGCAGGTAGCCCTTCACCTTCCCCCACTGCTCCTTCAACTCCGCCAGCCGGCTATCGTACTGCATCACCCCCAGGTAAGCGTTGTACAACTCCAGTTTTTGCAGCATGGGATGATCGTCCCCCTGTGTCAGCAGGTCCGACAAAATCTTGTACCACGCCGCCTTTTTGAACTTTTCCGCCGTCACGAATCCCGCCGGATGATTCTTGCGTACTTCGGCAAACGCCTTCACCAGATCCCGCGACAGGTAATGCTCGTTCGACACCTCCATGGTCGTCATGCCCTTGGCCAGCATGTCCCGTAACGTGTCGTACCATGCCTGATCCCGATACGGTTTCACTGCCGCGTCCAGTTTCTTGCGGTCGGCGCGAATCTGCAAATACGCATCCACCGCCTTTTTATGAATGCCAAACTCCCGCGCCAGTTCATCCGCCGAAAGATTTGGCCGTTTCAGCAACTCCACCAGTTCGTCGTAATAGTCCGACCCCTCGTAGGCGATCAACCGCAACCGTCCCAAGCGGTCGAACATGGTCCTGGTCGCCTGGGCTATCGTCTCCCTAAACGCCAGATAGCCCCGAATCACCCGCGCCGACGCCGCCCGTCCCAGCGGATTGCTGGCGCCGCGCAACAGCTCTTCGGCATACTCCTCGCCACGCACGTCCCCCTCGACCAGCAGATTGTCCAGATCGGCCCGTTCCGCCTTTTTCATCTTCCGGCATTCGTCCCGCACACCTTCCAGCCCCGCGTAATCGTCCCGGCTCGCCATGATTTCGTGCTTGATCTCATTGGCATTGGCGCCGCGCTCCAAGCCCAGATCGTAGGCCGCCCCTTTCCATTTCGACTTTTTCGCGCCGTAATGCGGGTTCGACAGCACCGAGCCCACCGCCGCCTTGATCCGCTCGGGGATAATCTTTCCGGAGAGAACGGCGTAGGGCAGGCCGTTTTTGTCCGGGGTGAGTTTCGAGATAAAGGATTTCTGCGCAGCCGCCTTGTCCTTTGCGCTCTGGGCTATGGAAAACTTGGCCGTAATCTCGACATCATTTTCGTCAAAGATGACGTAGTTGAAGTTGCCTTCACCATTACCGCGGCTGGTTCCGTCGAGATACTTGATACCACGGATACCGAGAGAGTGGAGGTATTCAGATGCAGCTTTGTCGGAACCGAGAGACATGTTTCCAGACAAATGATGGTATAAATTTCTACCACTTCCATCTTTTAATATGGCCGGCCCCATAGCGGTAGATAATGCCGCCTTCACCTTCTCGCTCTGCTCACTTAGCGGTTTGTCCCAGAGCAGGTATTCATCCTCAGTAGGGGCAAGTTCGACTTGGTAGAGACGCCCCTTTTGAACTTTGGGCATAATCGACTTGATTGCTTTGTGTGCTGATTCATAATATGGGGCGTACTTGCCACCTACTAACGAATATCCTTTAAAATATTTTTCAACACTACCTGCATCATCTATTGCGTTTAATACATTGTTGGCAACTTCTCTCATGGCTTGATAACTTGTGGCGTGACCATCCCTTTCCATCTGGATAGTCATTTCGTCTATGACCTGGAATCTCTCCATTTGGCCATTGTTTGTTCCATATCGTGAAGACCCGAGTGCTTCGCGGTAATGTTCCGCTACGGCCCGGCTGCTGGCAAAGTATAAACCGTACCCGAAAACCTGCGCCCCCTCCCCTGTGCCGATGGCTGCCGTACTAAACCGGTCGAAGTCATGAGGACCCCCATGGTAGGCCGCCGCAAACCGGGGCGTACCCGACAGCAGCTTCGACAGCATCTCTTCGGTAATCCCCGCATCCCGCAGCCGCGCCAAGATTTCCTCGCCGTTCACCGGCACCGCCGGGCCGTCCTTCGCCCAGGCCCCGGCCTCGGCGTAAGACCGCGCCCGCTTCAGCAGCCAGGCGATATCCGTCTCGCCCCATTCAGCCAGTTTTGCAAAGCCGTGCTCCCGCAGCCAGGCCCGAATCTGTCCGACAACCTCCCGCACCTTGCGGGCAATGGTCCCCTTGCTGTACTCCTGAGTCAAAAAGGCCAGCATCTCTTCGGCCATGATCGCCCGGCGGGTGTCCAGATCATATCCGGCCTTCCCCAGAGCCTGCCCGTACTTCATCAGGTTGATTCCGTATTTGCGACCAAGGGGATAAAGCCGGCCCGGCGTCACCGTGTTGTAAAGATTCACCATCGCCGCTTTCAGCTTGCCCCCGTCGTTACCGAACATGGCAAAAAGCCCCGCATGCCCGTGCCATTCGTGGAATAGCACCTCTTCAAGCCGCTCGGCACTTGTAATATTTTCTCGAACCAGATAGACTTTACCTCTATGAAATACGCCATCTATCTCATTGGGGTTATTGCCCTGTTTCTTTATCTCCGCCAGAATGCGCGACGGAAGCTCGCTCGCCGTCGCCGTTACAACAAACCCATTCCGTGCGGCCGGGTCTTTGATCCCACTCGTGATCCGTTCGAAGATCGCCTCGAATTCCACGTCCGAGAGCGCGGCGACGACTGACCTCTTTCCTCTGGCGGCAAACCGGTAGCCCTTGCCTTCCAACTCATCCAGGTAAAGTTCCGCCTCCATCCGCTCGGCCTGCGTCTTGTAATCCGGCTCGATAAACGGATCGATGAACACCAGATTGCCGGCATCGTCGATGGTGGCATTCTGTCCGTTCAAATCGGTGAAGACATAATCCTCACCCGGCACCTTCCACCAGCCCATCATGCCCGGCGGCCCATCATCCATCCGCTTGAAACCGCGTTCGGTCAACAGATTGTGAATATCGGTGTTGGTCAACCAGTGAGAAGAAACAACATCCGCCTGCGAGACAACGGGAAATAGTTCTCCGGCCTGCTCGACAAACCCCTCGAAGCGGTAATCCGCCCGGCCGTGGTTGAGTTTGTTGGTCAGAATGAGTCGCTGAAAATAATCGGTATAACTGGAATTGAGAGAAAACCTTTGGCGCTTGTACCAGCGGCCGGAAGCGCGGTCGAGAAACACATCATGTTCCCGACCGCCGCGCTTGCCGTCGCGCTGCCACATCCGCTCAAAAGTTGAGGCAGGTATCAGTAGATCGTTTTCTTTGGCCCAGGAACGTAAGGCTTCCCGTTCGGCCGGCAGGATTACTTCTCGGGCGTGTTTTTCACGGGCAGACCAGGGTTCGGCCCCTTGCCCCCGCTCATCATCCAATCGTACTGAGCGTAGGCTTGCTCTTGCGTTCTCCTCGGCTTCTCTGAGTCCGCCGGTTCCCCATTTTTCAAGGGTTGCTGGTTGAACTTGTTCGGGAACAACATAAATCCCTCCTCGCATCCGGTCATAGGTGTCGCGGTCGCCCGTCGGGTTGATCGAAAACTTGGGTGTGTCGTCATTATAACCGATTTCCTCGGATTGACCAACACTTTCCGCCGCCGCTACAAACGCGCTTCGGCTTTCCTCACTCTCGAACTGAAAACCCGGAATCGCCCCCTGCGCCTTATATCTGGAATAATATCCCCCGTGCTTCTTGGCCGTCCGCTTCAGCCCCTCGAACGCCTCCCGCTCCATAAACGCCGTCGGCGTCGCCACGAACAGATCGATTCCCTTCTTGGCGTGCGTCGTCTGCTCCAGAGCAAAACCGCCCTCTTCGACCGCCGTCGGCGCCTCTTTCCTGGCCGGCGCCTCCGGCCTATCGATACCCGCCTCTTCGATCCGCTCGAAAAATTCCTTGATGTCTTTCGCAGCCGAATAATCCCGGCTCGCCTGATAAACCGGGTCCTGTCCGTCTGCCAGCTTGTCGATGATTACGATCCGGCTCGCTACTTTCGTCCCGGCCCGCTCGAAGGTCACCGCCGGCAGACTGATGTCGGCCGCCAGATGCAACTCCGGCCGCAGGCTTTTCCCTTTCGCGTCCTCCTCATAAAACCACTTCTCGAACCTCTTATCCGCCGCCGGCCCCGTCGGGATCAGCGCCACTACCCGCCCGCCCTCGCGCAGATGCGTCGTCGCTTTATCCAGGTGCTCAATCGCCGTCTTGCCGCCCGAACCGAAAGGCGGGTTCATCACGATGGCATCGAACTTGTTGACCACGTGCAGGTCCTCGAAATTCTCCTGCATCAGCTTCGCGTCCGTCACCATTTTCAGCCGCGACGCCAGTTCCGCCGACGGCTCGATCACCGTCCGTGCGACGTTATCGGGAAACCACCGAGCAATGGCGCCATGACCCGCCGACGGTTCCAGCACCGTTTCTCCATCGCGGATGCCGGCCCACTCCACCATTTTCAGACCCAACGGTTCCGGCGTCGCGAAATAATCCACCCCTTCCATCGACTTGGTTCGGCTGGTTTTCTTGTGCTGAGCGAAGTACATCGTCAATGCCCGGTCCCACTCCGACAGCGCAGCGTTCGCCGCCCGGTCCCGCTCCTTGCCTCCCGTTCCCTCGCCCTCGTGCCCGACCGGATAGGCGTCCGACTCTTCGAACGCATGGATGAACGCATCCATCAGCGCCCGCGCCTCTTCGCCCAGCGCCAGGTTCTCCGCCGCGCTCGACCGGTGAGCAATCGTCGTCGCAAAGGCGAACCGTTCCCAGTTCGTCCCGGTGTTCAGATAGCGGAACATGGCGTTGCTCGCCTGTCCCACCCGGTAAATCCGCCCTTCCTGCTGAATCGCCATGGTCGGACGGGTCGGCAGGCCCAGGTTGAACATCACCCGTGGATATTTTCCCGTCGTGTCGTGCCCGCTCCAGCCGGCATTCTTCGCCGACTGCACCAGCATCACTTGCGGGCCCGTGGCGTCGTCGTTGAACCGCTCGAAGGCGGCCATGTTGTCTTTTTTGCTGCGGTCGCCGTTGACGATCAGCACGTCCGGAAAGTTATTTTGAAACGATTCGACAGGCGACACCAGCCCGCGCAGATCGATATTCACCAGATCCGGTCGTTCCGCCTCAAATTGCTGAACCAGCGCCCCCAGGATCGTTTTTTCTTCCTCACCCTGAACGGTAATCTCCGCGGCGCTCTCGCGGTGCTGGCTCAGATCGAACGGGTTGAATCCGCCACCCTTCTTGTAGTCATGGAACACCACCACCTTGCGGCCGGCCTCCAGGTGCTCCCGCACCAGGGGAACCGCCTCCCGCGCCTTGATCGCCTCCAGCAGATAGCGCCGCGACAGATGATCGAACCGCTCCTGAATCTTCTCCCACAGCGGCCAGTACTGCTTATTCTCCCACAGAAACTGCAACCCCTCGTCGATCTTGGCCCCAACCGCGTTCTCCGTCAGGACGAACTTGCGGTCGTAGTCCTGGTCCACGTCCAGCATGCGCCCGGAAAGCACCTGTTCCTTCTTCAACCACGAATTGAACTGGCGCTGCATCAGGCCGCTATTCACTTCCGGCCCCGGCTCCGTCAACTTGTGATAGCGAATCCGGTAACCGAAATGCTCCACCATGAACTTCTCGAACCCGCCCTGATTGCTGTTGCCGATTTTCCCGGCTTCCGGATAATCGAACAGATAACCCTCGGCGTAATCCACCGACTTTTCGTAAGCAAACGGCGTCGCCGAGAGAAACACCACTCGCGTGCGGCCCGCGCCCTGCGCCCCATCGACCGCGCCGTACACCTCTTGCCGGGTCTTTTCCAACAGGGCGTCGAGCTTGCCGATCCGGGAATCCAGACCGTCGTTCTCCTTGCGCAGCGCATCGACCACCTGGTCCATGGTGTCGTCGAGATTCATCCGCTTCAGGTTCGCCCGCAGTTGATCGTGCAGCCGTTGGCGCTCCTCGATTTCCTTGCGATACAGCATGCTGTGTTTCTTGAATTTTCCGCCCGGATGATTCGAAACCGCCCGCAGCGTTTCCAGCGCCAGGGTCGCCTTGGCGTCCTTCCCCTCCATCAGCTTTTGCGACTCGTCCGGAACGATCAGGTTCCAATCCCGCTGGGCCAGGGCGTCGTTCTGCCCCGCGTTGGCATAGGTCGTCACCACAATGCCGCGTCCGGCATCCTTGGTGTTGGCCAGCGCGGCAATCTCCAACCCCAGGTTTTTGCCAGAATCGATCCAGTCTTTAATCGCCTTGTCATCCGGCACCAGAATCAGGGTGTTGGTCTTGTCCTGGCGCTCGAACCGCTTGACGATACCCAGGCCCGAATAGGTATTGTGCGTGACGATAAAGTCGTCTGTCACGTAAAGATGAGCCGGATGCGCTATCGTGAGACATTGTGCCTGCTTTTTCCCTACCGACGCAACAGACACAATCTTGCGACGAGGGGCGTGCAGTTTGGGCGTAACCAATTCAAGCTTTCGGGGCAAACTAAAAGGAACGATGCTGTTCGGCAGATGCAGGCACAGATTGAACGCATCCCTTCCATACCTGCGTTCACCTTTATAGGTATACGTGGGATGTTTTTTACTGACGGTCACCACGCCGCCGAGCGACCTTGCAAGCTGCACAACGTCTGCGGCCAGCAGCTCGGAAACCGTCGTGAAATAGATCGAACCGGTTCGCCGATCTACCCACCCGTCGGTATCCAGGAGTCCACGCAGCAACGCCGTGCGCTCTTCAACCTGCGCATCCAGGTATTCTTGCGGGATAAACTTCGTCGACGAGTCGCACCCCATCAGGCCATATTCCCGAAGGGCGTCCGCCATCGGGTGGCGGGAGAAAGTACCGTCGGCGTTTCGCTGCGCATCGGTAACACTGATTCGGTAGGTCGGACATTTGGCTCCGACCCTGACCGGTCGAACCGAATACGGGCGACCGCCGGCACCAGCCATGACATGGGAAACGGCGGCGGCAATCTCTCGGTCTTCCGTCGAGAACATCACCGCGCCGCCTCGCAAACATCCGTCCCCCAGAAGCACACCGAGCACATAACCGGGAATGGGAAGTTCTCGATTGTACAAACGCACCGGCTGGACAATTGGGATGAAGTGCTGTTTGTCAAGCGTGGTCCGTATCTCTTCGAGGGAGCGGATTTCCGGCTGGGCGCAATTATATTCCGGATTCTCGCGCCCCTTGCGACGCTCATAGAGGGTCTGTGTCAGCCACAGATGCTCAGCACAGCATTCGGTCGCCGCTCCGTCGGAGAATTCGACGCGATAAATTTCCTTCTCCCCCTGGGGGTAAACGGCAAGCACCTCGGTCGCCGTTCCGTCTGCGGCAATAACGGCATCATGCGGGCGGATGTCTCCCATAAGACGCCACCCTGAAGGAGTTAACACCTTTGCATCCAAGGGCTGGGCCTTCCCCGTACCCGTGCCATTGGTGAACAGCACGCCGTAGCCGTCCGGCTTGGCGAAACGCTGCTCGGCAAACAACACGTCCGAGCGCTGACCCTCGTGCAGAAAGGGAAGGGATTGATCGATATTGGCTTTATCGCCGGGGATGACCTTGACGGATTGCGCCTCAACCTGCGCCCTCCGTTTGGGGATCAGCTTGACGCCGCCCGTAGCAGTTGCGCCAACTGTTTCTGTTGCGATATGGTCAGGGGCGAGTCCATCGAAGCCAGCATCACCGCTTCGTCCACCGAAACCACCTCCGGCAGCGCCGACCTCAGAAAGTCGCTGTTCGTCTTCACGATATGGCGAGAAATCGCCTCGTTCTCCAGCAGCAGCGGCTTCACGTCCAGAAAGGCGCTTGCCACGGCGTGCGGCACCCCGGCGGCTTTCAGCTTTTCGTACTCCTCGCTCACCTGCTGGCACATCTGATCCGAGGTCATCCGAAACGCCTTCTTCGCCCAGACTGTCTTGAGCTGCTGCGTTTCCGCGATCTCGTTCCAGATCTCCGTCCCTACGCTGTTCAGTGACATCGGCACGCTCCTTTTGCTGAATTGTATCAGAATCTTCGGCGGAATCCAGATCGAACCCACTCACCGCCGCGTAATCGTCCATCTCCTTCGTCCAGGCAATCCCCGGCAGATCCCGCACACCGTTGTAGAACGCCTTCAGGTACGGCTTGATTCCCTCTCCGAACTCCTCGATCATCGCCTTGGCGTAAGCGCCGAACTTCCGCGCCCCGCGTTCCAGGTGATAGCCGGCAACGGTCAACCCATCTTGCAACAATTCCGGGTCGAAGCCGCTGTTGAGGCGCCCATCCAGCTTCCGCCGCATCCGCTCCCGGGCCTTCTGGTAGGCGTCCTCGGTGAAGAAGGTGTTGGCAGGAGTCGCCGGCTCGGTCGTAACCGACACAACCGTTTCCGCTTCCGCCCCTGGCGGATTGGCAGTTTCTTGAGCGGGCGCACTCGACAGAGTCCCGGCAGCAACCCGCTCGGCCTCCGGGCCGGCCTTCTTTTGTGACTCTTCTTCAAACAGTCCCCGCTCTTCCGACGGCAACTCGAAATCCAGCGAAGTCACCGACTCGCCCCGTTGCGGCTTCTTACCAAAAGTTGGCGGAGTGGCGAAAAGCTTTACCTGCTCCCCGGCTTCGGTTTGTTCGGTGAGGATTGGCTCTGCGCTGCTTTTTTCCGCAGCAGATTCCACAGAGTTTTCAGCACTTCGGCCCGGTCCTCGGGCGACAGCGCCTCCAGCTTCTCGATCATCTCCGGTGGAATCGACGTTTTCTTCAACATTTCTATTGCTTTCTCGGTCGGCATTAACGTTCTCCTCAATCCGATTCTTCTCAACCAAGGCAAACGGATCGTCACGCAACAGGCGTGCCGCTTCCTCGTCGGTCAAGTGGGGATACAACTCTTTCGCCAGCGACAGGCTTTCGGCCTTCGCCGCTTCGTCCACCGCGAACAGCTCCGCCTCGGCCCGCCGTTCCTCAATTCGCCGCAGGCGCTCGCCGCGCAACTTCTCGGCATCCAACTTACGCTTGGCTGCCACCAGATCCACCAGGGTCGCCGCCTGCCCGCCCAGCCCCTGTTTGCCGCTGGTAATTCCCTTACCCGAAAGATAGCGGTCAATCGCCGCCAGCGCCACGTTTTTATTAAATCCTTTATTCTGAAAATACTGCGGAAAGGTTGACGGAGACGCCACCGTTTCGGCTGTTCCTCCATTTCCGATGCCACCACCGACAGCCATTCTGAATCCGGATTCGCTTTCGGCGATCTCCTGCCGCATCTCCGTCAGAGTCTGGCGAATCGAGGAATCAATGTTCCGCGCCGCATAGATCGGCGCCCCGCCCCGCTTCTTTCCGGTCGACACCAGGTTCAGGCGCGAGGAGATCTCCTCCGGCGCAACGGGCACTGCTTCTGGCGAAACCGTTGCCGCGACCGGCGGCGGCAGCGTTCCGCCCAGGGGCTTGGCCGTGTTCCCCTCCTTGAGCCAGCCCCTGAACTGCTCGACGGACATTTCTGTCATCGCTCCCAGTCGCTGACTCCCCTTCATGTCCGAGAATCCGGCGCGGTACAGGCTGGCGGCCTGCGCCCGGTTGTCCGTGCCCAATATCGCCTTGTGCTCGTCAAACTTGCCCGTCTTGTGATCGAGTTGATCCACCACGAACACCCTGGAGCTCTCCGGGTTCGGCCCGACATAGACGTCCACCTGGTCGCCGTCGGCTCCCGTGGTCCGCTTCACATAGCCATAATGCGCCGGCATCCGCACCGACCAGGGTTTTCCGCCCGGGTCGATTCCCGAACGCGCCGAGCCCTTCGGGTTTTCGATGGAAATATCCAGGCCATGCAGGGACACGTGGCCCTTCTTGTAGTTTCCAGCCTTCGCCTGAGCCTCCGTCGGCTGCGGCAGGTCGTTGGCCGGAGATGTCGCCGCCTCGTGTGCCCGCACGTCAACGGGCGTTTCCGCCGCCATCTCTTCCAGCCGGTCCCAATCCCGCGCCGCGTTCCCCTTCTTGGCTACCGCCCCCGAATCCACCGTTTCAGGCTGCCCCTGATCCGCTTGATCATCAACCCGCACTGCGGGCACTTCTTGCGCCGCCCCGCCGATTTCTTGTTGCACGCTGGACAAACCATTTGCACCTCCCCGTTGGTTGTAAGCATCCACTTCATCCAGAAACGCCAGTTCATCGGCGGTCAGTTCCAATTCGGCTTCGGCGATTGCAGGGACACGAGAGGGAGTCACGTCAACCGACGGCCGCAATGGCCCTGCCGCCAGTTTCTGGCGGCTCTCGGCAATCTGCGCCGGGCTCATTCCTCCCCGCTGCGTCGCCAGCCCCTGATTTACCAACCCGGTCATCTGTTGCGAGGTGACCGCCGTTCCTTCCGGGGTCACGGCAATCGCCGGAGCCGGCAGGGATAGCGGCGGAGCCGGCTCGACTACGGGAGGCCGAACTATTGGTGGCGGAGCCGGCAGAGGGGTTTCCTGTCCGGCGCTTTCGGCACCCAATCGAGCCATGCCGGCGCCTCCCTGCATCAACAGGTTTTGAACCGTCGTGGCCCGCATGGTTTCCTCGAAATTGGCCCAAGCCTCGGTCATCCCGGTTCGCGAATCGACCCGAGTGAAATAGTCGTCGACCATCTGCTGCCGCTGTTCTGGCGTCAATTTCGGGTCGGACAGATACTTGTCGGTGACATCTTGCCCCAGGGTGGCCAATGCCTCGCCAAAATATTCAGAAGCATTAAACTTGAGCGCCAACTTGGCCAGTTCCCGAATCCCCGCCTTGGCTTTTCCAGTCGCAAACGACAGTGCGGTATCCATCGGCAACAGTTCCGTACCGACCTCCACCAACTCTTCCACGCCGGCGCCAACATTCGCCGTGGCCGGGTCGAACCCCCGCTCCCGATATTTCTCGTAACTCTGACCGCCGGTGATTTCTCCCAATGGCAGCAACGAAGTCGCCAACCCGGCGGCTCTCTGCCCGGCCTTCACCAGCGGCCCGGCGGCAATCATGCTCGGCACCTGCATGTAGGTACTGGCCATGCCGCCGCGGATAGAATTGGCCCAGGACCCGGGCTCCAACGGTTCCGACCGTTGAATCTCCCCTTCGACCGTCTGACCCTCCCGCGCTAACAGGTGACCGGCTTCGGCCATCCGCATTCCCGCCGGGGCGGACGTTGGGGAAGGTGCTCGGCTCTTGAACGGCATCGGCAGCATCCGCGCCAGTAATTCTGCCTGAGTCAAAGTATCGCCGAACTGCCGGATCTTACCTCCGGCACCCTGCACCGCTTGCGACGCCGCCAGCGCCGGCACAGGTTTAACCACCCGTTGCACCGTCTGCGCCATCGCTTGTTCTTCGGGAGACGCGAACCCCATGACATCCTGCCGCGTCCCGGACTTCGCCAAGGGATTCGCGTCGGCCTGCCTGATTTCGTCTTCAATCTGGTCGAAAATATCCAGACCGGACCCATCCTCCAGTTGGTCGAAAATATCCGTCACAGAGCGTACCCCCGGTCCCTGGCGATCTGCCGCGCCTTTTCCTTGTCTCCGCCGGCTTCTCTCAGAATCTCCAGCGCAATGTTTCTATCGAGAGGAACGGAAGCTTCTTTGTTTGGCGGAAGTGTCATCGGTTGCGCTCCCGCATCGGGTGCCATCCCATCCGGTTTTTTTCGGGTCGCCCCAAACTCCTCGAAAAAGAAGTTGGCGGCGCCGACCGCCTGCTGCCGCAGCTCATCGTCCGACATTTTGCGGTTCATGGGATTACCGGCCAACTCTCCGTAGAGCTTGATCGCCAGATCCGCAGGATTTCCCTTGCCGTTCTTCACCCACTGGGCCGCCTCGTCGTAAGTCATGCCCAGCACGTTTTTGTAATATTCCACCAACTGTGCCTCGGCCGGCAGTTTGCCGTAATCGACCGCGCCACCTTCCGGCTTGCCTCCGCCGGCAGCCACCAGCGGGGTGGTTTTTTGGGTGGCCGGGTCAAACGAAAAGTAGCCCGTTTCCGGGCTGCCAAACGTTTTCAGATCCGATCCTTTTCTTCCGGCCTTGATCTTTTCAAGTTCAAGATCCCGCTTAAACTTCCGTTCTTCCTTCGCCAACTCGGCCTTCGACTTTTTGCGCTCTTCGATCCGTTTCATCACCCCCGGATCGCCCAGCGCCACCAGTTGCGACTCAATCGATTGGCTCATATATCCCAACGCCCGCAACAGCTCGGCGCCGTCCACTTCCTTCACCTCGTCCGTGTCCGCCGTGCCGCGCCCGGCCGTCATCGGTGCCACCTTGTATTTGCCGTCCTTGTCCTTCATTTCCAGGTCCAGGTAAAACCCCCGGCCCGATTTCGACGGTAGCACATGCTTGATCCTTTTTTCCGTGCCGCCCTCGCCCCGGTTGACATAATCGCCCAGCACAAAATTGGCCGAATCGATAGCGCCTTGATAATCGCCACCCTCGCCTGAAATCGCCGAAAACAGGTTGTCGATATGCCCCAATGCTTCCGTCGCCTTTTCCGGCGTGCCGAAACGGTCCAACGTCCTGCGGGTAGGTTCATCAATCGAATCATCGATAAGCTTCCGATCCTCTGGCGTCAGCTCCAACCCCGATTCGACCTTATACTGCACGGCCGATAAACTTCTTATTCGATCGGCTCGCTCGAACTCCTGCTTCTGGCGCGCCGTCACCAGATCGGCATATTCGTCCGTCTTCGCCTCGCGCGTCAATCGCCGCCCCCGGTCTTCCTCGGCCTGCATCCCCAACCGCTCCTGCCGCTTGTCCTCCGTATCGCGCCGCTGCATATCGTCGGCCCACTGGTACCCCTGCATGAGCCCGGTCAACACATTTTGAGCCATACCGCCCTCCGCTTAAAAAAACCGCGACAGCAAAATTCCCGCCGCGGCGCCGATAATCGTTCCCACCACCGGAGCAACAAACGACCCCGCCGTCGCGCCCGTCGCCGCACCCGTCCCGGCGCCCGCCGCAACTCCGGTAGTCGTACCCGCCGCAGTGCCCGCCGCCGCACCTGTTCCAGCGCCAGCGGCAACGCCAGTGGTCGCTCCCGCCGCCGTACCCGCCGCCGCACCTGTTCCAGCGCCAGCGGCAACGCCAGTGGTCGCTCCCGCCGCCGTCCCCGTTGTGGTTCCTGCGGCAACGCCAGTGGCCGTTCCCGTCGTTGCCCCCATCCCCATCGCCGACATACCCTTTGCGGCTAACGCCACACCGGCCTTGGTTCCTCCGGCTTTCATTCCCATGCCAGCGCCGATTGTCGCCATCGAATCTCGGTTTTGTTTCTGCGCGGCGGCAGCCTTATCCCGCATCGCTTCGCCCAACTGTTCCCGGTTCTGTTGCAACCGGGACTGCGTTCGCGTGCCCGCCGTCGCCTGGTTCTGGTACGAACGGCCCATCCCTATCAGCGATTGCATCAATAACCCACCGATCCCCGGTTCGCCGTCAGGCCCCCGGATAAAAGTTCTTCATCCCGCTGCGCCATTTCCCGCCGCGCCTCATTGGCTCCATCCGTCAGCGCCGCCGTTTTCACCAACCCCATCGTTCGCTGTTGCTGCGCCTGCTGTTGTGGCGCCATGCCCACCTGGTAACGACTCAGGGTCCGGTCCTTAATCCCCGCCGCCGTGTCGAATCCCTGGCCAATGTAATCGCGGGTATCGGTCAGCCGTGTCGTCATCATGGCCGGATTATCGTACGACTCCATCAGCATGTCTTCAATCGGCAGAAATCGGCGCTTATAGTCCTCGTACTGAGCCTTGGCCAGCGCCGTTTCGTCCGTCGTGGACGATTTCAATCCCGCCGTGTTGTTCAAAGTATTCAGATAGGTCTGCCGATCTACGCCCGTCATCACTCCTCCTCGTCCTTCGTCCAGCTCCGCATGCCTATCCCGGCCACGGTACCGATAGCCTCATTCTTCGAACTGGCGTTTGTCGTCTTGGTATTGAATCGGTCCAACGTCAACCGATTGGCGTATCCCGCTTCCTGACCGGCCAGATCCGACAGCGTACCCGTGCTTTCCGTCGCTTGGCCCCGGCCCATGGCCACCGCATTGCCGATCTGCACCAATCGCCGATCATCCACCGCGCCGGCCGCCGATGCCATGGCCCGCCCGGTAGCATTTCCCCGCGCCATGCCCGAGGTGTTTACACTCCCGGCGAAACGGGCCCCGCCCGCATTCAGCTCGGCGGGATTGGTCTGGGCATCGAATTCAGGGGTCAGCACCGCATTGGTTATTCCCGTCGCCGACGCTTTCTCCGCGTCCGTCGGTACCGTCAGATCGGCCAGATACTCGTTCTCAAAAACCCGCATATCATCGAGATAGCGGTTCCAGGTTTCGGCATTCTGCTTTCTCAGTTCCATTTCCAACGCCGTCGGCGGTGGATTTTTAACCTTGCTCGACCCCTTGCTTCCCATGACTCATGTCCCTCTCTAAAACATATTCGCTATCCCCGAGCATCCCCGTAATCGTCCATCCCAGCCTCACCCAGCCGCGCCGCCGAGAAACACACTGAACTTTTCGGATACCGACTTCGGCCCCGAGCCGTTCCAGCACCGGCCAATACCGCTCCAGCGTTTTTTTACTTCGGCCATAAAACAACCAGACAAAAATTATCGGATCGGCATCCGGCAGCCAGTCGGTTCGACACACCATAAACGCATCGGGAGAGACCAGCAGCACCCCTTGGCCCGAATCGATCAACTCGGCAACCTCAGCGGGATCGGCCTTCAGTTCCGCCAATTCCTCGCGCAGAAACCGCAGATAGTCCGATCCCACCGAAAAACATCTAAATGCCATGGCAACCACCGTTCGTTATCATAACGAACAGATAGCACAACATAGGCGGGGATTTACATAAAAAACGAAACAACGATGGCGCGCACTTCGGCTTTGGTCGTCGCCGCATTCACCGCATCCACCAACTGTCCCTTGCGTTTCCAGTGTTCGTTGGCCAGTGCCCCCTGCTGCAACATGATCTGTGAAGCGACCGTCAAGGGGATGTTCAAATGATCGGCATTATAAAAATCCCGGATTTTATCCATCTCCGACCTACCCAGGCGTTCGGTCAACTGAACCCCGAGCAACATCTTTGCGGCGGCATTCTCGCCGGCATCCATGCGAAACGTCCCAGCGGTAGTGATGCAGTCGATCCACATCCGATCCCCCGTATCCGGATGGATACCGGCACACAGCAACCGGTATTGCCGGTCAACCTTGGTCAGCTTCTCGGCCTTTAATTGCTCCAGGTTCCGCACCGCCACGTCAATACGCATGAATCACCGCCTTGAACGGAAGATAGGGAAAAGACTCCAGTCGGATTTGGTACTCGCCCGGGGTGTCGAATGTTAATTCTTGTGATCCCTCGTCTACCACATACGAAACACCATTAATAAAAAGAGTTCCTGCTGCTGAATTAAGTAAAGCAACGGCAATACCATCCGCCTGCACGCTTGTAGCCGATAAACTAGATTGAGATAAAGGCCTGTCACATACACTATCGTCTTGCGAAATATACTTGCTTGCTAAAAAATCGAACCTATTTATCGACTCTTCAATAACAAGCTCGGCGTAAAGTTCCGAATCCAGCCCCATGAATCCGCATATGTCGGCCACCGTGAACGTATTGTTCAAAGGGATAATAAGGCAAGACAAAACAGTTTTAGCTGCTTTATCGTAAACTATATGGGTAGGCATTTTAGGAACCCTCGACAGCTAAATAGGTAACGGTACCCTGCACGGAAGAAGCGACTTCGGTTGTGCTAGATACACTGCGCCAAACTGGGTACTCCGACGTATACCCCCAAAATGAATACGGAATCTTCGTTACCCTAATTGAAAAACGATTAGGGTTAACTGAGTACAAAACTTCAAACGTACTGGGTGAGTCAGTATAAATAATACCATCCGCAGAGTGAAATGTTGCCAGTGCTAACGCTGAATAAGCCGTGGTCCACACACCTGAGCCATAAATTGACCACTCAATTTTAAATGTGCAAGGGGTTGTTCCGTACAACCAATACCCAGGTTCTGTAACCCAGTAATATGCCGTGGTTCCACCGGACATCGTAAGGTTGACCCTCGTTAAATTCGACGCCGTGGTATGAACGGTGTACACCGAGTTCGCGGCTACTGGAAAAGCATAGTTAACGGTCTGCGCCGAGGCCGTTCCTTGACGAAGATGCCGAGCCACCACCTTAAACCCGGAAACCGTGACAAGCTCTGCTCTGAATTCTAATTTTTGAGGGGATGCAGCATACGCCGGGTCGTAACATAACGTGGTCTTCGGGACGACCAGAATTTTGGGAGTTGTATAAAACGCCGGATTAAACGTAATGGTGTCGGCATCCACGGCCTCGCCAACAACAACCCTTCTGACGTTTTTATAAAGAGATCCTCCGACATAAAAACTGAGGTCTCCACCACTGAGGATGGAATACCTGCCGTCCGTTCCGAGTGTTTTAACGAATCCACCTGTACTCAGAGTTACGGTGCCAGCGGTAATCGTTCCCATGTTTGCCGACAACGCCGACAACGTTGCCACGCTGATACTGTCTGCGCCGATTCCATCCGCTTGAATATTGGTCGACGTCAGTTTTCGAACCAGTGCCGTATCCATAATGACGCCATAGGTCGCATCCACGACAAACGGCACCTTGGTTCCCGTGCCCGACGTATTGCAAATTGCAAACCGGTCCGCCACAATCTCGAACGAACTGGTCGCCCCATCGTTCGCCAGGCCAAACCCCGCCACCTTGCCGTTCACATCGGTCTTTACCGTATGCTGCGCATACAGACTGGCCGTCACCACCTTCCAGTAGGTTGCATTCGGCGGCATCTGATCGGTGTTGGCCACAATCGCCTGATACAAAACCCCGTCTCGATGCACGACCTTTCCAACAGCATAAACCGTAAGGCTCGACCAGTCGGGACCGGCCGTCGTGCCCCGCACCAGCTGCTCCGTCGCAATGATCGCCGCGCTGCCATCCACATCGATCTGCAGTTGATCGATCGACGCCGCATTGGCCGTAGCCACGCCGCTAACCGTATCCAATTCGCCATCCAAGGTGGTGATTCGGGTATGCGCGGCGGCAAGCCCCGTGGTGGCGTGGTTGACGACCAGTTCCAGCGCATCTATATCCGTTGCCGCTCCCGTAGCCACGCCGCTAACCGTATCCACTTCGCCACTTAGCGAAGTGATCGCCGTATGCGCCGCTGCAAGCCCGCTGGTCGGGTTTTCGATTGCCAACTCCAGGCTGTCGATATCGGTCGCATTGCCGGCCGCGACACCTTCGACCACATCGACCCGTCCGTCGAGCGAGGTAATCGCCGTATGGGCGGCGGAAAGCCCGGTGGTGCCGTCATTGATCGTTGCGGTCAGGGTAGAGATTGAATCCACATTGGCCGTGATATCGTCCTCGGTCTGATCAACCCGAGCTTCCAGCGCGGTGAACGCCGCTGCGGTCGCGGTGACATCGGCACCATCCTCGAAAGCAAGATCGGCGCGGTCCAGTGTAGCCAAGTCGCCTTGATTTAGAATTGTTCCGGCATCCAGTAATGCATCGGGAAAATCTGCCGAAATTGCATATCCGGTTAAGTCCGAAACGACAGAAACTGCCCACCCAGATCCCCACAACGAATAGGTGTAGTTTGAAAACGCCGCCTTAAAATTGGAGACAACAACCCTCGGGTGAATCCAGGTGCTGTCATCATCACCAATCAGAATACAACATTTTGTTCCATCATGACCAAACCGGACCCTGTTGTAACCACTCTTATTACCTAATATCTGAGCAAAGCCGCGAGTCCATGCGGATGCAGAATTATACCCCCCGCAGAAGACCTTGAAAGATATTCCACCCCCAGGAGGGGCTGTGGCAATGTCGATTTCCATTCTCAACATTGTTCCAGTCCATGACTGCGGAAGCGTTATCTTTAGGCACCCAATAATTGTTGGCGAAAACGAATAAGAACCACCGATCGGTTTATTAATTGTTGTAATGGAATTTTCCGTGCTTGTAGTTATGTTTTGGCTTAACGTCGCCGAAACCCCTGAAAGCGTTGACGCCAATGCATTATTACCAACGGTGCCGCTATTGACAACCAACTCCACCGTATCCAACGCATTGGCCGTGGCCATCACACCCGTTGTGCCGTCATTGACAGTGGCTTCCAAGATTTCCAGCCGGCTTACCTGTGCCGCATCCGCCTGCGCACTGGCGGTAGCCAACTCATTCAAAGCGGCAAAGGATGCCCCCGGAGACGGCCGGCCAATGGCGATCCAATCGATCTCATAATAGTTCGACGCATCGACCGCCGAAGAAAGATCCACCCTGATCTGATCAATGGTTCCAGTCCATTCCAGATCAAAGGTAATCATCGAAAAACCATTCAGATCGAACGTCGGTTCGGTAATCGCCAGAGAGCGGGCGGCATCCCAGGTTTCGTCGGTCGTCGCCTTCCAGTACAGTCGGCCCGCCCAGGTCGGCGCACCGGTTTGCTTGATTCTCGCCTTGGTCTGACGATAGGTCGTCGACAAAATCGCCAGCCCCGTCGGCGAAATCAACTCCGGGTCGGTCGTATCTGCCGGCCTGATCATACCATTAGCCACCACCGGTGCCGAACTACCGGTCCACCCTTCGGCGTCCTCATCGAAAAACCAGATGACCGCCGTGTCGAACTGTTCGCCGGCTCCCGCCGACAGCATCGAGATGGAATAGGCCAGCGCATCGCCCTGATTTACCCTGGCGATTTTCTCTTGGTAAACCAAGCCTGAGACCAGGCTATTCAGATCGGTACCGGTATAGTTGCCCCGAAGTTGCGCCGCAAGGGTCAACCTTGCACTGGCCTCGGCCGAGACATCGCTGGCCCGTACCGCCGACTCGGCGTAAATCAGGCCGGCTGTCAGATCTCCAAGTTCCAGCCCGGTCGGATCGGTGACCCCGGTTACCACCGCCGAAAGCGTTTCCCGCTTGGTCGCCTCTACCTCATCGGCGCCTTCGAGAATCGATACCTCGGTGGCAATGGCGGCATCGCGGTCGGTCACCTCCTGAGCAATGGCCAAAATCCGGTTGCTGGTTTCCACCAGGATTGCGTCGTTGCGGTCAGAAATCTCCTGTGTCAATGCCGCCGCCCGGGCCAACGCTTCCTGATACACTCGCCAGTCCACCGAATTTTCCACCGACACATCGGCATCGATCAAATCGATCCGCGACGTCAACGCCTCGTGCAGCTCACTCGCCGTAATCTCCCCGGCCAGAATCTCCAGCACATAGGCCGGATCGTCCGCCGTGGTCGCCGCCGTGCCCGCCGCCTGGTTGAACAGGCTCACTCCCGTTTCCGAGGCAAACCGAATCCAGTAATAATAGGTCTGCGCCAGCACCACTTCGGGCAGCGTGTCGTCCACCACCATGTTCAGGCTGGGCGGTGCCCGCAGCACCATCACCGCGCTACCCAGATCGTCGGTCTGCGAACGAAACACCTCGGTGATATACGCACCGCCATTCGCCGGGGCGTTCCACTCCAGCAGAATCTTGGCAAACAGCCCCGTCGCCACCAGGCCCGTCGGCGCCGGGATAATTCCCGGAGTCGGCGTCAAACCCGCTTCCAAATCCCGCAACGCCGCCGTCACCGCGCTGTTCCGTACCAGCGGGTCGTTGCCCTCGATCAGCATCTTGACCGCCCGCCAGAACCGTGCGACTTCTGGATCGACCTTGCTCGATGGAGTTCCCAGATTACTCACGCCAAATCCTCCGACGTTTCCGCCACGGCATATTCCCGCACCGTCGCCGAACCCTCCATCTCCACATGCCACTCATCGGCCAGATATCCCGCCGGCAAGGGAAACTCCCCGCTGTCGGTCACCGCCTGCGTATGTTTCAGCAAGCCTCCGGCATACAACCGAAACGTCAACGCCCCATCGGCGAACACCTGCGCCCGCCCCATATTCACCAGCGGCGTGCGCTCCACCTTCGAGCGCCACAAATAGGTTTTTTTAGTCGAAGAACCCTGCCACTTGACAATATCGTTGCCCACCATCAGAAACAGATCGGTGCCATCCGAATAGGCCGCCGTCGCCACTGTGGTATCGGTAATCACCGTCGGCTCTTCTTTCGGGTCGATAATGATGCACCCCGTCGCGTGAAATCCGTAATATTTACCTTGGTGGCAAACCCCCAGCATGGTCGCCGGCGACAGCGCCAGCCATTCGTCCGGAGTGTACATCTTCTCCGTCAGAATTTTGTTCACCCCCAACCCGATTGCCACCAGCCCCACAGGCGCCGGATAGACCACATAATCCCCCATGTCGGCCATGCCCCGCTTGTTCAGGCACATTTCTCCGGTGTCGATCCGCTCCACCGACAGAGTTCCGGGGTCCATTCCCGCGACCACATAGGGCCGATCCTCCGTGGTCACCAGAATATTTTGACCGAAGATGTCGATGCCCACGATATTGGCATCGACAATCACCTGCTTGTTGGCGTCGAACGCATGCGGCAGATACGGTTCCGAGGGGATCAGCGCCTTGCCGTCAAACCCAACAACGAACCCGCCGGGATGCATTCGCAGGCCCGTCATGGTCGCTGGAGGCGGATACCAGGTAACGCTCGGCAGCGTTTCCCCCAGGGCACTCGACGCAACACTATCGGTATAGGCCGTCGCCGCGTCGTCGACTTCCGCCACAAACATGAATTCCCCTTCCAGGGTCCGGTAGATCCGCTTGGCTACAATGTTGTACGCACCCACCGGCACCGCCGCGATGCCGGTTAACGCCACCGACTCCCCCGGGCTCCAGGTCACAATCCCCGAAGCCGGCGACGGCGGGCCCTCTTCGCCCCAAGCCGACACATAGGTCACCACATAGGCCCGGTCCTCCTGCGTCGCCGGGTCCACCGGTTCGGTTGCCGTCCCCGTCAACGCCGCCGCCGGCCCGGTATCCGGAGCGGGAACCCCCAAGGCATACGCCGCCATCGGATAATTCGTGCCGCCGCTGGTGGCAATGCCGGCGTCTGTCGCTTTCGGTGCCCCCTGCCCCGTGAAATAAATCCGGTTCAGGGTATCTCCGGCCAGCGGCGCTTTAACGATATCCACATCCTCGGTCCAGTGCATCCACACCGCCCCATAGGGATAGATCGTTAGTTTCGTCCCCGGCTTGGTCGGAGTCACCACCGCCGACGGAGTTTTCAACGGCGCCAGATAGCCCTTGTCGAGATTACATGACCGCGCCACCTGCGCATGTCCCGCCGGCAACAGATGCGGCGCGAGGCGAGGGATTGCCCCCATGAATGCATTGGCTCCAAACATCCCGCCCCCTTAACCTGCCTGACTGGTTACGTCCACCGGCTCCGTGGCCGTTTCGGCCGCTTCTTTGACGCCAAGTGCCTCCAGCGCCGCCGCCCGGTGCGCCGCCGCCCTCCCGGCATTGCCGGCATACTTCGAGTCCTTGCTGTAGGCCCGATACAGCATCAGATCCAGCAGCGGGCTTTCATAGGCATCGTCCAAAGCAATCACACTATCGACCTCGCCAGTAGACACCCCATCGAACTCGGCCAGGGTGCAATCCGTCGGCGTGGCCGAATGAATGATTTCCACGTATCCCATCCCCGTGGCCGGCTGCGGCGGATACACGTAATAATGTTTCGGGTCGCGTTTGTCGAACACGTAATGCAAAACCGTGGCGCTGGCCGCGGTGGTGTGCCAATCCGGATTCAGGGCATCGAGAACCCCCTGGGGCACCATGCGGATCGTTTTGCCGGCTGTCGTTCCATCGGCGCCCATGTTGCGCTTCACGTCGACCAGCACCGTTCCGTCCGCCGGCAGACTCTGCTTGGTCCCGGCGACCAGTTGTACCGGCACGTTTTTAACATAGGCATCCGGCTTGACCGCCACCACATCCCGCTGCGCCTGGTTGCACCAGCCCAGAAACTCCGAATCGGGGTATCTCACCCCGGTATTGTCCTGCACAATGATCTTGGCTTTATTCACGATACTGCGAGCCGTCAACGTCGGCATGTTGGGCCTCCCTAAGTGTTCGACACTTCCATTAAAAACTCACGCTCATATTTTGACCCCTGATCGCCGACCACTCGCAGCGTCCCCTTATAGGTGACACCATCGACTCCGCCCCGCAGCCACACATAAACATCCGTGCCGCTTGTCGACGTTTTGTCCGCATCGATCAACACGCTGGTAACATCCTCGGTGGTATTCTCCGGGGAAACCGACACGGTGACCGAACCGATCGTTTCGGCACCCAGATCTCGCGAAAAACCCAACCGTACAAAATATTCTTCGTACGGTTGTTTGGGTGACAGTCTTTTCGGAAACGACATTACAAATCTCCTCTGAAATCAGGGCAACATCGTGTTGCGGCCGGGGAAATCCAATTCTTTGCGCCGGCCGGGGAAATCCAACGAATACCGCGCCACCAGATCAACCAATTCGAGCACCTGCAACAACAAATCCTGCTCCGTCGTCAGATCGCTGGAAACCGACAGACTCAAATCCTGCCTCACCACATAGCCAATGATCCCAGAAATCTCTAGCAGAGTTTCTTGCAGTGTGCTGATCTCTGTCGCTATCCGTACCGCGACGTCTTGCGTCAGCGTCTGCCCGGTGGCGACCTGTACAGCCAGATTCGCGAGGGTCGTGAGCGAGGACGACACGGCGGCGGCGAGATCGTGAGCGGTTTGCATCTGGGTCGATACCTGCAACTCCAGATCCTGTCGCACCACGTAGCTGACCAGCTCTGAAACTGTGAGCATCAAATCTTGGGCCGTGGCCAGTTGGGTCGCGACAATCAGTGCCAGGTCTTGACTGACGGCCTGCTCGGTGGATACCTCTGTGGCCAGGTCTTGCCCCGTGACAAATTGCGTTGCTACAGTAGTGCTCAGGTCTTGGCGGTTGCTCAGGCTGGTAGCAATAGCGGCAACCAGGTCTTGAGTGATAGTGTATGAGATCCCACTCGTTACCAAATCCTCGGCCTGAACCCAGTCCATGTGCATGCCGGTTGTGGCGGTTGATGCAACAGACGATGATCCCCTGACACCAGCGTAGCCAGCATCCGGGATTGCCGTATCAGTAACCGGGCCAATGATTGTAGTGCCGTCAACCTCGACCGAGATTTGGTCATCGTCCATGACTAAGGTGAGGGTTTTGGATTGACCTGCGGAAAAACTAGGGGTGGTGGATGATCCTTTGAGAGTTGTCACCCCGGCTACTATTTTGTATAGTTGCCATCCGGTCGTTGCATCTAACCACCTGGCAAAATACATTGTGGCTGTTGGCTGTACCCTACCAACAACACCTAAACTATTGTTTGCCAGTATAGATAAAAGAGTTAGCCCACCACTTACTTTATAATTTGGGCTAGCTGGTACGCCTGAACAAAACGCCACGGCTTGCGCAGTTGTGGATTGGAATATCTGCCCAGTTGCTGCATCCAAATAAGGTGCGACGGTATATGATGGATGTCGTGTATAACTCGCCCCTACCTCACCTGTGTGACCAGTGATTGCACCTGAAACCGTGTCGGTGAAAGTGTCGTAGACAAATGCCGCTGGAAGTACCGATAGTGCCAGATCCTGTAAAGTTGTCTGGGTAGTGGTGACGGTGGTGCTTAGGTCTTGAGTGATTGAGTAGGGGGTGCCTGTAATACCAGAGGGCGCAGCATCTCCGTTTAGGCCTATTCCGATTGCCTGATAAACAACTTCCTTGTCTTCTGCGAACCCAATATGTCCAATCCAACCTGTTGATAGAGTGAGATTGCTATTGGTTGTGTTTATATCCCACGTTGTTGGTTCTGCGTCGTAATATTCCCAACAACGCATTTTTAGTATGTTTGGACTACCGGGTGTAACTGTAAACCGCAGTTTGTATGGCCTGCCAGCAACCAAAGATGTGTCCGATAGGCTTACTATCGAAGTGAATACACCTGCAACTCTACGATAGACTGTTTTTGCATTGTTAAAAACATCTACGTAGCAACCATACTCATTATCTGGGGCATCAGATGCAAAAACAACAACGCGCCCAGAGGCTGGAGATGAGTCATTAATATCGTTAAACTCAAGATAAACATCTACCTCACCAGCAGATACCATATTGGTATACGCAAGACCCCGCGCGATACTGCCACCATTTGGTGCCAAATAGCGCAAGCTCTGGCCGTCTGTATCTATACATTGATAATCGCCCGATACAGACCCGCGTTTCAGGATAGTATCGGGGGGGAGTAATCCCGGGGTAGTGGCTGAAAAATCTGTAAAAAACTGGTCGCCACTCTCAACCCACCCAGGGTCCATGTCTACGGTAGATGTCAGGGTTGCATCTGTTGCCAAACCTGTTTCAATAAAATTGTATTCTTTGCTAGGTGTGGGTCCAGTATAGGTCTCAGTATTAAGAGCTATGGCATTGTAACGATTGCGAGCGTGCGCAGATGACAACTCAACCCCACCCCATATAGAGACGACGGCATGTGTTGTATTTGTCATACCCTCGGCGACTGGAGTAGTGGGTATATCGTACCGAGTATTTATAATTGCTGGTTTAGCTGTTCCGGTGCCTCCGTTACTCCGATACCCGTAAATAGCAGTATCAAGATTCAGATTATTATCTTTTACAATTTTACCGTTGGCGTATAAACGCCAATGTCCTGACCCATCGTGTGTACAAACAAGATGCACAGGTTTACCGGCCTGAAAAACTACACCGGTGTTTATGTTGTAGTAATTGATCGACCCTTCGTCTCTAGTGGGCGAGTAATAATCATGCTGGATGATCCTGCATACCAATCCCGACCAACCGTGGGCATCCGGGTCTGTATTGTACAGGTACAGACCGCCGTTATACTCCCCTTCGCTGGTCGCCTTTGTACCCGCATCTCCGGCGCCAAACATCATCAGATATACAGGGTCGTGGTAATTGTAACGAGGTATACCGTACCACTCCAGACTGCACGCTCCGACTAAGTCCGGCTCGTTAACGATGTCGCCATAACCAACAGCGTTACGAAATGTAACAGGGGTACGATCATTGATGACGTGAGTGTCTTCGACCGATGCTTCCGCATTATCGCAAAAAACAAGGGCGACGTATGTTCGACCTGTCGCGTTATACGAGGCATCGGATAAAACCAATCCCGCAGAAGAAAAACCACTAACGCGGCCAGAAATAAGAGAGGTATTACCGAATTCTTTGAGCGTGCCTGATGGCATTGTTTGGGAGACAAAACAATGTGGCATCGTTGTAGCCGTGGCATCGTTTATAGCATCTAAAATTATAGCAAATGTGGGTTGGAACCCTGCTGATATTGTGCGGTTTAGTGCGCCATCACCAGTCCATGTGAGCAACTCGTAATTTGCGTCAGCTAAAAATGCAACACCTTCAATCCCTTCGCCCCGTCCGAGGTTGTTGTTCTCGTTCGTCTGGACCGACCCATCAACAACAATTCCGCCGGCTGACAGACTGGTGATGTAGGTACCGGTCCCACCTTGATAGTCGCCTCTAAGTGAAGTGCTTGCCCCATCCCAACGCCAAATTGACGGCTTTAAACCCGACGCATCCCGTTTGACAAAGACAGCAGACGGTTGGGCAGCGGTCCAATCCAGTGTCCTACCGGCCGTTGCGTTGCCGATCCAGCTTGTATGTTGCAAAAAATTCGTTTGATTATCACGGATAGCGAAGTAGTGATAAACGGTGCCGAGGGTGTTTGCTACCCCAGTGACTGCAAATCCCTCCCCGTGGAACGGCTCGTGTAGTTTCCCCCAAAAACTGCCAAGGGCCGGGGCGCTTGATAGATCCCCAAAAAATTGGGTGCGACCGTGCCAACAGGTATTGGTTCTAAAGCACGGATAATCTCCCGCACCCGCGACAATAATCATGTCAGGGACAAAATCCAGCGGGACTTTTTGCGTCAGCGTCGCCCCTGTGCCGGTATATGTCCCTGTTTTAAGAGAGGCCATAATCTGTCCTTACGCCGGATTTTCTGTTGCAGTAGTCTGAATATCAGGCACAGTGTAAATTCCCGTCGCCACAGTCCCGGCGTTACCAACCACACAGCGGGCATAAATAGTTTTGAGTTGGTCGGTGCTGGTGGCGTCCATGGCTGGCAGGTCAGTTGAGTCCAGTGACTCTTCCCAAGTAGTACCGTCGGCCGAGAGCTGCCAGTTTCTGTCCGTCTGCTCGTTGACGAGAGTCATGGCAATACCCGTGTAGTTGTAACTTCTGGCAACCAGATACAGGGTCACGGGGTCGCTGGTGATCGTCGCCGGAGTGCCGGTGTTGTCTAGGGTCACAGACACACTCGTCGGGTTGCTGGCCAGAGACTCACAGCGCCAGGTCACGCTACCGTCGGTTACGGTTGCATCGGTCACAGTGGGCCACGTCGGGGCACTGGCAGCAGTAGTCCCTGCCACAGTGCAGCGATAGGTATAGTCGCCCACGGTTACGGTCTGGCCAATGGTAAAGGCAGTGGAGGCTGCATAAGTGTGGCTGGCAGTGCCGATGCTCAGGTAGTCGTAGGCGGCGCCGTTGGTTTTGCTAAGTCTCAACATGGTTTGGCTCCTTTATGCTAGGTCGTAGATCAGTTGATTTCAAGGCTGTGCGGGATCAGTATTCCGCATCGGCTGCGCTCCCATCGGATGGTTTTGATCCCTGCCTGGCGGCCGACCGATTTGAGCCCCTGAATATCCAGCAGGGTGCCGTTGCCGCCTTTGATTTCGGCCATCGCTCCATTGACCAGACACACGTCCGAAAACGTGTAAGGGTCGCCAAAACGCACATGTGACTCTCCCGAGCGCAGGAGATAAATCTTTTCGGCGTTTAACAATTCAAAGGTGACCGGCATTTTCCCCCCATCGGCAAAACGGGTGATGGCATTACGCAGCCCGTCTCTTTCGCGCACGCCTCAATGTCGGCCCGGCAATACCCGGTCGGCGAATAATGACAGCGGCGCCCCTGGTCCTTTTCGCAGTGATTACGTGCTTGGCTTGACATCACATACCATTGATCGAATCGGCCAGAATATTCCACTGTTATGCCTATGGTTAATAATGAAACCCACTAGCCCTGCGTGGTCGGGCTCCGGTTCGTACAGATAACATCTGTTCCAGTTCTTGCTTAATAAATGCCCGAAAAACCGGATCAACCGCATGGTTTAACCCTTCCGATGAAATTCTGAACACCGCTTCCGTCAACAGTTCATCCATCATGTTTTCCCATGGCAATTCATCGGTCAGGCTGTAAAGGCTCTCGGGCAGCCAAAACCCTATTCCCTTGACCGTCACGGTGGCGTCTGGATAAGGGAAAAGATATAATTGCGCTCCGACAAGTTCATATTTTTGGGGCGTTCCGATCTTATCCTTATCGGCCCGCTCTCCCGGAAGCAAAGGCGTTAGCTCAATTTTGGTATTCCCGGAAAGCAAGTAGGGGTCTTCCGAAAATCCCAAAAACTCCACTGGCAAGCCAATTCTTTTTCCAGCCGGAAAATTAAACGAAACAGTCTGGCGAATCAAATCACTGCGCCGATAAGCCAATTCCTTGCCAATGCTGCGCACTGCAGCATTGGCGGCCTGAATAATATTCACTCCGGTTGACCCGTCCAGACGGGGTAACAAGGAAAGCAGCAGGTCCTGTACGGTCATCGCTTCGACACCTCGTCAACGATCTGTTTTGCTTCGGCGCTCGAAAGACCAAACTGCTTTTGCAGTTGCTCCGCCGCCGTCTTCTTGGTCCCCGACTCTTTCAACACCCTCTGGGCCGCCCCGATCACCACGGGGTCATGCAAAGGGTCCGCCGGGATGTCCTCCTGAATCTCCTCCAGCGACTTGGTATCCACGGATGCGGCGAAGAGACCCTGTTCGGCTGCCTCCTCGGCGCTCTCCATCTCTGGGAAGACCTCATCGGCTGAACTATCCCCATCGTGGAGGGCATTCTCGGCCTCCCGGCCCTCCGTGATCCCCACTCTCTCCTCGAAAACTTCCTCGTCCTCTTCGATGACGGTCTGCTTCGGGAGCATTTTCATGGCTCTTGCATGCATTTCGGCCTGGGCTCCGTAGGGGCGATAGATTGTCGGCCCCATGCGCAGAAAAATCCGAGCATGATCGTCGTTCTGGACCTCGCAAACGGCGTGGCCCTGTCTGTTTTGCCGAAAAACGTAGTTCACTCCGCCGCGGGTGATCACGGTATCCCCGGCACGATCAATAAGGCAGTGAATTAACATGTGTGTCCTCCTGGACTGAGATAGGTGGCAAGGGGGGCCTTGAGCCCCCCTTGCGGTCAGGCAGGTTTATGGAACAGGCGAACCGTGAAATCCGCATCCGTCGTTCCGGTAGTCGCCGGGGTGGTGATTTTCATGGCGACGATTCGGTCGCTGTCGCTGGCTGTGAGTTGCAAGCCACCGGCCACCGCCGCGCGGGCCACCCCGCCGGCCTGAGCGACAGTAGAACCGGTGATCAGATTCTGACCCGATTCCAGGTCGTCCTCGTCGCCGTTGAGGATGCCCACATCGAAAACGATGTCGGCGCCGGTCGAGCCATCCTCGGCAATGACGATCAAATCCACCGGCACATGGCCGGCGGGGAGAATGACGAGTTCACCTATCTGGTTGTCGGTTTCCAGTTCCGCCTTGAGCAGGTTGACGGTCCCATCGTCCGTCACCACGCCGCCCGCGCGGCTGCCGCTGATCCCGACGCCGTTGTTAACGCGGGTGCTTTTTTTGTTAGCCATGACTGGCTCCTTTCAATGTTAAATGGTGTACAGGGGGGCCAAATTCGCCCCCCTGCCGTTATTCATCCACTCAGGCGGCCGCTGCGGTATCGACAGCCATAATCCCGAAGTCGATGCCGTTAAATGTGGTCTTTTTGCAGCCCCAGATACACGACGTGGAGATGACCGCCTGATTGCCGTTGTCCCGGCTCTCCTCGTACCAGTCGAAACGGAATCCCGTTCCCGGGCTGCCGAAGGCCACCCCGCCGGCCTGCTCTCCAAGAAAAAGCGCCCTTGCTGCCGCAACGTTTCCGCCGGACCCGTAATCCGAGAAGCGGATGATCCCCTTGTGCTGTTGCAGGACCACGCCGTTATGCATTCCCAGTCCACCCTTGACGATAGGGGACCTTTCCCCCACAGCCGCGGCCAGGGATTTTTGGATTTCCAGCCAACCCGTCCCTCCGGTGTCGGCGCGCAGGTCCCGGGCCTGCCAGGGATTCATCACCATGACGTAGCGGTCCTCGCCGTTGATTTTGATCGGCTGAATGGCCGGAATTTCCGTCGTTTCCCCGCCCATCATGTCCGCCACCGCCAGAGCCTTGTCGATGATCGTGGTGGTCATCTTATCCGTGGCCGCCAGGGTCGCCTTCACCGTCGCCCCCGGCATCACCAGATGGTCACTGTCCGGAGCCGACAGGCTGTTGTTTGCCCGGCCCGTCCAAGAGGTCGGCAGCAGATATCCGGCATTCACTCCGCGTGCCCCCGCAAGGTAAATAAACAGGATCTCGTCGAATACCCGACCCCACCATTCGGCCTGACGCTTGCGGGCGATTTTGCGCAGGTCGTGCAAGGTGCGCTTTCGGGTCATCTTCCCCCCCGTATTCACCCCGGCGCGCATCTGATCGATCCACACCTGGTCCGTGTAGAACGTCAAATCCTCCTCGGTCCCCTCCTGCACGTTGTCCCCCTCGATCGGCTGCTGCTTGAGCTGCATCGAGAGGTCATAGGTGATCGTTTCACCCGCATCGCTTTCCAGCTCAGTAAGCCGGGTGATGGGCATTCCACTGTCCACGCCTTCGCCCATCATTTTGGACGTGAAGAAAGAGTGTTTGGGACTGTCGACGGCCAGGAAGGCACTGTACTTCTTTACCGCCTTGGGGTCGTTAAGACCAATAATCGTGCGTGCCATGGTAAACCTCCTATGGCTTTGGCGGCCCTCCTGAGCCTGGTTATTTCCGTTCTTTTCGTTCCGTTCGCTCTATGGGGATGGACCGGTTTGCCGTGAGCTTGAGTTGCACTCTCCGGCCCTCCTCTTGGACACCGCATACGATGTCCTCGCCGATCCGAATTTCGACGTGCTCCCGGACCCCCACCGTCAGTCCGAGGCGGATCTTCCGCCGGTCCTTGCGGTCAGCCCTGATCGTCACCTGATCAGGGCCTTCCCCGATGGTGACCTGTTCGCCCTGGGCTATATCAAGGTAAAGGGCCAATTTTCATGTCTCCCGCGTCCAGCGGTCACGTTGCTCTGGCGTCATGCTCGCCACGGCCGCTTCCAGATCCAGCCCTTGAAGATTGTCCAGATGGGCGAATTCACCCTGTCCGACCTCCGCAGGTGCCGCCGCCGGAGCCGTCCCCAGGGCATGGGTCGCCGCCGCCGGGCGGGGCGAAGCCGGGCGTTTTTTCCCATCAAGCGTCGCCGGCTTTGTCTCGGCCTCAATCTGTCGCCGTCCCCGTACACTATCGAGCGCCTGGCTCACCCGCTCCTTGGCCGCATAGATCAGTTCGATACCGCTGAGTCCCGCCGCTTTTTCACTCGCTGCAAGGCGGATCACCTCGCCGTTGAGCATGTCTCCCAGGGGGGTTCCGAGGCGCCACTCTTTGTTGTGCTGCCAGAACGTTTCACACTCAGCCGTCCAGAGTTGAACGTCGGCCTTGGCGTTGTTCATTTGAGCCTTCAGAGCGTCGCGCTGCTCATTGTACTCAGACAGGGTAATATCCCCTTCATCGTACCTTGCATCCAATCCCGTGAACTGGTCCTTGAACTCCGGCAATACCTTCCCGTCATCCCGAAACCTGAACCGCACCGGCGGGATGTCGGCGGGAACTTCAATCTCCTCCGTTTCCCCCAATTCCGGCAGAGAAAAAACCGTCTCGGCACTCGTGGAACTGGATGGAACCCCAGGCTTGTCCCCATCTTCCGTGACGGGTGCCTTTCCTTCCGGTTCCTTTTCGGACTTACCTTCTTCTTCGCCCGAAACCGCCTCATCCCCTTCGCCGGCCACCGAAGCCAGTAACTCATCCGTTTGTGTCTCGTCCTCGCCTTCCATGGCCGCCAGCTCTTCCGGGCTCAGCCCTTCCTTCCCTTCCATGCGTCGTCTCCTCCCGGCTCAGCCGGTATCAGGGGTTTTTGCCTTCGCCCATATCGACCATCTTCTGATGCTGGTCTCGGCGGGCCTTGTTTTCTTCCAGCTTTTCCTTCGCCATTTTGCGGCAGGCATCCATCCGCTTTGGGTCCTTCTTGACCGCCTCGGCACGGCACAGAGCTTTCAGGTCCCGCTCGATTTCGTACTCTTTTTCGTAATCCACCCGGGTACAACTATTTCCTTTAGCCATGGCTCAACTCCCGTTCCTTATAATAATGAACAATCTAGACACCCGTTTCCCCGTTCTCGATCTCTTCCAGCGCCCCCCGCTGTGGAGTCACCGGGACATTGGGCGACGGATTATTATCGATCTGCGCGGCCGGCGGAACGGTCTGCGACGGAACTCCTTCTGGGTAGATTTCTCCGGCGTCCTGATCCACAAACCCAGCGCTTTTGGCAATAGCGTCCGCCACCGGCGTCACACCCGGCACCAGCACCGCCGTCTGCGCCGTGTTCATGGCCGCAAACAGGGCCTCCACCCGCTTGGCCGTCGCCTGCACCTGTTTCAGGGCCGCATCCGCCTGCTCCTTCATCGCCCTGCCCTCCAGTAGGGCGATCTGGGCGGCGTCCGTCCGCTCCTTCTTGTCGGCTTCCCGCTTCGCCTGTTCTTGCTCGGCCGCCTGTTCTTCCTCTGATACTTCCTTGTCCGGATCATTCTGCCCGTTGATTTTGCGAATACGTGACACCAGCTCGGCGCGCTGCGGCACGTCGGAGAGATCGACCACCAGATCCAGCAGGTTCACAGCGATTTTCGGATCGAGGCGAGACAGCAGGTCCATCATCGTTTCAAACATCGCCTGCCTGGCGCTGGCCCGGAATGCCTGCTCGTCGATAATAAAATCCGCCTTGTTTCCCCACACGTTCTCCGCCTGCACGTCCACGAACGAAGCGCCGCCCTTTGGGCCGAGGATGCGCACCGCCGTATCTTCCGTGGTGAACTGCTCCAAGTTGCGCAGGCGCTTTTCCCCGCTGATCTGCAACGCCAGTCTCAGGTTGTCGAACATATCCATGGTGGTCGCCTGCCCCTGGTCCTGCTTGGCCAGCACCGCCTTGCCCGACTGGCTCGACCCCCCTTCGCCGCGCAGCTCCGGAGTCACCCCGGATATGGAGTTGATCAGCCGTACATCCTCCATGGCCAGGTTTGTCAACTGCGCGGCCAACTGGTGGTCCGTCTCAATTTTTAGGTTTTTGCCCTGTACAACCTCGACAATGGCGTCAGGGCGGGCCACCTCCTCGGCGTAGGCGTCGATGTCGTCCACCGCCCCCTTATCCATAATCGTCCGCTTGGTCGAAAGGATGTGGGCCGTTTTGCTGCGCTTTTTATTGAAATCGTCCTGCGGGTCCCGCAGCTTTCGAACCATCCCGTAGGGCGCGCCGTCGCGCTTGCGCCGGTAGCCCCATACCGGGGTGAAGGGGTACTGGTTGTGCCAATAGGGATTTTGTATCCCGTCCTGAAGCATCGTTCCCGGAATAAAAATCGCCTGTTTTACCACCGTTCGCACGGCGTCGAAGAGAGAGACGTGCCCGTTTTCCACCAAAAAAGCATGCAGCGGATCGGCCGGATTCATCACCGCGCCGTCCCATGCCCCATCGCCCCGGATCACCTGCACCCTGGCCGGCTCCCGGTACCAGAACTCAACCAGGCACACCCGCTCCCGCCGTCCGTGCACGTTCCAGCTCTCCTCCGGGGCCGTGCGGACCTTCCCGCGCGGGCTTCCCGTCGGGTCGTAAAGGTAGGGGTTGTCATAAAACTCGTCCGGGTCCTGCTGCGTCAGCGACAACGTGTTCGCCCGGGCTCGCAAAGCGTTTTCGAATCCCGGAAACATCGCCAACGAAAAATCCAAATCGATAAATTTTTCTCGGAGCAAATAACGACAGTCCGACAAGTCGAAGGCCCGCGAGAGGGGGTCGTACCAGATGTTGCGCCACGACTCGCTGCGCAGAAAAAGCGGCTCCTCGTCCGTATCGCTGCGCACGCCCTCCTCCAACCACCCCAGCCCCGCCACTACCGCATCCCGAAACGACGCACTGATATGAAAAGGTGCGCGGTTCAGGTCCGAATCCGCCTTCAACATCGCCGTTTTCTGTTCCGCCCCCGCGCCGAACTCCTTACGCCTCGGCACCACCTTGTAATCAACCCGTGAGCGCTTTTCCGTTCCCGTCACCCAAGCAATGGTCGGGGTGATCAAATCGAACGTCAACGCCGGCTGGCCGCGCACCACCTCCAACTCGTACCGCTCCTCCGGCGTCCACTGGATGCCGTCGGCATAGTCCTCGTCCAGGGCCATCTCGGCCCGGTTTTCGCTCTGCCCGCTCTTGGCCTGGGCGCGCCACTCCTCCAGGCGATTCAACAACCGCCGCCCCGTAGCCGGGCCTTCGGCGCCGTAGCCACCGTCGTGCGTGCCCGCCTTGCCGACGAAATAGGGCTCGGATATCTCCGACTCCCCGGGGACATGTCCCTTCTTGCGCTGGACGTTCTCGAAACTCATAGGTCCCTCAGTTTAACTTAATGAATCCATCATTCGCGCGGGCGTCCGGACCCTCGGTCGCCACCGTCCCCACCCTGTCGCCATCGATGAACACGTCCGCCTCCGCATTGGGACGAAACACCGGCATTCTCGGCGGCATGTCGAACACCGACTGAATTTTGAACTGGATGAACGACAGCAGGCGATTCACCGTCTCCCAATCCGGGGTCATCCCCAAAAACTCCGCAACGCTCCTCGCCTTCACCAAGGCCGCAAACTGCGCCGCCGTCACCTGTTTGCCCATGTCCTCGATCCAGACCACATCCTCGTTGTTGTCGCTGGTGGAGTCCGGCCAGTACTCGTGCAGAGTATTCATGGGCAAAATGGCGCTGCGCCCCAGCAGCCCCTTGCGATAGAGAAACAGCGCCGGTTCGTCGTCGGCTCCGACATAACCCAGCCTGAAGCGAAGATCCGCATACCAGATGCCCATACTCAACTCCCAAAAATAAAAAAGAGCGCCTACCGAACGATTTTCCCGTCAGTAGGCGCTCTGTGGCGCTCGCAAAAATGTTGTTTTCCTTAAATTTTGCACAACATAAATCGCCGTGCAAGAAAAAATTACCCCAGATTTCTTACCAACGAAAAGACCTTTTCCCCGATCATGATCCGCGCCTGGTCTATCGGCATCGTCCGGTCCACCAGAATCACATAAGCTCCGACCACCGAACCTTCCACCCGGGCTTTACAGCGCGGACAGACAATCTCAAACCCGCCGGACGCCTTCCCCACCAGCCGTTGACACTTGGGGCAACGGACCTCATTCATGTTCTTCTGCCTCCTGACCTCAATTGAAAAACTCCCGGCGTGCCGGCCTTGTTTCCTGTTGGACGGTGTGGCGCCGGGCGCGCCACCTCTACCCGCGGAGTACTCCCTTGCGGGCCCCCCTTGCCTGTACGCCGAAGCTTTGGCGAAGGCGTATGCAGACCGGCAGACGGCGGGGGTTGTTATGCCGTTTTCCATGATCGCTGCCCACGCACGCCGCCGCGCGCCCGCTGTTCGTGGCGCTGCTGCGAAATCCCCGGGGCCAGGCCAATGCCTCGGGCCAGAGTCTCCGCCGAGTCGTAACCGTGAGAAGCCCAGTTATGCACCGGCTTTTCCTTGAAGCAACCCATCGTCTCGTCCCACTCCCGCTTGTAGTTATCCAGGCAGCGGATCAGCGGAGCGCACTTCTCCTCATCGATGTAGCACGACGGCAGAAAGCCGCGCGTCTCGTTGATCGCCGCCATCTTGTCCGGAGTCCGGGGCACCGTGTAGATGTTGGGGATAAAGTCGATCTGTTCCACCAGCGTTTTGCCGTCCTTCGGCTGCTTGTGTCCGGCGTCGTGGGGCAAATAGTTCCATCCCACCATGTAGCCGCGCTTCTGAATCTCGGCCCAGTAGTACTCGATCCCCTCACCCGTGCCGTACATGCAGTCGAAAATCCGGTTCACCAGCCCTTGGCGCTGGTGAAAGACGATCCACATCTCGTCGTTCACCCCGATGTCCCAGGACGTGTTCACCGGCAGCGTCGGCAGGTAGGGCACGCGGGCGATCTGCCCGTTCTTGCGCAGCGCCGTCATCTGCTTGGCCAGGTACGCCCCCTCCACCGCCGCCTTGAACGCCTCCTCCGGCGTCGAAGGGTGCTCCCTGAAAATCAAATCCTTCAGCGTACGCGACTTCGCCGCGTACCAGCACTTCTGCCCCTCGTCCAGGTCGATGCCGTGCTTCGTCTTCAGGTCCAGGAAATACTGCGCCAGTTCCTTCGTGACAATCTCGCTCCCCGCCGGCAGCCGGTTGCGCTTCTCCTCGTGCCAGGCGTAGAAGTGAAACTTGTAGGCCATCTGGTGCAGCGGCCGGCCCGCTTCCGCCCACTTGCGGGCCGCTTCGCTCATCTCGTAGAACGGCCCCTCCGTTCCCTCCGCCGTCGACTCGATGAAAACGAACGATCCCGCATGAACCGTCTCCAGCGAGCCCGAGACAATCTCCGCCGCCCGGTTCGGAAACCGCGCGCAGATCTTGCCGAACTCCGAGATATGCAAAAACTGGCAGGTTCCAGAACGCAGCGAATACGCCACTTCGATCGATGAGCCGTTAGGGAAGGACAGCGCCCGGCTGTTCGACTTGTCCGCCGGCCGCGCCGTCTTCAACCCTTCCGGCAGTTTCTTATAGGGGAACAGTACCTTCCGCTCAAAAATTTTTCCTACATCAGGCATCGTCTGAGCAATTATCCCCACCGTCTGATTATCGCAGAACAGCGCCTGGTCCAGTCCCAGGATGTCGATGAACGTGGTAAACCCGTGCTGCCTGGATTTCAAAATCAGATTAAGGTACCACAGCTCCGCGTAGAAGCGCTCCTGAGCCGAGTTCATTTTGAACGGCACAGCCTTCCCCTCGTCCGTGACGATGGTGTAGAGATTGTTCAGCCGCCAGAGCCGATCTCCAAACTTTTCCCGCACCTCGATTCGGGTATGTTCGCTCGCAGCCGTTGCCATCGTCAAAACTGCCCGCCCTTCTCTTTCACGATGTCCCGGTGCTCATGCCGGCCGGAAATTTCGTTCAGCAGATCCGCCAAACCCGCAGCCCCTTCCTTCGCCGCGTTCACTCCATCCTTGTGCAGCCCCATAATTCGCGCCATTTCAACGGCCGACTGATGCCGCTGCGGAACCTTGAACAGCACATGAATCCGGCCCTTCGCGTCCTTCTCGCAGTCCAGATCCAAAATCGACAGCGCTTCCGGACTGATCTCATCCAGCTTACGCGGCCGCAGCCGCCCATCCTTCTCCGCCGAGTAAAACTCATCGCGACTAATCGCCAGCACCTTGCCGTGATACTGGAGGACGTCGTCCACCGTCACCGTATAACGCCGCCTCATTTCCTCTCTAATCTGCTCGATACGTCTCCTAACGTCCTCTTTTTGCAGAAGTTTATGCGCGTTCTTCCGCGCCTGATCCCGCTTCATTTCCGGATTAATCGCCGCCAGGTAGGCCGACGCCGGATTATCCTTCCGCAGCACGAACTCCCAGCAGAAACGCTCAAGCCACGGCTTCAGCACAATCACCTCATAACCAAGCTCCTCGGCCATCCCCGGCAACACTGTCTGCCCAGGTACGCTATTTTCCATAATTGGCTCACTCATAATCTCAACGCTTGCGCAACATTCAGCCTAATTGCAAGAAAAAAATCATTATCATAACGAACAAAGGGGCCGGAAAAACCGGCCCCAAAAAATCACAACTCCAAGTGTTTGTTTTTCAACCGTTCTTTCATCCTCTTCCGCCGAGCATTTCCGGCCAGAGCGGCACACGTTTTGTTGCAATGTCGCCGCTTTGCAAAATTTTGCACCGTCTCAAACTCCCCTCTCACCAAAACCTGGCCGCAGGTCATCAACTCGCACCGCCTTGATTCCTCCACACCGAAACCCCCTTATGAAAAAAATCACTGCCCCTTATCTCCGCCCACCGAAACCAATTCTGGCCGGCCCCTGACCTCGCCGACGGAAAACGTCGTCCCATAACGGGCGTTGAGTTGTCGCACCATTTCCACCAGATTTTCACGGGCCACATCCGGGGGAGTCAGGTCTTCGATTAAAAGCCTCCGCTTCTGCTCCACCAACCCCTGGTCTAGAACGTTGCGTGGAGCACAGGTCGACAACTCGATCAACTCAACCGCTTTGGGAAACCACCGCAGGGTCCGGATTGCCTCCCCCACCGCCCATTCCAGACTCGAAATCGGCCGGGCCTTCAACGCCTCCCAATACAGCGCCATGCGCTCCCGTGTCGGAGCTGCGTCGAACGCCACGCCCAGCGACGCCATCAACACCGCAAATCGTTTTTTATCACCCTCAACCATCGTCAGTCACCTCCCGCAAAATCCCGCGCTGCTCTAAACGTCGCCTCCTGCCGACGCTGCGAGGCGTTCGATCCGCCCTTTCTGGGACCAGGTGGAGCCCGCTGCTCTATCCCGTCCCGAATCGCCTGCAGCCGCTCCACGATATTGCGCTGCCGATAGCACTGGATGTCCCCGCCATGCGCCTGGTAGACATCCCGAATCCGCTCAACCGGGATACCCTTCCCCAGAATCTCCCGCACCAGCGGCAATGGAGGAACCGACGACAATCCGCAGGTGCGCAGATGCAGCGCCTTGATCGCCAGCACTTCCTCATCATCTTCCGGGGGGGGCGACTGGCTCGGCTCATCGTTGCGCGCGCGCGAGGTAGTACCACTACCCCCCCCTATAAGACTCTGGTTTTGACTTTCTTCTTCTCTTCTAACCTTCAAACCTTCCGCGCGCGAAGGGGAGTCCGGGAGTAGTCCGGGAGTGGTCCCGGAGTAGTCCATTAGGTCAACAATATCGAGGGCTTCCAAGTCGCTGCCCAAAACACCACCCAACCCTGGCCATGAAGGCAGATCATCCGACCCCAATCTGTCTGCCCGCAAATCCTGATGATCATGAAAATCCAGAGCATGCAACCACCATTTTGCCCCAACCTGGAACCACTTAACATTTGTTTTGTCGGACAACTCCTGGAGTAGTCCGGGAATAGTCCCGTAGTTGATATACGGGATCAACGGGACCACCTCATCTTTTATCACTCCGGGGCCACCAGGCATTTTCCCGTGGGCATTAAAATGAGGGACCAACAAAACAAACAACACCGCCGCTTCCGCCGACAAACGGGAAAAATTCACTGACTCCGAAATACTCCTGCGAATCATCCTGCCCCTAGCTGTAGGTGACGCCATTACATCCCACCCTTCGAATACAATAAAAAAACTATGCCGACTTCAACACCATCATCTGTGGCCGCGAATCCAACGGACTCACCACATCCGTCTTCCGAGGCAGCAGATGCAGATAAATCATCGTCGTTTTCACATCGTTATGTCCCAGCAATTCCTGTAGCCGCCTCAATGCCACCTCATGCGACCCTTCCGCGTTCTCCAGCCAGTGCGTCGCAAACGAATGCCGAAACGTATGGCAACTCGCCTTCTTGTTAATTCTGGCCGCCAAAATCGCCCGCCGCACCCGTTTCTGCACCGCCGTCTTATGCACATGGTAAAGTTTTCCAAGCCATTCCGGTTCCGCCACCTTTTTCCCTATTCGTTCCCGCACCGGACCCGCCGCCGGGAACAACCAAAACCATTCCCACGAATAGGGAGCGTTCGGAAATTTCCGGTCCAGCCGGCCAGGAAGCGAAACTGGAATGTTTTTTTCCGCGTAGTCTCGCTGCACATCGCCCAGCCAGCGCAAATGCCTCTCCATCGGCGCCACCAACAGTTCAGGCAGCGGCACAACCCGGTCCTTATCCCCCTTACCCTCACGCACCATGACCATGCGGCGATCCAGGTCGACGTCCTTAACCCGTAACCGGCATGTCTCTTCCAGGCGCAACCCGCAGCCATACATGAACGCACCCCACAACCATCCCGCACCATTCAATCGGTCCAGTACCCGCCACGCCTCCTGTCGGCTGAATACCTCCGGCAACCGCTGCGGTCGCCGAGACCGAAGAAAAGAAACATCTCCCAACTCCATCTTCAAAACCCGCTTGTAAAAATAAATAATCGCGCAAAGAGCCTGCTTCTGTGTCGCCGCCGAAACATTGTCCTGCGTCACTATCCGCGTCAAAAACTGCCCCAATTTTTCCTCATGCGTTTCAGCGTCGTTCCCGGAAAGGAATACAGCATATTTCGCAAGCCATTCCATATACGCCTTGATTGTCCACCGGCTCTTGCGCTGGAGGCGCATGCACTCATACATCCGCCTGTCCGCTTCCGCCTTTGTCATGCCACACCTCCCTTTTCCGGTTAGTTACAATCGCGGGGGAAATATTAGACAGCCGCATGGACCGTCTAATTGATGTTATAATCCGAATCGCGCTGACAACCTCAACCATGCCTCAGCGTGGCATCTTGGCACCTGTCCATTTCCAAGGGCTTGCAGTCTGTCCACCCGAGCGGCCACCCCATGAGCCACTCGACCCATTCCGGGTTCAACTGTCCACCAGTTTTCTCGCCAGAACGCAGCAATGCCCCCGGTATATTGGCGTGCTTCACTTGGGAAGGCGGCAGCGTTGAGTTCTTCGAGTCGTTGACTGTCGGTGTCGGCCACTTCGTCACCGCCGTTCTCAAGATCAACCCGCCAGCCCTGCCGGAGCATCCCGGCCCGCCAGTTCCGTCCGATTTCGTAGGAGTCGGCCACGTCAAATAACTCCGCGCCGATCTCTCCTTGCCCTTGTCCGCTCCCCGCATGTGGTGCGCCTTCGTATTGCTCGCCAGAGGTGTAGGCAACAATCCATATTCTGTCTCGTTGGTGCGGCGCTCCCACGTCAACCGCTCCCAGCACTCCCCATTCCGCATCGTACCCCATCGCGGCCAGGTCTCCAAGAACACGACCAAGCCCCCGAACAGTGAGCATTGGCGAGTTTTCCACAAAGCAGAAGGTTGGTCGTACTTCACTGATGATTCGGGCCATTTCCACCCACAACCCAGACCGTGCGCCGTCAAGTCCTTCACCGGTTCCGGCTGCGGAAATGTCCTGGCAGGGGAAACCGCCAGAAACCACGTCAACAATGCCTCGCCAAGGTCTGCCGTCAAATGTGCAAACGTCATCCCAAATTGGGAAAGGCGGCAAAAATCCGTCATTTTGTCGGGCGGCAAGTACGCTTGCGGCGTAGGGATTCCGCTCAACAGCGCAGACGGTGCGCCATCCAAGCAGTTTACCGCCAAGTATTCCTCCACCAGCACCCGCGAATAAAGCCAACTCATTCAAATCTACCCCCTTAAAACCTTATGGCCTATCGGCCAAGCGCGATTCGGATTCTAACCAAACATTCGACCTGACCGATGAACCCGGCAGGTCAATTCAAGCCGTTATCTCCATCTCCGCCCCCCTACCTATTTATCCCAAGGAAGGGCGTCGTAGGTACGGCCATCAAGCATGCGCCCCTTTTTTGGCAGGCTCATGTTGGCATTGACCAGAGGAACCGACTCGAAAGCCGAGACGTGGGGCCGGCTGCCCCACTGTTTGAAAAAAAAGGGAACCCCTGCATAGAAACACTGATCCCTCACCAGCCTGACCCAATCAGGGCTCATGGGCCGGGCCTTAGATCCGGATTCCCCGCCCAGGAGAACGGCGTGAATACTGGTAGCCCACGGGGAGATAGTTATCCGGCCGAGCATTGGATCGATGGAAATGAACCGATGTCCCGGTACGGCCAGCAGGTCGGGAACACGTTCGTCGGCTCGCCGTTGGTCCTCCGTGGTAACGCCGTGCCACACATGGCTCAGCGCCCCGGACACCCCGCGCCGCTGCGCCGGCGGCAGCCTGTGATGTTGTTCCACCGCAAGATCGACGATGCGATCACTGACCCCTCCCTCGTCCCGCCAGGACCGCCAGTAGTCCGCCATGCGCCGCGAACGTTTGGTGAGGACCAGGAACGTATGCCGCCAGCACAGGGCCATGCCGACATAGGCGCGGTCGCGGAAATCGTCGGGCACATCGTCGTGAAACAGGTCATTCCACACGGCCCATACGGTCGGTTTTTTTGTGCGCAACGGCAGATCGAGGTTGTCCTCACGGAGCAGATTTTTTCCATCAAACCCCGTCACTTGCTGCCAGCCGCAGGCCGTTCCGTCTGCAATACTTCCATTCGCACTGCATTCCATCACAACAGCCCGTGCGCGACGCCGGATATTTTCGTTCGGGTGATTCGTTCGCATCAGCGTTTCCGCTTCGCTCCAGCAGTGGTCGCATCCCGGAGACACCTTCGCGCAACCCTCCACAAGCTTCCAACTCCTCATCCAGTATCGACCGTTACCAATCATTTCCGGTGAAATCATTTTCCAACCTCCCGCCCCTTAGTCACGTCACACGGTCTGCCGCGACCGCCGGCCAGAGCAAGAACATCAACCAGTTCATCATGTAGCATAAGGGCGGCATCCACAGACAACACTCTGGTACAATAATACGACCCGTCGAGATCCGACATTTCAAGGGTTGTCAAGACTATTTTCCCGGCTTCAAGTGTGATTTTGACAGACTGGTCTGGATGCTCATGGCTTGCAATATCAATATCGGTTGTCATCGGCCCATCTCTCCTTCCACCGTATCGCAATAAGGCCGCAAACGGTGACGCTCAAGCGTTGGCTTCACAGCGTCGCCGTGTCGTTAAGCGCGTTCCTGACGATAAAAATCAGTAGGTGGTTCGCATCGTGCTCCTCGTACTGGAGAGCTCTGCCGATACAAAGGCCGGTAAGCCCAAGGCTGAACAACACCTTCAGGTGCTGCGCGTTCCAGCGGACGTGCGTCGTATCACACAACAACATGGATGCTGTGTCGCAAATGTCTTTTTCGCTTCTTGGTTCCATCATCTTCTCCGTATCTGGGATTGCAGCACCCGGCAATCCCCCGCACGGCTCGGCCCGACCTTCCGGGCAACCGCCACCACAGGTCACGCAAACCATCTCACACGTTCCCATGCACGGCAATTCCACTGATCTCTCCTTCCAGCAAATCGGCAACCTCTTCCGCAACCAGCAGGGCCGCCCGCAGATGCCGACAGGACGTCAATAAGCCATCCGCCACCCTCGCCTGGTGCAACTCCTCATACATGTGCTCCAGCCGCGCCAAATACTCCACATCCACCAGCATTCCCGATCTCATATCATGACCGCCGCCACAAAACCCGCCGCATTGGCATGGCCACCGCCACCCCATCGCCGGCACAGTTCCGCCACGTCGACATCCCCACGACTGCGCAGCGAAAAGTTCCGCCGGCCATCGGCCAAATCGTAGTACATCACCGCGAACGGCGACTCGGGATACCGCTTCAACAATTCCTGGCCCACTTCCGAAACATTCGCCGTGCAGTTCACCACCGGTATCCGGTGACCCTCGAATTCCCGCACCCGCACCCGGGCATCGCCCAACACCTCGGCAATCTGCCTATCTCGAAACCCTCGCAGCGCCGTCCCCGCGAGAATCGCCGTATCCAAATCGAACCGGTCCCAGATCTCGAAATTCCACGGCAGCGAGGCGATGTACAGGTTCACCTCCTCCGAATGAGGCAACGCAAACCGCCACAGATCCCGATCCTGCACGTAGCGGATCAATTCAGGAGCCGGCACAAAAGGGAAAATATACCGCCAGGCCAGCATAGCCCCCGACATCCCCTGATCGAAAATCGCATACGGCAACCCCCGCAACTCCTCCTCGGCCGTTTTATGATGATCGATCACCACCAGTCGATAGCGTTCCGCCAGAGCCTCGCAGGTCATCCGATCATACGAAAAATCCACGATCAACAGCAGATCCGTTCCTCCCGGAATTTCAGGCACCGGCTCGCCATACCGCACCGGAATAAAATCGGCGCCGCCGTTCAAACCCTTCCATAACGCCCAGGCCGCTCCAAACCCGTCCGCGTCCGCGTGATGCAACACCGTAATCCCCAACGCCGCCTCCCAATCCTTAAAAAAAGCCGGCGGGCGGAGAGAATATCCCGCCGGCCAAAAATGCCGTCACCGGCACACCTATCGTTAATAACCCCCGACGCCCGTAAGAGCCACTCGGCCAGCGAGATTTTACCCTTAGCGACGTCTCCGTAAAAAAAACAGTTGAATAACTACGAGCCGCCAGGGGTTCCGTGAAGCTTTCGCAACTGCAAAACGCCCTTGAGGGCGGTTACCGCCGTATCCATCAATTCCGCGATCTGGCCATGCTCGCCAAACATATCGCCCGCAAGCAGCGCCTCCCGATACTCGTCCCATTCTCCCGTCACCGCTTCGAACACCAGGCCCTCGTCGTATTCGCGCCAATCCCCATGCTGGCGCACGCTCTGTTTAATCTGCTCGAACAACTCCTCCAGCAACGGCCGAAACTCGGCAAAATCCACCGCCGCCCGCGGGCCATTACAATGATCCAGTTCCATGTCGTCTCTCCCTGGCTGCTCATCAGCGCCGGGCCACCACGCCCGCCGGATTATTCCGCCGTTTGCGACCGGCGGAATAATTTCGCATCGTTAACCGCCTTGTGGCTACTTTGGCAACTGAATCAGCGGCGTGGCACCACCCGCTGCGAGCTGCGTTGTCGGTAGTGTGCCGTTCCATTTTTCAATCCACTTCAGCTGCACGTACTCGGCGCCGCCCTGCTTGTTAATCGCCTCCGCCTGGGCCTTGATCGCTTCCGCCTCGGCTTTCGCTGTGGCAATCCGCTGTTCGCCCTCGGTGCGAATCCGCGCAAGGTCGTGCTCGGCTTTCTTCGCCTGCTGCTCCGCCGTGACCTTCGCCTCGACAGCAACGCTGAAGCCCTTGGAAAAAGCGAAATTCGTGATGTTCACGTCTTTCACTGTCACATAGTGGGGCTGCAACTTCTCGCGCACGCTGGTCAGCAGTTTGTCGCGCACCGAAGTCCTCTGAGTGATAAGCTCTTCGGCCGTATGCCCAGCCGCCGCCGACTTAAAAGCTTCTTCAATCACCGGTTGCAGGGCTCGCGCCTGCAGCGTCTCCACGTCCCGATAGTTTCGGTAAACGTCCTTGGCGTCCACACGGTCAACGCTGAAGATCACGGCAACCTCGGCGGTTACGCTTTGCAGGTCGCGCGTCCCGGCGTCAATGCCCTTGCCTGCAAAAGTCAGGGTCTGCGTGTTCACGTCGTGCGCTGTCTCAATCAACGGCAATTTCAAGTGAAAGCCTTCTTCGTAAATAGTTTCCTGAATACTGCCGGCGCGTGTAATGACGCCAGAGTAGCCAGGCGGGACGATGAACCACGAACCCAGCGCCAGAAACAGGCCGACCAACATCAGGATAACGGCGCCGATAATTCGCCCAAGGCGTAGGCCGTCAATCCGGCCCCGTTCGTCTCTGCTCACAAACATAGTCTTGCTCCTCAAAAATTGTAGCGCCTCTCGGGGAGGCGGCTAACCTTTCACGGCACCGGCCGCCAGCGGCAGCCGGTGCCGTCAATCGTTAAAAGTTAAAAACTACTCGCTGGCGCCGCCCACCGGCACACAGCGGGCCTCACCGTCCACCACATAGACGATAAACGCCGGCCGGTTCTTGTACGCCTCGCTCTGCAACGCCGGGTCCTGCAGTTCGCCCGTGTCGATCAGCGTATCCCGCTCCAACACCGGATCGCACGGCGACGGCTGCTTCGCCAGATCCCGCGTCGTCGTCGTCGTCGTGACCGGCCCGCAAGCAACCAATCCCACCATCAACAACAAACCCAACAGAACCATTTTTTTCATTTACCGCTCCTCTCCATTAAACGTTTTAACTACCCATGTTTCCGGCCTACCAATTAGGCCAGAATCGTCACATCCTCCGGCACATTCAGGCGCATCCAATCCCGGATACGCTTAATATCTTCCAACTGCCAGGCGCCGCCATCCGCTTCGAACAACGCCACCGCCGGCCGCCCGTTCGACGTGCCGTTGCCGCTCTTCAAGCGAAAGACAAACCGGCACCGCGCCTGCTCGATCTCGTTAAAACTGCGGTAGGGCGCCAACTCCACGGGATTGGGCACCATCCGCTGCTCCACCCTTCCGATACCGCTCTTGGCCGTCACCTGCTGCGTCACCCCGTCATCCGCATACACCTGAATCAGGTCGTCGGTAATCGTTCCCACCAATTGCAGGATATTGGCCGTCAGTTCGTCCTGAACAAACTTCGCCTGCAACTCGATGATGAACGTTTCGATATCCATGTACTTCCCAAAGGGAAATTCCGGCAACGAGTGAGTCGCCTCCAGATACGGCATCCGCTGTTCGAACTTGCCCGACAGCCGCGAAAAAACCCGCACAGCCTTTGCGCTGACCACCTGGATCATCACCTGATCCAGCTCTAAACTATCCGGATTTTCCCCAAGGTAGTCCTTAACGCCGGTCAGCGTACTCAACTCCAGAGCCTTGGGTTCCGGAAGCTTGACCGGAACCAGCGCCCGGTCGGTATAATCGCGACCCTCGAATTGCTTCTGCTGAATGCTTGCCAAAAACAAAATCTTCTCAATGGCCTTTACGATCACTTGGCACCTCCCACCGGGCGCAACGGTTGAAATTGAGAGTGGACCGGTCCCGACTCCGGTGCCTCAAGCGGCAATCGCATCTGGTTCGGATTATGCTCCGTCGCCACCGGGCCCCCCCTGGTCATCGAAAAGAACACCGTCGTCTCCACCTTCTCCGGCGGAGCCAGTTTGGATTGCACCTGGACGGCGACCTTACCCAGTCCCCGTCCACGATCCGGCTTGAACTCCACCTTTAGCACCACTTCCCGCTTCGCCATCGGCGCCGTGTTCGGGTCCACGATATTGGCCAGAACCTGCGCCAGGGCATCGTCAAACCGCTCCACCGCCATTCCCCCCATCAAACTGGCCAAACTCACCTTCTCCTGATCCATGCATTGCTCCTTTCCTGGTTTACTTCCCATTCCGCAAAACCCCGAACAGATCACCCACCGTGTCCCTCGTTCCAGCCCGCCGCAACGAAACCATCACTTCCCGCTCCGTCTCGCATTTTTTTACACAGATGCGAAACATCGATTCTCAACGTCGCATCGCGCAATTCGCCCAAATAGGTTCCGCATCCGGCACAGTGAATTTTTCGGGCCATTCTCAGTTCTCCTCGTCACGCCAGCACACCGCACAATATCTCAGCCGTAATTCAATTCCAGGTTTCAACGCACAGGTCGCGACCCGATTTTTTGCGTTGTACGGCGCCAGGATGATTTTCCCGTCAAACCCCCGGAGAAACGACCGGATATGTTCACACTCAGTCGAGCACTGGCCGGGTTTCATATCGCCTCAACCCCGCTTAACGCATTTTCCAACAGGTTCGCCTTGTTCCGCTCTCTTTCCGCCGCTTTCCTGTTTCCCGCCTTCTCGAACCGGGCCGCGTAAACCCGGTGGCGCAAAATCGGCCGTTCCTCGGCCGCAAGCAGCGACTCCGCCTGATTGAGTTCCCGCTCGCTCAGCAAAAACGGATGATTCGGATTCGCCTCCCGAGCCAGCGCCCAACCATCCATCATCGGCAGCGACGGCGGCGGTCCGGATGTCCCCAGCAACGCGCCCAACTCCTCCCGCACCACCCGCCTCAGCAACCGCTCAAACTGTTCAGCCCCGATTGTTTCCATGGCCCGTCTTTCGCCTTTCCGCCCGCCGATCCCGCCGAACCACCCAGGTTCGTTCCGTCCACTGCTCACACACGGGTATTTCCCGCTCCTCGCCCATGGCGTTCCATACCGCCCTGGCATGGGCGCCCCTGAATGCCTCGGAGCACCGAGTAGCGCAGAAAAAACACCGAAGGTTACTCATCCACCATCACCACCCGTGGTCCGAGCGCCGCACGCTCAACCTGCCACAACAGCGCGTCGAAACCATGCGCCGTCAACAGCATCAGCAACGCCGCCACCAGAACCACCGCCGCGCCGCGCTCCATCCTGTCCGTCAAGCGATCGATCCGATTCCAGTTCATGCCGCGCCTCCATCCGCAATAACCCTGCCCCGCGCGCAAATCAAAAACTTAGGCGCCCGTCCGTCCGCCTGCAACGCATCGCGAATCGCCACCAGTACCGCCGCCAGCGACTTTTCGTGCAGCGCGTATCCCATTCGATACGCCAGCCACTCCAGCGGCAACAGGTTCTTGCAAAGTTCCATCAGCGGCACGATCAAATCCGGCGGAAAATGCCGACTGTCGTGCTCCCGAAACATCCGCGTGAAATGGTCGTAACCGATGCCCAACGCCACAGCCACCGCCTTCGGAGCCAACCCCGACCCCCGCACGCACAACTCGCACGCCTGGGTCAAACTCCCGATATCCGCCAGCAAAACCGCATGCAGATCGACAAAACCATCGTTCAGAGCCATGGCCCCTCCTCAAAATCGGTTGCGCACCGTTTCCCAAACCAGCTCCGCCGGACCGGCCACATCTTTAACGGCCACATCCCCCAGCCCCGCCAACATCAACCGGGCCAGTGCATCGTTGATCTGAAACAATTCGGCATCGCTCATCCCCTCCAACGCATCCACGATATCCGCCAGGTCATTGGATTTCATACGACACCCTCCGCCGCCTCGGCCGGACCATCCATCGCAACCCGCGCCGAAAACCCGCCCCACAGCGCCCAAGCCTCCGGCTCCGTCGCCGCAATCGGACCCTCCGCGCTGCACTGCCGGCACGCCACAAAATGATGCCACTCCTGGTCGATTTCCAGACCGTCCAGGTACAAATCCCGACCGCCACAAAAAGGGCACTTCAACCCCTGCCGATAACGCGGGACGCCCTCCCGGACAAACGCAACCAGGCAAATGATCACCACCAACACCCAGCCCCCCAGCAACGCCCCCACCAGCAAACCCGACTGAAACTCACTCATAACGCCTCCACCGTCCGATCTTCGATCTTTGCCCAACAAAAAAAGCCGGTTACCCAGCCTTAACCTTTGTCCTTAGCTTGCACCCCGGCTCGACCAGCCCAATCATTTCCCCCAACGGCGTACAACCAACTTCATTTTTCGGCAAAGCGCCCACCAGCCCGGGCAGGTCAAGAGCACACCGCCGGGCAAACTTCTTAAGCGCCCCGACAAAACTGATCCCCGAACACGCAACAATGCGCCCCTGCGGCAAATCCAGCGTCACTGAAAACGTTTCCCGGTCGTCATGAACCCTATTCCGAAAAACAACGGTAGCCGTCAGTATTTCCCCGGCAGGGATCGCGTTCAAAACAGAACAATCGGCCGAAGCCGGCGGCTCCGCATATTTAGATCCACGCCCCGGCCCGTCGAAACGGCACATCAGACACGCTCCGTCAAACCTCGCCCCGCCGCACCTCGGACACATACCCGTATAAGAACCCATCGCCTCCACCGTCCAACTTGTGGTCTTTGCCCAATAAATAAAGTCGGATACACATTGTTTATCATGATAATAAACAGATACACATTTACCCATCCTTGCTTTCTTCTCGGCGGATTTCGTCCAGCCGAAGCAAAACAGCCTCCCGCGCAAACGTCGAAATCGGCATGCCCCGCCGTCCAACCTCCCTCAGCAACTCATCCACGCGCCCCTCCGGGACGCCGAATGAGTAACGACACTTCGTAACCCTGCTTTCCGGTGCCTTATGAGGGGCACCCAGTTTTTTTCGATCATTGGCCGCACTGGATTCCATGACTTCTCCTTGCTTTTTTTGCTGTAAATAATTACAGTCAAACGATTGAGCGGGCTCTACCACCCCTCGAACGCCTTGGTGTAAGTAATTTCAAGATAAAATTAAATGACATTGGCACTTATGTCAACAGAAAAAATGACATCGGCATCCGTAGATGCAATCATAGACAGAATGATTTTTGCCGCGAAAGCCAAGAACCAGCAGGATATGATTGAAAAAATTGGCCTCTCCAGTGGAATAGCCAGTAAGTGGAGAACTCGAAAAAAAGTGCCAGAGTCCAGCATTTTGAAGGTCGCCAAGGTCATGGGCGTCAGTTCCGAATGGCTCGCAACCGGCGAAGGCGAAATGCTTCAATACGCGGGAGTGCCCGCGGTAACCCAGATTCATCGCCGGGTGTCCGACGAAGAATGGCAACTGATCGAGTACTTTGAATGTCTAGGCGAAGAGCAGCGCCAGTCACTCTTGATCGTGGCCAAAACGATGGCAATGGGTTTACCCGGCAAATCGCCCAAAAAAGACTAGACGGTTGCCCATGCCCCATCGGCAACCTTTCTTTCAAAAGGAATATCCCCGTGTCCAATTTCAGAAAAAGAGTCGAACCGTTGACTCTCGACATAACCGACCAAGGAGAAATTCGCATCACGCAAGAAGATCCCAAAAAAGAAACCCACTCCATCATCCTTGTCTCACCCGACCAGATAGACCAGTTCATCGACTGGCTTAAGCAGGCCAACGAATCGATAAACTCCAATCAGGCGTCCGGCCGATCAAGTTCCGTCGCCCCGGAGCAAATATAGTGATGCAAATAAAAATAAGCTGAGTTTATCGTCATGTCAACGGAAAAATTAACTGAGTTTAGCTCTCGATTGAAAGAAGCCAGAGAGCAAAAAAAACTAAGCAAGGCCGAAACAGCTCGGCTCGTTGGCGTTTCGGCGGCGTACATCGGCCAGCTGGAATCCATGACAGAACTTTACAAAAAAACACCAAGCGTTCTTTTAATCGAAAAGCTTTCCAATGTTCTTGAAATAAACTCAGTTTGGTTATCCAGCGGCGAGGGCGAAATAAGACCACCACCCTCGGTCGCCGAAACAAAATCGGGCTACGGCAATCAACCCCTGACCGCCGACGAGATGTACCTGATCAAAACCTATCGCAAACTGAACCAGGCAGAAAAAGACAAAGTTATTGAAATTGCCGAACTGTATTGTGGAGCGAAAGAGTCGTGGAAAGACGTCGGAGGGGGCTCAGTCTCGAAGGAATCGAACTCAAAATAGAGATGAGACGACTTGGTTGGAGAACTACCTGAAATAAATATTTGGAGGAATAATGGGTTTTATTAACAAACTGCTTTCAAAATGCCCCGGTGGCCCGGCGAGCACCGCAAAAACCATGTTGAGGTCTTACAATCTTTTCCGCTGCGCCAACCCTGACATGCCGGAAACCGATATCTACCGCGATCTTCTGCGGACCAGGTACGCTGTTTTTCGCAAAATGACTCATATCCAAATTGAAAACGCCGCCATCCTCGCCGAGAGCATCGGCGACCTGATTTCCATCGTCATATTCCACGATACTCCCATGTCTTTTTCAAGAGACATGATTGGCTATACCCTTGAAGAACTGGACCGGTTTTACATGCAGCACGCACCAGAAGAACGAAGCTCTCTTGAAAGATCATTTTCAGTCATTCGCGCCTGGTGTTCATAATTATTTGGTACATTTTGTTAAGTTTGTAGCGGAGCATCCGACAACCATACAGGAGGGAACAAATGAAAACAGCAACCATGATTATCGCCGCAATACTTTTACTTGCCGCCATCGCCACCGCCGGCGAATACGTCAACGGCTACACCCGCAGCGACGGCACCTACGTTTCCGGCCACTTTCGGTCCAGCCCCGACAGCAGCTACAACAACAACTATTCCACCCAAGGCAACACCAACCCCTACACCGGGCAAGAAGGCACCCAGCGCTCCACCTGGAACGACCGCACCCCCGAATACAACCAGCGCACCACCGGCGATTCCGGCTACAACGACACAAACCAATAGCAGGTGAATTCATGCTCCGCTACAAACTCTTACTCCAACGCGCTCTTGACCCCCAAAACAAACGCCCGCCTTCCATGCGCGACCTGTCACGGCAGTTTGGCTTTCCCGTGACCACCCTCTACAGCTACGTCCAGCTCGACGCCATCCCCCGCCCCGAAAACATGGGCAAAATGGCAGAGTATTTCAACGAAACCATATCCAGCCTGTTCAGCGACGACGACGATCTCACAGCCGCCCTCGTCGCCAGAATCCGAGAACTGCCCGAGCAGCGCAAAGAACACCTGTTGCGAGAACTCTAATGTCCGTCAAACCGCACCCCACAACGCCCGGCGCCTGGCTGATCGACTGGTGGGAACCCAACACCGAAAAACCGATCAATCCCACAACCGGAAAGCGCCCGCTCAAGCGCTGCTACGAAACCTTTCCCGGCACCCACGAAGACGCCATGTCCCGCTGGGCCGGTCTGTGCCAGGTCCACACGTCGCGGCGCACCGGCATGATCGGCAATCCCCGGATCAACGACGTCATCCCCGACTACCTGAAATTCATTGAACTCAACAAATCCAAGGGATATTACAAATCGATCTGCTGGGCCATGGAAAAAATCAAGCCGTTCTTCGGTAAATATCCGGCCAGCCACATCACCTTCGACCTGATCGAAAAATTCAAACAGCAGTACCGCGCCACTCCCCGTCACTGCAACCAATGCCTCCAGTACCTGCTGATACTGATCAACTGGATGGCCCGCCACCACAAAGCGCAGCCGCTGCCCTTCAAAATCGTCTATCTCCCCATCGACGAATCCCTGCCCCAACCCCCCAGCCCGGCCGAATTCGAAAAGATTCTCGAAACCGTCCGTGAAAACTTCACCAAAAGCGGCACCAATCTCGAACAACGCGCCCTGCAGGAAGCTATGCTGCACGTCCTCTACGTCACCGGCCTGCGGTTCAACGAAGCCCGCCTGCTCGAATGGCAAAACCTCCGGTGGGAAGACGGCCGATGCCTGGTCGTTGTCACCAAAACCAAACATCAGCGGTTCGCCCTGCTACCCACCGAAGCCCTCGACCTGCTCAAACCCTACCAAAAAAAATGGGGATACATCTTCACCAACCCCGCCACCGGCAAACCCTACACCACCATCCGCCGTCTATTAAAAAACGCCGCCGCCAAACACGGCATCCCCCTGCGCGGCCCCCACGATCTACGCCACGCCGCCGGCACCGACACTCTCGAAGCCACTGGCGACATCCGCGCCGCCCAAGACCTGCTCGGCCACACCACCCTCAAAAGCACCCAGCGGTACACCAGGATCGCCACCCGCCGCCGCCAACGCATCGCCGAACAAACCGCCGCCTTCCGCAAGCAACTCCGCGAAGAAGAAAAAGCCAAAGCCAAAAACCGTCCTCAAAAATCCGATAGATAATCGAACCACCACACAAGTCCTTGATATGAAAAAACATAACGCGACACACAAAGGAATGGCATTCAAGAGGTCCGCGGTTCGATCCCGCGTAGCTCCACCAAAAATCAAGGGGTTAGGCATTTTGCCCGACCCCTTTTTGCTGAAAATTATCTATAAATTATCTATGGATTTCTAGTTGCCAGCCGACTCCGCCAACACGACCAGATCCGCCATGGCCCCGGGCGACAGCCAATAACCGGCTGCCGGCGCCGGTTCACCTTTTAGTAGAAACACCGGCTTGCTGCTGTCCAGCACATAGACTTGCGGCTCTTTGGCGCAGGCGATCAATGCGAACAACAAGAGCATTGATGTCGCCCACAGCAGCGTCCCTCCGGATTTCTTGCGCATCATCATACGGTTTCTCCTTCCGCTCAGATTCCAGATAGTCCAACAGTAACGGGAGCAGCGCGGCGATAATAGCTAAAATGGATGTCGTCATGCCAGCGGTATCCCTTTATTTCCCGACCACCGGGTCGAAAACATAATTACCGACCGCATGATTTCCCGTGGCGCCAACTCCGGTCGTCAGACCGAGCCACGAAATTATTTTTGCTTCGATGGTCGCCATCGGCAGATGAGGCGCCTGAGCCATGACAAAAGCAATGGCCTCGTCCGCTTTCTGGTTGCCGCTGAACTTGGTTACTCCGCTTTTGAGCGCCGCCGCCGCACGCTCCTCGGCGTAGGCAATCCCTTTTTTCATCAGGTCGTCAACGATTTCTTCCTGCTGCTGCGAAATACTCAGGTTATACTTCTTTTTAATTTTGTTAAGCACCAGACCCGCCAGTCCCAACAATATCGATCCGGCCACGGGGAACACCACCGTGCCAAGAAAATCGGAAAGGACCATCCCGTAATCCGTCACCGCCGGAGGTTCAGTCGCCAAGACCACCCCGGGCGAAAACATTGCCATCAACATCACCAGTACAAACAACCGTCCCGTCCGCATCGCAACGTACTCCCTTCAAAATAATAGACTAATCCAAAAACCTATCCTGCCGCATCATTTCCGCTAATCGCGTAGCCCGGTCACCTACCTGCCGCGCCCACTCGCTGTTCAGCATTTCCGCCGCCACCCGCTCCCAATCTTTAGCCTGCACCGCCATCAACATTTTCTCGAATTGAAAAAATCTGGTCAGACCCAGGTTAAACAACATGTTTCGTAAAACCGTCTGCCGTACCAAACCGATATCGTTTCCAAAACCTGATTTATCCAGTTCACCCCGACACCGGGCCAGATCGTTGCGCATCAGGCCAATGGCTTCATCTACGCTGACCCCATTGGCTTCCAGATTGCGCCCGACACCGATCGTTAGTTTTCCGGCGGAACATAGGTATGGCTTCGTCCGCAGCCCTTCATGGTGAATCAGCAACCGTTCTTCTTTGGTCAACGGCTGGTCCAATACCAGTTTATTTTTCATGGCCGTCCTCACTTCTCGTTACCGCAGAACCGATTATCGGTGCCGTAGTCGGATACTCCCCCAGGTGGTACACCAGCAACCATCCCAAAAAAAACAGAACCGCCGTAATCATGATTTCCGCTGTCTTCTCGGCGATTTTGGTTTTTAGTCGGGTTGACAGACTTTCCTGCCGATCCGACCGCCGGACGGTGGCCGTCGTAACGCACACGAGGTGTTCGTCATTCAATTGCGTAAAATCTTTTTTAACTTCCGCGAGCTCCACCCGCAAACCCTTTATGTCCTCCTGATTTTCAGTTATTCGGAAATGAATGCGTTTATGATCTTCGGTGTTATTTTCCAGTCTTTCCGTTATCCTTGCCAACGTTTCTAACGCAAGGACAATCCGGGGCATATTGGCATGCATTTCGTTAACCAAAGGCTTCAATGCTGAAAATTCATTTCTTAATCCATGAACTTCATCCTTCAATGCGTCAACCTCGGCCATCCGTCCCCCACGTTCATTATGTTAATGAACACTTACCCCAACATTCAGCCTAAAATCAACCAAAATAATCTAATTCAGGTATTCCATTTCACGCCAATCCGGCCCATTGCGCAACACCTGTTTTAACGTTTTTCCACTGATCGGAGCCACCAGTGCCCCGCCCGGTGCCGCCTGCAATGCTTCGTTTAATTTATCCACGGCATTGAGCACCCGATCATAATCCTCATCGGTCTCTGCTCTCCGCCACTGTGCCAGCACGTCGGCCTTGCGTTCAGACCAGTAATCCTTGGCCTGCCGTGCATCCCATCGATTCTGGGTCTGCTTCGACGGTTCCAGCGGCATGAAACCGAAACCTCGGATGATCGCCTCTTTTGCCGTATATTTTACCTGATTGCCATCATCGCCAAAGATCGGCCGGCCGCTTAGGGTTGTCGCGCCATCGGCGTAATGCCGGTACGCCCGCATGATATTTGCCAAGGCTTCCGGCGATAACGACTCCACTACCCGAAAGCCGTCTCCCTTTGCCGCCGCCACGCCGGCCATCCGTACCTTCTGCGCTAAACCACCCCACACGCCCATCACTCGCTCCGCCAGGCTATCGTCCTCCGCCGAAAGCCAAGGGATATTCACGCCGATAGCCCGGCTGAAGTTCACCCCGGCCAGGGCTGGCGCCCCGTGCAGCACGAAGTCGGCGATCTGGTCGCCAAAGTCGGTATATTCTCCCGCCGTCTCCCGCAACCACCGCTCCAGCATCCGCAAAGGCCGCTCGCCGAAGATCCGCCGGTACCACTTATCCAGATCGTCCCCAAAGGGCACCGCCGCCAAACCGCCGAACAGCACCAGCGCGGTCAGGCTCCGCACCACCACCTCCACCTCTCCCTGCTTCATGCTGGTCAGCATCCCCAGCAGGTAATTGTGGCTGTAGCTCTGGAAGGTGTAGAGCATCCGCCCCGCCGGTCCCATCTTGCGCAGCATCGCCGGGATATTCTCCTTGCCGATCACGAAATGCACATCATCGACAAACTTTTCCGCCGCCTTCAGCGCCGCTTCCTTCTCCATCCCCCGTCCCTTGAACACCCGGTAGGCAGCCAGTAAGGCCGGTTCCCGGTTCCAGTAGGTTTCCACCGCCTGAAAGGGAATCATCGCTTTTTCCGTCAACCAGCGCGTACCGGCCTGAAAACCTCCCATCACCCCGCCTGTGTCATCCATGCCCGCCATCGCCCGCACGTAATTGGCGTGAGACCGGCCGCGCCGCAGACCCTCGTCCATGACCCACTGTTCTTCCTCGGTCAGAATCCCCGGCTTACCCGCCAGCCGCAACAGATGATCCTTCACCACGTCATGTTGTGCCCTCAGCAGTTTCATCGTCGCGCCCCGGGTGTGCTTTGACAACTGCGCCTGTCCCCACACGTAGTTCTGGGTCGCGTTCAACACCGCGCTGCTCGCCTTGAAACCTAAAAACATCAGCGAGGCAAACGACCTCGCCGTACCGAACCACTGGTCCAGATAGGTGCTGTTTTTCAAAGCATCGTCCACATACTCCCGCACCCAGGTCTTATCCTCCGGCCGGTTCGAAGGGATTTGAGACATCAACTTGTTGGCCCGCATGGCGAACTCCGACTTTGACAGCCATCCCGCCATGCCGCCCACAAACTGCGCCAGAATCGCCGGGGTGTTTTGCGTTTCGTATCCCTCGATCAGGTGTTCCGTCCGGCTCAAACGATGCCGCCCGAAACCCCGCGCCGAAATCTCATCGGCCAAAATCCGCAATACCTGGGCCTGCACCTCCAGGGGGTTTTCGATAATCCCCGCGTCCATCGCCTTATCGAACACCTTCGACAGCAACCCCTCAATCGCCCGGTGGCTACCGATACCCATGAAAATTTCTTCCGGGGTCGCCGTGTTCCGTTCCACCGCCACATCATATTGGGCCTTCGGGTCAAACGAATGGGGGATGTAATCCTTCAGATTCGCCTCCACCTTGTCGCGTAGCTTTCCGGCGCTGTACTCGTTCTTTGCCGGCTGCATCCACGCCTCGGTAAAGGTGCCGTCCCCCTCGACTCGCCGCACCTTCACATGCTGCTCGCCGTCCTTGCGGATGCGCGGCAGGTAGCCCTTCACCTTCCCCCACTGCTCCTTCAACTCCGCCAGCCGGCTATCGTACTGCATCACCCCCAGGTAAGCGTTGTACAACTCCAGTTTTTGCAGCATGGGATGATCGTCCCCCTGTGTCAGCAGGTCCGACAAAATCTTGTACCACGCCGCCTTTTTGAACTTTTCCGCCGTCACGAATCCCGCCGGATGATTCTTGCGTACTTCGGCAAACGCCTTCACCAGATCCCGCGACAGGTAATGCTCGTTCGACACCTCCATGGTCGTCATGCCCTTGGCCAGCATGTCCCGTAACGTGTCGTACCATGCCTGATCCCGATACGGTTTCACTGCCGCGTCCAGTTTCTTGCGGTCGGCGCGAATCTGCAAATACGCATCCACCGCCTTTTTATGAATGCCAAACTCCCGCGCCAGTTCATCCGCCGAAAGATTTGGCCGTTTCAGCAACTCCACCAGTTCGTCGTAATAGTCCGACCCCTCGTAGGCGATCAACCGCAACCGTCCCAAGCGGTCGAACATGGTCCTGGTCGCCTGGGCTATCGTCTCCCTAAACGCCAGATAGCCCCGAATCACCCGCGCCGACGCCGCCCGTCCCAGCGGATTGCTGGCGCCGCGCAACAGCTCTTCGGCATACTCCTCGCCACGCACGTCCCCCTCGACCAGCAGATTGTCCAGATCGGCCCGTTCCGCCTTTTTCATCTTCCGGCATTCGTCCCGCACACCTTCCAGCCCCGCGTAATCGTCCCGGCTCGCCATGATTTCGTGCTTGATCTCATTGGCATTGGCGCCGCGCTCCAAGCCCAGATCGTAGGCCGCCCCTTTCCATTTCGACTTTTTCGCGCCGTAATGCGGGTTCGACAGCACCGAGCCCACCGCCGCCTTGATCCGCTCGGGGATAATCTTTCCGGAGAGAACGGCGTAGGGCAGGCCGTTTTTGTCCGGGGTGAGTTTCGAGATAAAGGATTTCTGCGCAGCCGCCTTGTCCTTTGCGCTCTGGGCTATGGAAAACTTGGCCGTAATCTCGACATCATTTTCGTCAAAGATGACGTAGTTGAAGTTGCCTTCACCATTACCGCGGCTGGTTCCGTCGAGATACTTGATACCACGGATACCGAGAGAGTGGAGGTATTCAGATGCAGCTTTGTCGGAACCGAGAGACATGTTTCCAGACAAATGATGGTATAAATTTCTACCACTTCCATCTTTTAATATGGCCGGCCCCATAGCGGTAGATAATGCCGCCTTCACCTTCTCGCTCTGCTCACTTAGCGGTTTGTCCCAGAGCAGGTATTCATCCTCAGTAGGGGCAAGTTCGACTTGGTAGAGACGCCCCTTTTGAACTTTGGGCATAATCGACTTGATTGCTTTGTGTGCTGATTCATAATATGGGGCGTACTTGCCACCTACTAACGAATATCCTTTAAAATATTTTTCAACACTACCTGCATCATCTATTGCGTTTAATACATTGTTGGCAACTTCTCTCATGGCTTGATAACTTGTGGCGTGACCATCCCTTTCCATCTGGATAGTCATTTCGTCTATGACCTGGAATCTCTCCATTTGGCCATTGTTTGTTCCATATCGTGAAGACCCGAGTGCTTCGCGGTAATGTTCCGCTACGGCCCGGCTGCTGGCAAAGTATAAACCGTACCCGAAAACCTGCGCCCCCTCCCCTGTGCCGATGGCTGCCGTACTAAACCGGTCGAAGTCATGAGGACCCCCATGGTAGGCCGCCGCAAACCGGGGCGTACCCGACAGCAGCTTCGACAGCATCTCTTCGGTAATCCCCGCATCCCGCAGCCGCGCCAAGATTTCCTCGCCGTTCACCGGCACCGCCGGGCCGTCCTTCGCCCAGGCCCCGGCCTCGGCGTAAGACCGCGCCCGCTTCAGCAGCCAGGCGATATCCGTCTCGCCCCATTCAGCCAGTTTTGCAAAGCCGTGCTCCCGCAGCCAGGCCCGAATCTGTCCGACAACCTCCCGCACCTTGCGGGCAATGGTCCCCTTGCTGTACTCCTGAGTCAAAAAGGCCAGCATCTCTTCGGCCATGATCGCCCGGCGGGTGTCCAGATCATATCCGGCCTTCCCCAGAGCCTGCCCGTACTTCATCAGGTTGATTCCGTATTTGCGACCAAGGGGATAAAGCCGGCCCGGCGTCACCGTGTTGTAAAGATTCACCATCGCCGCTTTCAGCTTGCCCCCGTCGTTACCGAACATGGCAAAAAGCCCCGCATGCCCGTGCCATTCGTGGAATAGCACCTCTTCAAGCCGCTCGGCACTTGTAATATTTTCTCGAACCAGATAGACTTTACCTCTATGAAATACGCCATCTATCTCATTGGGGTTATTGCCCTGTTTCTTTATCTCCGCCAGAATGCGCGACGGAAGCTCGCTCGCCGTCGCCGTTACAACAAACCCATTCCGTGCGGCCGGGTCTTTGATCCCACTCGTGATCCGTTCGAAGATCGCCTCGAATTCCACGTCCGAGAGCGCGGCGACGACTGACCTCTTTCCTCTGGCGGCAAACCGGTAGCCCTTGCCTTCCAACTCATCCAGGTAAAGTTCCGCCTCCATCCGCTCGGCCTGCGTCTTGTAATCCGGCTCGATAAACGGATCGATGAACACCAGATTGCCGGCATCGTCGATGGTGGCATTCTGTCCGTTCAAATCGGTGAAGACATAATCCTCACCCGGCACCTTCCACCAGCCCATCATGCCCGGCGGCCCATCATCCATCCGCTTGAAACCGCGTTCGGTCAACAGATTGTGAATATCGGTGTTGGTCAACCAGTGAGAAGAAACAACATCCGCCTGCGAGACAACGGGAAATAGTTCTCCGGCCTGCTCGACAAACCCCTCGAAGCGGTAATCCGCCCGGCCGTGGTTGAGTTTGTTGGTCAGAATGAGTCGCTGAAAATAATCGGTATAACTGGAATTGAGAGAAAACCTTTGGCGCTTGTACCAGCGGCCGGAAGCGCGGTCGAGAAACACATCATGTTCCCGACCGCCGCGCTTGCCGTCGCGCTGCCACATCCGCTCAAAAGTTGAGGCAGGTATCAGTAGATCGTTTTCTTTGGCCCAGGAACGTAAGGCTTCCCGTTCGGCCGGCAGGATTACTTCTCGGGCGTGTTTTTCACGGGCAGACCAGGGTTCGGCCCCTTGCCCCCGCTCATCATCCAATCGTACTGAGCGTAGGCTTGCTCTTGCGTTCTCCTCGGCTTCTCTGAGTCCGCCGGTTCCCCATTTTTCAAGGGTTGCTGGTTGAACTTGTTCGGGAACAACATAAATCCCTCCTCGCATCCGGTCATAGGTGTCGCGGTCGCCCGTCGGGTTGATCGAAAACTTGGGTGTGTCGTCATTATAACCGATTTCCTCGGATTGACCAACACTTTCCGCCGCCGCTACAAACGCGCTTCGGCTTTCCTCACTCTCGAACTGAAAACCCGGAATCGCCCCCTGCGCCTTATATCTGGAATAATATCCCCCGTGCTTCTTGGCCGTCCGCTTCAGCCCCTCGAACGCCTCCCGCTCCATAAACGCCGTCGGCGTCGCCACGAACAGATCGATTCCCTTCTTGGCGTGCGTCGTCTGCTCCAGAGCAAAACCGCCCTCTTCGACCGCCGTCGGCGCCTCTTTCCTGGCCGGCGCCTCCGGCCTATCGATACCCGCCTCTTCGATCCGCTCGAAAAATTCCTTGATGTCTTTCGCAGCCGAATAATCCCGGCTCGCCTGATAAACCGGGTCCTGTCCGTCTGCCAGCTTGTCGATGATTACGATCCGGCTCGCTACTTTCGTCCCGGCCCGCTCGAAGGTCACCGCCGGCAGACTGATGTCGGCCGCCAGATGCAACTCCGGCCGCAGGCTTTTCCCTTTCGCGTCCTCCTCATAAAACCACTTCTCGAACCTCTTATCCGCCGCCGGCCCCGTCGGGATCAGCGCCACTACCCGCCCGCCCTCGCGCAGATGCGTCGTCGCTTTATCCAGGTGCTCAATCGCCGTCTTGCCGCCCGAACCGAAAGGCGGGTTCATCACGATGGCATCGAACTTGTTGACCACGTGCAGGTCCTCGAAATTCTCCTGCATCAGCTTCGCGTCCGTCACCATTTTCAGCCGCGACGCCAGTTCCGCCGACGGCTCGATCACCGTCCGTGCGACGTTATCGGGAAACCACCGAGCAATGGCGCCATGACCCGCCGACGGTTCCAGCACCGTTTCTCCATCGCGGATGCCGGCCCACTCCACCATTTTCAGACCCAACGGTTCCGGCGTCGCGAAATAATCCACCCCTTCCATCGACTTGGTTCGGCTGGTTTTCTTGTGCTGAGCGAAGTACATCGTCAATGCCCGGTCCCACTCCGACAGCGCAGCGTTCGCCGCCCGGTCCCGCTCCTTGCCTCCCGTTCCCTCGCCCTCGTGCCCGACCGGATAGGCGTCCGACTCTTCGAACGCATGGATGAACGCATCCATCAGCGCCCGCGCCTCTTCGCCCAGCGCCAGGTTCTCCGCCGCGCTCGACCGGTGAGCAATCGTCGTCGCAAAGGCGAACCGTTCCCAGTTCGTCCCGGTGTTCAGATAGCGGAACATGGCGTTGCTCGCCTGTCCCACCCGGTAAATCCGCCCTTCCTGCTGAATCGCCATGGTCGGACGGGTCGGCAGGCCCAGGTTGAACATCACCCGTGGATATTTTCCCGTCGTGTCGTGCCCGCTCCAGCCGGCATTCTTCGCCGACTGCACCAGCATCACTTGCGGGCCCGTGGCGTCGTCGTTGAACCGCTCGAAGGCGGCCATGTTGTCTTTTTTGCTGCGGTCGCCGTTGACGATCAGCACGTCCGGAAAGTTATTTTGAAACGATTCGACAGGCGACACCAGCCCGCGCAGATCGATATTCACCAGATCCGGTCGTTCCGCCTCAAATTGCTGAACCAGCGCCCCCAGGATCGTTTTTTCTTCCTCACCCTGAACGGTAATCTCCGCGGCGCTCTCGCGGTGCTGGCTCAGATCGAACGGGTTGAATCCGCCACCCTTCTTGTAGTCATGGAACACCACCACCTTGCGGCCGGCCTCCAGGTGCTCCCGCACCAGGGGAACCGCCTCCCGCGCCTTGATCGCCTCCAGCAGATAGCGCCGCGACAGATGATCGAACCGCTCCTGAATCTTCTCCCACAGCGGCCAGTACTGCTTATTCTCCCACAGAAACTGCAACCCCTCGTCGATCTTGGCCCCAACCGCGTTCTCCGTCAGGACGAACTTGCGGTCGTAGTCCTGGTCCACGTCCAGCATGCGCCCGGAAAGCACCTGTTCCTTCTTCAACCACGAATTGAACTGGCGCTGCATCAGGCCGCTATTCACTTCCGGCCCCGGCTCCGTCAACTTGTGATAGCGAATCCGGTAACCGAAATGCTCCACCATGAACTTCTCGAACCCGCCCTGATTGCTGTTGCCGATTTTCCCGGCTTCCGGATAATCGAACAGATAACCCTCGGCGTAATCCACCGACTTTTCGTAAGCAAACGGCGTCGCCGAGAGAAACACCACTCGCGTGCGGCCCGCGCCCTGCGCCCCATCGACCGCGCCGTACACCTCTTGCCGGGTCTTTTCCAACAGGGCGTCGAGCTTGCCGATCCGGGAATCCAGACCGTCGTTCTCCTTGCGCAGCGCATCGACCACCTGGTCCATGGTGTCGTCGAGATTCATCCGCTTCAGGTTCGCCCGCAGTTGATCGTGCAGCCGTTGGCGCTCCTCGATTTCCTTGCGATACAGCATGCTGTGTTTCTTGAATTTTCCGCCCGGATGATTCGAAACCGCCCGCAGCGTTTCCAGCGCCAGGGTCGCCTTGGCGTCCTTCCCCTCCATCAGCTTTTGCGACTCGTCCGGAACGATCAGGTTCCAATCCCGCTGGGCCAGGGCGTCGTTCTGCCCCGCGTTGGCATAGGTCGTCACCACAATGCCGCGTCCGGCATCCTTGGTGTTGGCCAGCGCGGCAATCTCCAACCCCAGGTTTTTGCCAGAATCGATCCAGTCTTTAATCGCCTTGTCATCCGGCACCAGAATCAGGGTGTTGGTCTTGTCCTGGCGCTCGAACCGCTTGACGATACCCAGGCCCGAATAGGTATTGTGCGTGACGATAAAGTCGTCTGTCACGTAAAGATGAGCCGGATGCGCTATCGTGAGACATTGTGCCTGCTTTTTCCCTACCGACGCAACAGACACAATCTTGCGACGAGGGGCGTGCAGTTTGGGCGTAACCAATTCAAGCTTTCGGGGCAAACTAAAAGGAACGATGCTGTTCGGCAGATGCAGGCACAGATTGAACGCATCCCTTCCATACCTGCGTTCACCTTTATAGGTATACGTGGGATGTTTTTTACTGACGGTCACCACGCCGCCGAGCGACCTTGCAAGCTGCACAACGTCTGCGGCCAGCAGCTCGGAAACCGTCGTGAAATAGATCGAACCGGTTCGCCGATCTACCCACCCGTCGGTATCCAGGAGTCCACGCAGCAACGCCGTGCGCTCTTCAACCTGCGCATCCAGGTATTCTTGCGGGATAAACTTCGTCGACGAGTCGCACCCCATCAGGCCATATTCCCGAAGGGCGTCCGCCATCGGGTGGCGGGAGAAAGTACCGTCGGCGTTTCGCTGCGCATCGGTAACACTGATTCGGTAGGTCGGACATTTGGCTCCGACCCTGACCGGTCGAACCGAATACGGGCGACCGCCGGCACCAGCCATGACATGGGAAACGGCGGCGGCAATCTCTCGGTCTTCCGTCGAGAACATCACCGCGCCGCCTCGCAAACATCCGTCCCCCAGAAGCACACCGAGCACATAACCGGGAATGGGAAGTTCTCGATTGTACAAACGCACCGGCTGGACAATTGGGATGAAGTGCTGTTTGTCAAGCGTGGTCCGTATCTCTTCGAGGGAGCGGATTTCCGGCTGGGCGCAATTATATTCCGGATTCTCGCGCCCCTTGCGACGCTCATAGAGGGTCTGTGTCAGCCACAGATGCTCAGCACAGCATTCGGTCGCCGCTCCGTCGGAGAATTCGACGCGATAAATTTCCTTCTCCCCCTGGGGGTAAACGGCAAGCACCTCGGTCGCCGTTCCGTCTGCGGCAATAACGGCATCATGCGGGCGGATGTCTCCCATAAGACGCCACCCTGAAGGAGTTAACACCTTTGCATCCAAGGGCTGGGCCTTCCCCGTACCCGTGCCATTGGTGAACAGCACGCCGTAGCCGTCCGGCTTGGCGAAACGCTGCTCGGCAAACAACACGTCCGAGCGCTGACCCTCGTGCAGAAAGGGAAGGGATTGATCGATATTGGCTTTATCGCCGGGGATGACCTTGACGGATTGCGCCTCAACCTGCGCCCTCCGTTTGGGGATCAGCTTGACGCCGCCCGTAGCAGTTGCGCCAACTGTTTCTGTTGCGATATGGTCAGGGGCGAGTCCATCGAAGCCAGCATCACCGCTTCGTCCACCGAAACCACCTCCGGCAGCGCCGACCTCAGAAAGTCGCTGTTCGTCTTCACGATATGGCGAGAAATCGCCTCGTTCTCCAGCAGCAGCGGCTTCACGTCCAGAAAGGCGCTTGCCACGGCGTGCGGCACCCCGGCGGCTTTCAGCTTTTCGTACTCCTCGCTCACCTGCTGGCACATCTGATCCGAGGTCATCCGAAACGCCTTCTTCGCCCAGACTGTCTTGAGCTGCTGCGTTTCCGCGATCTCGTTCCAGATCTCCGTCCCTACGCTGTTCAGTGACATCGGCACGCTCCTTTTGCTGAATTGTATCAGAATCTTCGGCGGAATCCAGATCGAACCCACTCACCGCCGCGTAATCGTCCATCTCCTTCGTCCAGGCAATCCCCGGCAGATCCCGCACACCGTTGTAGAACGCCTTCAGGTACGGCTTGATTCCCTCTCCGAACTCCTCGATCATCGCCTTGGCGTAAGCGCCGAACTTCCGCGCCCCGCGTTCCAGGTGATAGCCGGCAACGGTCAACCCATCTTGCAACAATTCCGGGTCGAAGCCGCTGTTGAGGCGCCCATCCAGCTTCCGCCGCATCCGCTCCCGGGCCTTCTGGTAGGCGTCCTCGGTGAAGAAGGTGTTGGCAGGAGTCGCCGGCTCGGTCGTAACCGACACAACCGTTTCCGCTTCCGCCCCTGGCGGATTGGCAGTTTCTTGAGCGGGCGCACTCGACAGAGTCCCGGCAGCAACCCGCTCGGCCTCCGGGCCGGCCTTCTTTTGTGACTCTTCTTCAAACAGTCCCCGCTCTTCCGACGGCAACTCGAAATCCAGCGAAGTCACCGACTCGCCCCGTTGCGGCTTCTTACCAAAAGTTGGCGGAGTGGCGAAAAGCTTTACCTGCTCCCCGGCTTCGGTTTGTTCGGTGAGGATTGGCTCTGCGCTGCTTTTTTCCGCAGCAGATTCCACAGAGTTTTCAGCACTTCGGCCCGGTCCTCGGGCGACAGCGCCTCCAGCTTCTCGATCATCTCCGGTGGAATCGACGTTTTCTTCAACATTTCTATTGCTTTCTCGGTCGGCATTAACGTTCTCCTCAATCCGATTCTTCTCAACCAAGGCAAACGGATCGTCACGCAACAGGCGTGCCGCTTCCTCGTCGGTCAAGTGGGGATACAACTCTTTCGCCAGCGACAGGCTTTCGGCCTTCGCCGCTTCGTCCACCGCGAACAGCTCCGCCTCGGCCCGCCGTTCCTCAATTCGCCGCAGGCGCTCGCCGCGCAACTTCTCGGCATCCAACTTACGCTTGGCTGCCACCAGATCCACCAGGGTCGCCGCCTGCCCGCCCAGCCCCTGTTTGCCGCTGGTAATTCCCTTACCCGAAAGATAGCGGTCAATCGCCGCCAGCGCCACGTTTTTATTAAATCCTTTATTCTGAAAATACTGCGGAAAGGTTGACGGAGACGCCACCGTTTCGGCTGTTCCTCCATTTCCGATGCCACCACCGACAGCCATTCTGAATCCGGATTCGCTTTCGGCGATCTCCTGCCGCATCTCCGTCAGAGTCTGGCGAATCGAGGAATCAATGTTCCGCGCCGCATAGATCGGCGCCCCGCCCCGCTTCTTTCCGGTCGACACCAGGTTCAGGCGCGAGGAGATCTCCTCCGGCGCAACGGGCACTGCTTCTGGCGAAACCGTTGCCGCGACCGGCGGCGGCAGCGTTCCGCCCAGGGGCTTGGCCGTGTTCCCCTCCTTGAGCCAGCCCCTGAACTGCTCGACGGACATTTCTGTCATCGCTCCCAGTCGCTGACTCCCCTTCATGTCCGAGAATCCGGCGCGGTACAGGCTGGCGGCCTGCGCCCGGTTGTCCGTGCCCAATATCGCCTTGTGCTCGTCAAACTTGCCCGTCTTGTGATCGAGTTGATCCACCACGAACACCCTGGAGCTCTCCGGGTTCGGCCCGACATAGACGTCCACCTGGTCGCCGTCGGCTCCCGTGGTCCGCTTCACATAGCCATAATGCGCCGGCATCCGCACCGACCAGGGTTTTCCGCCCGGGTCGATTCCCGAACGCGCCGAGCCCTTCGGGTTTTCGATGGAAATATCCAGGCCATGCAGGGACACGTGGCCCTTCTTGTAGTTTCCAGCCTTCGCCTGAGCCTCCGTCGGCTGCGGCAGGTCGTTGGCCGGAGATGTCGCCGCCTCGTGTGCCCGCACGTCAACGGGCGTTTCCGCCGCCATCTCTTCCAGCCGGTCCCAATCCCGCGCCGCGTTCCCCTTCTTGGCTACCGCCCCCGAATCCACCGTTTCAGGCTGCCCCTGATCCGCTTGATCATCAACCCGCACTGCGGGCACTTCTTGCGCCGCCCCGCCGATTTCTTGTTGCACGCTGGACAAACCATTTGCACCTCCCCGTTGGTTGTAAGCATCCACTTCATCCAGAAACGCCAGTTCATCGGCGGTCAGTTCCAATTCGGCTTCGGCGATTGCAGGGACACGAGAGGGAGTCACGTCAACCGACGGCCGCAATGGCCCTGCCGCCAGTTTCTGGCGGCTCTCGGCAATCTGCGCCGGGCTCATTCCTCCCCGCTGCGTCGCCAGCCCCTGATTTACCAACCCGGTCATCTGTTGCGAGGTGACCGCCGTTCCTTCCGGGGTCACGGCAATCGCCGGAGCCGGCAGGGATAGCGGCGGAGCCGGCTCGACTACGGGAGGCCGAACTATTGGTGGCGGAGCCGGCAGAGGGGTTTCCTGTCCGGCGCTTTCGGCACCCAATCGAGCCATGCCGGCGCCTCCCTGCATCAACAGGTTTTGAACCGTCGTGGCCCGCATGGTTTCCTCGAAATTGGCCCAAGCCTCGGTCATCCCGGTTCGCGAATCGACCCGAGTGAAATAGTCGTCGACCATCTGCTGCCGCTGTTCTGGCGTCAATTTCGGGTCGGACAGATACTTGTCGGTGACATCTTGCCCCAGGGTGGCCAATGCCTCGCCAAAATATTCAGAAGCATTAAACTTGAGCGCCAACTTGGCCAGTTCCCGAATCCCCGCCTTGGCTTTTCCAGTCGCAAACGACAGTGCGGTATCCATCGGCAACAGTTCCGTACCGACCTCCACCAACTCTTCCACGCCGGCGCCAACATTCGCCGTGGCCGGGTCGAACCCCCGCTCCCGATATTTCTCGTAACTCTGACCGCCGGTGATTTCTCCCAATGGCAGCAACGAAGTCGCCAACCCGGCGGCTCTCTGCCCGGCCTTCACCAGCGGCCCGGCGGCAATCATGCTCGGCACCTGCATGTAGGTACTGGCCATGCCGCCGCGGATAGAATTGGCCCAGGACCCGGGCTCCAACGGTTCCGACCGTTGAATCTCCCCTTCGACCGTCTGACCCTCCCGCGCTAACAGGTGACCGGCTTCGGCCATCCGCATTCCCGCCGGGGCGGACGTTGGGGAAGGTGCTCGGCTCTTGAACGGCATCGGCAGCATCCGCGCCAGTAATTCTGCCTGAGTCAAAGTATCGCCGAACTGCCGGATCTTACCTCCGGCACCCTGCACCGCTTGCGACGCCGCCAGCGCCGGCACAGGTTTAACCACCCGTTGCACCGTCTGCGCCATCGCTTGTTCTTCGGGAGACGCGAACCCCATGACATCCTGCCGCGTCCCGGACTTCGCCAAGGGATTCGCGTCGGCCTGCCTGATTTCGTCTTCAATCTGGTCGAAAATATCCAGACCGGACCCATCCTCCAGTTGGTCGAAAATATCCGTCACAGAGCGTACCCCCGGTCCCTGGCGATCTGCCGCGCCTTTTCCTTGTCTCCGCCGGCTTCTCTCAGAATCTCCAGCGCAATGTTTCTATCGAGAGGAACGGAAGCTTCTTTGTTTGGCGGAAGTGTCATCGGTTGCGCTCCCGCATCGGGTGCCATCCCATCCGGTTTTTTTCGGGTCGCCCCAAACTCCTCGAAAAAGAAGTTGGCGGCGCCGACCGCCTGCTGCCGCAGCTCATCGTCCGACATTTTGCGGTTCATGGGATTACCGGCCAACTCTCCGTAGAGCTTGATCGCCAGATCCGCAGGATTTCCCTTGCCGTTCTTCACCCACTGGGCCGCCTCGTCGTAAGTCATGCCCAGCACGTTTTTGTAATATTCCACCAACTGTGCCTCGGCCGGCAGTTTGCCGTAATCGACCGCGCCACCTTCCGGCTTGCCTCCGCCGGCAGCCACCAGCGGGGTGGTTTTTTGGGTGGCCGGGTCAAACGAAAAGTAGCCCGTTTCCGGGCTGCCAAACGTTTTCAGATCCGATCCTTTTCTTCCGGCCTTGATCTTTTCAAGTTCAAGATCCCGCTTAAACTTCCGTTCTTCCTTCGCCAACTCGGCCTTCGACTTTTTGCGCTCTTCGATCCGTTTCATCACCCCCGGATCGCCCAGCGCCACCAGTTGCGANTCAATCGATTGNCNCATATATCCCAACGCCCGCAACAGCTCGGCGCCGTCCACTTCCTTCACCTCGTCCGTGTCCGCCGTGCCGCGCCCGGCCGTCATCGGTGCCACCTTGTATTTGCCGTCCTTGTCCTTCATTTCCAGGTCCAGGTAAAACCCCCGGCCCGATTTCGACGGTAGCACATGCTTGATCCTTTTTTCCGTGCCGCCCTCGCCCCGGTTGACATAATCGCCCAGCACAAAATTGGCCGAATCGATAGCGCCTTGATAATCGCCACCCTCGCCTGAAATCGCCGAAAACAGGTTGTCGATATGCCCCAATGCTTCCGTCGCCTTTTCCGGCGTGCCGAAACGGTCCAACGTCCTGCGGGTAGGTTCATCAATCGAATCATCGATAAGCTTCCGATCCTCTGGCGTCAGCTCCAACCCCGATTCGACCTTATACTGCACGGCCGATAAACTTCTTATTCGATCGGCTCGCTCGAACTCCTGCTTCTGGCGCGCCGTCACCAGATCGGCATATTCGTCCGTCTTCGCCTCGCGCGTCAATCGCCGCCCCCGGTCTTCCTCGGCCTGCATCCCCAACCGCTCCTGCCGCTTGTCCTCCGTATCGCGCCGCTGCATATCGTCGGCCCACTGGTACCCCTGCATGAGCCCGGTCAACACATTTTGAGCCATACCGCCCTCCGCTTAAAAAAACCGCGACAGCAAAATTCCCGCCGCGGCGCCGATAATCGTTCCCACCACCGGAGCAACAAACGACCCCGCCGTCGCGCCCGTCGCCGCACCCGTCCCGGCGCCCGCCGCAACTCCGGTAGTCGTACCCGCCGCAGTGCCCGCCGCCGCACCTGTTCCAGCGCCAGCGGCAACGCCAGTGGTCGCTCCCGCCGCCGTACCCGCCGCCGCACCTGTTCCAGCGCCAGCGGCAACGCCAGTGGTCGCTCCCGCCGCCGTCCCCGTTGTGGTTCCTGCGGCAACGCCAGTGGCCGTTCCCGTCGTTGCCCCCATCCCCATCGCCGACATACCCTTTGCGGCTAACGCCACACCGGCCTTGGTTCCTCCGGCTTTCATTCCCATGCCAGCGCCGATTGTCGCCATCGAATCTCGGTTTTGTTTCTGCGCGGCGGCAGCCTTATCCCGCATCGCTTCGCCCAACTGTTCCCGGTTCTGTTGCAACCGGGACTGCGTTCGCGTGCCCGCCGTCGCCTGGTTCTGGTACGAACGGCCCATCCCTATCAGCGATTGCATCAATAACCCACCGATCCCCGGTTCGCCGTCAGGCCCCCGGATAAAAGTTCTTCATCCCGCTGCGCCATTTCCCGCCGCGCCTCATTGGCTCCATCCGTCAGCGCCGCCGTTTTCACCAACCCCATCGTTCGCTGTTGCTGCGCCTGCTGTTGTGGCGCCATGCCCACCTGGTAACGACTCAGGGTCCGGTCCTTAATCCCCGCCGCCGTGTCGAATCCCTGGCCAATGTAATCGCGGGTATCGGTCAGCCGTGTCGTCATCATGGCCGGATTATCGTACGACTCCATCAGCATGTCTTCAATCGGCAGAAATCGGCGCTTATAGTCCTCGTACTGAGCCTTGGCCAGCGCCGTTTCGTCCGTCGTGGACGATTTCAATCCCGCCGTGTTGTTCAAAGTATTCAGATAGGTCTGCCGATCTACGCCCGTCATCACTCCTCCTCGTCCTTCGTCCAGCTCCGCATGCCTATCCCGGCCACGGTACCGATAGCCTCATTCTTCGAACTGGCGTTTGTCGTCTTGGTATTGAATCGGTCCAACGTCAACCGATTGGCGTATCCCGCTTCCTGACCGGCCAGATCCGACAGCGTACCCGTGCTTTCCGTCGCTTGGCCCCGGCCCATGGCCACCGCATTGCCGATCTGCACCAATCGCCGATCATCCACCGCGCCGGCCGCCGATGCCATGGCCCGCCCGGTAGCATTTCCCCGCGCCATGCCCGAGGTGTTTACACTCCCGGCGAAACGGGCCCCGCCCGCATTCAGCTCGGCGGGATTGGTCTGGGCATCGAATTCAGGGGTCAGCACCGCATTGGTTATTCCCGTCGCCGACGCTTTCTCCGCGTCCGTCGGTACCGTCAGATCGGCCAGATACTCGTTCTCAAAAACCCGCATATCATCGAGATAGCGGTTCCAGGTTTCGGCATTCTGCTTTCTCAGTTCCATTTCCAACGCCGTCGGCGGTGGATTTTTAACCTTGCTCGACCCCTTGCTTCCCATGACTCATGTCCCTCTCTAAAACATATTCGCTATCCCCGAGCATCCCCGTAATCGTCCATCCCAGCCTCACCCAGCCGCGCCGCCGAGAAACACACTGAACTTTTCGGATACCGACTTCGGCCCCGAGCCGTTCCAGCACCGGCCAATACCGCTCCAGCGTTTTTTTACTTCGGCCATAAAACAACCAGACAAAAATTATCGGATCGGCATCCGGCAGCCAGTCGGTTCGACACACCATAAACGCATCGGGAGAGACCAGCAGCACCCCTTGGCCCGAATCGATCAACTCGGCAACCTCAGCGGGATCGGCCTTCAGTTCCGCCAATTCCTCGCGCAGAAACCGCAGATAGTCCGATCCCACCGAAAAACATCTAAATGCCATGGCAACCACCGTTCGTTATCATAACGAACAGATAGCACAACATAGGCGGGGATTTACATAAAAAACGAAACAACGATGGCGCGCACTTCGGCTTTGGTCGTCGCCGCATTCACCGCATCCACCAACTGTCCCTTGCGTTTCCAGTGTTCGTTGGCCAGTGCCCCCTGCTGCAACATGATCTGTGAAGCGACCGTCAAGGGGATGTTCAAATGATCGGCATTATAAAAATCCCGGATTTTATCCATCTCCGACCTACCCAGGCGTTCGGTCAACTGAACCCCGAGCAACATCTTTGCGGCGGCATTCTCGCCGGCATCCATGCGAAACGTCCCAGCGGTAGTGATGCAGTCGATCCACATCCGATCCCCCGTATCCGGATGGATACCGGCACACAGCAACCGGTATTGCCGGTCAACCTTGGTCAGCTTCTCGGCCTTTAATTGCTCCAGGTTCCGCACCGCCACGTCAATACGCATGAATCACCGCCTTGAACGGAAGATAGGGAAAAGACTCCAGTCGGATTTGGTACTCGCCCGGGGTGTCGAATGTTAATTCTTGTGATCCCTCGTCTACCACATACGAAACACCATTAATAAAAAGAGTTCCTGCTGCTGAATTAAGTAAAGCAACGGCAATACCATCCGCCTGCACGCTTGTAGCCGATAAACTAGATTGAGATAAAGGCCTGTCACATACACTATCGTCTTGCGAAATATACTTGCTTGCTAAAAAATCGAACCTATTTATCGACTCTTCAATAACAAGCTCGGCGTAAAGTTCCGAATCCAGCCCCATGAATCCGCATATGTCGGCCACCGTGAACGTATTGTTCAAAGGGATAATAAGGCAAGACAAAACAGTTTTAGCTGCTTTATCGTAAACTATATGGGTAGGCATTTTAGGAACCCTCGACAGCTAAATAGGTAACGGTACCCTGCACGGAAGAAGCGACTTCGGTTGTGCTAGATACACTGCGCCAAACTGGGTACTCCGACGTATACCCCCAAAATGAATACGGAATCTTCGTTACCCTAATTGAAAAACGATTAGGGTTAACTGAGTACAAAACTTCAAACGTACTGGGTGAGTCAGTATAAATAATACCATCCGCAGAGTGAAATGTTGCCAGTGCTAACGCTGAATAAGCCGTGGTCCACACACCTGAGCCATAAATTGACCACTCAATTTTAAATGTGCAAGGGGTTGTTCCGTACAACCAATACCCAGGTTCTGTAACCCAGTAATATGCCGTGGTTCCACCGGACATCGTAAGGTTGACCCTCGTTAAATTCGACGCCGTGGTATGAACGGTGTACACCGAGTTCGCGGCTACTGGAAAAGCATAGTTAACGGTCTGCGCCGAGGCCGTTCCTTGACGAAGATGCCGAGCCACCACCTTAAACCCGGAAACCGTGACAAGCTCTGCTCTGAATTCTAATTTTTGAGGGGATGCAGCATACGCCGGGTCGTAACATAACGTGGTCTTCGGGACGACCAGAATTTTGGGAGTTGTATAAAACGCCGGATTAAACGTAATGGTGTCGGCATCCACGGCCTCGCCAACAACAACCCTTCTGACGTTTTTATAAAGAGATCCTCCGACATAAAAACTGAGGTCTCCACCACTGAGGATGGAATACCTGCCGTCCGTTCCGAGTGTTTTAACGAATCCACCTGTACTCAGAGTTACGGTGCCAGCGGTAATCGTTCCCATGTTTGCCGACAACGCCGACAACGTTGCCACGCTGATACTGTCTGCGCCGATTCCATCCGCTTGAATATTGGTCGACGTCAGTTTTCGAACCAGTGCCGTATCCATAATGACGCCATAGGTCGCATCCACGACAAACGGCACCTTGGTTCCCGTGCCCGACGTATTGCAAATTGCAAACCGGTCCGCCACAATCTCGAACGAACTGGTCGCCCCATCGTTCGCCAGGCCAAACCCCGCCACCTTGCCGTTCACATCGGTCTTTACCGTATGCTGCGCATACAGACTGGCCGTCACCACCTTCCAGTAGGTTGCATTCGGCGGCATCTGATCGGTGTTGGCCACAATCGCCTGATACAAAACCCCGTCTCGATGCACGACCTTTCCAACAGCATAAACCGTAAGGCTCGACCAGTCGGGACCGGCCGTCGTGCCCCGCACCAGCTGCTCCGTCGCAATGATCGCCGCGCTGCCATCCACATCGATCTGCAGTTGATCGATCGACGCCGCATTGGCCGTAGCCACGCCGCTAACCGTATCCAATTCGCCATCCAAGGTGGTGATTCGGGTATGCGCGGCGGCAAGCCCCGTGGTGGCGTGGTTGACGACCAGTTCCAGCGCATCTATATCCGTTGCCGCTCCCGTAGCCACGCCGCTAACCGTATCCACTTCGCCACTTAGCGAAGTGATCGCCGTATGCGCCGCTGCAAGCCCGCTGGTCGGGTTTTCGATTGCCAACTCCAGGCTGTCGATATCGGTCGCATTGCCGGCCGCGACACCTTCGACCACATCGACCCGTCCGTCGAGCGAGGTAATCGCCGTATGGGCGGCGGAAAGCCCGGTGGTGCCGTCATTGATCGTTGCGGTCAGGGTAGAGATTGAATCCACATTGGCCGTGATATCGTCCTCGGTCTGATCAACCCGAGCTTCCAGCGCGGTGAACGCCGCTGCGGTCGCGGTGACATCGGCACCATCCTCGAAAGCAAGATCGGCGCGGTCCAGTGTAGCCAAGTCGCCTTGATTTAGAATTGTTCCGGCATCCAGTAATGCATCGGGAAAATCTGCCGAAATTGCATATCCGGTTAAGTCCGAAACGACAGAAACTGCCCACCCAGATCCCCACAACGAATAGGTGTAGTTTGAAAACGCCGCCTTAAAATTGGAGACAACAACCCTCGGGTGAATCCAGGTGCTGTCATCATCACCAATCAGAATACAACATTTTGTTCCATCATGACCAAACCGGACCCTGTTGTAACCACTCTTATTACCTAATATCTGAGCAAAGCCGCGAGTCCATGCGGATGCAGAATTATACCCCCCGCAGAAGACCTTGAAAGATATTCCACCCCCAGGAGGGGCTGTGGCAATGTCGATTTCCATTCTCAACATTGTTCCAGTCCATGACTGCGGAAGCGTTATCTTTAGGCACCCAATAATTGTTGGCGAAAACGAATAAGAACCACCGATCGGTTTATTAATTGTTGTAATGGAATTTTCCGTGCTTGTAGTTATGTTTTGGCTTAACGTCGCCGAAACCCCTGAAAGCGTTGACGCCAATGCATTATTACCAACGGTGCCGCTATTGACAACCAACTCCACCGTATCCAACGCATTGGCCGTGGCCATCACACCCGTTGTGCCGTCATTGACAGTGGCTTCCAAGATTTCCAGCCGGCTTACCTGTGCCGCATCCGCCTGCGCACTGGCGGTAGCCAACTCATTCAAAGCGGCAAAGGATGCCCCCGGAGACGGCCGGCCAATGGCGATCCAATCGATCTCATAATAGTTCGACGCATCGACCGCCGAAGAAAGATCCACCCTGATCTGATCAATGGTTCCAGTCCATTCCAGATCAAAGGTAATCATCGAAAAACCATTCAGATCGAACGTCGGTTCGGTAATCGCCAGAGAGCGGGCGGCATCCCAGGTTTCGTCGGTCGTCGCCTTCCAGTACAGTCGGCCCGCCCAGGTCGGCGCACCGGTTTGCTTGATTCTCGCCTTGGTCTGACGATAGGTCGTCGACAAAATCGCCAGCCCCGTCGGCGAAATCAACTCCGGGTCGGTCGTATCTGCCGGCCTGATCATACCATTAGCCACCACCGGTGCCGAACTACCGGTCCACCCTTCGGCGTCCTCATCGAAAAACCAGATGACCGCCGTGTCGAACTGTTCGCCGGCTCCCGCCGACAGCATCGAGATGGAATAGGCCAGCGCATCGCCCTGATTTACCCTGGCGATTTTCTCTTGGTAAACCAAGCCTGAGACCAGGCTATTCAGATCGGTACCGGTATAGTTGCCCCGAAGTTGCGCCGCAAGGGTCAACCTTGCACTGGCCTCGGCCGAGACATCGCTGGCCCGTACCGCCGACTCGGCGTAAATCAGGCCGGCTGTCAGATCTCCAAGTTCCAGCCCGGTCGGATCGGTGACCCCGGTTACCACCGCCGAAAGCGTTTCCCGCTTGGTCGCCTCTACCTCATCGGCGCCTTCGAGAATCGATACCTCGGTGGCAATGGCGGCATCGCGGTCGGTCACCTCCTGAGCAATGGCCAAAATCCGGTTGCTGGTTTCCACCAGGATTGCGTCGTTGCGGTCAGAAATCTCCTGTGTCAATGCCGCCGCCCGGGCCAACGCTTCCTGATACACTCGCCAGTCCACCGAATTTTCCACCGACACATCGGCATCGATCAAATCGATCCGCGACGTCAACGCCTCGTGCAGCTCACTCGCCGTAATCTCCCCGGCCAGAATCTCCAGCACATAGGCCGGATCGTCCGCCGTGGTCGCCGCCGTGCCCGCCGCCTGGTTGAACAGGCTCACTCCCGTTTCCGAGGCAAACCGAATCCAGTAATAATAGGTCTGCGCCAGCACCACTTCGGGCAGCGTGTCGTCCACCACCATGTTCAGGCTGGGCGGTGCCCGCAGCACCATCACCGCGCTACCCAGATCGTCGGTCTGCGAACGAAACACCTCGGTGATATACGCACCGCCATTCGCCGGGGCGTTCCACTCCAGCAGAATCTTGGCAAACAGCCCCGTCGCCACCAGGCCCGTCGGCGCCGGGATAATTCCCGGAGTCGGCGTCAAACCCGCTTCCAAATCCCGCAACGCCGCCGTCACCGCGCTGTTCCGTACCAGCGGGTCGTTGCCCTCGATCAGCATCTTGACCGCCCGCCAGAACCGTGCGACTTCTGGATCGACCTTGCTCGATGGAGTTCCCAGATTACTCACGCCAAATCCTCCGACGTTTCCGCCACGGCATATTCCCGCACCGTCGCCGAACCCTCCATCTCCACATGCCACTCATCGGCCAGATATCCCGCCGGCAAGGGAAACTCCCCGCTGTCGGTCACCGCCTGCGTATGTTTCAGCAAGCCTCCGGCATACAACCGAAACGTCAACGCCCCATCGGCGAACACCTGCGCCCGCCCCATATTCACCAGCGGCGTGCGCTCCACCTTCGAGCGCCACAAATAGGTTTTTTTAGTCGAAGAACCCTGCCACTTGACAATATCGTTGCCCACCATCAGAAACAGATCGGTGCCATCCGAATAGGCCGCCGTCGCCACTGTGGTATCGGTAATCACCGTCGGCTCTTCTTTCGGGTCGATAATGATGCACCCCGTCGCGTGAAATCCGTAATATTTACCTTGGTGGCAAACCCCCAGCATGGTCGCCGGCGACAGCGCCAGCCATTCGTCCGGAGTGTACATCTTCTCCGTCAGAATTTTGTTCACCCCCAACCCGATTGCCACCAGCCCCACAGGCGCCGGATAGACCACATAATCCCCCATGTCGGCCATGCCCCGCTTGTTCAGGCACATTTCTCCGGTGTCGATCCGCTCCACCGACAGAGTTCCGGGGTCCATTCCCGCGACCACATAGGGCCGATCCTCCGTGGTCACCAGAATATTTTGACCGAAGATGTCGATGCCCACGATATTGGCATCGACAATCACCTGCTTGTTGGCGTCGAACGCATGCGGCAGATACGGTTCCGAGGGGATCAGCGCCTTGCCGTCAAACCCAACAACGAACCCGCCGGGATGCATTCGCAGGCCCGTCATGGTCGCTGGAGGCGGATACCAGGTAACGCTCGGCAGCGTTTCCCCCAGGGCACTCGACGCAACACTATCGGTATAGGCCGTCGCCGCGTCGTCGACTTCCGCCACAAACATGAATTCCCCTTCCAGGGTCCGGTAGATCCGCTTGGCTACAATGTTGTACGCACCCACCGGCACCGCCGCGATGCCGGTTAACGCCACCGACTCCCCCGGGCTCCAGGTCACAATCCCCGAAGCCGGCGACGGCGGGCCCTCTTCGCCCCAAGCCGACACATAGGTCACCACATAGGCCCGGTCCTCCTGCGTCGCCGGGTCCACCGGTTCGGTTGCCGTCCCCGTCAACGCCGCCGCCGGCCCGGTATCCGGAGCGGGAACCCCCAAGGCATACGCCGCCATCGGATAATTCGTGCCGCCGCTGGTGGCAATGCCGGCGTCTGTCGCTTTCGGTGCCCCCTGCCCCGTGAAATAAATCCGGTTCAGGGTATCTCCGGCCAGCGGCGCTTTAACGATATCCACATCCTCGGTCCAGTGCATCCACACCGCCCCATAGGGATAGATCGTTAGTTTCGTCCCCGGCTTGGTCGGAGTCACCACCGCCGACGGAGTTTTCAACGGCGCCAGATAGCCCTTGTCGAGATTACATGACCGCGCCACCTGCGCATGTCCCGCCGGCAACAGATGCGGCGCGAGGCGAGGGATTGCCCCCATGAATGCATTGGCTCCAAACATCCCGCCCCCTTAACCTGCCTGACTGGTTACGTCCACCGGCTCCGTGGCCGTTTCGGCCGCTTCTTTGACGCCAAGTGCCTCCAGCGCCGCCGCCCGGTGCGCCGCCGCCCTCCCGGCATTGCCGGCATACTTCGAGTCCTTGCTGTAGGCCCGATACAGCATCAGATCCAGCAGCGGGCTTTCATAGGCATCGTCCAAAGCAATCACACTATCGACCTCGCCAGTAGACACCCCATCGAACTCGGCCAGGGTGCAATCCGTCGGCGTGGCCGAATGAATGATTTCCACGTATCCCATCCCCGTGGCCGGCTGCGGCGGATACACGTAATAATGTTTCGGGTCGCGTTTGTCGAACACGTAATGCAAAACCGTGGCGCTGGCCGCGGTGGTGTGCCAATCCGGATTCAGGGCATCGAGAACCCCCTGGGGCACCATGCGGATCGTTTTGCCGGCTGTCGTTCCATCGGCGCCCATGTTGCGCTTCACGTCGACCAGCACCGTTCCGTCCGCCGGCAGACTCTGCTTGGTCCCGGCGACCAGTTGTACCGGCACGTTTTTAACATAGGCATCCGGCTTGACCGCCACCACATCCCGCTGCGCCTGGTTGCACCAGCCCAGAAACTCCGAATCGGGGTATCTCACCCCGGTATTGTCCTGCACAATGATCTTGGCTTTATTCACGATACTGCGAGCCGTCAACGTCGGCATGTTGGGCCTCCCTAAGTGTTCGACACTTCCATTAAAAACTCACGCTCATATTTTGACCCCTGATCGCCGACCACTCGCAGCGTCCCCTTATAGGTGACACCATCGACTCCGCCCCGCAGCCACACATAAACATCCGTGCCGCTTGTCGACGTTTTGTCCGCATCGATCAACACGCTGGTAACATCCTCGGTGGTATTCTCCGGGGAAACCGACACGGTGACCGAACCGATCGTTTCGGCACCCAGATCTCGCGAAAAACCCAACCGTACAAAATATTCTTCGTACGGTTGTTTGGGTGACAGTCTTTTCGGAAACGACATTACAAATCTCCTCTGAAATCAGGGCAACATCGTGTTGCGGCCGGGGAAATCCAATTCTTTGCGCCGGCCGGGGAAATCCAACGAATACCGCGCCACCAGATCAACCAATTCGAGCACCTGCAACAACAAATCCTGCTCCGTCGTCAGATCGCTGGAAACCGACAGACTCAAATCCTGCCTCACCACATAGCCAATGATCCCAGAAATCTCTAGCAGAGTTTCTTGCAGTGTGCTGATCTCTGTCGCTATCCGTACCGCGACGTCTTGCGTCAGCGTCTGCCCGGTGGCGACCTGTACAGCCAGATTCGCGAGGGTCGTGAGCGAGGACGACACGGCGGCGGCGAGATCGTGAGCGGTTTGCATCTGGGTCGATACCTGCAACTCCAGATCCTGTCGCACCACGTAGCTGACCAGCTCTGAAACTGTGAGCATCAAATCTTGGGCCGTGGCCAGTTGGGTCGCGACAATCAGTGCCAGGTCTTGACTGACGGCCTGCTCGGTGGATACCTCTGTGGCCAGGTCTTGCCCCGTGACAAATTGCGTTGCTACAGTAGTGCTCAGGTCTTGGCGGTTGCTCAGGCTGGTAGCAATAGCGGCAACCAGGTCTTGAGTGATAGTGTATGAGATCCCACTCGTTACCAAATCCTCGGCCTGAACCCAGTCCATGTGCATGCCGGTTGTGGCGGTTGATGCAACAGACGATGATCCCCTGACACCAGCGTAGCCAGCATCCGGGATTGCCGTATCAGTAACCGGGCCAATGATTGTAGTGCCGTCAACCTCGACCGAGATTTGGTCATCGTCCATGACTAAGGTGAGGGTTTTGGATTGACCTGCGGAAAAACTAGGGGTGGTGGATGATCCTTTGAGAGTTGTCACCCCGGCTACTATTTTGTATAGTTGCCATCCGGTCGTTGCATCTAACCACCTGGCAAAATACATTGTGGCTGTTGGCTGTACCCTACCAACAACACCTAAACTATTGTTTGCCAGTATAGATAAAAGAGTTAGCCCACCACTTACTTTATAATTTGGGCTAGCTGGTACGCCTGAACAAAACGCCACGGCTTGCGCAGTTGTGGATTGGAATATCTGCCCAGTTGCTGCATCCAAATAAGGTGCGACGGTATATGATGGATGTCGTGTATAACTCGCCCCTACCTCACCTGTGTGACCAGTGATTGCACCTGAAACCGTGTCGGTGAAAGTGTCGTAGACAAATGCCGCTGGAAGTACCGATAGTGCCAGATCCTGTAAAGTTGTCTGGGTAGTGGTGACGGTGGTGCTTAGGTCTTGAGTGATTGAGTAGGGGGTGCCTGTAATACCAGAGGGCGCAGCATCTCCGTTTAGGCCTATTCCGATTGCCTGATAAACAACTTCCTTGTCTTCTGCGAACCCAATATGTCCAATCCAACCTGTTGATAGAGTGAGATTGCTATTGGTTGTGTTTATATCCCACGTTGTTGGTTCTGCGTCGTAATATTCCCAACAACGCATTTTTAGTATGTTTGGACTACCGGGTGTAACTGTAAACCGCAGTTTGTATGGCCTGCCAGCAACCAAAGATGTGTCCGATAGGCTTACTATCGAAGTGAATACACCTGCAACTCTACGATAGACTGTTTTTGCATTGTTAAAAACATCTACGTAGCAACCATACTCATTATCTGGGGCATCAGATGCAAAAACAACAACGCGCCCAGAGGCTGGAGATGAGTCATTAATATCGTTAAACTCAAGATAAACATCTACCTCACCAGCAGATACCATATTGGTATACGCAAGACCCCGCGCGATACTGCCACCATTTGGTGCCAAATAGCGCAAGCTCTGGCCGTCTGTATCTATACATTGATAATCGCCCGATACAGACCCGCGTTTCAGGATAGTATCGGGGGGGAGTAATCCCGGGGTAGTGGCTGAAAAATCTGTAAAAAACTGGTCGCCACTCTCAACCCACCCAGGGTCCATGTCTACGGTAGATGTCAGGGTTGCATCTGTTGCCAAACCTGTTTCAATAAAATTGTATTCTTTGCTAGGTGTGGGTCCAGTATAGGTCTCAGTATTAAGAGCTATGGCATTGTAACGATTGCGAGCGTGCGCAGATGACAACTCAACCCCACCCCATATAGAGACGACGGCATGTGTTGTATTTGTCATACCCTCGGCGACTGGAGTAGTGGGTATATCGTACCGAGTATTTATAATTGCTGGTTTAGCTGTTCCGGTGCCTCCGTTACTCCGATACCCGTAAATAGCAGTATCAAGATTCAGATTATTATCTTTTACAATTTTACCGTTGGCGTATAAACGCCAATGTCCTGACCCATCGTGTGTACAAACAAGATGCACAGGTTTACCGGCCTGAAAAACTACACCGGTGTTTATGTTGTAGTAATTGATCGACCCTTCGTCTCTAGTGGGCGAGTAATAATCATGCTGGATGATCCTGCATACCAATCCCGACCAACCGTGGGCATCCGGGTCTGTATTGTACAGGTACAGACCGCCGTTATACTCCCCTTCGCTGGTCGCCTTTGTACCCGCATCTCCGGCGCCAAACATCATCAGATATACAGGGTCGTGGTAATTGTAACGAGGTATACCGTACCACTCCAGACTGCACGCTCCGACTAAGTCCGGCTCGTTAACGATGTCGCCATAACCAACAGCGTTACGAAATGTAACAGGGGTACGATCATTGATGACGTGAGTGTCTTCGACCGATGCTTCCGCATTATCGCAAAAAACAAGGGCGACGTATGTTCGACCTGTCGCGTTATACGAGGCATCGGATAAAACCAATCCCGCAGAAGAAAAACCACTAACGCGGCCAGAAATAAGAGAGGTATTACCGAATTCTTTGAGCGTGCCTGATGGCATTGTTTGGGAGACAAAACAATGTGGCATCGTTGTAGCCGTGGCATCGTTTATAGCATCTAAAATTATAGCAAATGTGGGTTGGAACCCTGCTGATATTGTGCGGTTTAGTGCGCCATCACCAGTCCATGTGAGCAACTCGTAATTTGCGTCAGCTAAAAATGCAACACCTTCAATCCCTTCGCCCCGTCCGAGGTTGTTGTTCTCGTTCGTCTGGACCGACCCATCAACAACAATTCCGCCGGCTGACAGACTGGTGATGTAGGTACCGGTCCCACCTTGATAGTCGCCTCTAAGTGAAGTGCTTGCCCCATCCCAACGCCAAATTGACGGCTTTAAACCCGACGCATCCCGTTTGACAAAGACAGCAGACGGTTGGGCAGCGGTCCAATCCAGTGTCCTACCGGCCGTTGCGTTGCCGATCCAGCTTGTATGTTGCAAAAAATTCGTTTGATTATCACGGATAGCGAAGTAGTGATAAACGGTGCCGAGGGTGTTTGCTACCCCAGTGACTGCAAATCCCTCCCCGTGGAACGGCTCGTGTAGTTTCCCCCAAAAACTGCCAAGGGCCGGGGCGCTTGATAGATCCCCAAAAAATTGGGTGCGACCGTGCCAACAGGTATTGGTTCTAAAGCACGGATAATCTCCCGCACCCGCGACAATAATCATGTCAGGGACAAAATCCAGCGGGACTTTTTGCGTCAGCGTCGCCCCTGTGCCGGTATATGTCCCTGTTTTAAGAGAGGCCATAATCTGTCCTTACGCCGGATTTTCTGTTGCAGTAGTCTGAATATCAGGCACAGTGTAAATTCCCGTCGCCACAGTCCCGGCGTTACCAACCACACAGCGGGCATAAATAGTTTTGAGTTGGTCGGTGCTGGTGGCGTCCATGGCTGGCAGGTCAGTTGAGTCCAGTGACTCTTCCCAAGTAGTACCGTCGGCCGAGAGCTGCCAGTTTCTGTCCGTCTGCTCGTTGACGAGAGTCATGGCAATACCCGTGTAGTTGTAACTTCTGGCAACCAGATACAGGGTCACGGGGTCGCTGGTGATCGTCGCCGGAGTGCCGGTGTTGTCTAGGGTCACAGACACACTCGTCGGGTTGCTGGCCAGAGACTCACAGCGCCAGGTCACGCTACCGTCGGTTACGGTTGCATCGGTCACAGTGGGCCACGTCGGGGCACTGGCAGCAGTAGTCCCTGCCACAGTGCAGCGATAGGTATAGTCGCCCACGGTTACGGTCTGGCCAATGGTAAAGGCAGTGGAGGCTGCATAAGTGTGGCTGGCAGTGCCGATGCTCAGGTAGTCGTAGGCGGCGCCGTTGGTTTTGCTAAGTCTCAACATGGTTTGGCTCCTTTATGCTAGGTCGTAGATCAGTTGATTTCAAGGCTGTGCGGGATCAGTATTCCGCATCGGCTGCGCTCCCATCGGATGGTTTTGATCCCTGCCTGGCGGCCGACCGATTTGAGCCCCTGAATATCCAGCAGGGTGCCGTTGCCGCCTTTGATTTCGGCCATCGCTCCATTGACCAGACACACGTCCGAAAACGTGTAAGGGTCGCCAAAACGCACATGTGACTCTCCCGAGCGCAGGAGATAAATCTTTTCGGCGTTTAACAATTCAAAGGTGACCGGCATTTTCCCCCCATCGGCAAAACGGGTGATGGCATTACGCAGCCCGTCTCTTTCGCGCACGCCTCAATGTCGGCCCGGCAATACCCGGTCGGCGAATAATGACAGCGGCGCCCCTGGTCCTTTTCGCAGTGATTACGTGCTTGGCTTGACATCACATACCATTGATCGAATCGGCCAGAATATTCCACTGTTATGCCTATGGTTAATAATGAAACCCACTAGCCCTGCGTGGTCGGGCTCCGGTTCGTACAGATAACATCTGTTCCAGTTCTTGCTTAATAAATGCCCGAAAAACCGGATCAACCGCATGGTTTAACCCTTCCGATGAAATTCTGAACACCGCTTCCGTCAACAGTTCATCCATCATGTTTTCCCATGGCAATTCATCGGTCAGGCTGTAAAGGCTCTCGGGCAGCCAAAACCCTATTCCCTTGACCGTCACGGTGGCGTCTGGATAAGGGAAAAGATATAATTGCGCTCCGACAAGTTCATATTTTTGGGGCGTTCCGATCTTATCCTTATCGGCCCGCTCTCCCGGAAGCAAAGGCGTTAGCTCAATTTTGGTATTCCCGGAAAGCAAGTAGGGGTCTTCCGAAAATCCCAAAAACTCCACTGGCAAGCCAATTCTTTTTCCAGCCGGAAAATTAAACGAAACAGTCTGGCGAATCAAATCACTGCGCCGATAAGCCAATTCCTTGCCAATGCTGCGCACTGCAGCATTGGCGGCCTGAATAATATTCACTCCGGTTGACCCGTCCAGACGGGGTAACAAGGAAAGCAGCAGGTCCTGTACGGTCATCGCTTCGACACCTCGTCAACGATCTGTTTTGCTTCGGCGCTCGAAAGACCAAACTGCTTTTGCAGTTGCTCCGCCGCCGTCTTCTTGGTCCCCGACTCTTTCAACACCCTCTGGGCCGCCCCGATCACCACGGGGTCATGCAAAGGGTCCGCCGGGATGTCCTCCTGAATCTCCTCCAGCGACTTGGTATCCACGGATGCGGCGAAGAGACCCTGTTCGGCTGCCTCCTCGGCGCTCTCCATCTCTGGGAAGACCTCATCGGCTGAACTATCCCCATCGTGGAGGGCATTCTCGGCCTCCCGGCCCTCCGTGATCCCCACTCTCTCCTCGAAAACTTCCTCGTCCTCTTCGATGACGGTCTGCTTCGGGAGCATTTTCATGGCTCTTGCATGCATTTCGGCCTGGGCTCCGTAGGGGCGATAGATTGTCGGCCCCATGCGCAGAAAAATCCGAGCATGATCGTCGTTCTGGACCTCGCAAACGGCGTGGCCCTGTCTGTTTTGCCGAAAAACGTAGTTCACTCCGCCGCGGGTGATCACGGTATCCCCGGCACGATCAATAAGGCAGTGAATTAACATGTGTGTCCTCCTGGACTGAGATAGGTGGCAAGGGGGGCCTTGAGCCCCCCTTGCGGTCAGGCAGGTTTATGGAACAGGCGAACCGTGAAATCCGCATCCGTCGTTCCGGTAGTCGCCGGGGTGGTGATTTTCATGGCGACGATTCGGTCGCTGTCGCTGGCTGTGAGTTGCAAGCCACCGGCCACCGCCGCGCGGGCCACCCCGCCGGCCTGAGCGACAGTAGAACCGGTGATCAGATTCTGACCCGATTCCAGGTCGTCCTCGTCGCCGTTGAGGATGCCCACATCGAAAACGATGTCGGCGCCGGTCGAGCCATCCTCGGCAATGACGATCAAATCCACCGGCACATGGCCGGCGGGGAGAATGACGAGTTCACCTATCTGGTTGTCGGTTTCCAGTTCCGCCTTGAGCAGGTTGACGGTCCCATCGTCCGTCACCACGCCGCCCGCGCGGCTGCCGCTGATCCCGACGCCGTTGTTAACGCGGGTGCTTTTTTTGTTAGCCATGACTGGCTCCTTTCAATGTTAAATGGTGTACAGGGGGGCCAAATTCGCCCCCCTGCCGTTATTCATCCACTCAGGCGGCCGCTGCGGTATCGACAGCCATAATCCCGAAGTCGATGCCGTTAAATGTGGTCTTTTTGCAGCCCCAGATACACGACGTGGAGATGACCGCCTGATTGCCGTTGTCCCGGCTCTCCTCGTACCAGTCGAAACGGAATCCCGTTCCCGGGCTGCCGAAGGCCACCCCGCCGGCCTGCTCTCCAAGAAAAAGCGCCCTTGCTGCCGCAACGTTTCCGCCGGACCCGTAATCCGAGAAGCGGATGATCCCCTTGTGCTGTTGCAGGACCACGCCGTTATGCATTCCCAGTCCACCCTTGACGATAGGGGACCTTTCCCCCACAGCCGCGGCCAGGGATTTTTGGATTTCCAGCCAACCCGTCCCTCCGGTGTCGGCGCGCAGGTCCCGGGCCTGCCAGGGATTCATCACCATGACGTAGCGGTCCTCGCCGTTGATTTTGATCGGCTGAATGGCCGGAATTTCCGTCGTTTCCCCGCCCATCATGTCCGCCACCGCCAGAGCCTTGTCGATGATCGTGGTGGTCATCTTATCCGTGGCCGCCAGGGTCGCCTTCACCGTCGCCCCCGGCATCACCAGATGGTCACTGTCCGGAGCCGACAGGCTGTTGTTTGCCCGGCCCGTCCAAGAGGTCGGCAGCAGATATCCGGCATTCACTCCGCGTGCCCCCGCAAGGTAAATAAACAGGATCTCGTCGAATACCCGACCCCACCATTCGGCCTGACGCTTGCGGGCGATTTTGCGCAGGTCGTGCAAGGTGCGCTTTCGGGTCATCTTCCCCCCCGTATTCACCCCGGCGCGCATCTGATCGATCCACACCTGGTCCGTGTAGAACGTCAAATCCTCCTCGGTCCCCTCCTGCACGTTGTCCCCCTCGATCGGCTGCTGCTTGAGCTGCATCGAGAGGTCATAGGTGATCGTTTCACCCGCATCGCTTTCCAGCTCAGTAAGCCGGGTGATGGGCATTCCACTGTCCACGCCTTCGCCCATCATTTTGGACGTGAAGAAAGAGTGTTTGGGACTGTCGACGGCCAGGAAGGCACTGTACTTCTTTACCGCCTTGGGGTCGTTAAGACCAATAATCGTGCGTGCCATGGTAAACCTCCTATGGCTTTGGCGGCCCTCCTGAGCCTGGTTATTTCCGTTCTTTTCGTTCCGTTCGCTCTATGGGGATGGACCGGTTTGCCGTGAGCTTGAGTTGCACTCTCCGGCCCTCCTCTTGGACACCGCATACGATGTCCTCGCCGATCCGAATTTCGACGTGCTCCCGGACCCCCACCGTCAGTCCGAGGCGGATCTTCCGCCGGTCCTTGCGGTCAGCCCTGATCGTCACCTGATCAGGGCCTTCCCCGATGGTGACCTGTTCGCCCTGGGCTATATCAAGGTAAAGGGCCAATTTTCATGTCTCCCGCGTCCAGCGGTCACGTTGCTCTGGCGTCATGCTCGCCACGGCCGCTTCCAGATCCAGCCCTTGAAGATTGTCCAGATGGGCGAATTCACCCTGTCCGACCTCCGCAGGTGCCGCCGCCGGAGCCGTCCCCAGGGCATGGGTCGCCGCCGCCGGGCGGGGCGAAGCCGGGCGTTTTTTCCCATCAAGCGTCGCCGGCTTTGTCTCGGCCTCAATCTGTCGCCGTCCCCGTACACTATCGAGCGCCTGGCTCACCCGCTCCTTGGCCGCATAGATCAGTTCGATACCGCTGAGTCCCGCCGCTTTTTCACTCGCTGCAAGGCGGATCACCTCGCCGTTGAGCATGTCTCCCAGGGGGGTTCCGAGGCGCCACTCTTTGTTGTGCTGCCAGAACGTTTCACACTCAGCCGTCCAGAGTTGAACGTCGGCCTTGGCGTTGTTCATTTGAGCCTTCAGAGCGTCGCGCTGCTCATTGTACTCAGACAGGGTAATATCCCCTTCATCGTACCTTGCATCCAATCCCGTGAACTGGTCCTTGAACTCCGGCAATACCTTCCCGTCATCCCGAAACCTGAACCGCACCGGCGGGATGTCGGCGGGAACTTCAATCTCCTCCGTTTCCCCCAATTCCGGCAGAGAAAAAACCGTCTCGGCACTCGTGGAACTGGATGGAACCCCAGGCTTGTCCCCATCTTCCGTGACGGGTGCCTTTCCTTCCGGTTCCTTTTCGGACTTACCTTCTTCTTCGCCCGAAACCGCCTCATCCCCTTCGCCGGCCACCGAAGCCAGTAACTCATCCGTTTGTGTCTCGTCCTCGCCTTCCATGGCCGCCAGCTCTTCCGGGCTCAGCCCTTCCTTCCCTTCCATGCGTCGTCTCCTCCCGGCTCAGCCGGTATCAGGGGTTTTTGCCTTCGCCCATATCGACCATCTTCTGATGCTGGTCTCGGCGGGCCTTGTTTTCTTCCAGCTTTTCCTTCGCCATTTTGCGGCAGGCATCCATCCGCTTTGGGTCCTTCTTGACCGCCTCGGCACGGCACAGAGCTTTCAGGTCCCGCTCGATTTCGTACTCTTTTTCGTAATCCACCCGGGTACAACTATTTCCTTTAGCCATGGCTCAACTCCCGTTCCTTATAATAATGAACAATCTAGACACCCGTTTCCCCGTTCTCGATCTCTTCCAGCGCCCCCCGCTGTGGAGTCACCGGGACATTGGGCGACGGATTATTATCGATCTGCGCGGCCGGCGGAACGGTCTGCGACGGAACTCCTTCTGGGTAGATTTCTCCGGCGTCCTGATCCACAAACCCAGCGCTTTTGGCAATAGCGTCCGCCACCGGCGTCACACCCGGCACCAGCACCGCCGTCTGCGCCGTGTTCATGGCCGCAAACAGGGCCTCCACCCGCTTGGCCGTCGCCTGCACCTGTTTCAGGGCCGCATCCGCCTGCTCCTTCATCGCCCTGCCCTCCAGTAGGGCGATCTGGGCGGCGTCCGTCCGCTCCTTCTTGTCGGCTTCCCGCTTCGCCTGTTCTTGCTCGGCCGCCTGTTCTTCCTCTGATACTTCCTTGTCCGGATCATTCTGCCCGTTGATTTTGCGAATACGTGACACCAGCTCGGCGCGCTGCGGCACGTCGGAGAGATCGACCACCAGATCCAGCAGGTTCACAGCGATTTTCGGATCGAGGCGAGACAGCAGGTCCATCATCGTTTCAAACATCGCCTGCCTGGCGCTGGCCCGGAATGCCTGCTCGTCGATAATAAAATCCGCCTTGTTTCCCCACACGTTCTCCGCCTGCACGTCCACGAACGAAGCGCCGCCCTTTGGGCCGAGGATGCGCACCGCCGTATCTTCCGTGGTGAACTGCTCCAAGTTGCGCAGGCGCTTTTCCCCGCTGATCTGCAACGCCAGTCTCAGGTTGTCGAACATATCCATGGTGGTCGCCTGCCCCTGGTCCTGCTTGGCCAGCACCGCCTTGCCCGACTGGCTCGACCCCCCTTCGCCGCGCAGCTCCGGAGTCACCCCGGATATGGAGTTGATCAGCCGTACATCCTCCATGGCCAGGTTTGTCAACTGCGCGGCCAACTGGTGGTCCGTCTCAATTTTTAGGTTTTTGCCCTGTACAACCTCGACAATGGCGTCAGGGCGGGCCACCTCCTCGGCGTAGGCGTCGATGTCGTCCACCGCCCCCTTATCCATAATCGTCCGCTTGGTCGAAAGGATGTGGGCCGTTTTGCTGCGCTTTTTATTGAAATCGTCCTGCGGGTCCCGCAGCTTTCGAACCATCCCGTAGGGCGCGCCGTCGCGCTTGCGCCGGTAGCCCCATACCGGGGTGAAGGGGTACTGGTTGTGCCAATAGGGATTTTGTATCCCGTCCTGAAGCATCGTTCCCGGAATAAAAATCGCCTGTTTTACCACCGTTCGCACGGCGTCGAAGAGAGAGACGTGCCCGTTTTCCACCAAAAAAGCATGCAGCGGATCGGCCGGATTCATCACCGCGCCGTCCCATGCCCCATCGCCCCGGATCACCTGCACCCTGGCCGGCTCCCGGTACCAGAACTCAACCAGGCACACCCGCTCCCGCCGTCCGTGCACGTTCCAGCTCTCCTCCGGGGCCGTGCGGACCTTCCCGCGCGGGCTTCCCGTCGGGTCGTAAAGGTAGGGGTTGTCATAAAACTCGTCCGGGTCCTGCTGCGTCAGCGACAACGTGTTCGCCCGGGCTCGCAAAGCGTTTTCGAATCCCGGAAACATCGCCAACGAAAAATCCAAATCGATAAATTTTTCTCGGAGCAAATAACGACAGTCCGACAAGTCGAAGGCCCGCGAGAGGGGGTCGTACCAGATGTTGCGCCACGACTCGCTGCGCAGAAAAAGCGGCTCCTCGTCCGTATCGCTGCGCACGCCCTCCTCCAACCACCCCAGCCCCGCCACTACCGCATCCCGAAACGACGCACTGATATGAAAAGGTGCGCGGTTCAGGTCCGAATCCGCCTTCAACATCGCCGTTTTCTGTTCCGCCCCCGCGCCGAACTCCTTACGCCTCGGCACCACCTTGTAATCAACCCGTGAGCGCTTTTCCGTTCCCGTCACCCAAGCAATGGTCGGGGTGATCAAATCGAACGTCAACGCCGGCTGGCCGCGCACCACCTCCAACTCGTACCGCTCCTCCGGCGTCCACTGGATGCCGTCGGCATAGTCCTCGTCCAGGGCCATCTCGGCCCGGTTTTCGCTCTGCCCGCTCTTGGCCTGGGCGCGCCACTCCTCCAGGCGATTCAACAACCGCCGCCCCGTAGCCGGGCCTTCGGCGCCGTAGCCACCGTCGTGCGTGCCCGCCTTGCCGACGAAATAGGGCTCGGATATCTCCGACTCCCCGGGGACATGTCCCTTCTTGCGCTGGACGTTCTCGAAACTCATAGGTCCCTCAGTTTAACTTAATGAATCCATCATTCGCGCGGGCGTCCGGACCCTCGGTCGCCACCGTCCCCACCCTGTCGCCATCGATGAACACGTCCGCCTCCGCATTGGGACGAAACACCGGCATTCTCGGCGGCATGTCGAACACCGACTGAATTTTGAACTGGATGAACGACAGCAGGCGATTCACCGTCTCCCAATCCGGGGTCATCCCCAAAAACTCCGCAACGCTCCTCGCCTTCACCAAGGCCGCAAACTGCGCCGCCGTCACCTGTTTGCCCATGTCCTCGATCCAGACCACATCCTCGTTGTTGTCGCTGGTGGAGTCCGGCCAGTACTCGTGCAGAGTATTCATGGGCAAAATGGCGCTGCGCCCCAGCAGCCCCTTGCGATAGAGAAACAGCGCCGGTTCGTCGTCGGCTCCGACATAACCCAGCCTGAAGCGAAGATCCGCATACCAGATGCCCATACTCAACTCCCAAAAATAAAAAAGAGCGCCTACCGAACGATTTTCCCGTCAGTAGGCGCTCTGTGGCGCTCGCAAAAATGTTGTTTTCCTTAAATTTTGCACAACATAAATCGCCGTGCAAGAAAAAATTACCCCAGATTTCTTACCAACGAAAAGACCTTTTCCCCGATCATGATCCGCGCCTGGTCTATCGGCATCGTCCGGTCCACCAGAATCACATAAGCTCCGACCACCGAACCTTCCACCCGGGCTTTACAGCGCGGACAGACAATCTCAAACCCGCCGGACGCCTTCCCCACCAGCCGTTGACACTTGGGGCAACGGACCTCATTCATGTTCTTCTGCCTCCTGACCTCAATTGAAAAACTCCCGGCGTGCCGGCCTTGTTTCCTGTTGGACGGTGTGGCGCCGGGCGCGCCACCTCTACCCGCGGAGTACTCCCTTGCGGGCCCCCCTTGCCTGTACGCCGAAGCTTTGGCGAAGGCGTATGCAGACCGGCAGACGGCGGGGGTTGTTATGCCGTTTTCCATGATCGCTGCCCACGCACGCCGCCGCGCGCCCGCTGTTCGTGGCGCTGCTGCGAAATCCCCGGGGCCAGGCCAATGCCTCGGGCCAGAGTCTCCGCCGAGTCGTAACCGTGAGAAGCCCAGTTATGCACCGGCTTTTCCTTGAAGCAACCCATCGTCTCGTCCCACTCCCGCTTGTAGTTATCCAGGCAGCGGATCAGCGGAGCGCACTTCTCCTCATCGATGTAGCACGACGGCAGAAAGCCGCGCGTCTCGTTGATCGCCGCCATCTTGTCCGGAGTCCGGGGCACCGTGTAGATGTTGGGGATAAAGTCGATCTGTTCCACCAGCGTTTTGCCGTCCTTCGGCTGCTTGTGTCCGGCGTCGTGGGGCAAATAGTTCCATCCCACCATGTAGCCGCGCTTCTGAATCTCGGCCCAGTAGTACTCGATCCCCTCACCCGTGCCGTACATGCAGTCGAAAATCCGGTTCACCAGCCCTTGGCGCTGGTGAAAGACGATCCACATCTCGTCGTTCACCCCGATGTCCCAGGACGTGTTCACCGGCAGCGTCGGCAGGTAGGGCACGCGGGCGATCTGCCCGTTCTTGCGCAGCGCCGTCATCTGCTTGGCCAGGTACGCCCCCTCCACCGCCGCCTTGAACGCCTCCTCCGGCGTCGAAGGGTGCTCCCTGAAAATCAAATCCTTCAGCGTACGCGACTTCGCCGCGTACCAGCACTTCTGCCCCTCGTCCAGGTCGATGCCGTGCTTCGTCTTCAGGTCCAGGAAATACTGCGCCAGTTCCTTCGTGACAATCTCGCTCCCCGCCGGCAGCCGGTTGCGCTTCTCCTCGTGCCAGGCGTAGAAGTGAAACTTGTAGGCCATCTGGTGCAGCGGCCGGCCCGCTTCCGCCCACTTGCGGGCCGCTTCGCTCATCTCGTAGAACGGCCCCTCCGTTCCCTCCGCCGTCGACTCGATGAAAACGAACGATCCCGCATGAACCGTCTCCAGCGAGCCCGAGACAATCTCCGCCGCCCGGTTCGGAAACCGCGCGCAGATCTTGCCGAACTCCGAGATATGCAAAAACTGGCAGGTTCCAGAACGCAGCGAATACGCCACTTCGATCGATGAGCCGTTAGGGAAGGACAGCGCCCGGCTGTTCGACTTGTCCGCCGGCCGCGCCGTCTTCAACCCTTCCGGCAGTTTCTTATAGGGGAACAGTACCTTCCGCTCAAAAATTTTTCCTACATCAGGCATCGTCTGAGCAATTATCCCCACCGTCTGATTATCGCAGAACAGCGCCTGGTCCAGTCCCAGGATGTCGATGAACGTGGTAAACCCGTGCTGCCTGGATTTCAAAATCAGATTAAGGTACCACAGCTCCGCGTAGAAGCGCTCCTGAGCCGAGTTCATTTTGAACGGCACAGCCTTCCCCTCGTCCGTGACGATGGTGTAGAGATTGTTCAGCCGCCAGAGCCGATCTCCAAACTTTTCCCGCACCTCGATTCGGGTATGTTCGCTCGCAGCCGTTGCCATCGTCAAAACTGCCCGCCCTTCTCTTTCACGATGTCCCGGTGCTCATGCCGGCCGGAAATTTCGTTCAGCAGATCCGCCAAACCCGCAGCCCCTTCCTTCGCCGCGTTCACTCCATCCTTGTGCAGCCCCATAATTCGCGCCATTTCAACGGCCGACTGATGCCGCTGCGGAACCTTGAACAGCACATGAATCCGGCCCTTCGCGTCCTTCTCGCAGTCCAGATCCAAAATCGACAGCGCTTCCGGACTGATCTCATCCAGCTTACGCGGCCGCAGCCGCCCATCCTTCTCCGCCGAGTAAAACTCATCGCGACTAATCGCCAGCACCTTGCCGTGATACTGGAGGACGTCGTCCACCGTCACCGTATAACGCCGCCTCATTTCCTCTCTAATCTGCTCGATACGTCTCCTAACGTCCTCTTTTTGCAGAAGTTTATGCGCGTTCTTCCGCGCCTGATCCCGCTTCATTTCCGGATTAATCGCCGCCAGGTAGGCCGACGCCGGATTATCCTTCCGCAGCACGAACTCCCAGCAGAAACGCTCAAGCCACGGCTTCAGCACAATCACCTCATAACCAAGCTCCTCGGCCATCCCCGGCAACACTGTCTGCCCAGGTACGCTATTTTCCATAATTGGCTCACTCATAATCTCAACGCTTGCGCAACATTCAGCCTAATTGCAAGAAAAAAATCATTATCATAACGAACAAAGGGGCCGGAAAAACCGGCCCCAAAAAATCACAACTCCAAGTGTTTGTTTTTCAACCGTTCTTTCATCCTCTTCCGCCGAGCATTTCCGGCCAGAGCGGCACACGTTTTGTTGCAATGTCGCCGCTTTGCAAAATTTTGCACCGTCTCAAACTCCCCTCTCACCAAAACCTGGCCGCAGGTCATCAACTCGCACCGCCTTGATTCCTCCACACCGAAACCCCCTTATGAAAAAAATCACTGCCCCTTATCTCCGCCCACCGAAACCAATTCTGGCCGGCCCCTGACCTCGCCGACGGAAAACGTCGTCCCATAACGGGCGTTGAGTTGTCGCACCATTTCCACCAGATTTTCACGGGCCACATCCGGGGGAGTCAGGTCTTCGATTAAAAGCCTCCGCTTCTGCTCCACCAACCCCTGGTCTAGAACGTTGCGTGGAGCACAGGTCGACAACTCGATCAACTCAACCGCTTTGGGAAACCACCGCAGGGTCCGGATTGCCTCCCCCACCGCCCATTCCAGACTCGAAATCGGCCGGGCCTTCAACGCCTCCCAATACAGCGCCATGCGCTCCCGTGTCGGAGCTGCGTCGAACGCCACGCCCAGCGACGCCATCAACACCGCAAATCGTTTTTTATCACCCTCAACCATCGTCAGTCACCTCCCGCAAAATCCCGCGCTGCTCTAAACGTCGCCTCCTGCCGACGCTGCGAGGCGTTCGATCCGCCCTTTCTGGGACCAGGTGGAGCCCGCTGCTCTATCCCGTCCCGAATCGCCTGCAGCCGCTCCACGATATTGCGCTGCCGATAGCACTGGATGTCCCCGCCATGCGCCTGGTAGACATCCCGAATCCGCTCAACCGGGATACCCTTCCCCAGAATCTCCCGCACCAGCGGCAATGGAGGAACCGACGACAATCCGCAGGTGCGCAGATGCAGCGCCTTGATCGCCAGCACTTCCTCATCATCTTCCGGGGGGGGCGACTGGCTCGGCTCATCGTTGCGCGCGCGCGAGGTAGTACCACTACCCCCCCCTATAAGACTCTGGTTTTGACTTTCTTCTTCTCTTCTAACCTTCAAACCTTCCGCGCGCGAAGGGGAGTCCGGGAGTAGTCCGGGAGTGGTCCCGGAGTAGTCCATTAGGTCAACAATATCGAGGGCTTCCAAGTCGCTGCCCAAAACACCACCCAACCCTGGCCATGAAGGCAGATCATCCGACCCCAATCTGTCTGCCCGCAAATCCTGATGATCATGAAAATCCAGAGCATGCAACCACCATTTTGCCCCAACCTGGAACCACTTAACATTTGTTTTGTCGGACAACTCCTGGAGTAGTCCGGGAATAGTCCCGTAGTTGATATACGGGATCAACGGGACCACCTCATCTTTTATCACTCCGGGGCCACCAGGCATTTTCCCGTGGGCATTAAAATGAGGGACCAACAAAACAAACAACACCGCCGCTTCCGCCGACAAACGGGAAAAATTCACTGACTCCGAAATACTCCTGCGAATCATCCTGCCCCTAGCTGTAGGTGACGCCATTACATCCCACCCTTCGAATACAATAAAAAAACTATGCCGACTTCAACACCATCATCTGTGGCCGCGAATCCAACGGACTCACCACATCCGTCTTCCGAGGCAGCAGATGCAGATAAATCATCGTCGTTTTCACATCGTTATGTCCCAGCAATTCCTGTAGCCGCCTCAATGCCACCTCATGCGACCCTTCCGCGTTCTCCAGCCAGTGCGTCGCAAACGAATGCCGAAACGTATGGCAACTCGCCTTCTTGTTAATTCTGGCCGCCAAAATCGCCCGCCGCACCCGTTTCTGCACCGCCGTCTTATGCACATGGTAAAGTTTTCCAAGCCATTCCGGTTCCGCCACCTTTTTCCCTATTCGTTCCCGCACCGGACCCGCCGCCGGGAACAACCAAAACCATTCCCACGAATAGGGAGCGTTCGGAAATTTCCGGTCCAGCCGGCCAGGAAGCGAAACTGGAATGTTTTTTTCCGCGTAGTCTCGCTGCACATCGCCCAGCCAGCGCAAATGCCTCTCCATCGGCGCCACCAACAGTTCAGGCAGCGGCACAACCCGGTCCTTATCCCCCTTACCCTCACGCACCATGACCATGCGGCGATCCAGGTCGACGTCCTTAACCCGTAACCGGCATGTCTCTTCCAGGCGCAACCCGCAGCCATACATGAACGCACCCCACAACCATCCCGCACCATTCAATCGGTCCAGTACCCGCCACGCCTCCTGTCGGCTGAATACCTCCGGCAACCGCTGCGGTCGCCGAGACCGAAGAAAAGAAACATCTCCCAACTCCATCTTCAAAACCCGCTTGTAAAAATAAATAATCGCGCAAAGAGCCTGCTTCTGTGTCGCCGCCGAAACATTGTCCTGCGTCACTATCCGCGTCAAAAACTGCCCCAATTTTTCCTCATGCGTTTCAGCGTCGTTCCCGGAAAGGAATACAGCATATTTCGCAAGCCATTCCATATACGCCTTGATTGTCCACCGGCTCTTGCGCTGGAGGCGCATGCACTCATACATCCGCCTGTCCGCTTCCGCCTTTGTCATGCCACACCTCCCTTTTCCGGTTAGTTACAATCGCGGGGGAAATATTAGACAGCCGCATGGACCGTCTAATTGATGTTATAATCCGAATCGCGCTGACAACCTCAACCATGCCTCAGCGTGGCATCTTGGCACCTGTCCATTTCCAAGGGCTTGCAGTCTGTCCACCCGAGCGGCCACCCCATGAGCCACTCGACCCATTCCGGGTTCAACTGTCCACCAGTTTTCTCGCCAGAACGCAGCAATGCCCCCGGTATATTGGCGTGCTTCACTTGGGAAGGCGGCAGCGTTGAGTTCTTCGAGTCGTTGACTGTCGGTGTCGGCCACTTCGTCACCGCCGTTCTCAAGATCAACCCGCCAGCCCTGCCGGAGCATCCCGGCCCGCCAGTTCCGTCCGATTTCGTAGGAGTCGGCCACGTCAAATAACTCCGCGCCGATCTCTCCTTGCCCTTGTCCGCTCCCCGCATGTGGTGCGCCTTCGTATTGCTCGCCAGAGGTGTAGGCAACAATCCATATTCTGTCTCGTTGGTGCGGCGCTCCCACGTCAACCGCTCCCAGCACTCCCCATTCCGCATCGTACCCCATCGCGGCCAGGTCTCCAAGAACACGACCAAGCCCCCGAACAGTGAGCATTGGCGAGTTTTCCACAAAGCAGAAGGTTGGTCGTACTTCACTGATGATTCGGGCCATTTCCACCCACAACCCAGACCGTGCGCCGTCAAGTCCTTCACCGGTTCCGGCTGCGGAAATGTCCTGGCAGGGGAAACCGCCAGAAACCACGTCAACAATGCCTCGCCAAGGTCTGCCGTCAAATGTGCAAACGTCATCCCAAATTGGGAAAGGCGGCAAAAATCCGTCATTTTGTCGGGCGGCAAGTACGCTTGCGGCGTAGGGATTCCGCTCAACAGCGCAGACGGTGCGCCATCCAAGCAGTTTACCGCCAAGTATTCCTCCACCAGCACCCGCGAATAAAGCCAACTCATTCAAATCTACCCCCTTAAAACCTTATGGCCTATCGGCCAAGCGCGATTCGGATTCTAACCAAACATTCGACCTGACCGATGAACCCGGCAGGTCAATTCAAGCCGTTATCTCCATCTCCGCCCCCCTACCTATTTATCCCAAGGAAGGGCGTCGTAGGTACGGCCATCAAGCATGCGCCCCTTTTTTGGCAGGCTCATGTTGGCATTGACCAGAGGAACCGACTCGAAAGCCGAGACGTGGGGCCGGCTGCCCCACTGTTTGAAAAAAAAGGGAACCCCTGCATAGAAACACTGATCCCTCACCAGCCTGACCCAATCAGGGCTCATGGGCCGGGCCTTAGATCCGGATTCCCCGCCCAGGAGAACGGCGTGAATACTGGTAGCCCACGGGGAGATAGTTATCCGGCCGAGCATTGGATCGATGGAAATGAACCGATGTCCCGGTACGGCCAGCAGGTCGGGAACACGTTCGTCGGCTCGCCGTTGGTCCTCCGTGGTAACGCCGTGCCACACATGGCTCAGCGCCCCGGACACCCCGCGCCGCTGCGCCGGCGGCAGCCTGTGATGTTGTTCCACCGCAAGATCGACGATGCGATCACTGACCCCTCCCTCGTCCCGCCAGGACCGCCAGTAGTCCGCCATGCGCCGCGAACGTTTGGTGAGGACCAGGAACGTATGCCGCCAGCACAGGGCCATGCCGACATAGGCGCGGTCGCGGAAATCGTCGGGCACATCGTCGTGAAACAGGTCATTCCACACGGCCCATACGGTCGGTTTTTTTGTGCGCAACGGCAGATCGAGGTTGTCCTCACGGAGCAGATTTTTTCCATCAAACCCCGTCACTTGCTGCCAGCCGCAGGCCGTTCCGTCTGCAATACTTCCATTCGCACTGCATTCCATCACAACAGCCCGTGCGCGACGCCGGATATTTTCGTTCGGGTGATTCGTTCGCATCAGCGTTTCCGCTTCGCTCCAGCAGTGGTCGCATCCCGGAGACACCTTCGCGCAACCCTCCACAAGCTTCCAACTCCTCATCCAGTATCGACCGTTACCAATCATTTCCGGTGAAATCATTTTCCAACCTCCCGCCCCTTAGTCACGTCACACGGTCTGCCGCGACCGCCGGCCAGAGCAAGAACATCAACCAGTTCATCATGTAGCATAAGGGCGGCATCCACAGACAACACTCTGGTACAATAATACGACCCGTCGAGATCCGACATTTCAAGGGTTGTCAAGACTATTTTCCCGGCTTCAAGTGTGATTTTGACAGACTGGTCTGGATGCTCATGGCTTGCAATATCAATATCGGTTGTCATCGGCCCATCTCTCCTTCCACCGTATCGCAATAAGGCCGCAAACGGTGACGCTCAAGCGTTGGCTTCACAGCGTCGCCGTGTCGTTAAGCGCGTTCCTGACGATAAAAATCAGTAGGTGGTTCGCATCGTGCTCCTCGTACTGGAGAGCTCTGCCGATACAAAGGCCGGTAAGCCCAAGGCTGAACAACACCTTCAGGTGCTGCGCGTTCCAGCGGACGTGCGTCGTATCACACAACAACATGGATGCTGTGTCGCAAATGTCTTTTTCGCTTCTTGGTTCCATCATCTTCTCCGTATCTGGGATTGCAGCACCCGGCAATCCCCCGCACGGCTCGGCCCGACCTTCCGGGCAACCGCCACCACAGGTCACGCAAACCATCTCACACGTTCCCATGCACGGCAATTCCACTGATCTCTCCTTCCAGCAAATCGGCAACCTCTTCCGCAACCAGCAGGGCCGCCCGCAGATGCCGACAGGACGTCAATAAGCCATCCGCCACCCTCGCCTGGTGCAACTCCTCATACATGTGCTCCAGCCGCGCCAAATACTCCACATCCACCAGCATTCCCGATCTCATATCATGACCGCCGCCACAAAACCCGCCGCATTGGCATGGCCACCGCCACCCCATCGCCGGCACAGTTCCGCCACGTCGACATCCCCACGACTGCGCAGCGAAAAGTTCCGCCGGCCATCGGCCAAATCGTAGTACATCACCGCGAACGGCGACTCGGGATACCGCTTCAACAATTCCTGGCCCACTTCCGAAACATTCGCCGTGCAGTTCACCACCGGTATCCGGTGACCCTCGAATTCCCGCACCCGCACCCGGGCATCGCCCAACACCTCGGCAATCTGCCTATCTCGAAACCCTCGCAGCGCCGTCCCCGCGAGAATCGCCGTATCCAAATCGAACCGGTCCCAGATCTCGAAATTCCACGGCAGCGAGGCGATGTACAGGTTCACCTCCTCCGAATGAGGCAACGCAAACCGCCACAGATCCCGATCCTGCACGTAGCGGATCAATTCAGGAGCCGGCACAAAAGGGAAAATATACCGCCAGGCCAGCATAGCCCCCGACATCCCCTGATCGAAAATCGCATACGGCAACCCCCGCAACTCCTCCTCGGCCGTTTTATGATGATCGATCACCACCAGTCGATAGCGTTCCGCCAGAGCCTCGCAGGTCATCCGATCATACGAAAAATCCACGATCAACAGCAGATCCGTTCCTCCCGGAATTTCAGGCACCGGCTCGCCATACCGCACCGGAATAAAATCGGCGCCGCCGTTCAAACCCTTCCATAACGCCCAGGCCGCTCCAAACCCGTCCGCGTCCGCGTGATGCAACACCGTAATCCCCAACGCCGCCTCCCAATCCTTAAAAAAAGCCGGCGGGCGGAGAGAATATCCCGCCGGCCAAAAATGCCGTCACCGGCACACCTATCGTTAATAACCCCCGACGCCCGTAAGAGCCACTCGGCCAGCGAGATTTTACCCTTAGCGACGTCTCCGTAAAAAAAACAGTTGAATAACTACGAGCCGCCAGGGGTTCCGTGAAGCTTTCGCAACTGCAAAACGCCCTTGAGGGCGGTTACCGCCGTATCCATCAATTCCGCGATCTGGCCATGCTCGCCAAACATATCGCCCGCAAGCAGCGCCTCCCGATACTCGTCCCATTCTCCCGTCACCGCTTCGAACACCAGGCCCTCGTCGTATTCGCGCCAATCCCCATGCTGGCGCACGCTCTGTTTAATCTGCTCGAACAACTCCTCCAGCAACGGCCGAAACTCGGCAAAATCCACCGCCGCCCGCGGGCCATTACAATGATCCAGTTCCATGTCGTCTCTCCCTGGCTGCTCATCAGCGCCGGGCCACCACGCCCGCCGGATTATTCCGCCGTTTGCGACCGGCGGAATAATTTCGCATCGTTAACCGCCTTGTGGCTACTTTGGCAACTGAATCAGCGGCGTGGCACCACCCGCTGCGAGCTGCGTTGTCGGTAGTGTGCCGTTCCATTTTTCAATCCACTTCAGCTGCACGTACTCGGCGCCGCCCTGCTTGTTAATCGCCTCCGCCTGGGCCTTGATCGCTTCCGCCTCGGCTTTCGCTGTGGCAATCCGCTGTTCGCCCTCGGTGCGAATCCGCGCAAGGTCGTGCTCGGCTTTCTTCGCCTGCTGCTCCGCCGTGACCTTCGCCTCGACAGCAACGCTGAAGCCCTTGGAAAAAGCGAAATTCGTGATGTTCACGTCTTTCACTGTCACATAGTGGGGCTGCAACTTCTCGCGCACGCTGGTCAGCAGTTTGTCGCGCACCGAAGTCCTCTGAGTGATAAGCTCTTCGGCCGTATGCCCAGCCGCCGCCGACTTAAAAGCTTCTTCAATCACCGGTTGCAGGGCTCGCGCCTGCAGCGTCTCCACGTCCCGATAGTTTCGGTAAACGTCCTTGGCGTCCACACGGTCAACGCTGAAGATCACGGCAACCTCGGCGGTTACGCTTTGCAGGTCGCGCGTCCCGGCGTCAATGCCCTTGCCTGCAAAAGTCAGGGTCTGCGTGTTCACGTCGTGCGCTGTCTCAATCAACGGCAATTTCAAGTGAAAGCCTTCTTCGTAAATAGTTTCCTGAATACTGCCGGCGCGTGTAATGACGCCAGAGTAGCCAGGCGGGACGATGAACCACGAACCCAGCGCCAGAAACAGGCCGACCAACATCAGGATAACGGCGCCGATAATTCGCCCAAGGCGTAGGCCGTCAATCCGGCCCCGTTCGTCTCTGCTCACAAACATAGTCTTGCTCCTCAAAAATTGTAGCGCCTCTCGGGGAGGCGGCTAACCTTTCACGGCACCGGCCGCCAGCGGCAGCCGGTGCCGTCAATCGTTAAAAGTTAAAAACTACTCGCTGGCGCCGCCCACCGGCACACAGCGGGCCTCACCGTCCACCACATAGACGATAAACGCCGGCCGGTTCTTGTACGCCTCGCTCTGCAACGCCGGGTCCTGCAGTTCGCCCGTGTCGATCAGCGTATCCCGCTCCAACACCGGATCGCACGGCGACGGCTGCTTCGCCAGATCCCGCGTCGTCGTCGTCGTCGTGACCGGCCCGCAAGCAACCAATCCCACCATCAACAACAAACCCAACAGAACCATTTTTTTCATTTACCGCTCCTCTCCATTAAACGTTTTAACTACCCATGTTTCCGGCCTACCAATTAGGCCAGAATCGTCACATCCTCCGGCACATTCAGGCGCATCCAATCCCGGATACGCTTAATATCTTCCAACTGCCAGGCGCCGCCATCCGCTTCGAACAACGCCACCGCCGGCCGCCCGTTCGACGTGCCGTTGCCGCTCTTCAAGCGAAAGACAAACCGGCACCGCGCCTGCTCGATCTCGTTAAAACTGCGGTAGGGCGCCAACTCCACGGGATTGGGCACCATCCGCTGCTCCACCCTTCCGATACCGCTCTTGGCCGTCACCTGCTGCGTCACCCCGTCATCCGCATACACCTGAATCAGGTCGTCGGTAATCGTTCCCACCAATTGCAGGATATTGGCCGTCAGTTCGTCCTGAACAAACTTCGCCTGCAACTCGATGATGAACGTTTCGATATCCATGTACTTCCCAAAGGGAAATTCCGGCAACGAGTGAGTCGCCTCCAGATACGGCATCCGCTGTTCGAACTTGCCCGACAGCCGCGAAAAAACCCGCACAGCCTTTGCGCTGACCACCTGGATCATCACCTGATCCAGCTCTAAACTATCCGGATTTTCCCCAAGGTAGTCCTTAACGCCGGTCAGCGTACTCAACTCCAGAGCCTTGGGTTCCGGAAGCTTGACCGGAACCAGCGCCCGGTCGGTATAATCGCGACCCTCGAATTGCTTCTGCTGAATGCTTGCCAAAAACAAAATCTTCTCAATGGCCTTTACGATCACTTGGCACCTCCCACCGGGCGCAACGGTTGAAATTGAGAGTGGACCGGTCCCGACTCCGGTGCCTCAAGCGGCAATCGCATCTGGTTCGGATTATGCTCCGTCGCCACCGGGCCCCCCCTGGTCATCGAAAAGAACACCGTCGTCTCCACCTTCTCCGGCGGAGCCAGTTTGGATTGCACCTGGACGGCGACCTTACCCAGTCCCCGTCCACGATCCGGCTTGAACTCCACCTTTAGCACCACTTCCCGCTTCGCCATCGGCGCCGTGTTCGGGTCCACGATATTGGCCAGAACCTGCGCCAGGGCATCGTCAAACCGCTCCACCGCCATTCCCCCCATCAAACTGGCCAAACTCACCTTCTCCTGATCCATGCATTGCTCCTTTCCTGGTTTACTTCCCATTCCGCAAAACCCCGAACAGATCACCCACCGTGTCCCTCGTTCCAGCCCGCCGCAACGAAACCATCACTTCCCGCTCCGTCTCGCATTTTTTTACACAGATGCGAAACATCGATTCTCAACGTCGCATCGCGCAATTCGCCCAAATAGGTTCCGCATCCGGCACAGTGAATTTTTCGGGCCATTCTCAGTTCTCCTCGTCACGCCAGCACACCGCACAATATCTCAGCCGTAATTCAATTCCAGGTTTCAACGCACAGGTCGCGACCCGATTTTTTGCGTTGTACGGCGCCAGGATGATTTTCCCGTCAAACCCCCGGAGAAACGACCGGATATGTTCACACTCAGTCGAGCACTGGCCGGGTTTCATATCGCCTCAACCCCGCTTAACGCATTTTCCAACAGGTTCGCCTTGTTCCGCTCTCTTTCCGCCGCTTTCCTGTTTCCCGCCTTCTCGAACCGGGCCGCGTAAACCCGGTGGCGCAAAATCGGCCGTTCCTCGGCCGCAAGCAGCGACTCCGCCTGATTGAGTTCCCGCTCGCTCAGCAAAAACGGATGATTCGGATTCGCCTCCCGAGCCAGCGCCCAACCATCCATCATCGGCAGCGACGGCGGCGGTCCGGATGTCCCCAGCAACGCGCCCAACTCCTCCCGCACCACCCGCCTCAGCAACCGCTCAAACTGTTCAGCCCCGATTGTTTCCATGGCCCGTCTTTCGCCTTTCCGCCCGCCGATCCCGCCGAACCACCCAGGTTCGTTCCGTCCACTGCTCACACACGGGTATTTCCCGCTCCTCGCCCATGGCGTTCCATACCGCCCTGGCATGGGCGCCCCTGAATGCCTCGGAGCACCGAGTAGCGCAGAAAAAACACCGAAGGTTACTCATCCACCATCACCACCCGTGGTCCGAGCGCCGCACGCTCAACCTGCCACAACAGCGCGTCGAAACCATGCGCCGTCAACAGCATCAGCAACGCCGCCACCAGAACCACCGCCGCGCCGCGCTCCATCCTGTCCGTCAAGCGATCGATCCGATTCCAGTTCATGCCGCGCCTCCATCCGCAATAACCCTGCCCCGCGCGCAAATCAAAAACTTAGGCGCCCGTCCGTCCGCCTGCAACGCATCGCGAATCGCCACCAGTACCGCCGCCAGCGACTTTTCGTGCAGCGCGTATCCCATTCGATACGCCAGCCACTCCAGCGGCAACAGGTTCTTGCAAAGTTCCATCAGCGGCACGATCAAATCCGGCGGAAAATGCCGACTGTCGTGCTCCCGAAACATCCGCGTGAAATGGTCGTAACCGATGCCCAACGCCACAGCCACCGCCTTCGGAGCCAACCCCGACCCCCGCACGCACAACTCGCACGCCTGGGTCAAACTCCCGATATCCGCCAGCAAAACCGCATGCAGATCGACAAAACCATCGTTCAGAGCCATGGCCCCTCCTCAAAATCGGTTGCGCACCGTTTCCCAAACCAGCTCCGCCGGACCGGCCACATCTTTAACGGCCACATCCCCCAGCCCCGCCAACATCAACCGGGCCAGTGCATCGTTGATCTGAAACAATTCGGCATCGCTCATCCCCTCCAACGCATCCACGATATCCGCCAGGTCATTGGATTTCATACGACACCCTCCGCCGCCTCGGCCGGACCATCCATCGCAACCCGCGCCGAAAACCCGCCCCACAGCGCCCAAGCCTCCGGCTCCGTCGCCGCAATCGGACCCTCCGCGCTGCACTGCCGGCACGCCACAAAATGATGCCACTCCTGGTCGATTTCCAGACCGTCCAGGTACAAATCCCGACCGCCACAAAAAGGGCACTTCAACCCCTGCCGATAACGCGGGACGCCCTCCCGGACAAACGCAACCAGGCAAATGATCACCACCAACACCCAGCCCCCCAGCAACGCCCCCACCAGCAAACCCGACTGAAACTCACTCATAACGCCTCCACCGTCCGATCTTCGATCTTTGCCCAACAAAAAAAGCCGGTTACCCAGCCTTAACCTTTGTCCTTAGCTTGCACCCCGGCTCGACCAGCCCAATCATTTCCCCCAACGGCGTACAACCAACTTCATTTTTCGGCAAAGCGCCCACCAGCCCGGGCAGGTCAAGAGCACACCGCCGGGCAAACTTCTTAAGCGCCCCGACAAAACTGATCCCCGAACACGCAACAATGCGCCCCTGCGGCAAATCCAGCGTCACTGAAAACGTTTCCCGGTCGTCATGAACCCTATTCCGAAAAACAACGGTAGCCGTCAGTATTTCCCCGGCAGGGATCGCGTTCAAAACAGAACAATCGGCCGAAGCCGGCGGCTCCGCATATTTAGATCCACGCCCCGGCCCGTCGAAACGGCACATCAGACACGCTCCGTCAAACCTCGCCCCGCCGCACCTCGGACACATACCCGTATAAGAACCCATCGCCTCCACCGTCCAACTTGTGGTCTTTGCCCAATAAATAAAGTCGGATACACATTGTTTATCATGATAATAAACAGATACACATTTACCCATCCTTGCTTTCTTCTCGGCGGATTTCGTCCAGCCGAAGCAAAACAGCCTCCCGCGCAAACGTCGAAATCGGCATGCCCCGCCGTCCAACCTCCCTCAGCAACTCATCCACGCGCCCCTCCGGGACGCCGAATGAGTAACGACACTTCGTAACCCTGCTTTCCGGTGCCTTATGAGGGGCACCCAGTTTTTTTCGATCATTGGCCGCACTGGATTCCATGACTTCTCCTTGCTTTTTTTGCTGTAAATAATTACAGTCAAACGATTGAGCGGGCTCTACCACCCCTCGAACGCCTTGGTGTAAGTAATTTCAAGATAAAATTAAATGACATTGGCACTTATGTCAACAGAAAAAATGACATCGGCATCCGTAGATGCAATCATAGACAGAATGATTTTTGCCGCGAAAGCCAAGAACCAGCAGGATATGATTGAAAAAATTGGCCTCTCCAGTGGAATAGCCAGTAAGTGGAGAACTCGAAAAAAAGTGCCAGAGTCCAGCATTTTGAAGGTCGCCAAGGTCATGGGCGTCAGTTCCGAATGGCTCGCAACCGGCGAAGGCGAAATGCTTCAATACGCGGGAGTGCCCGCGGTAACCCAGATTCATCGCCGGGTGTCCGACGAAGAATGGCAACTGATCGAGTACTTTGAATGTCTAGGCGAAGAGCAGCGCCAGTCACTCTTGATCGTGGCCAAAACGATGGCAATGGGTTTACCCGGCAAATCGCCCAAAAAAGACTAGACGGTTGCCCATGCCCCATCGGCAACCTTTCTTTCAAAAGGAATATCCCCGTGTCCAATTTCAGAAAAAGAGTCGAACCGTTGACTCTCGACATAACCGACCAAGGAGAAATTCGCATCACGCAAGAAGATCCCAAAAAAGAAACCCACTCCATCATCCTTGTCTCACCCGACCAGATAGACCAGTTCATCGACTGGCTTAAGCAGGCCAACGAATCGATAAACTCCAATCAGGCGTCCGGCCGATCAAGTTCCGTCGCCCCGGAGCAAATATAGTGATGCAAATAAAAATAAGCTGAGTTTATCGTCATGTCAACGGAAAAATTAACTGAGTTTAGCTCTCGATTGAAAGAAGCCAGAGAGCAAAAAAAACTAAGNAAGGCCGAAACNGCNCGGCTCGTTGGCGTTTCGGCGGCGTACATCGGCCAGCTGGAATCCATGACAGAACTTTACAAAAAAACACCAAGCGTTCTTTTAATCGAAAAGCTTTCCAATGTTCTTGAAATAAACTCAGTTTGGTTATCCAGCGGCGAGGGCGAAATAAGACCACCACCCTCGGTCGCCGAAACAAAATCGGGCTACGGCAATCAACCCCTGACCGCCGACGAGATGTACCTGATCAAAACCTATCGCAAACTGAACCAGGCAGAAAAAGACAAAGTTATTGAAATTGCCGAACTGTATTGTGGAGCGAAAGAGTCGTGGAAAGACGTCGGAGGGGGCTCAGTCTCGAAGGAATCGAACTCAAAATAGAGATGAGACGACTTGGGTGGGCGGGTGTTGTGAAGGCCTAAAGAGAGGGTAAAATGAAAAAATTAATATTGTTTCTTATTTTAAACATCTTAAACCCAACAATCGGAAATTCTTCAGAATTTAACCATCTAAAATTCAGCAAAGAAACATTTCGCGTAGCCGTTATAGTTTCATGCGAAGATAAAAACTTGAAGGAATACATAGAAAGCCATATCAAAAGAGAACTTAGGGCGATAGGAGATGTAGTCATAGTATTGGATAAACCACAAACAACCATTAACATTGTCGCGATAAAAAACAAAATCGAAAATATCGATATTGGTTATTCCATGGCTGTTACAATAGTGAAAACAGTAGACCTTTCTTTTTTAAATAACTTTTACAAACCAATAAGTGAAACCGTTAGCGAAATGACCCCTTATGTTTTCGCAGATACACTTCAAGCATTCGAAACAATGTATATCCTGTCTGGTCCAGTTTCAGAACTTCCAAGTCAATGCTCTGAATTAATAGCATCGTTCGACTTGGAAGTTCTTGAAACAACACGCCAATCAAAACAACTATTTAACGATCTTTTAGACCAAACAAAACCAACGTTCAATCATCAATCTCAGGAGTGAACCAAATGAAAACA
>C687J13239_1000022_pt1 | contig 119501 bp, 95 predicted proteins | sample RifGroD2_FD_13239 | JGI IMG/M metagenome (IMG submission 13239) | reverse complement strand
AAGAAAAGAAAAATGAAGAAGAAGATAAAGATTATAAACTCTTTTAGAGTTAAAAGTTTTTAAAAGCCACCACCTTTGGTGGTGGTTGTTTACTAGAATCTAAAAAACCACCGTCTTTGACGGTGGTAATGTATGTTTTAGCTTTGCTAACTAAATTTTTTTAAATTAGTAGCATGGTAAAATATAAGAAGTTAACACATACGGTATACCATTGTAATTATCATATAGTCTTTGTTCCCAAATATAGATTTAGGGTATTAGATGGGAAAATTCAAGAATTTGTAGAAACAAAGATCCGCCAGATTAGTGAATGGTATCAAGTAGAAATAGAAGAATTAAGTGTTCAGAAAGATCATGTACATATGCTTGTATCTATACCACCCAAATTATCGATATCAAATTATGTTGGAATATTAAAAGGTAAAACAGCTATTAAGTTATTTGAGAAGAAGCGATATTTAAGAGAGAAACCTTACTGGGGAAATCATTTTTGGGCGAGAGGATATTTTGTGACAACAGTAGGAATTGATGAAAATATAATAAGACGATATATCAATCATCAAGAGTCAGAAGAAAAGAAAAATGAAGAAGAAGATAAAGATTATAAACTCTTTTAGAGTTAAAAGTTTTTAAAAGCCACCACCTTTGGTGGTGGTTGTTTACTAAAACCTGTTGTGAAATAGGTTTTTTAACCCCTGTTTTTAGATTCAAAATGGTATCTTTGATTCGCAATTTTCAAACTAAAATTTCAATGTTATGGTAAATTTAGAATGGAGCAAGCTCCCTTTCGGGTATTTAAAAACCGATTATAATATCAGATGTTACTACCGCAACGGTAAATGGGGTGAGCTGGAAATTTCGTCATCGGAATATTTCAATATTCATATCGCGGCAACAGCTATACATTATGGACAGCAGGCTTTTGAAGGAATGAAAGCTTACCGGGGTAAAGATGGTAAAATACGATTGTTCCGTTGGGAAGAAAATTTTAAACGTATGGAACGATCAGCTCATGGAATATTGATGCAACCGATTACAAAAAATATTTTTAAAGAAGCGATAACTAAAGCAGTATTATTGAACGAACGATTTGTTCCACCATACGGAACAGGAGCCTCGTTGTATTTAAGGCCATTATTAATTGGTTCAGGAGCACAGGTAGGAGTCAGCCCTGCCGATGAATATTTGTTTCTTGTTTTTACTTCGCCCGTGGGGCCTTATTTTAAAGAAGGATTTAATCCTGTAAAGATAGCTGTTATTAGGGATTCAGACCGTGCAGCGCCACTTGGAACAGGAAATATTAAGGTGGGAGGAAATTACGCGTCCAGTTTACGCGGGATAAAAAAAGCTCACGATAAAGGATACGGATCGCCTATGTATCTCGATTCTGTTCATAAAAAATACATTGATGAAATTGGAGCAGCAAATTTCTTTGGTATAAAGAACAATACATATATTACTCCGAAATCTGATTCAATATTGCCATCAATTACCAATATGAGTATCATGCAGTTGGCTGAAGACTTGGGGTTAAAAGTTGAGCGAAGGCCTGTTGATATTGATGAACTGGATACATTCCAGGAAGTTGGTGCCTGCGGCACTGCTGCTATAATTTCGCCTATAGGCGAAATTTACGACATTGATAAAGATAGAAAATATGTATTCTGCAAAGACGGAAAAGCAGGCCCTGTTTCTACACAAATTTACAATAAATTAGTAGCTATTCAATACGGTGACGAACCCGATCCTCACGGCTGGGTAGAAATTATAAAGTAGAATAAGAAAGGCTGTCAAAATTGACAGCCTTTCTTATTCTTAAAGAAATTAGTTGAATTCCCTGAGTTCAATTTTAATACCCGATTCAGCTTCAAAATCTTCAACTTCATCAATCATATCAGGGTCTTCTTTATCGTAATACCAAACGACTTTAACTTTTCCTCCTTTATCCTCATAATTTTTTAAGATTTCAAGTATGTCGAGAATGCATTTGGTGGAGCTTGTGTTCAAATAAATAAGTTTAATATTTAACTCAATATTTTTATTTACGATATTTATATAATCTTTAATCCATGATGTAAGGGGCAAGAAAAACTTGTATGTTTCTTCCATATATGATTCGCCTGCAATTTCGCATAATCCGGAACTTGCGTTAAAATTTACTTCGGGAAAATAGGGAGTGTCCGGGGAACTTTTTATTAAAATATTTTCCATATTCAATGATTTAATTTTTATCTATTTTAACTGTTATTGATAAATATGCAAATCGTTCATCTACTTCTTCGTATTGATATTCGATTTTATTTTGTGAAAGCATTACTGCCTGTATAAGCCCTATGCGTGCTCCAAATTTTTCGCCGGGTGAATTTAACCTTTGTTCTCTTTTAAGTTGCCTTAATTCACTTATGTTGGATGAGTTTATTAAATTGCAACGGTTTACTAAAATAGTGCTATCGCTACGTTTTATCAGGTTTTTTGTAGTAAAGGTAAAATGATTTTCAAATTCTTTTAAATTTAATTCGCCCACGCCTATCCGGTATTCATTGTTAACCATGTGAAAATCTTCAGAATAGTTGGAAACATTTTGTGAAAGTTCAATAAAAATTCTAAACAGCTTTTTTCGTGCATTTGTGTATGCATTCGTGTAATTTCTGACATTGCTGCCAAAAACCGAAATCAGCTCAATATAAAAAGGGCCCCGATATGAAAGCAATGTTTTATTTTTCAAGTTAAGTATTAATTTTTTATAAAAATACAATTTTCTATTAATATTTTATTTTTATTCCAATTAAAGTTATATCATCTCGTTGTTCCTCATCTTGTTGAAATATAGCTAAATCGGCTTCAATAAGTTCTTTTTGCTTATTTAAAGGTTCGTTTCTGGATTGAATGATTAAATCGTTTAATCTTTGCGAACCGTATCTTTTTCTTTCAGGATTGTTCTGATCGGTTAATCCGTCGGATGAAAGGAAAAGCATATCCCCATCTTTCAAGTCTATATGGTTATTTGTGAAATCTTTTTCCCTGTTTTCGTTTTTAGAACCTCCTATTGCAAGCCTGTCTCCTTTTATTTCTTCGATAACCGATGATTCTTTTCTTAAAACGATTAATGGGCGTTTTGCTCCGGTAAATATTACTTTGTTTTTTTTACGAATATCTTCAAAACAGATTAAACAAACATCCATACCATCGGCATTTTCGGTTTCGTTTTGCCTGAGGGCTTCAATAATTTTAGCATTAAGCACAGCCAAAATTTTTGCAGGGTCGGTTATTTCTTTTTCAATTACTATTTCATTTAATAACCTGTTCCCAATCATCGACATGAATGCTCCCGGAACACCGTGCCCGGTACAATCAACAGAAGCTAAATAAACCCGGTTGTCTATTTCAGTAAACCAGTAAAAGTCACCAGAAACGATATCTTTAGGCTTATAAATTATAAAATGTTCAAAATAATTCCCTATTTGTTTTTCGAGTGGTAAAATAGCATGTTGTATATTTTGAGCATATTGAATACTTGAATTTATTTTTTTGTTTTGTAAATCCAGCTTATCACGCTGATTTTCAATTTCCATCTTCTGGGATTTGATTTTACGATATAAAAACAATAAAAGGGTTGCAACAATTAAAATGGCAACTATACCGTAAATTAAAATATTTCTTAATAACCGCTCGAATTTTAATTGTGCTTCCTGTGCTTTTATTTGCGATTCTTTTAATTCGAGTTGCATTTTTTGCTCGCGGCTTAACTCTTCTACCACGGCTAATGAATCTTCGGTAACTTTTAATTTGCCGGTTTGTATTAACAGTTCTTTCTCGGTTTTATTCTTTTCCTGTTGGGCTTTATTTACTTCACTTTCCGATTGTTGTTTAATGCCTTTTATTTCTTCGTTTTTTAAATATTTATCAAGCGAAGCAAACAAATCGAAATATTCAATACTTTTTTCCGAGTTTCCCATTTTTTGATAATTCTCGGCAATTATCCCGTAAAATGTACGTAATGATTTAATATCGTTTTGTTCTTTTGAAACTGAAATACCTTCTTGTGAAGATTTGTTCGATTCGTCGTAGTTTTTTTCGAGCTGATAGGTTTGTGCAATATTTATTAACCCGGAAATAATATTGGGTTTATTTCCTGAATTTCTGCTTATTACAAGTCCCGCTTTAAAATTCTCCAGTGCTTTTTGATATTTTTCTGTTTCATTATAAATCATTCCCAAATAGTTGTAGGTAAGTAATAAACCATTTGTATTCTTTAAAGATTTATTTATTTCAAGGGCTGTTTCAAAATAGGTAATTGCATTTGCAAATAGCTGGTTGTTCCAGCATAAAAATGCAGCTTTATTTAAATATTCTAATTCTGATTGTTTGTTTCCCTGGTTTCTGTTTTGAGTAATTTGTTTTTCTAAATCCGCGAGCTCAGATTTTATGTTTTCAGGAATCTGCTGACAAAATACAGAAATCGGGGAAAAAGTAATTAGTAAAAGGTTAAGGATTATATATATTTTCTTCACTTTTTTTAATTTAAAGAGTTAAAGTTATTTTATTTTCAAACCAAAAACAAGTACATCATCAATTTGATCGAGAGAACCTCTCCACTCGATGAACCTTTTTTCTAAAATTTCTTTTTGCTGATACATAGTCAGATGATTGATTTTAAGAAGCAGTTCCTGAAAATGTTTATACCTGAATTTTTTCCCATTCTCGCCTCCAAATTGATCGGCATAACCATCTGAAAACAGGTATATTTTGTCGTCAGGTTGTAAATTAATATCCTGATTGTTAAAAGGTTTATTGAAATTAATATGAATTCCTACAGGCATCCGGTCGCCTTTATATTCAATTAATTCATTATTTCTTATAATATAAATTGGATTATTTGCACCGGCAAATTGCAGCTTTTTTGAATTGCAATCAATAATACATAAAGCAATATCCAAACCATCCTGCGTTTCACCCATTTTCCCTCTCTGGTTTAACAGGTGCATAATTTTTTCACGTAGTTGCTCCAGGATATCGCTTGCTTTTTCAAACGATTCGCTTGCAATGATATCATTTAAATAAACTGTTCCAAGCATATGCATTAATGCTCCCGATACACCATGTCCGGTACAATCGCCAACAGCAATAATTATTTTTTCTTTGCTTTTCGATATCCAGTAAAAGTCCCCACTAACATAACTTCTTGGCAAATGTAATAGAAAGTAATGATTTGCCATTTCTTCTACTTTACTGATATCAGGTAATATTGCTTGTTGAATTCTGCTTGCATACCTGATATCTGCCATTATTTCATTATTTTTTTGAGTAATGATATCGCGTTGTTTAAGAACGTTATCATGTTGCCATTCAATATGCTTGTTTTTTATCTCAATTTCTTTTTGTGTTAATTCAAGCGACTTATACGTGTCTATAAATTTTATTGATGTTTTAATGGCTGCAGTTAAAGATGTTATTGAATACGGTTTTTGCAAAAAGAGAATTGCCCCGGATTCAAAAATTTCAGTAACTGTATTTGTTTGAGAAGAAACAATAACAGGAACTTTAACAGATTCAGCAACTTTCTTTAATGTATCCAATATTTTTTTCTCGGGGAAATCAATGTCAAATAAAATGATGTCCGGGGAATAATTTATTATTTGATCAAAAATATTGGTCAGGTTATTTGTTGTAAAAATATTAAGCTGGTTAAATTCTGAAACTATCAACGTGTTGATATTGCTCAATTCACTGTCGGAATGATTAATTACAAGGATATTTTGAACCATTTTTCACTTTTTTGCAATTAAAAGTAATGAATATTTTATTTATTAATGATTTCTACTAAAATAGTAATTTAAACCGTGGCAATTATTTTTTTTTGTTAAACATTTAAAAAAAATGAATAAACCGATGAATTATTTATATAAAAAATTATACTTTTAGCTAATTAACATTAAAAACTCTACAAACCCTCAATGAGTTATAAAATCCTGGTGGCTGATGATAATGGCGAAACCATATCGCAATTACATGATTTACTCATAGGCGATATTGATAATCTGGAAATTTTTCAAGCAAGCCACGACGATATTTATTTAAAATCAACAGATATCTTACCTGATATTATTCTCGTGTTTCCGAAAACACTTGTCCGAGGCGGGATAGAAAGTATTATGTCGTTGAAGCAGAATAAGTTAACGCACAATATTCCCGTTTTAATTATTACAGATTATTCTCCGGTTATAAATATTGATCGGATTTTTGAGTATGGAATTGTTGATATTATTCGTAAGCCATTTTCACGCGAAGAGTTGCTTTTACGGTTTGAAGCAGCTCAAAACCGCAGAGAATTTCAACACGAGATTTACAAAGAACATGAACTCTTGAGAGAGTTGTCGGTTGTTGCCAAGAAATCTGCAAATAGTGTTGTTATTATCAGCTCCGAGGGAGTTATTGAATGGGTTAACGAAGGATTTGAAAAAATGTATGGTTTTACATATAATGAATTTAAGGAGAAATACGAGAAGAATATTTTTAATCCACAGGCAAATCCTAAACTTTTCGATGCAATTCAAAAATGCAAGGAAGGATATGAAAGCGTTGTATATGAAAATAAATGGACTACAAAATACGAAACGCCTATTTGGATTCAGACTACATTAACCCCTATATATAATGAGCAGAACGAGATTATTAAGTTTGTAGCCATTGAATCTGATGTTTCTGCACTTAAAGAAGTTGAAGAACGATTGGAAGCCAAGAATCAAAGTTTGTTAATGTTAACCGAACATCTTGAAAAAACAAACCAGATTTTAGAAAAGCAACATGTTGAAATTGAAAACCAGAAACAGGCAATTGAAGAGCAGAAACAAAAGTCAGACGAGTTGTTATTAAATATTCTTCCATCGGAGATTGCAAACCAGCTAAAAAAGAAAGGCTCGGCAAAATCGAAGCAATATAAGATGGTTAGTATTTTATTTACCGATTTTAAAGATTTTTCGAAATTAGCAGGAATTATTCCCAGCCAGGATTTAATCACAGAACTTAACATCTATTTTCAGAAGTTCGACGAAATTATTGAAGGGCATTTTATCGAAAAAATTAAAACTATTGGTGATTCTTATATGTGTGCAGGTGGTTTGCCTTTAACAAACCGAAGTAACCCGATTGATGTTACTATTGCAGGGCTGAAAATCCAGAAATTCATGAAAGAATATGCCGGGGAAAAGAAGAAGAAAAATGAAGAAGCATGGGAACTAAGAATAGGCATACATACAGGCGAGGTAATTGCTGGTGTTATTGGTAAAAAGAAATTTGCATACGATATTTGGGGAGATGCTGTTAACAAAGCTGCCCGCATGGAACAATTTGGAGCTATTGCAAAGGTCAATATTTCCGGTGATACCTACGAATATATAAAAGATTATTTCGATTGTACATATAGAGGAAAAGTTGAAGTGAAAAATAATGACGAACTCGAAATGTATTATGTTAACAGGTTAAAACCTGAATTTTCTGATGATGATGCCGGCACTGAACCAAATGCTGAATTCTTAAAAATACTTGCCAAGTACTAAAAGCTTTTTACAAAAGACTATTTTTATTTTAAAAGCAAATCGCCATTAAAATTAATGGGTAAAAATTGATTTATACTTTCGGCCATTAATGTTTGTTTTTGTCCGTAAAGAAAAACTTTTATAGAAGATTTAGTTTTTTTCTCGCTTTCTAACATTACCTGTAAGCATGAACCACAGGGCGATATAGGTTCTTTTACAAAACTATTATTATTAATGGCTGCTACAGCTATTGCTTTAATTGATTTGTCGGGGTATTTTGCATTTGCATAAAAAATAGCCACTCTTTCAGCACATAAACCAGATGGATAAGCTGCATTTTCCTGGTTATTTCCAATTACTATTTCATCGTTTTCTAATAAAACAGCAGCACCTACTTTAAATTTCGAATAAGGAGCATACGCGTTTTCAGCTGCTTTTTTTGCATTTTCAATCAATCTTTCATATACTTTTTCAAGTTCGGCAGGAGAATTGTATTCATACAAGACTGATGTTATTTCTCTTTTTTTCATTCGACAGGTTTTTTCAGTTAGTTGTTGAAAAAATTAAAATTGTATTCAATCGAATATCTTTATATTTGTTCAAAATAACAAAAAAAATATGAATTCAGCATGTTTTAACACGATGAATCGGTTTATTTACATTGTAAACAGGAAATTAAACTATTTAAGATATAGTGTAATATTCCTTTTTCCTGTTTTTCTTTTCGGATGTAAAACATACCAGGTGCCACAAAATCAAACGAATAATTATACATCTCAAAACAGGAAATCATATATTGAAAATTATAAGGATTTAGCAATAAGAGAGATGAAACGTTGTGGTATTCCTGCCAGTATTACACTTGCCCAGGCTATGCTGGAATCGGATAACGGGAATAGTACTTTAGCACGTAAAGCAAATAATCATTTTGGTATTAAATGCCATAACGGTTGGAATGGAGAAAAAATCTATCACGATGATGACAGAAGAGGAGAGTGTTTCAGAAAATACAATACAGTTTATGAGTCATACCACGATCATTCCGATTTTATAGCCAATGGCAGCAGATACCAGTTTTTGTTTGATCATGATAAATCAGATTATAAAGCCTGGGCAAAGGGATTGCAAAGAGCAGGTTATGCAACCAGTAATACTTATGCCGGTTTATTAATCAAGATAATTGAAGATAACCAACTTTACCTTTTTGATTATGGAAAAGACATTGACTACAGCGATAATACTTATGTTGATACACAAAAAGTGCAACTCGGTGATATTGATAATTTTAAGATTAATGTAAATAAACACCAGGTTTTAACAAAAAACAGGATTGAATACATTATTGTAAAAAAAGGAGATACTTTTAAAACATTAACTGATGAATTTCAAAAAATAAGTTGGGAATTACCTAAGTACAATGAAATTCCCGAAGATGCAGTTCTTGCTGAAGGCCAGATAATTTATCTTCAACCTAAAAGGAATAAAGCTGAGTATGGTTCAGATTTTCATGAAGTTAAAGAAGGCGAAACCATGTACAGCATTTCTCAATTATATGGTATTAAACTGAATAGCTTATACGAAAAGAATTTAATGGAAAAAGGTACTGAACCTAAAGCGGGTCAGAAAATATGGCTTCGCAAATTAAAAACTGAATTTGATAAAGCAAAAGAAACACCAATAATTACTGATTTTGATTCGGAATAATAAAAAACAAGAGTTCGATATTTCTAGTATCTTTTAATGTTTATGATCCAAAGGCAGACAAGCTTATGGAGCTTTTTTCAAAACGAACTAAATGATTATCAATATATTTTGAATAGTTTAAGAATTATAAGACAAGAATCTATTTTTAATTCTTATATCGAATTCAGGTTAAATAACATCCGGAATAAAACAGGGATTGAAAATTCTTATTTCAGTTCATTTTTATTTTCCATTTCATAATATCCTGAAAACCGCGTAAAAATTCGGCAGTATTTAAACGTTTTTTACCTGCTTGTTGCAATTGAATAATGTGAATATACCCTCCATTAACAGTAATTTTCAAATATGATTTTTCATCGGAAATAATCTGCCCTGCTGATAATGAATGAGAAATCAATTCTTTTTTTGTTTCGAATATTTTTAACTGAATATTTTGATTCCCCTGATTTGTTATTTCCGTCCATGCTGCAGGATACGGGCTTAATCCCCGAATATGATTGTAAATTGAATGAATATCTTTGTTCCAATTTATTTCGCAATCGTTTTTAAAAATTTTAGGAGCAGGTTTTATTGCCTCGTCCTTTTGTAAAAAGTCAGATTGGTTTATTTGTGGATAATTCCCTTCAATAATGGAGTTAACAGTTTTTATTATTAGTTCCGATCCTAAAACCATTAAGCGGTCGTGTAAAGTGCCTGCATTATCAGTTTCATTTATTGGGATTTCTTCCCGATAAATAATATTACCCGTATCGATTTCATGTTTTAAAAAGAAAGTAGTTATACCAGTAGTTTTCTCCCCGTTTATTATTGCCCAGTTAATTGGTGCAGCTCCGCGATAATGGGGCAGGAGTGATGCATGTAAATTTATTGTTCCTAACCGGGGCATTGACCAAACTATTTCAGGCAACATTTTAAATGCAACAATAATCTGTAAATCAGCTTTTAAACCTGATAATTGGTTTAAAAATAATTCATCTTTGAATTTATCGGGTTGAAGTATATTCAGGTTTTTACTTTTTGCATATTGTTTTACTGCCGATTCTTGTATTTGTTGCCCGCGTCCGGCAGGTTTATCAGGGTTTGTAACCACTCCTACAATATTGTAATTTTCTTCTGCCAGCTTTTGTAATGGTGCAACTGCAAAATCGGGAGTACCTAGGTAAACAATACGTAAATCTTTTTTATTCATTTAATTCTAATGATTAGTAACTTTGAACAAATGTATAAAATTTTACTTTTAAACTATGGTTATAATAAGAAGTCTATTTATAAATTGATTGATATGAAAAGCAAATTTAACTGGCAGATATTTATAAGTTTTGGGTTGTTGTTTTCGTTTATTTTAATAGCTTTCTCGGGTGTAATTCTATACATAGCACCAGAAGGCAGTTTTTCGCGTTGGATCGGGTGGAATGTCTTGGGGCTTTCAAAAAAACAATGGGAAGGCCAACATACTGTTTTTTCATACATTTTTATAGCTTTCTGCATATTTCATATTTTCAGAATAAATTGGGAATTACTGGTTTCATATTTTAAAACAAAAAATTTTAAACTGATTTACATTAAAGAAATAGGCATTACACTTATTCTTTTAATTTTCGTATTTACAGGAACTCTAATGCAATTTCAGCCTTTTAGCGGGATTATGAATATTGGCAGGAATATTTCGCAAAGCTTTGAAAAAGGAGTTGAGCCTTACGAAATACCAGATGCTGGTATTATTACTTTGGAACAGTTTGCCGAAAGCTACCTGTTTATATCATTTAATGACCTTGAAAGCAGGTTAAATGAATTAGGATTTAAAACGATTCATAAATCAATTACAATTGAAGAGTTTTGTTTAAAAAACAATACAATTCCTTTTGAATTGTACCAGGTTCTTAAAAAGGAAGTCCCTGTGAAAAAGAATTATTAAGTATTTATTTTGTATCCCCTTTTTTTGGATGAACGTGATTTGGAACCAGTTCCAATGTGTGTCCCATTTTTACGCGTTTTGTTTCCAGGTAAAACTTGTTATGTTTATTAGGTTCAATTATTAAAGGAATGTTTTCAGTAACGATTAAGCCGTATGCTTCAAGGCCTTTTCGTTTTACAGGATTGTTGGTTAAGAGTTTAATTTTACCTAATCCTAGGTCCCTCAAAATGCTTGCGCCAACTCCATAATCGCGTTCGTCTTCTTCAAACCCGAGTTCTACATTTGCTTCAACGGTGTCGCGACCGTTTTCCTGAAGTTTATACGCTTTTATTTTGTTAAATAACCCAATTCCACGTCCTTCCTGGTTCATATATAAGAGTACGCCTTTCCCGGCTTTTTCAATTTTTCTCATTGCTTCGTGTAGTTGTTGCCCGCAATCGCAACGTTTAGAACCGAAAATATCACCAGTAACACATGACGAATGAACCCTGACACAAACAGTATCGTCTTTTGTCCATTCTCCTTTGATTAATGCAACATGTTCAAGTCCATTTGATTTTTGGATATAAGGAATAAGATCAAATTCGCCATATTCGGTGGGTAGTTTTACTCTTGCGCCTCGTTCGATAAGGCTTTCTTCGTTAAGCCTGTATTTAATAAGATCGGCAATTGATATAATTTTAAGGTCGAATTTTTTAGCTATTTTAAGAAGCTGAGGTAATCTGGCCATTGTACCGTCTTCGTTCATGATTTCAACTAATGCACCACCAGGCTTTAAACCGGCAATACGCGTGAGATCGACAACAGCTTCGGTATGGCCCGCTCTTCTGATAACACCTTTTTGCCTGGCTTTGAGTGGGAAAATATGCCCGGGGCGGCCAAGATCTTCCGGTTTTGTTGCAGGATCAACAAGTGATTTGATGGTTTTAGCGCGGTCTGACGCAGAGATTCCTGTTGTGCAACCATTTCCTAAAAGATCTACAGATACTGTAAATGGAGTTGCATGTAATGCTGTATTGTTTCCTACCATTAACTCTAAATCCAGCTCTTTACAGCGCTCTTCAGGTAATGGAGTGCAAATTAACCCTCTGCCGTGAGTAGCCATAAAATTTACAATTTCAGGTGTAATTAACTCGGCTGCTACAACAAAATCCCCCTCGTTTTCACGGTCTTCATCATCAACAACAATTAGCACTTTCCCGGCTTTAATATCCTGAATAGCTTCTTCTATGGTGTTGAGCGTGTGTTGCTGAATATCTTGATTAATTGACATTTTTTGAGTCCGTTTTAAGGTGAAAAATATTTTGCAAAAGTATAATAAGTGTTTATAAATAACTAAAAATCCCGTGTATAAATTACATGATTTATTCCCTGATGGATCGTTCCCAGGTTACCGGTTGTGATTTTTTTAAAAACCGGATAAAACCAAGAATCACAGAAAGATTCATTATAAAAAGATAGTAGGGCGCAAAAATCAACTTGATACTGGTTTTTTTTGATTGTAAAAGATACCCTATACAGACAAACAGGTAAAAAATACACTGAAGGCCAAAAGAATAATTGTAAAACACGGAATCAGGTTGTATTGTAATTATATACAGGTTAATTAAAAAAAGTACGGGAAATGAAAATGGCACAATTGCCCATCGGAGTACTTTATGAGAAATATACTGCAAAGATAAAAGGGTATTTCTAAAAGGATTCAGGAGTAATTTCAGCTTTATAATTGCCTGAAAGCCACCATAAGCAATCCGAATCTTTCGTTTTAATTCTTCATGAATATTTACTGATGCCCTTTCGGAAGCTATTGCATCTGATGCATATTTAATATGATATCCTTTTTGGGCTATACGGAGTGAAATAACAAAATCGTCAAGGATAATATCGGGATCAATTGCCGGAAATAACTCGGTTCGTATCGCGAACAATTCGCCAACCGCTCCAATAGCTGAATTTACATCCGATTCTGCTTTTTTTAAAATCGACTCGTATTTCCAGTAAATGCCCTCTCCGGAATTTACCGCATTATCTTTATTCAACGGGATGATTCTTTTTTCACCTGCAACACATCCTGTTTTCTTATTTTTAAATTCATTAACAATAGCCCTTATACATTCTTTATTTAACAGGGTATTTGCATCCGAAAAAATAACAACGGGTGTTTTTACAAACTGCATTCCCCTGTTTATCGCGCTAATTTTACCTTTTCTTTCATTTTCGTGATATACATTTAACCCTGGGAATTTCTTTAATGCTTCAAGAGTTCCATCATCAGAGCCGTCGGTAACCCAAATAAAATGAAGTTTTTCTTTTGGGTAATCAAGACACAATGAATTTTGAATTTTTGCTTCTACAAAATCGATCTCGTTATATGCAGTAACAAAAAGAGTAACTTCGGGTTCATAAACACGGGTATTGTTTTCATATTTTTTAAATAAATTTATAAATACTGAAAAAACAAGTATGACAAAAGGATATAAAAAGTAGGTATATGCTACAATACAAATCAATATCCAGAAAAGTGCTATCATAACTAGTGTTGATTTATAAATTGAATTGCTTTAGATGCAATTGTTTCAATATTGTATTCATTTAATACGAAATCGTGCGCGGTATTTCCAATGCTGTTTCGTAAGTCTCTGTTTTTAAGTAATTTTAAAACATTTTCTGCGAAAGAAAGAGGGTTGTTTGAAATTAAAATTTTTTCTTCATTTAACTTATCAATACCTTCAGATCCTTTTGGAGTAGATACAATAGCTTTTTTAAAAGCCATGGCTTCAATAATTTTAACACGCATTCCGCTACCCGAAAAAAGCGGGACAATCATTGGGCCCGGGATTGAAAAAAAATCATAGGCGTTTTCAATTTGTCCTACAAAACGAATATTATTATTTGAACTTAACCTTTTTACAAACCATTTTGGGGCATTTCTGCCTGCAATAAGCAGCTCAACATTTGAAACTTGGTTGATAATTAACGGGAAACATTTTTTTATGAACCAGATTAATCCTTGTTGATTTGGAATCCAGTCAAGAGCTCCAATATAAAGAATCGTTGGAGTATTTTCAGGCTTGCTTATTTGCGAATAAAATGAATCTGGTTGACTGATTTCAACGCCAAATGGGGTTGCCAGCATTGGTTTAATGTTTCCATTCCCTGTATAAAAATGAGCATCGGTATTACTTATGGGAAGTAATACATCATAGGAATTAATGTATTTCAATTCAAATTTTTTCAGCCTATTTGCTAAAACAGTAAAGTAGATTTTTTTTAGAATTGATCGTGTATTTTTTGCATTTTCGAACCAAATCTCAGATTCAATATTATGTGGGCGGTAAATGATTTTCCCGGGATAGTATTTGCGAATAATATCAATATAAAATAACACATATAAGCCTTCAATTTGAATAAAATCCCATTTTTTTTGCACGATAAGAGATATTAACCTGTTCGAAAAATTCTGGTTAATAAATCGCTCCAGGGTATATGGCCTTTTTGTGAAAAAAAAATTAAGTAACAGTTTTAAAACGGATATTTTTGTATTAACATCAATACCAACAAGTTCAATATTTTTTTCCTTTAAAACCCGGATATCGGAATCTTTATTATAATGCTTATGTGTTACCATATTTAGTAAAGTAACATTATGATTTAATCTTGCATAAGCATTCGCCAAATTTAGGATTGCAAGAGAGCCTCCATCGGGTGGAAATAAAGCCTTATTTGATATTTGTAAGATGTTCATTTTCGTTATTCTTCGGTTTTCTTTTTTGAAAACCGATTGAAGAGTTTCTTGAAGAAAAGCACGTAGGTGTCGGCATTAAGAATAACCGAGTCGGTAGTTGCTTTGTATGTTAGAAAAATACCCAATGGCATTAGAACAAAAGATGATATCCACATACCAATATATGCAGGCATAACTCCTTCCCGGGCAAACTTTTCTCCGGCAATGGAAAGGATATAGTAAAATATGAAAAACATGATAGAAATAACTACAGATACCCCAAAACCTCCTTTGCGTATAATTGCGCCAAACGGAGCTCCTATAAAGAAAAATACAAGGCAGGCAAAAGATAATGTGAATTTACGATGCCATTCAATTTCATGCCTTCTTATTCTTTCTTTTTTATAATTGAATTGTTTAAGGGAATTATCAACAGAGTTTTGCGCAGCTCGTGCATACGTAAGTGCATGATTTATTGCATCATTCTTTTGAGTTTGGGTGAGCTTTTGCAATACAGAATCAGGATAAAAAGCAGATTTTGTTGTTAGTAAATTCTTAATATTTTTTATAGAATCTGTTTTTTCTTTTTTCAAACTAGCTGTATCCGGTATATTTAGGGTTCTAATTGAATCCGGATTTTTAGTTTTTAACTTTGTTGAATCAATTTTAACAGCCTGAGGTTTTTTAATTACAGGCCTTTTATTTTTTTCTCCGGGATTTTTTTTTGTTGCCTTATTTTTTGGGGCGTTTGGTCTTGGCTTCAAATCTTTATTATTGTCATCATCCTTTTTTTTATTAAAGGAGGGATTCTTCAAATCACTGATTAAATTTTTTTCTTTTTTAAAGTAATTATTTTTAATTAATGTATTAGAGAAACTCACTACAAGTTCATTAAATTCATTTCGAAGAGAATCTTCGAAATATTCAAGTTGCTTTAAATTGAGCATTTGAAAATTGTTTTTAAACAAGTCTTCATCGCTTCTGCTAAAATCTAATCCTGTAAGTTCGAAATAGACAACTTGTTTTTCGAAATTGTGTCGTTGATGAGGGTGTTTTTTTTCACTTCTTCTGCGGTCTTTCCGGGGTTCATCCATTTCTTCGTAGGAATAGCCATTATACAGGGTAAGAATGATATGCGATTCATCAGCAGTCATTTTCATATATCCTGAATCGGCTACTGTTACATTCAGGTTTTCTTTGTTGTTTTTATGATCGTAAACCATAATATTCTGAAGGAGATTGGTCTTATGGTTTTTCTTGGCAATTTTAATACTATAACCTTCAATCCCGTTATAAAAAATACCTTCTTTAATTTGTAGCTCCGGCCGTTGATGTTTAACATCATATATAAGGGTTCCGGTTTTCAGGTTGGTGTAAGGAATAATATAATCAGAATAATAATAGGCCCCGATACTAATTAATATGGTAAGGTAAATTAGCGGCAACATGAACCGTTGCAGGGAGATTCCGGCCGATTTAATAGCGGTTAACTCAAAATTTTCGCCCATATCTCCAAAAGTCATGATAGATGAAAGGAGTATGGCTAACGGCAGGGCCATTGTTACCAAACGTGCCGATGCGTAGAGAACCAATTCTGCAATAATTGTCCATTCTAATCCTTTTCCTGCTAAATCATCGATGTATTTCCATAGAAACTGCATCAACAGGATGAACAGGGATATTAAGAATGTCAGGACCAAAGGCCCAAGATAGGATTCTAAAATAAATTTATTGAGTCGCTTCACCGGTTTATGTTTGTTTTAATTGTAAAACGATTACAAAAATAACTTATTTTATAATAATGTGCCTTATGAAGTACAAAAATCAGCTTATAAACCAAGAGTGCGTTTTAGTTCTGAAACCTGTGAATTCCATAATTCGCTTGAATCGTGTTTCTCGCCTTCGTCTGAAAAATCAGTAATAACAAGTGCCACATCGCCGGTAAGTTCATCGGTATGGATTTTAAACTCAAAAAATAATTCATCATCATCATCGAGCCAGTGAAAACGTATAAAGTGATTTTCTTTTTTTGAAATAAGTTCGGCTTGTTGTTCAGCTCCATCCCAAATAAAAGAATAAATGTTGCCAACAATGTTTACATCATCTGCAAACCACTCTGATAAACCGCTGGGAGTTGATAGCCTGGGATAAAGTATTTTGGGTGATGCATTTAGCGTAAACTCCAGTTCGTATTTTTTTTTCATTCCGTATGTATAATTTTCCTCTCAATACTGCAATATATAAAAATTTTTCAGATTTTTTGAATTCTTATTTAGAAGATAAAACAAAATAAATTATATTTGCAGCCCGAAAGGGTTTGGGAGAGTTCTTAAAATAAGAATATTTAGAGAGGGAGCTCAGATGCCTGCCTGCCGCAGGCAGGGTTAGAACGCATGATTTGGTTCTTGTTAGAAAAAGTTCTTTATAAATAGAATATTTGGCGAGGTAGCTCAGATGGTTAGAGCGCATGATTCATAATCATGAGGTCGCGAGTTCAATTCTCGCTCTCGCTACAAAAAAGGGAATTAAATATTTAATTCCCTTTTTTATTTCCTGAGCAATAAAAGTATAGTTTAAGAATCTTATTTACAAGTTGCCTGACTCATAATTATTTAACGAGCGGGATTTAAAATACTTGATCGTGAGAAATACTATAAAAACAATCCCGATTACTACCATTGCCATAGATAGAACATGGTAATTTTTTTGAAGCAATTCTTTTTGAGAATATAAGAAATATCCTAAAATAGCCAGGATAATATTCCATATACCAGACCCGATAATTGTAAATAATATAAAATCTTTAAGTTTCATCCGGGAAAGGCCTGCCGGTAATGAAATGAGTTGCCTGATAGCAGGAATAAGGCGTCCAATTAGTGTTGAGCTTTTCCCGTGTTTATTAAAATAGTTCTCGGCCTTGTCAACAGAATGCTCGTTAATAAGCATGAGGTTTGCAACACGGGTACGGGATAGTTTATGTATTATCTTTCTGCCTAAAATCAAGGCAATATAGTAATTAAACAAAGCCCCGACTAATGCTCCCGCGGTACCCGAAGCAACAACACCATAAATATTTAAATCACCCTGGGCAGCTTTATATGCTGCAGGGGGTATTACAATTTCGGAAGGAAACGGAATAAAGGAACTTTCAATACTCATTAATATAAACACGGTACCATAATTTATATGCGCCATGTACCATGTTGTGATAGCTTCGAAAATTTCTGCCATAATGTTGATAATGATTATAAAACAAAACTCATTTTAAAATGCCCGTAAATATAGAATAAATATTTGCAATATTTTAACGATGTTAATTGATTGAATATGCTGAATATTCCTTTTAGCAGTATATTTACGTGTGAATAATCCCGATTATTTTCTGACACTCGATTTCCTGATAATTAACTCCGTGCTTAACACGGTAGTTACCGGGTCGTAGTCATCGTATGTCTGCATCCTGTTTAATAAAAGCTGAGCAGCATTCTGTCCCATCTCGTACCCTTTTTGATCAACGGTAGTAAGCTCAGGGTCAGTCATGAACGAAATAAATGAGTTTGTAAAACCGGCAAGTGCAATATCCGATGGAATATGTTTATTTAATTTTTTAATGGCTATCATGGCGCCAATTGCAGTAGCATCATTAACAGTAAAAACACCATCAATTTCAGGATGTTTTAGCAATAATTCAGGTATCAGGTTTTGTGCATGTTCAAATGTATCGCAATATTGAATGGTGTAATCATGTAAAATCTGATTTTTTTCTTTTAAAGCGGTTAAAAACCCGCGTTTTCGTTCAATCCCGATAGTTAAGTTTTGTGGCCCGGCAAAATGAACCAGGTTTTTACATCCATTTTCAATTAAATGAATTGTAGCTTTAAATGCACCATTAAAATCATCAACAATAACCTTATCTGCTTTTACTTCTTCGCATGCCCTGTCGAAAAAAACAATAGGTACACCAACTTCTTCGATATTTTTAAAATGCTCGAAGCGGGTAGTTGTTTTTGCCATAGAAATAATAAAGCCGTCAATGTTGCTCGACAGCAATGCCTGCACGTTTTCCACTTCTTTTAAGTAGGATTCGTTCGACTGGCATATAATAATATGGTATCCGGCATCATTGGCTACTTTTTCTATACCACTGATTACGGTCGAGAAAAAATGATGAATAATTTCAGGAATGATTACACCGATAATTTTACTTTCCTGTTGAAGAAGGCTTAAAGCAACCTTGTTCGGTTTATAATTCATTTTTTGTGCAAGCTCCTGCACGTTTTTCTTAGTTTGCGGGTTTATATCAGGATGATCCTTCAACGCCCTGGATACAGTTGAAGGAGAAATATGCAACATTTTTGCAATATCTTTTATGGTTACCTGGTGACCTTTCACAAACTATTTAGCTAAATTTTTGTTTAAGATATAAATTATGACGGACTTTTCCATAAAATAAGAACAAAAATTAAAAAAATAAACTTTTTTTTCAGTTTGTTGCAAACGTTTGAAACAATACTTTGAGAGCTATTTTTGTCATTGTAACGCATTGATAGTAATGCAGTTAACTTTGACTTAACGTTTTTTTTTCTTATCTTTAACACAGAAATAAAACCTTAAAAAAAACCATTTTTATGATTAAAAAAATAAGGCTGACTTTAATATTCCTGCTTATTAAAGTTTTTATTCCCGGGGTATTAATGGCACAGGTTGCAATTACCGGTATTATTACTGATTCCGACGATCAATCTACATTACCCGGAGTTACTATTCTCGAAAAGAATACAGGAATAGGAGCAATAACCGATATTGATGGTAAATACAACATTACTGTCCCGAAAGATGCTGTTCTTGTTTTCTCTTTTGTTGGCTACAAACAACAGGAAATACCTGTTGGCACCCAAACAGTAATCAATGTAGTACTTGAAAAACAAATCGAGCTTTTAGATGAAGTAATCGTAATTGGTTATGGTGTTCAAAAGAAAAGTGATAAAACCGGCGCTGTTGCACAGGTTAAAGCAGAAGAAATGAGTGGTGGTGTGATAACAGATGCTATTCAGGCATTACAAGGTAGAACAGCAGGAGTTTTAATTACCAAAAAAGGTGGCGATCCCAACGAAGGTTATGCAGTTCGTATTCGTGGAGCATCTGGTTTTGATTCAAATACTCAACCACTGTATGTAGTTGATGGTGTTCCCGGTGTCGATCCTACAACTGTTGCCCCCGAAGATATTGAAACATTTAACATTTTGAAAGATGCAGCATCCTCTGCAATATATGGTTCAAGAGGTTCAAACGGAGTCATTATCATTACTACTAAACGAGGAAAAGTAGATAATTTCACAGTTCAGTTAAATATGAAAGTTTCTGCCGATCAGGTGGCAAGCAAGCTGGATTTGCTAAGTGCAAGCGATATAAGAAATTATGCACAAGGATTGCTTGAAGAAGCCCAAATTGAAAACCCTCAATATACCATTGATAGTGTATTTAACGATGGAGGGGCAAATACCGACTGGCAGGATGAGATTTTCAGAACAGGTATAACACAATCATATAATTTAAATTTTTCAGGAGGTACGGAAAATAATAGTTATTATGCATCAATTACTCATGCTAATTGGGAAGGTGTTATGGAAGGTACATCAAAAGTACGTACCATAGCAAAAATCAATGTTACTCAAAAAGGATTAAATGATAAATTAACATTATCGGGGAACTTATCAGGAACATTTGAAAATAACGACTATGAAAATTACGATGGATGGGATAAGGATGATATTTTATACCAGGCTTTTTCAAGAAACCCTACCGATCCGGTATATAATGAGGATGGTTCTTACTACGAAACAACCCGTGTTTTCAATTACCAGAATCCAATAGCAATTATTAATGAAGTTGATAATACCAGGGATGCTAAACGCTTTTTAGGGAATTTAAAAGCTGACCTGGAGTTATTTGATGGATTAATTGCATCAGCAAATGTAGGTTATACCCGTGATGATCAGGAATCTTATTATTTCAGGCCAAATGGATTAATCGATAATGGCTATGGAAAAAGAGAATACAAGAATACTACTCAAAAGTTAATTGAAGTAACCGGTAACTATACAAAGAGTATTAACGAAAAACACAATGTCAACGCATTATTAGGTTATTCATGGCAGGAAAGTGTTTACGAAGGTTTCTTTGCTCAGGCCAGAGATGCACAATCTGAATATTTAGCATCAAATAATATGCAGGCTTTAATTGATTTACAATATGGCGATATTGATTCCTGGAAAGGAATGTGGAGGCTTATTGGTTTTTTTGGCCGGGTACAATATAATTATAAAAATAAATATTATTTATCAGGTTCATTGCGTCGTGATGGTTCTTCAAAATTTGGAGCTAATAATCAATGGGGTTGGTTTCCTACTGTTGCTATAGGATGGGATCTCCAAAAAGAAGCTTGGTGGAGTGAAATGTTTCCTTGGTTTGACCAATTTAAGTGGCGTGCAAGTTATGGTGTTTCAGGTAACCAGGAAATAGGTGAATATAAAAGCCAGCTGGTTTTTCAAAATGCCGGGTTAACTGTAGATCCTGAAACAGGGAAAGATGTGGTTACTTTTACAAACCCATGGAATGCTAATCCGGATTTAAAATGGGAAGAAACAACTGAATATAATGTCGGACTTGATTTTGCCGTATTAAAAAGCCGAGTAAGTGGAAGCTTAGAAGTGTATTTCAAAAATACAAAAGATCTTTTAGGGCAATTCTCTGTTCCAAAACCACCAAATTTATCGGATAAAACATGGGGAAACTCTGGTGAGTTGCAAAATAGGGGTATAGAATTATTTGTTCAATCTTATGTTATTGAGAAGTCTAATTTGAAATGGAAAACCATGTTCAATATCTCACACAATAAATCTAAAATACTTGACCTTGGAGATTTTTATACAGAAGGAAGCAGTGTTCGGAAAGAAGGGTACATTTCGGGAAGGGGCATGGTTGGTGATGAGTATTACGTAATAGGTATTATAGAAGGTGAAGAGTTAGGCTCATTTTATTTACCTGTATATGTTACAATGATTGATGGTAAGTTTGTTTATAAATCTGAAACAGGCGGATATACCGATAATTTAAGTGAGGCTAAAAGAGAAATTGTTGGAACGGCTTCACCCGATTTGGAAATTGGCTGGTCGAATACATTTACTCTTTTCAAAAACTGGGATTTGGATATTTCTTTCAGATCAATGATTGGAAATGATGTATATAATGCTACAGAAAGTTTTTTTGATAATCCAGACTTACCTTCTTTAAATGCAAGCCCTTCTGCTTTAGATTGGGAAGAACAAGGACGCGTAAGTGGTTCAACGGTTATGGATATTTATGTTGAAGATGGTTCGTTTGTTCGTTTAGATTATTTAGCATTGGGATACAATTTCAATACAAAAAAAATTGCTCCTGTAAAAAATCTGAAAATCTACTTTGCTTCGAATAACCTGTTTACAATTACCGGTTATTCAGGTATTGATCCTGAAACCAAAATTGATGGTGTAGCTTTTGGAATTGACCAATACAATGTTTACCCAAAAACAAGGACATTTACTTTTGGTATTAACGCAACTTTTTAAACTAAAAATATTATGAAACGAATATTTCTATTATTTATACTAATATCTCTGATAGGTTTTTCCTGTACGGATTTGAACGAGGAAGTGTTTGAAAATTTACCAGGAGATGTTTATCCCGAAAACGAATTACAAGTTGCGGGCTTAAGTGTTAATGCCTATTTAGGGATGAAGGATTTAATAGATGATAATGGCTGGTGGTTTTTAGCACAAGAATTATCATCTGACGAATTTTGCGGGCCAACCCGTGATGCTGACTGGTACGATGGGGGAAAATGGTTAAATATGCACCAGCATACATGGACTAGTGATGACGAAGGTGTTAACCGGATGTGGGATAAAATGTGGAGCGGTGTTACGATTTGTAATATTACACTCGACCAGTTAAGAATGCTTACTGTTAGCGATGCTGTTAATGCTAAGATTGATGAAGTTGAAGTAATGAGATCATTCTATTATTATTTACTAATCGATAATTATGGCGATGTACCTTATATAACTAGTGCATCTAATGCTCCTGAAAAACCATATAAAATTACAAGGGAAGCAATATTTGATAGTTTGACTACTACTGTTGAAAATAATCTATCATCACTAAAACTAATCGATAATAAATATCTGGCTACCAGATATATGGCATTTGCTTTATTAGCAAAACTGTATTTAAATGCAGGGACTTATACAGGTACACCACAATGGGCAAAAGCCGATGCATATATTGATAGTGTTCTTGAAGGGCCATATAAATTAGCTACAGATGTTCTAGAACCATTTGTTACATTAAATGATAATTCATCTGAAATTATATTTTCAATTCCTTTTGATGAAGATACTTACCAGGGTTTCAGAATACACATGAGAACATTGCATTATCAACATAATGAAACATACGATATGCCTGTTAGCCCCTGGAATGGCTTATGTGTTACTCCGAATCATTTTGATACCTACGAAGATGATGATGTTAGAAAAGAAGCCTATTTTATTTACGGACCTCAATATACATCAAATGGTTCAACTATTATTGATGGGGTTACTAAATTACCTTTAGTTATAAACCCAATTTTACCAGCATTATATATGACAGCTGCAGAATATACTGCCGATGAATACAGGAATTCTGGAGCTCGTGTCGAAAAATACGAAATAAAAATGGGTGCAAAGGAAAATTTAAGCAATGATTTTCCAATATTTCGCATTACCGATTTTTATTTAATGAAAGCCGAAACTCTAATAAGATTAGGTGGTCCCGGTGATGGAGATTCGTGGATTAACGAAATAAGAGACAGAGCCGAAGTTGATACTTGGTCTGGTGCCACTTTAGATCAGTTATTGGCTGAACGTGGCCGTGAATTATTCTGCGAAGGTCACCGTCGTCAGGATTTAGTCCGTTTTGGGAAATTTACCGATGAGTGGTGGGCTAAAGGAGATGATCAGGGCGGTTTAGCTGGAGATCTATCGGTGTTGACATTCCCCATACCTAAATATGCGACCGATGCAAATCCGAATTTATTACTTGATCCTCAATAAAAAATAATTACTAACTAAAATTTATTTACTAATTAAAATTTTACATTATGAAAAAAAAATTATTAAAAAGAATCTTTAACCTTACATGGTTAGTTCTGGCGGCATTGTTAACATTTACTGCCTGCAGCGATGATGATGACGATAATGATGATGATACTATTGTTCTTGATGGTACTTATATTAGTGGGACAGCTACGGGTGGCGAATCTTTTATTATTGATGCAAAACAAATGGTTGAACCAAGTAGTGATTTTGAAACAAAAGTAGAAAGAGATGGAATGATGTATGGAATTCACTATCTTACAGCAGGTACTTTAATGTTTAAAGAGGTTGCAGGTGATGCGAAAATATCATATGGAGTATCCGATGTAGCTACTACAACACAAACAGAAGAAACCGGAGAACCATTTGATTTCCAAAGAGGTAACCTTGTTGAAGATGGAACTACTGAATTTACAGTTACTGAAGCTGGTTTATATTACATTATTACTGATAAAACAAGTTCTACTTTCTGGGTAATGAAAATTAATAGTTTTGAAATTAGTTCTACAACAGATGAAGCAACAATGGTTTCAGGATCAACAGAAGGTGCAGTGTTTGAACTTTCAGGTACTGATCTTAGGGGATCATATAAAGTTCGTATAAATACAGGATGGAAAATTATTGCTGATGATATTCCTTTTGGTGGAACTGATTTTCCAGAAGATGGAATTCGCCCAATTACAAGTTTTGGAGGAAGTTTAAGTGCTCTTACATTTGATGGAAGTGATATTGCTTTTACACCCTTACCACTGCACTTAACTGACTTTACTTTCACTTGGGATCCTTCAATAAAAGGAATCGCCGGTATAACAGGTACAACTACTGATGCTGGTGAAAGACTTCCAACAGATTATTCTGATTATTTAATCGGATTTATTGGTAATGCAGTTATGGAAGCTGATACATCTTGGGGTTGGGGAAATCTATCATATGAAAATTTGTTGCCTGTAAAAAATGGATATATTTATACTTGGACATGGAGTGATGTATCAATTGCAGATACTACTGATGGAAGAACTTGGAAATTTAGAAAAGATAATGCATGGAGCTTTACTTTAGGATTTAATAATGTTACCATGTCAGGTAGTTCAGCTGCTGATTTCTTCGCAGGGTCAGATGATGGTAACTTTGGAGTTGCAACTTCAAAAGTATATGATATGATTTTAGAAGTTGATGCTACAAGTGATACCTGGAAATTGTATGTTGCTGAAGAAGGTGGTTATCTATTTGATATTTGGGGATTAATTGGTAGTGCAACTCCAAATGGTTGGAATGACCCTGATACAGAAATGACACCTAATATAGATGGTACTGAATGGACTTGGACTGGAGATTTGATTGAAGGTGAATTTAAATTCAGACTAAACGACAGTTGGGATTATCAAATAGGAGACGATGGTGCTGGCGGTGCAGCGTTTAGTACTAACGCTACTGCATGGGTTATTGCAGCAGGTGATGTTGGAAATTATACTATTGTTCTAGATAGTGAAACTCCTGATATTACTATTACAAAAAATTAATTTATTCAATTAAGAAGGCATGCATTGGCATGCCTTCTTTTTTTCTTTTCTCACTTTTATAATTTGACTATGAAATCCCAGACGGGTCTTTTTTTATTTCTTTTAAGTTTTGTTTTTTTTCAAGCTAATTCACAGGTAATTACTGCCGATCCGGAATTTCCAAATGCAACTAGTTCTGTAATTATTTATTTCGATGCGTCACAAGGTAATCAGGCATTAAAAGATTTTACTGGCGATGTATATGCGCATACTGGGCTTATTACATCATTGAGTGTTGATCCGGGTGATTGGAAATATGTTATTGCCGAATGGAGCGAGAATACCACTAAGGCAAAACTTACTAAAATATCTGCTAATTTATATCAGCTTTCAATTAGTCCAACTATAATTGATTTCTACGAAGTTGCTGAAGGCGAAGAAGTGCTAAAACTGGCCTTCGTGTTCAGGAATTCCGATGGTTCAAAAGTTGCACGTGAAGCCGATGGTGGTGATATTTTTTACAACGTGTATCCCGAGGGATTAAATGTAAATATTTCATCTCCTACACCAGATTTAATATTATTGCCGGGCGAACAAATTACTGTTTCAGCAACATCTAATGAATCTGACAGTATGTTTATATCTATTGATGAAAATCTTGTTTATAAAGTTGCCGGGGCTGCAATAAGTTACAATCATACTGAAAATACAATCGGAACACATAAAATAGTAGTTACTGCAAAATTAACTGAAGAAACTGCCCGTGATTCGGTTTATTTCCAGGTCAGGGGCGAACCGGCAGTTGCTGAAATGCCTGCTGGTTGGAAAAAAGGAATAAATTACCTTGCCGACGACTCTGTTGGTTTGGTTTTATTTGCTCCACAAAAAGAATTTGTTTATGTAATTGGTGATTTTACAGAATGGCGAACCAACGAGGATTACATGATGCATGTAACACCAAACGACTCTGTCTATTGGATTGGTATTGGTGGTCTAACACCGGGACAGGAATATATTTTCCAGTATTATATCAATGGTGAATTACGCATTGCCGATCCTTATACCGAGAAAACAAGCGATCCAAACGATAAGTGGATTGCAGAAGAAACCTACCCGGATTTAATTGATTATCCGTCAGGTTTTACAACTGGCATTGCATCTGTACTTCAAACAAATCAAACAGAATATAATTGGAATAATACTGTTTATAATATATCTCCAAAAGAAAACCTGGTGATATATGAATTACTTCTTCGGGATTTTTTAGCTGCTCATAGTTTTAAGACATTAATTGATACTCTTGATTATCTCGATAGCTTGGGAATAAGTGCTATTGAATTGATGCCGGTTAGTGAGTTCGAAGGAAATGAAAGCTGGGGATACAACCCGAGTTTTTATTTTGCTCCCGATAAATATTATGGAACTAAAAATGATTTTAAGGCATTTGTCGATTCCTGCCATGGAAGAGATATTGCAGTTATAATGGATATGGTATTGAACCATTCCTATGGCCAATCGCCTTTGGTACAAATGTATTTCGACCCTGAAGCAGGAGATTATGGCCAACCTACCTCACAGAACCCTTGGTATAATCAACAATCACCAAATTCGACGTATTCATGGGGGTATGATTTTAACCACGAGAGCGTGTGGACTAAAGAATTTGTTGATAGTGTTAACAAATTTTGGTTAGTAAACTATAAGGTTGATGGATTTCGGTTCGATTTTACCAAGGGTTTTACTAATACTCCCGGTGATGGAAGTGCTTATGATATATCGCGAATGAATATCTTAAAACGAATGGCTATGAATATTTGGGATACAAATCACGATGCTTATGTCATTTTAGAACACTTTGCTGATAATGCTGAAGAAAAAAACCTTGCCGAATTTGGAATGATGTTATGGGGAAATATTAATTATCAGTATAATGAAGCATCAATGGGTTATACATCTGATATTTCCTGGGCATCTTATAAAACACGTACCTGGTTGGTACCTAATTTAGTATCCTATATGGAAAGTCACGACGAAGAAAGATTAATGTTCAAGAATCTTGAATACGGAAATTCTTCTGATGGATACAATATACAGGATTGGTGGATTGCACTTAAACGAATAGAACTGGCAGCAAATTTCTTTATCCCGATTCCAGGCCCTAAAATGATCTGGCAATTTGGCGAACTGGGTTATGATTATTCTATCGACTATGATTGCCGTGTTTGCAATAAACCCATACGTTGGGATTATTATGAAAATAATGGAAGACGCAGAATCTATTTTGTTTATAAGGTGCTGAACGAGTTAAAAAGTACTTATGATGTATTTAAAACTACCAATTATACGATTACTCAAACTGGTAAATTAAAATCAATTCACTTGTTCGACGATGAGATGAATGTAGTTATTCTTGGAAACTTTGATGTTGTTACACAGAAAATCAATCCTGATTTTCCAGCAACAGGCATATGGTACGAATTGTATTTCGGTGATACATTGGATGTAAGCAATACACAGGATACTATTACACTTGATGCCGGAGAATACAGGCTATATACCGATGTAAAATTAAAATCACCCGATCTTCCGGTTAAAATTGATGAAATTATTGATACTGATGATGAGCAGATTTCGGTTTTTCCAAATCCATCAACAGGCTTATTTACTTTTGATTTAAGTAATATAAAAAGAGATAATTGCCAGGTGAAAATTTACAATATAAACGGGCAAATGGTTTCTGCAAAAGAAGAACTCGATAATGGATTTATTACATTGGATATGAATTCGCAAAGAGCGGGAATGTATTTTTACGAGATCATTTCAGAAAATAAAAGAATTACAGGAAAAATAATTAAGCAATAGTTTTTAGGTTAATAAGTAGGGGTAAGATTAGTAATTGAAATAATCGCCGGGAAAACCCGGCGATTATATATAAACCACATAGGGGTTTAAAACAATTGGCATTTTAAACTTATTAATAAACCGTGAAACGATTTATTAATAAGTTTTATAAACCAAATATCCCCATGGTTCAAGCTTATTTACAAGCGATAAAGCTTGATTTGTAAAAATTTCCGAGAAAGAATCCGTGGATAAATTTTCTGTAATTGAAAAATCAACTTTTTCAGGAGAAAGGTTTACAATGGTAATTATTCTATTTTCATCTTTTTCGCGGATAAAAGCGAATATCTTGTCATCGGCAGTTGTTGCAATTCGGGTAAGCATTCCACCAAATTCACCGTTCCATAACGCTTTATTTTCTTTCTTCAGTTTTAAAAGAGCAGTATAAAGTTCATCTAAATCGCAATTAATATTCCAATCAACAGTATCCTTATCGAAAAAACGCAGCCGCTTATCCATGCATGATTCCTGCCCGCTATAAACAAGTGGCATACCTGGTAAAGTAACCGAAAGTACAGTAAAAGTTCTTACAGCATTACCCATTCGTTCATATTCCGTTCCTTTCCATGTATTCTCATCATGGTTTGAAGTAAAATTCATGTGATAGGCATCTGCAGGGTATTTTATTTTTTCACTTTCCAAGAGATTTACCAAGTCGCTTACTCTTTTCTTACTCTGGGCAATTTCGTTCATTAGAAAATGAGTATCCCAGGCATAAGTCATATCAAATGCATAATCGTGCAGTTCAGGCTCATTTGCTTCGGCAAGCATAAAAACGGGTTTAATTTTATCGAGTTCGTAACGTGCTTTGTTCCAGAAATCTATTGGAACCATTGCAGCTACATCGCAGCGATAACCGTCAATATTGAATTCTGTAACCCAGTATTTTAAAGCATCTAACATAAAATCGCGCATTTCGGGATTATCGTAATTAAAATCTGCTACATCGCTCCAGTCATCAACAGGTGATATTATTTCTCCCTTTTCGTTTTTGGAATACCAGTCAGGGTTGTTTTTTATTTGCTCTGTATCCCACGATGAATGGTTTGCAACCCAGTCGATAATGACATACATCCCGAGTTCGTGTGCTTTATTTACAAGATTTTTGAAATCATCTTTGGTTCCAAATTCGGCATTCACATCAAAATAATCCTTTACGGAATAATAGCTCCCGAGAGTTCCCTTCCTGTTTTCAATTCCTATAGGATGAACAGGCATGAGCCAAAGAATATCAATTCCCATTTCTTTCAAACGTGGCAGATGCCCGGCAAATGCATTGAAAGTGCCTTCAGGTGTATATTGCCTGATATTTACTTCGTAAATACTTGCATTTTTACTCCATTCAGGATGTTTAACTTTTTGAAAGGTTTCAGTCTTATTTTCTGTCTGGCATGAACCAAGAAAAATGAAAAGGAAAAAACTGCTAAAAAAGAAAAATCTACTGATTATTTTAATTGATGTTTTCATATAAAATATTTTAATAAATTTGCGAATTAAATTGGGGTAAAATTGTTATTAATCAAGGCTTTTTGCTATTTTTACTTTTCTGTTTCCAAATAGACCTAAAGATAAAAAAAATATATCATAAAGTATGCATGTAAAGCTTACGAAATAAAGAAAACAAGAATATTTTATATCCTTTCGAATTTTTAAAAAATTAATATTATAAATCAAATTACAATGAAACGTGTTTTAGTAGCAACAGCAGGTGGTGATTGTCCCGGTTTAAATGCTGTAATCAGGGCGATTGTAAAAAGAGCTTCGCAGGAAAGAGACTGGGAAGTTATTGGAAGCATCCAGGCATTTAATGGAATATTGTGGGAACCAACCGAGATAAAAATTCTCGACGAAAAAGCTGTGGCAGGAATTCATTTCCAGGGTGGAACAATTATAGAAACAACAAATCGTGGAGGCCCATTTGCATGGCCTGTAAAAAACAAAGATGGTTCATGGACAACAGTTGATCGTTCAGAAGAAATGATACGTAAACTCATGTACATGGGTGTTGATGCTGTTATCAATATTGGTGGTGATGGCTCACAACGAATATCCCAGGCACTTTATGAAAAAGGCTTAAATATTATCGGGGTTCCAAAAACCATTGATAATGATTTATCGGCAACAGATACAACATTCGGTTTTCAGACTGCTGTTCAGATTGCAACTGATTCGGTTGATAAGCTGGTAACAACTGCAGCCAGCCATAACAGGGTTCAGATACTTGAAGTTATGGGCCGCGATGCCGGATGGATTGCATTAAATGCAGCAACTGCAGGAGGTGCTGAAATTTGTTTAATACCTGAAATACCTTACGATATAAATAAAGTACTTGAAAAAATCAATTCCCGTTTTGTACGCGATCGCGGATTTGTTATTATTGTTATTGCCGAAGGAGCCAGGGCGGTTGGTAAAGATATGTCGGAAGAAAAAAATGATGAAGTAGGTTATATGAATGCCAAGCTTTCAGGAGCAGCATCTCGCTTAGTGGAAGAACTTAAAGAGGCAGGATGCAAACACAGTATGCGTAAAACGGTACTTGGGCATATACAACGAGGCGGAATACCTATTGCCTACGACAGAGTGCTTGCAACTCAATTTGGAGTTCATGCTTTCGAAATGGTATTAGCAGGCCGGTTTGGTGAAATGGTTTCGTATCGTCACCCGCATATTACTTCAGTTCCATTTAAAGAAGCTATTACTGTTCCTAATTACGTGACACTTGATACTGCTCTTATGAATAATGCAAGAGGTGTTGGAATAAGTTTTGGTGATTAAACCGTGTAAATATTAATAACAGGAGGCTGTCTCAAAATATTTTTCGAGACAGCCTCCTGTATTTTTTAGTACAACGGAATTAGTTACTTAAAATATCAAAGGAGTATGGTTTTAGAATTATTTCTAGTTGATTATCTGTAATTCTTACATCTGAATTGAAAGATGAAATCAAGTTTGTTGTTTTTAAATATTCTGGCAAAGTAATTTGTATTGTTTTATTTGTATTTGATTTATTAAATGCAACAATACTTATTTGATCAAAGTACTTTCTTTCATATACCATCGAGTTTTCGTCTGAATGGAGTATAATTAAATCACCATAAATTAAAGAAAGATTATTACGTCGCAGATGAATTATTTTGGTTGTTTGATCTTTCACCATCTTTTCAAATCTTGTCAGGTTATCGAATTTCATAGGCCTGCGATTGTCAGGATCGCCTGCCCCGGGTATTCCTATTTCATCGCCATAATAAATTACAGGAATACCGGGTATTGTATTTATAAATGCTGTAACCTGAAGCAATTTATAATACCCGATAGTATCAATAATCTGAATATCGCGATTCCATCCGGCAGCTTTATCATCCTCATTAAAAGATAATGCCCCGCCTGCAAATGCTATAAAACGTGGCAAATCATGGTTGCCCGTTATATTTCCCATTAAAGAGTGGCTACCATAAAATTTTAAACTTTCTTTTAGCGATTGAGTAAGTTTTGTAAACGGTTCGTTGTCTGTAGCCATTATATTTCGCATATCGAAATACAGGTTAAAATCAAACTGCCCGTCGAGCATATCAGAACCTACATAGCTTCTTATAAGTTCGCGGCTACCGAATGTTTCACCAATCTGGAAAATAAAACCACGGGTTGTTTCGTCTCTTAGTTTTTTTGTAAGTGTTCTCCAGTAAGGTGTAGGGATGTGTTTTGTTGCATCGTGGCGGAATCCGTCAATGTTGTACTTTGTAATCCAAAACATGGCTGAATCCGACATCATATCTTCAACTTCGGGCAAATCGAAATTTAATGATGGTATAAACGTGTCGAACCAGGTTGTAAGCCTGAATTCATCCCATATACGGATATTCTTCCTGCCATCAGGCAAATCAAGAATTGTAGCCCATTCGGGATGCTTCCTGTAATTTATATTTTGTTCGTGAACATGGTTTGAGACATAATCCAGAATCATGTTCATGTTTTTATCGTGAGTTGATTGAACAAGAATTTCTAAATCAGCAGAACTCCCGAATCGGTTATCAACAGTAGTTAAAGTTACAGGCCAATAGCCATGATAACCCGAATATTTTCGATGAGGTGCGGGATATTCAACAAAACCTTCCTGTGGATTTTGGGTTATAGGTGACAACCAAATCATACTAATACCCAGACTGTTAAAATATCCTTCGTTCACTTTTTGAGTTATACCTTCTAAATCACCTCCCCAATAGTTCGCTTTATCTTGAATTTCGGGATCATTAACTGGTTTGTCTATTGTTTTGTCCCCATTATTAAATCGATCAACGAGCATAAAATAAAGTACCTGGGCATGTTTGTCGGTTCTTTTGAGTTGGTTTGCATCTGAAATAACTTTTCCATATTCCAATGGAATAAAAATATCGTTAGAATATCCGTTTTCATTGCAAGCCCAAAGCCTGATATATGATCTTTCGGGTTTTCCTGCATTTTTGGGGATTTGAATAGAAATCGTATTATCTAAAATTTTAAAAGGAATAGTATAGTTATCCCACAAACAAACAATCTGATTGATATTGCCATCAATACCAATATTAATTTTACTTGTTGTACAGGATTGTGTATATAATTTAGGTGCATTTTCAGAAGGGTCGGGAATTGTTAATACAGAATTAAATCCGCCAATATTGTTACTTTCCTGTTCGGTATTTCCCGGGTCGGGCATCCACTTTCCGTCTGCAACAAGCTGGTACTGATATTTCCCGGGTGATAATATCAAGGTGATTTTCCAAACATCACCATCCTGGACAAAAGATTCAGAAGGTACCCACGAGTTAAAATTCCCGGCTATCTGGATATTTTTATAAATCACTCCTTTAGGATCGAAAGCAAGAGTGTAATTTATTTTTTTCTCATATAGCAATATTATGGAATAAGAAACACCATCAATAAATACATGCATTTTTTCAAGAGCCGGAGTATTTTCTAAAGGTTTAACCTGTACCCATTTTTTATCTTCTGAAAGTTTCGAAGTATAATTGGGTGTAACTACAGAATCGATTTTTTCTACTTGCCTGAAATACCCGTTTAGGTAAATATCTGAACCTTCCGGATTTATATACACGGGGCCCGATACTTCGTACATTTCTGATGATTCAGGAATATTCAGTTCAATTGATTTACTGCAACTAAAAAGTGAAATCAGTAAAATTGGTATTAAAAGATTAATTCTATTCATAGTTGTAATATTAAATTTTATAGCGATAAAGCAATTTTCTTTTTAAAAATGTGAAATAATTATATATTATTAATTTTACCCTGTCTGTCGACAGGCAGGCACAACGGGCCACAAAGCATTTTCACAAAGTAAACAATGATAACAGGCTATTATTTATTGCTTTGTGAACCGTGGTTAATAAACATTATGCATTTCATGTTGTTTTCTGTTTACTCTACTTTTTTAATTCAATGATCATTGCTGACTTTGCGTTTATTTTGAATTGATTCAAATCCTGTATTTTTTCTTTCGAAATAATATCAAATCCGGATTTATATCTATTTAGAATTTCAGAAAAATGGTTTGTATTCAATGTTTGTTGGGTTTGATTATTATTTAAAACAACCATAACACATTCTTTTTCGTTGTACCTGAAATAAGCATAAATATTGTTTTCGGGGATAAAATGTACAAGTTTGCCTGTATGGATTACTTCTTTTGTTTTACGCCAGGTTAATATTTTTCTGTAATAATCGTAGATTTCATTCTGTGCCTGAGTTCTTCCCCCGGATGTAAAACAATTTAAAGAATCATTGGCCCAACCACCCGTGAAATCACTACGCATTTTACCATGCTGCTCGTGCGAAAAACCCTCCATGAGCAATTCTGTACCATAGAATACAGAAGGAATGCCTCGTGTAGTTAGCTGAAAAGCAATAGCCAGTTTTAATTTATTTATATCTTTTTGGAACGATGAGTATATTCTTGTAAGATCATGATTGTCGAGAAAAACGACAGTATTCATAGGGTTTTCGTACAAAAAGTCTTGTGAAAGAATGTAGTATAGCCTTGCAATTCCATCTGTCCATGTTTGTTCTTCGTTAAATGCTTTTTCAATAGCGTAATGCATAGGAAAGTCAGTAACAACAGGGATGTTTGATGAATAATCATCGGCATTTTTTGATTTTTTTTGCCAATAGGCGGTATGAGCAATTTCTTGCAACCAGGCTTCGCCAATTATTGTAAGATCAGGGTATTCGTTTAAAATTGATTGTGCCCATTGTGCTATCATTTCTTTATCAGAATATGGTTGTGTATCGAGCCGTATTCCGTCAACTCCCGAATACTCTATCCACCAAACGGAATTTTGTATCAGGTAAGTAGCAAGTAATTTATTTTGTTGATTCAGATCAGGCATGTTGATGTCGAACCATCCATTTTGTTGTAAATTTTTATCGGCTTCCGATGCATAAGGGTCGGTAACAACTTCTGATCGATAGTTTGAACGAGTAAATTCAGGAAACTGGTGAATCCAGTCTCTGGACGGTAAATCCTGCATCCACCAGTGTCGGCTGCCACAATGGTTTAACACCACATCCATAATCACTTTCAAATCTTTTTCATGTGCAGTATTAACTAATTCAACATAGTTTTCGTTCGTGCCATGCCGCGGATCAATCTGATAATAATTACTTATGGCATAACCGTGATAGGTATATTGTTGCTGGTTATTTTCAAGTAACGGGGTAATCCATAATGTGGTAGCACCAAAGTCCTTTATGTAATCAAGGTGATTCATTATTCCCTGGATGTCGCCACCATGCCTGCCATCTGGATTTGTTCGGTTAGCTTTTTCAAGCATTTCTGTAACATTGTCGTTTGAACTATTCCCATTTGAAAAACGGTCGGGTAAAAGAAGGTAAATTGCATCGGAGTTATCAAAACCTTTATTTCGGCTCTTCTCCTTATTTTTTATCTTGAATTCATAGTTTATGGATTCTTTTATAACATTATTTTTAAGAAAGTTAATTTTTATTATCGACGGGCCGATATCAGCGGGTAAAACAAAATTTATAAATAGATAATTTGGGTTTTCTGCCTGGGTAATACTTTTAATTAGCTCAGGATGATCGGATGATACAGTGTATGCAGAAATAGTATCCCCGTAAACCATTAATTGTAGTGTTTTATTGTTCATATCAGACCACCAGAACGGGGGCTCTACTTTTTTAATAACTTGTGCAAATAACCCCGATAACCTGAATGAAACAAAAAACAGAATTAGAAGGAGTTTGAAATTATTTTTAAAAATCATTTTATTCATTTGTTAAAGCATCAACTACTGATTTGGGGCCGATATGATATTCGGTGTCATAAATAAATATTTTTACAGCAGTTCCCGAGTCGTTCTGAATTGTTGTTTTGTTTTTGGTAACCTGGGCTTTAATATGATGCCCCCGGTATTTTACATTAAACGAATACTGTTTCCATTGTTTTGGAATAAATGGGTTAAAATGCAATTCGCCTTTTTTTATCCGCATTCCGCCAAACCCTTCAACAACCGACATCCACGTACCGGCCATACTGGTAATATGTAATCCCTGGTAAACTTCGTTATTGTAATCATCGAGGTCTAAACGGGCAGTTCGCAGATACAATTCATAAGCCTTTTCTTCGTATCCCAGCTTTGCTGCCAGAATGGAATGAACGCAAGGCGAAAGTGACGATTCGTGTACTGTTCTTGATTCATAGAAATCGAAATTCCGCTTGATGGTTTCAACGTTATACCGATCTTCGAAGAAATATATTCCCTGTAATACGTCAGCCTGTTTAATAAAACAAGAACGCAGAATACGATCCCACGACCATTTCTGGTTTATTGGACGTTCTTTAGCCGGTAATTCTTTAACTGTAAGCTGCTCTTTGTCCATATACCCTTCTTGTTGCAGAAATACTCCCAGCACTTCATCTTCAGGGTAATACATGTTCTCTATTATTTTTGTCCAGAAACTGACTTCTTTAAGTTCATTAAAATTTATTTTTTCTTTTAAGTTCTTAAACTTTTCAGGTTTTTTTTCTTCAATTTTTGCAATACAATTTATTGTATATTCCATACACCAGGTAGCAATTGTATTTGTGTACCAGTTGTTATTCACGTTATTTTCGTACTCGTTTGGACCGGTAACACCAAGCATAACATATTTTTTCTTCTCACCCGAAAAATGAATGCGCTGAGCCCAAAATCGGCTGATTGCAATTAATACTTCAAGTCCATAGTCGAATAAGTAGGTTTCATCACCCGTATATCTGGTATAATTGTAAATCGCATATGCAATGGCCCCGTTACGATGAATTTCTTCGAATGTAATTTCCCACTCGTTATGGCATTCTTCGCCATTCATTGTAACCATGGGGTATAATGCGGCTCCATCTTTAAACCCTAATTTTTCAGCATTTTCAATTGCTTTGGGTAAATGCCTGTACCTGTATAACAACAGATTTCTGGCTACATTTTCATCGGCTGTTCGCAAATAAAATGGAACACAATATGCTTCGGTATCCCAGTAAGTGCTGCCTCCATACTTTTCACCTGTAAATCCTTTTGGACCTATATTTAATCGTTCATCATCGCCTGTATAGGTTTGGTTTAGCTGAAAAATATTAAAACGTATGGCTTGTTGGGCAGCAATGTCACCTTCGATAACAATATCACTTTCTGACCATTTGCTTTCCCAGGCTTTTTTGTGATCTTCATGAAGTTTTTCAAATCCTTTTTTAAACGATTTTTTTAAAACTGTACTTGCGGCATCAATTATTTTATCTTTTTCGTGATTCTCCGACGAAGTTACAACGCCATATTTATAAATGGTTATTACATCATTCTTCTTGCAGTTTATTGAAACGCTCTGGCTAATGAATTTTTTCTTACGTTCTTCAATGGATGAGTTGCTGATAACAGTTCCATTTTTATCAACCCTGTATTTCATTGCAGTACAAGCATGAAAATCCAGTTTCTTGGTTTTTGTGGCAACACAGGCCTCGCCAGGGCTGCTTTTTATAATTAGTTCTTCCCAGAATTTCTCGTTGTAATTCGAATCTTCGTTTATAACATCAGCATCGATATAAGGTGTTACTGTGATTTTACCATTTACATTTAAACTTTTTACTTCATATTTTATGCAGCCAAGTTCTGTTTCTGTAAGGCTTATAAACCGTTTAGCATTTACTTCAATTCTATTTCCGTTTTCGAATTCGGCAATAAATGAACGTTCCAAAACACCTTCACGCATATTCAATATACGCCTGAAATTTTCAGTTTTTACCTTTGCCAGGTCGAGCATTTGATCTCCGATATGAACATCAATTCCAATCCAGTTTGGAGCATTTAAAACTTTGGCAAAATATTCAGGATAACCGTTTTTCCACCATCCTACTTTTGTTTTGTCGGGATAATATATTCCGGCTATGTAGTTTCCTTTTAATGTATCACCACTATATTTTTCTTCAAAATTTGCCCGCTGTCCTATTTTCCCGTTTCCAAGCGAAAAAATACTTTCTGATGAACGTTGATTTTTTGGATTAAACCCTTCTTCAATAATGCACCATTCGTCGTTTTTTAAATAGGTATTCATCTGAAAAGATATTTATATTAATGTTCAATTAGATTATCAAAAATTGAAATATCCAGATTTCTTAAATCGGGAATAACAATGTTTGCTTTGTAAAGCACGTCGGGGCTACCTACACCAATTGATTTCATCCCGGCGTTGTTTGCTGCTTCAATACCGGCAGCAGCATCTTCGAATACAATACAGTTTTTTGGATTTGCTTTTAACAAGTTTGCTGCTTTAATAAAAACTTCGGGGTCTGGTTTTGAATAATTTATTTTTGTCCCGTCAACTACTGCATCAAAGTAGCTGCTATAACCAATACGCTCGAGTATTGTACCTGCATTTTTGCTCGATGAGCCTATTGCAATTTTGTAGTTTGCTTTTTTTAGCTTTCCAAGAAAATCTGAAACCCCCGGTAAAATATCATCGGGAGTCATTTTTAAAATATTTTCCCTGTACCAGTCATTTTTCTTTGTCGCTATTTCTTCTTTTTTCTTTTGTGTAAGATGATTTATTCTTCCAATTTCCAGAACAATTTCGAGTGATTCGATACGGCTTACACCTTTAAGATGCTCATTTTGTTCGGGAGTGAGATCAAATCCCAGTTCATGTGCAAGTCTTTTCCAGGCCTGATAATGAAAAACAGCAGTATCAACAATAACACCATCGAGATCGAAAATTACGGCATCAATTTTTTTCATACAATTAATCCCTGTCTTTAACAAAAACGACTAAAATACCGGCTATAATCATTGATATCCCGCCAATAATAAGAGCGTAAACAGGATGATTGTTAAATGCAGACTTAACAATAAATCCAAGAATACTTGCTGCAAGTATTTGTGGTATTACAATAAAAAAATTGAAAATACCCATGTAAACACCCATTTTTTGAGGTGGTAAGGAACCGGTAAGCATTGCATATGGCATTGCAAGAATACTTGCCCATGCTAAACCAATTCCTACAAATGGAAGTAATAATAAAGTAGGATTCGTAATTAAATATATCGATGCTAAACTGATTCCTCCAACAATTAACGATACTGAATGTGTGATTTTCCGGTTGGTGATTTTTGCAAAGTATATTAGCCAAAAAGCGAATAATGCAGCAAAACCATTGTAAATGCCAAAACATATTCCTACCCAGTTTGCACCATCGTTATAAATAGCCGAAGTTGTATCGGATGTGCCATAAACATGACTTGTTACGCCTGCTGTTGTATAAATCCACATGGCAAAAAGTGCAAACCACGAAAAAAACTGAACTATTGCCAGTTGTTTCATGGTCGATGGCATGGTATTGAAATCGGATATCACGGCTACAAAACCATTCCTGGTTTTCCCTGATTTTTTTAACCACCCGCTGATTATCTCCAACAACCCAAATAATGATAAACCTAATGAGAAAATATAAACTTCTTTATCAACCTGTATATATTTAAGAATAAGTGTAATTACCAGTCCTGCAATAAAAAATATGCTGCCAATTTTAAAATCCCCTTTTGAATTTTTGATATTTTTTTCCTGCTCAGCCTCTTGCTCTTTTAATATCTCATTATCCTGAAATTCGGCTAATTCTTCAGGAGTATATTCTTTCGTGGAAAAAACAGTCCATAGAACAGATGCAAGAAAAACTGCTCCTCCAATATAAAATGATAGCCTCACGGATAATGGAATTTCTCCTTCGGGGGCAGTATTCGCAATATTAAGCCATTTGGTAAACACGTAAGGTAAAAATGAAGCAATAATAGCACCTGTTCCTATAAAAAAACTTTGCATACTAAACCCGAGTGTGCGTTGTTTTGAAGGCAGCATGTCGCCAACAAATGCCCTGAAAGGTTCCATGGAAATATTGATTGATGCATCCATAATCCATAACATGCCAACTGCAATCCATAAAGCGGGTGAGTTCGGCATAATGAGTAAAGCTATTGATGCCAATAAAGCCCCGAGCAGAAAGTAAGGCCGCCGCCGCCCCAGCCGTGTCCATGTATTGTCGCTTAAATGCCCGATTATAGGTTGGACTATTAAACCAGTTACAGGAGCAGCAAGCCAGTAAAGAGCAATTTTACTAACATCTGCATCCAAAGTCTGGAATATCCTGCTTACATTGGCATTCTGTAATGCAAATCCAAATTGAATCCCAAAAAAGCCAAAGCTCATGTTCCATATTTGCCAGAAACTAAGTGCTTTTTTTTCTTTTTTCATAGTGTGAGGATTAGTTGAAAAGAATAGAATTGAACTTAAACCAAAGATAGTAAAAAATCCAATACGATAATGTATGTTATTAATAAGCAATTAATTACAAACAGGAAAAAATCACCAAAGTGCTATTTCAAACGTTTGCAAAAAATGCAGAAATTTAAAAAAAAATCCCGTAGTGTTTTTTACTACGGGATTTAAGATATTTTATTAAGAATTAACTTGTAGCTTTTTCGAGTCTTTTCATTATCGAGAATATAAATATGGCAGATAACAAACAACATGTAATGAATATTGCCCACAATTGCCATAAATCTAACTTACCCCAGAAATTACTTCCTATAAATAAAAATTTATTTCCAACAGCAGTTGCTAGTAACCAACCACCTTGCATTAATCCCTGGAATCGGGGAGGGGCAACTTTAGAAACAAATGATAATCCCATTGGACTCAGGAATAATTCAGCAATTGTTAATATCAAATAACTGCTTATTAACCAATATGGTACTACTCTTGATGAATCTGGTACCGGGTTGAATTTTGTCGCACCATCAGCATCAATAAATTGTAATTCATGAGGCGAAACTACATTTAACGAAGCAACAAGAATTACCATGAATCCTACTGCCGCGATAATCATACCTATACCAATTTTTTTAGGAGTTGATGGTTCAAAGTTTTTACTTCGCATCCATGCAAAAGCTCCCATTACAGGAAAGGTAAGAGCAACAATAAACAATGGATTAAACGATTGGAATACTTCGGGAGCTATAGCATTTTGTGCCGAATAGGTTGATATAAAATAATAGGTTAATGCGCCTAAACCAATAAACATAGCAGCACCAATTAATTTCTCTGATATTTTCTTTCTCGAAAGTAACAAGAAGAATCCGGCTATTGTTCCAATAAATGCAAGTATAGATTCTAGATTAAAGAAAACATTTGTAAATGAGGCAACAGTTTTCACTGTATAGTCGCGGGCAAAGAATGTAAGTGTTAACCCGTTTTGATGGAAAGACATCCAGAAGAATATCACAACAAAAAATACCAATATTAATGATGTTACCCGGGGACGCTCTTCTTTAGTTGATATCTGGAAAATCCAGGCAATAAAACCAATAAATAAACCAACAGCTGCACCCAGAGCGATATCGTTAAATATAAAATAAAAAATAACAGATGTAGTAATAAGTAATCCTGCAGCCAATAAAAGAGCTATTGGACTTGTTGTAGAATTTGCTTTTGAATTACCATTCTCTGCTTTTGAATCTGATTTTTCAATTTTTTCTGCTTTTGGAAGATATTTGTTAAAAATTACATAAACAAGTAATGAAATAATCATTGCTCCGGCAGCAATACCGAATGCATAATTATATCCTTTTGCAAAAGCATCAATATATTGTTGAGCAAAAGCGCCTAGGTCGGCAACTGGTGTACCTGAAACTTTGTCTGCCAATGTTTGAAAAACGGAAGTGTCTTCTAATGAACCTTTCATATAAGCATGGCACATTGCAGGTAAACTACCATCGTGCTGAAATCCTTGTGTACCTAAAAACCAGTTACGAACACCTGTAGCTACAAATGGGGCAAAGAATGCACCAACATTTATACCCATATAAAAAATCATGAATGCTGAGTCGCGTACACTTGAATATTTTGGATCGTCATATAATTGACCTACTACAGCCTGTAAATTTCCTTTAAATAATCCATTACCTAAGGCTATTGTAAATAATCCTGTTAAACTTAACCATAGGAATTTACCATCTGCAGCTGTTGGATAAGCCATTAACAGGTAACCTAAAAACATGATGATGATACCAAACAAAATAACTGTTTTATATTTTCTTGTACTATCTGCAAGAATACCTCCAATTAGAGCCAGAGCATAAATTCCAAAATAAAACCAGCTATAGTAACCTCCGGCTACTTGTTCTGATAAGCCATATTTGGCTTGTAAAAATAAAACCAGAATCGCCATCATGGTGTAAAAACCAAACCGTTCTCCCATGTTTGAGAAAAAAGCTACCAGCAATCCTTTCGGGTGTCCTTTAAGCATAATTGATTATTTTTAGTTAATATTAGTTTTTAAATGTTAAGATTGACAAATATAAAAATCTTTTTTTTGAGACCAAGTTTTTATATGAAGGTTTAAGACTTTAAATTTGTTTTAAAAAAAACGAAGTTATGAAAATTTTCCGATCAGCCCAAATTCGTGAAATTGATTCATATACAATAATTAACGAACCTGTTGAATCTATTGATTTAATGGAGCGTGCCGCGATAGCAGTTACTCTTTGGATAAAAGAAAATATTCAAATCAATAAAAAAATAATTGTATTTGCCGGGCCAGGGAATAATGGCGGTGATGGCCTTGCTATTGCACGTCAGCTAATTAAATTCGATTACAATACATCTTGTTTTATTTTAAAGGCCTCAGGTAAACTTTCACCCGATTGTCAGATTAACCTTGACAGGATTAAAGAATTAAAAAATGCGGAAATAACAGAAATTAAATCAGTAAGTGATTTACCTCTAATCAATTCTGATGAGGTAATTATTGATGCGCTTTTTGGTACTGGCCTTACAAGGCCGCTCGATGGCCTGGCAAAAGATGTTGTGAAGCATATAAACAACTCAAATGCCGGGGTAATTTCTGTTGATATGCCATCCGGTTTATTTGGCGAGAATAATTCAGATAATAATTTTGAATCAGTAATTAGAGCAAATTACACGCTTAGTTTTCAATTTCCTAAGCTTTCATTTATTTTTCCGGAAAACGAAGACTTTGTTGGTAAATGGATTGTTCTGCCTATTGGCCTTCATCCGGGGATTATTGAAAAAACAGAAACTCCATTTTGTTATCTTGAGAATGATTTTATTAAAACACGTACCAGGCAAAGGAATAAATTTTCACATAAAGGAGCATTCGGGCATGTTTTTCTCGTATCGGGCAGTTATGGAAAAATGGGTGCGGCCGTTCTTGCTGCAAAGGCATGTTTAAAAACCGGAAGTGGTTTGGTAACTGTTCATATTCCTAAATCAGGCTATACTATTATGCAAACAGCATTACCTGAGGCAATGGTTTCTATCGATCCGTCGGATTCATTTTTTACAGAATTTTTTGTTAATTTAAAGTATTCTGCAATAGGTATTGGCCCTGGTATTGGAATTAAACCAGATACATTCAGGGCATTTAAAAAATTGTTGAATGAATACAGAAAACCAATGGTTATTGATGCCGATGCATTGAATATTATTTCAGAAAATAAGGAACTTTTAAAGATAATACCAGAAAATAGTATATTAACACCGCATCCTAAGGAGTTTGAGCGTTTAACAGAAACCTGGGCAAATGATTATGAAAGATTGCAAAAGCAAATTCAGTTTGCAGTAAATAATAAACTTATTGTTGTATTGAAAGGAGCAAACACCTCTATAGCCTGCCCTGAAGGCACATGTTATTTTAACTCGACAGGAAACCCCGGAATGGCAACAGCCGGAAGTGGCGATGTACTAACCGGTATTATTCTTTCGTTATTAGGACAAGGATACGAACCCAAATTAGCAGCTATAATTGGTGTGTATATTCATGGATTGGCAGGAGATATTGCTTGTGAAAAAACAGGAGATGAAGCCCTTATTGCTTCTGATATTATTGAAAACCTGGGTAATGCTTTTTTAAAGTTAAAAAACAAGGTTTAAATGTTACTTTAAATTCTTACACAGAGATTGTTGAAATAAATAAAATTACAAAGTTGCATGATTAAAAAGCATGATTAAAAAGCATGATTAAAAAGCATGATTAAAAAGATATACCCTATGACTTTATCGCTATTACTCTTTTTTCTCTTAATTTTCTCTGTGAAATTCAGTATAGTTTAAATTATATAAATTGAAAGTTATGAATAAAATAAAACTAATTAGTATAGTATTGTCAATTACGTTATTGTCGTGCAAATCGACATCAGAAACTAAAACCACTCCATTAAATCAGGTAAATGTTATGCCTGAGAACGGAATTATTTACGCATTGCCGCGAACAACATTAACATTTACCGTTGAAGCAACTTTAACCGAAATTTTTCCAAGCCCTTATGCCGAATATGCTGAAAAATACATTGGAATTACGAATGTTCCTTTCGAAGAAAAAAATCAATGGCAAATCACAGGTATTAAAATTGATACCTATAATGATTTAGATCCTGAACAATATTATGTTTTGGAACCTTCGGGGAAATTTAATTTTGATTTCCTGAAATTAGTTCAAAATGGATTGATTTTTCCTGTAAATTCAAAATCCGAAAATAAATTACCAAATAACTTTTACAGCGAAACAGACCCATCCGACAATATTGTTTTTACAGATTTAAGTGTAAAACAATATGTTGGAAAAGAAGATGTAACATATTACAAACGGGTACAACGCGATTCGCTTTTCTCAAAAGTTCCGGTTGTAAAAAAACAATATGTAGAAAAATCAACTGAAGATAAAGCTGATGAAGCTGCACGTTTTATTTTCATGATTCGGCAAAAACGATTCGAATTAATTTCAGGAATGGCCGATTTTTATCCCGAAGGAAAATCGCTTGAATTGGCTATAAAAGAATTAAATAAACTTGAAGAAGAATATTTAGCCTTATTTATTGGCAAAAAATTTTCAGGTACATACACGTCTGTTTTTGAGTTTACGCCAACTGAATCCGATTTAAATCAACCAACTATTTTGTTCCGTTTTAGCAGCGATAAAGGTGTTCTCGCGGCTAATGATTTACGAGGAAGGCCATTTATTGTTGAAATGGAGAAAATGAATAAAACCAGGAATCTTTCATTCCAGATAAACGATTTGAATAAAGTTGAGAAAGAGTATCGGGATAAGCTTTATTATCGTTTCCCCGACCAGGCAATTATAAAGGTTATTGATGGAAAGAAAACATTTGCAACTGCTAAGTTGAATGTTGAACAATTTGGAGTAATTGTTTCAATTCCATCTGTTTTTCTTATGGAAGAAGAAAAATTTATCGAATTTTACAGGGAAGAAGAAAAGCAATAATAAAAACTCAGATTTATTGCGTTTGAATTTCGCTTTTAAACGAATTTTTGAAATTGTCAAAGCTCTGGGTCTTAAATGCATCCATGGCAAAATATTTCAATATGGGTTCGAGCCCGTCGGGTGCATAATATCCCGGTACAGCTGTTAAAAGCTGGTTGTTTTCGTTCATGTATGCAATTGATGGATACGACATTTTACCTTGCAGCAAGGCTATAGCGAGTTGATGAGGTTTGCGGTTTCCACCTTCGTTTATGAATTTTTGTCCTGAAAAATATATCGTATCATTGCTTTCAGCATTAAAACGAACAGCATAATAATCTTCATTCAAAATTTTTGCAATTACAGGATGTGTAAAAGTTGTTGTTTCCATTTTCTTACACCAACCACACCAATCGGTATAAACGTCGATAAAAATTTTTTTATGTGTTGTTTTGTTTAGTTCGAGTGCTTCCTCTATACTGTACCATTTTACAGCAGTTTCCTGTGCAAATCCTGAGAGAAGGAAAGCTAAAAAAACAATTAGTGTTGTTGTAATACGTTTTATCATAAGTATTTTTTTAAACGAAAAATGCAACTATTTAGATATGTTGTTGAACGCAAAAATACAGTTTTTGTTTTTAAATTTTATTTTTTTAATACAAAATCATGCAAGTAATCCGTTTATACTGGTTAAATAACTGGTATATAAATAATACGTTTTGATTAATTGATTTAATACTATTTTTTATTCATATTAAACCTGAAAATCTAAAGATGGCGATTTCCGAGTTGCTCTTTTTTTTCCTAAATTTGAACTTCAAAAAAAACAATGCGGTTTGGATTAAACAAATCAAATAAAAATAAGTCAATGTAATATTAATTAATAGAAAAAATATCCGGAGGAAAACACATGAGTGAAATGCGTAATTTAAATCCAAAAGTGGTTTGGGAAATATTCCAAAACCTGTGCGATATACCACGACCATCAAAACATGAACAAAAAGTTATTGATTATGTAAAGAAGTTTGGTGAAAGTCTTGGACTTGAAACAATTGTTGATGAAGTTGGTAATGTAATAATTAAAAAGCCAGCATCAAAAGGCATGGAAGATAGAAAAACCGTTGTTCTACAAGGCCATTTAGATATGGTTCCCCAGAAAAACAGCGATATTCAACACGATTTTGAAAAAGATCCTATCCAGGCTTATGTTGATGGTGAATGGGTTACTGCAAAGGATACAACCCTGGGAGCCGACAATGGTATTGGTGTTGCAGCTGCAATGGCTGTTTTACAAGATAAAAGTCTGGTACATGGCCCAATCGAAGCTCTTTTTACTATCGACGAAGAAACTGGTATGACTGGTGCAGAGAACCTTAAACCAGGGATTTTGAATGGCGACATCATGATTAACATGGATTCGGAAGACGAAGGCGAACTTTATATCGGGTGTGCCGGTGGTGTTGATACTGTTGTTAAATATCATTATAAAGAAGAAAAAACGCCTGCTGATGTTAAATCATTCAGAATTGACGTGAAAGGTTTAAAAGGAGGACATTCGGGTTTAGATATTAACCTTGGACGTGGAAATGCAAATAAAATATTAAACCGTATTTTATACACAGTTAATAAGTCGCTGGATATCCGTTTATCTGATATTGATTCAGGGAGTTTGCGTAATGCAATCCCGCGTGAAGGATTTGCTATTGTTGTTGTTCCTGTTAATCAGGTTGGCGAATTGAAAAGCTTTATCAATGAGTTGATACCTGTTATTAAAGCCGAATTATCGGTTACCGAACCAGGTTTGGAAATTAAATATTCCGAGGTTGAAATACCTGCAACTATTATCGACAAGAATACTCAGAATAACCTGATTAAAGGGATTTACGGATGCCCTAACGGAGTTATCCGCATGAGCGATGCAATGCCCGGTTTGGTTGAAACATCTACAAACCTGGCTATAGTTAAAAAACATAAAGGATTTATTCAGATTGATTCATTACAACGCAGTTCTGTCGATTCTGCAAAAGAAGATTTAGCAAACATGATACGTTGTGTCTTCGAACTGGCAGGTGCCGAAGTTGTTCACCAGGGCGCATACCCGGGTTGGAAACCAAATATTGATTCGCCAATTCTTAAAACCATGAAAGAAGTTTACAATACCAAATTTGGCAGAGTTCCCGAATTAAAAGCAATACATGCCGGTTTGGAATGTGGTATTATTGGTGATATTTACCCAAATTTCGATATGATTTCTTTTGGCCCGACTATTCGTTTTCCACATTCTCCCGATGAAAAAGTGAAAATTGATACGGTTCAGAAATTCTATGATTTCTTACTCGAAACGTTAAAAAATATTCCAAAGAAATAGGGCTTGTTTTCCAGCAAAACGTTAATAACCCCGGCTTTTAACCCGGGGTTATTTTTTATACCGATTATTGGCATAAAAACTTTACAAACTGTTCAGGAATTCGTAAATTACCTTTTTACTTATATCATAAACCATGAAACGAAAAATCATTTCTGTAATTGTACTGTTATTTCTCTTTGGCTGTGGCCCGTATATCTATTTTAAATCACCCCAACCCGAGAAAAAAAAGAACCTGGAGAAGTTTCCTGCAAAAATTATTGGCCAGTATATTTCAGCTTCCGACAGTTCTGTTTTAATTATAGGTTTTGATAAAATTAAAAAGATAAAGACCGAAAGTACAACCATGAGCCATGCAGAATTTATGCTCGAAACAGGTGATACCATTATTAAAGATACTTCATTTGTTTTTACCGATAACTGGCTTATAAATGTAAAATTTCACGATGATTCTGTATTCATTAACTCAAGCAGGGAAGAGGAAATATTTAGGGTTTCAGAAAATCAACTTTTACGAAAATTCAAGAAATATTATTTTTTAAACTATAAAGACACCAACGATTTGTGGAAGGTTGAGATATTAAAATTAACTAAGGATACGCTTGAATTCGGAAGTATCCTTACCAAAGAAGATTTGGAACAAATAAAAGGAATTACATCTGTTGAAGAATATACTGATAGTACTGATAGTGGCAAATCAACAAAATACTATTTAAGCCCGGCAAGAAAAGAATTAAGAAAAATTCTCATGTATCGTACCCGGGGGGAGAAATTCGTGAGATTGTAAATGCCGGGGCTAATGAAAATTCAAAAAAAAGGAATTTAATCGCAGTTCAAGTAACATGCCGTGTAAAAAGTTAGGCAAACAATTTGTTTGCTTTATATTTGCATAAAGCCAAATAAAGATATTATGCCCGAAAATGATGAAATTGTAAAACATCCGAAGCAGGATAAAGAAGTTAGTAATTTTGATTTTACCATATGCCCTAATTGCGGAGAAACAGAAGTGGGGAAGTTTTGCCCGAACTGTGGACAGTTGAATAAAGATTTCAATAAACCAATAAAAGAAATTTTAAGTGATTTATTTGGTTCGGTAAACCTGGACGTAAGAATAATAAATACTATCAGCCCATTCTTTTTTAAACCGGGATTTTTATCAAGCGAGTATTTTAAAGGAAGGCGTCAGCGATATGTTCCACCCATGCGATTATATCTTTTTTTTAGTATTATTTTTTTCTTTCTGGCCCAGTATTCAAGTATAAAAACAATGAAAAAATCAGATTTTTCAAATGTGATTGCAGATAGTTCGTCCGTGGATATTGCTATGAATATTGGTAAATCAATACCTGATTCGATTATTACCCTGAATTCATTTAATAAAGCCGAATTAAAAGAAAAACTGCTTAATGATTCAACGGCGACAGATTCAGATAAGAAAATAGTACTTAGCGGGTTTAATGCTTTCGAGAATTGGGAGTCATTTATTGCTAAGTTTGTTCGAAATCTTTCGTATGTTTTATTTCTGCTTATGCCTGTTTTTGCCCTCATCCTGGCAATGATTTTATGGAGCTCGCGTATGTTATATGTCAGGCATCTTATTTTTTCTATCAATTTTCACTCTTTCGTTTTTGGGTTATCATCAGTAGTTATTTTTTTATCTATGATTTTGCCTGTTAAAATATCAGGATACTTTTTATATTTCCTGTGGGGTATCCCTTTGTATCTTATGATTGGAATCAGCAGGTTTTATGGCCGAAAAAAAACAGGATCGTTTTTTAAAGCCATTGGAGCTTTGTTGTTATATTCAGTTGTTATTTTAATCGTTTTAGGTATAATTTTTTATTTTACTGTCAAGGAGTTTGCTTAAATATTATGGAATTTAAGCTTATTATTTCTTAACTTGTTTTTTCAACAAAAAGCATTGATTATGAGAATTAGAATTCCAATTTTTATTCTGGTCGTCCTTTTTTCTTCGTGTTCAGACAATGATGACGATAATGAATCCTATGACAAGGATTTTAAACAGGAGATGCGCGATTTTGTTATTGGTATTAGCGAATATGCTAAAACCATTGATCCTGATTTTATTGTTATTCCACAAAACGGGCAGGAACTGGTTACAATTGATGGCGAAGAAACAGGAATTCCTTGTACCAATTATCTTTCTGCCATTGATGGAGTTGGCCGCGAAGATTTGTATTATGGCTACGATAACGATGATGTTGCTACTTCTTTAGCCGATCGGGAATACATGATTTCTTTCCTGGATATTTGTGAGAACAATGGGGTTGAAGTTTTAACTACCGATTATTGTTGGACACATTCTAAAATGGACGATTCATACACACAGAACAATGCAAAAAGCTATATCAGTTTTGCTGCTCCTGTACGCGAGCTAAATGAAATTCCTGATTACCCGGTATTCCCTTACAATGCAAATAACGATTCAATAGGAACATTAGCCGATGCTAAAAATTTCCTGTATTTAATTAATCCTGAAAATTACACGTCGAAGCAGAAATTTATAAATGCTGTAATTGCTACCAATTACGATGTACTTATCATGGATTGCTTTTTCGAAGATGTGTTATTTACTTTACCTGAAATTACACAATTAAAAGCCAAACAGAATGGAGGGCAGAGGTTGGTAATATCGTACATGAGTATTGGCGAAGCCGAAAATTACAGGTATTATTGGAACAACTCGTGGGAGACAGGAAATCCTTCGTGGATTGAAAACGAGAACCCCGATTGGGAAGGAAATTATAAGGTTACATACTGGGATCCAGAATGGCAATCCATTCTATTTGGCAACAACGATTCGTATCTTAAAAAGATTCTTGATGCCGGGTTCGATGGTGTGTATCTCGATATTATTGATGCATTTGAATATTTTGAGTAACTCAAATTGGGACATTTATTATTTAAGTATTTGAAAATAAATGATATAATTGTTTTTTGAAATTTTATTTTAAATTTAGCAAGAGTAAAATTTAAACAGAAAAATTAAATCTCCAGATATGAAAAAAAATACACTCTTTGGAATCGGCCTCGGTATTATTGCCGGATTATTCGATTTAATTCCCATGATAATTCAGGACTTGAGTTGGAATGCGAATCTGTCGGCATTCAGCATGTGGGTTGTTGTCGGGTTTCTGGTTTCGGTTACACAGATACAGATACACGAAGTTTTAAAAGCCATACTTATTGCATTTTTGGTACTACTTCCTAATTTATTCATTATTGGCGCTCAGGACCCGGTAAGTTTGATTCCTGTTGCAGTTATGACATTGTTCCTGAGCAGCCTGCTTGGGTTTTTTTACCAAAAGGTTGCCGATAACACGGATTCACAATCAAAGAACAGGTAATTTTTACAAAAAGAAATTTATAAAGTGGAGATCAGAACCCACTCAAAAAAACGGGATTAATTAATTGATTTTTAACATGAAAGAAGAAAAGGATAATATGATGAATGATTTTTTCATAGAGAATGTAAGTCCAACTGACTTTGATACAACTGTTGATAGATTGTCAAAAGAAATAGAAAATAAATCATGGAAAATATCAAATATATACGATTTACAAAAAACAATTGAGAATCATGGTAAAATAGTGTTGCCAGTAAAAATCTTCTCCTTATGTCATCCAAAGCATTCTGGTAAAATTCTAGAGAAAGATTCAGAACGTATCGTATCATCAATGATGCCGTGTCGTGTTAGTGTTTATGAAAAGTATGATGGTAAAACTTATATCTCAAGAATGAATTCATTGATAGTAGCTTCAAGTTTTGGAGGTATAATTGAGCAAGTAATGACAGATTCCGCAAAAGAAGTTGAAGAGATTATAGAAAAAATATTACAAATAGATTAATATGTGTTTTAATATTGTGTTACATACTCAATAAGAATAAAAAGTTGGTAAACATTTTAAAGCGGATTACTGATGGTGAAAACAAATAGCTTAAAGTTTAATATATGAATAGTTACACCTTAATTATCAGGAGTTTGCTTTTTATATGCTTAACAATTAATAGTTGTATCCCAAATGAAAAAAAAACGAAACAAGCAAACGAAGATGATATAAAATCTATAAATGAAAAGGAACACAAAGGTGAAGTAGTATGGATAAATAAAACTCAAGGTTATTTTGTTGATACTAGAGATAGCAAAAGATATAGAGTTGTTAAAATAGGTACTCAAACTTGGTTTGCAGAAAATCTCGCATATAAGCCTACCAGTGGATATTTTTGGACCTATGATGACAATAAGAGTAATGTTTCGAAATATGGTTATTTATATTTTTGGGAAACTGCAAATAGTGTTTGTCCAACCGGTTGGCATTTACCTAATAATGAAGAGTGGAATATTCTTAAATTATCTTGGCGGCAAAACTGTTGCAGGGAGCAAATTAAAAGCAACAAATGGTTGGAATAGTCCTAACGAAGGAGTGACAAACAGTAGTGAGTTTAGTGTTCTACCTGCAGGTAACCGTGCTGTTGGCGGTTTGTTCTATCACCTCGGTGACGATGCTCTCTTTTGGTCAAGTACACCCAAAAGTAGCAAGAGTGCATGGAAAATTCGACTTAGCCACGACTGGGACTCGGTTGGGATTGAAGCCTGTGGCCGTTTAACAGGTATAAGTGTTCGATGTATTAAGGACTGATAGTTTAACAAAAAAATACTCTTGGAAATATTTGAGACACTAATAATTAATAGTTGCTAACAGCGTGTATAAGCCATTTCTGGTAGCGGATTTGAGTACCCCGGCTCGGCGCAATATCTTATTACGCCGGATTTTTTAAACTGCAATTTGAAATTGTCAATAATTTATTATCTTCAAACCTGTATTGAACCAACTAAATGACTTATGAATAACTCTAATTTCCCATTTCAGACTATAGACTGGACGCGGGTTCCCAAAACAGAACACAAAGGTGAAACCGGTGTAGCTTACTGGCAAACTCTTCAATTGCCCGGGTTACGAATTCGAATGGTAGAATATTCCAAAGGCTATTTAGCCGATCATTGGTGCGAAAAAGGGCATATCGTGCATTGCATCGAAGGTGAGTTTGTAAGTGAACTAAAAGACGGGACAAAACATGTTCTTACCAGGGGAATGACTTACGTGGTTTCGGATGAGTTAAGCTCGCACCGATCAATTACAGAAAACGGGGTTCAATTGTTAATTATCGATGGCGATTTCCTGAAACTCAAAACCGGGTAATTTTTGCTGTTATATACCGGATTTAATTGCCCCATTTGTAATTGCTTTTTCTCAATTATTAAACTGTTATTATAAAATCAATACCAAGTTTTAATTTTTTTAAGATATAAATCTCTTTATATTACATACTTAACTCTCATTCAAATATTCCATTTTAAACAAATTGAAATTATATTTGTTTTATCCTTCGAATAGCCTTTAACTATAAGGTTTTTCATATTACCCTCGTTTCTGCAGTCAAAAAATGGATATATGAAAAGAAAAAACACTATCAATTTCGAGAACTATTTAAGTGGGTTAAACTTAGGTGTTTTTGTTATTTTTATTTTAGTGCCATTTGCTTTTATCTCATTAAAATTCGGAAAATTTGGCTATACTTTTACCAAAATTTTACCCCGCTCGAGTTATGAAGTAGTACTAAATATCGATGCTGAAGGTTTTGGTGAAGGATTGAAAATCTCGACTTTTTTACCTGTTACCGATAACAGGCAAAAAATATATAACGAAAGCAACACCAGTGGCACATTAGATTTCACAATTGAAATGACCGAAAATGGAAGAATGGCCAATTGGGAAAGCAATCAAAGCAATAAAAAGGAATCTATTGGTTATTATTTCACTGTTATAGGCCAGGCTGTTAAATATAATCTTGATACGAACACTGTTGTTCCGGATATTTATCCCCCTGGGATAAACACATATCTCGAAACTACTGAAAACATTCAGGTAAACCATCCTGTAATCGATGAAAAGTATCGTAAATATGTTCCGGAAACCAATAATGTAAATGAAATACTACATTCTATATATAATTACACGGTATCGTTAAACCCCCGGCCTTTTAAAGGCCTTACAGATGCTGTTACTGCTGCTAAGTTAAACGAAGCGTCGTGTAATGGTAAAAGTCGTTTATTTGTTGCACTTAGCCGAAAGGCAGGAATACCTGCCAGGCTGGTAGGAGGATTAATTCTTGAACCAGGTACAAAGAAAACATCTCATCAATGGATCGAAGTTTTTGTAAATGGATATTGGATACCTTTTGATGCTTTAAATAAGTACTTTGCGTATTTGCCATCAAATTATGTACAACTGTATGTAGGCGATAAATACCTGTTTAGCCATTCTTCAAATATAAATTTTAACTATAATTACACTATTAAGGAACGTATGGTTGCAAATCCCGGGTTTATAAGCGAGTTGCACAATACTCCGTTTAATGCTTATGAAGTTTGGCAGGCTTTCGAAAATATGGGAATTCCTTTAGGCCTGCTTAAAATTATTCTTATGCTTCCTTTGGGAGCACTAATTGTAGCTATTTTCAGAAATGTAATCGGAATCCAAACATTTGGAATATTTCTTCCAGCGCTCATAGCTATTGCCAGCCGCGAAACAGGGTTGCTTTATGGTATTGTTGGTTTTATGCTTATTGTTGGTGTTGTTGGAATGTTTCATTTTCCTTTGGAACGGCTGGGTATGCTTTATGTTCCCAAAATGGCAGTTCAGTTAATTCTGGTTGTATTTATGTTTTTATTTACCGCCATTGTTGCAATGAAAATAGGTTTATATAAACTATCGTATGTTACATTGTTTCCTATTGTAATTCTCACGGTAACAGCAGAAAGATTTGGACGAAAAGTATCAGAAGAAGGATTAAAAGAGTCTTTAATATTACTCTTTCATACGTTAATCGTGTCGATATGCGCTTATTTTGTAATGAATTCTGCAACCATGGAAGCTCTGTTCCTTGCATTTCCCGAGCTGTTTCTTGCCATTCTGGGTATAAACATCTGGCTTGGCCGTTGGATTGGCATTCGCCTGACCGAATATAAAAGGTTTAAATGGCTAACATTATCGAAATGATAAAAAGAATTAAAGAATTTCTTGATCTGGAAAACAGGGTTGTCGGCATTAATGCAAGAAACAGGCAATTGATTTATCCCAACAATCCAAGAAAAGACTTCCCCCTTGCAAATGATAAATCGCTAACAAAAAAATTCCTTGAAGAATTAAATATCCCTATTCCACCAACATATGCTATAATTTCGGAAGTTGGCAGAATTGAAGAAACCTGGAAACAGATGACCCAATATAATGCATTGGCTATTAAACCGGCAAATGGTAAAGGTGGTGGTGGTATTATTGTACTCAAACAAATTGAAAACGAGTGGTATTCTTTCAGTGGCCGCCATTATTCTTACAACAAAATAATTCGTCATATAGCGAATATTCTTTTCGGAATATATTCTTTCGGGTCAAAGGATACGGTAATTATTGAATATTGCATACAACCGCCTGAATTTTTTACTGCTATTTATCAAAAAGGTGTTCCTGATGTTCGCATTATCAATTACCAGGGAATTCCAATATTAGCAATGATGCGATATCCTACAAACCAGTCGGATGGTAAAGCAAACCTGCACCAGGGAGCAATTGGTATTGCTGTAGATATTAAAACCGGAATATTGGGAATGGGCTATAATTATAAAGGTTATATAAGCAGGCATCCCGATACTGATTTTGTTTTTGAAGGACTTACAGTACCATACTGGCAAAAGATGCTGGATATTTCAATTTTAGTATCGAAACATTTCCCTTTAAAATACAATGGTATTGATATAGTTGTAGATAAAGATATGGGCCCGGTTATTATGGAATTAAATGCCAGACCTGGTATAGAAATTCAAAATGTTACACAAAAAGGATTAAAAGAAATTATAGAAAACTTAAACTTATAATAAGAATGATCAATAAAGTTTTTAATACTTCGTTCCCCTTTATCGGATTACTTTTGATAATCATTGTTTTTGTAATACTAACCGATCGATATGCTGTTAAAATTAGTCATACTCCACAATACATCGATGTTTCAACTATAGCTGGAGAAAACCAGTCGTGGAATACAGATTATATTTCTGATGAGGATCTTCCTTTTTTTGAAAAAAAGTTCCTGAAAGATTCATTGTACATTAATGCCAATAATTACTATAATTCTAAAAAATACAATCAGGCTTTACAATCACTTTTATTGCTTTCACATTTCAATAAAAATGATTATTTCCTTTATTACAAATTAGGAAATGTTTACCTGAAACAGAAAAAATACAGCAAAGCAATAGAAGCATACCAAAAATCAATAAAATATAAGGCTGATTTTGTTCACGCGATAACAAATCTGGCAATAGCATATTCAAAATCTGGAAGATATATTGAGGCTGAACAGATATATTTACAGTCTTTAAAAATCCAGCCAAATAACGTACGTACGCAGCTTGATTTAGCAATATTATACTCCAAAACAGAAAATTGGAACCAGTGCCTGGCATATGCTGAGCAATGCAGTAAAATGTCTGGAAATGAAATGAAATCCAAGTCGTTATATTATATGGGATTAGCGTATTCCGGTATTGATGACTTGGAAAATGCTAAAAAGGTTTTGAATGAATCAATACTTTTAAAACCAGGCTTTGTATTGCCACGTATTCAATTGGCTTACCTTGAAAAAGATACTGAAAAAAGAATAGAATTACTTAATGAAGTGCTTGTGCTAAATCCCGGAAATTCTGTTGCCTATTATTACCTGGCAAAAACCTATAAAGAGCTAAATAAGCTAACCGAGGCAGAAAACAGCCTGCAGATGGCCCTCTCATCCGATCCCGGTAACGAAGATATAATTAATTTTTTGGCAGATATTTACCTTGATGAGAAAAAAACAGAAGTTGCTGCAAAGCTTCTTGAAGATTTAATGTTAATTGATTCGCTTGTACCACAAAACTATTTTTACCTGGCAAAAACATTTAATTCAAAAGAAGATTATAGTAACGCGGTTAGATTATACGATAAAGCAATAAATATGGCTAATGGTATTTATCCCGAAGCATTTTTAAATAAAGGCCTGGCTTATAAAAAAATGATGAGAAATCAGGATGCCATAGACTCATATCAAAAAGCTATAAAACAACAAAAGGAATATTTTGAGGCATACTATAACCTGGCTATCATATACCAGGAAATGGACGATCTTCAAAATTCCAAAAATAATTATATTCATGCACTAACAATAAAACCAAAATTTGAGAAAGCATGGTTTAACTTAGGAATTTTATATGATAAATTAGATATAAATGACTCTGCATCTTTTTGTTATAAAAAAGTAATAAGTCTGAATCCAAACCACTTGAAAGCACTAATGAACTATGCAGTAAATTTACGTAAACATGATAATTTACCAGGAGCTATTATTGCATATAACAATCTCTTGCAAAAGCACCCTAACTATGTTCCTGCATGGTATAATCTGGCGTATGCTTTTGAGAAAAATAAGGATACGATTAAAGCTATAGAAACCTATCAAAAGGTTCTTCAATTGGATACTGAAAACACAAAAGCAATGAGAAATATTGCTGAGCTTTATATTGCCAGAAAGGATTACCCTGCTGCTAAAAATTTGTTAACAGAAGCTATTGACATTGAAGCATCTAACGATGAGTTACATTATGCATTGGGAGTAATTTATAAGCAAGAGGGCGATATATCAAATGCTATCCTTCAATTTTCACAAGCCATCCAACTAAAAAACAACAATGTAGCAGCTCTTAAATCATTAATGGAAATTTACAGAGACAAAAAAGATTGGAAAAAAGCCGCTTTAACAGGTGTGAGAATTTATAAAATAAAGCCATCAAAAGATATGGCCTATGATATTGGCAGGTATTACCATAAATCAAATCAAAAACAAAAAGCTGAAAACTGGTATAAGAAAGCGATTAATTCGGGCCGTAAAAGTAGCTGGGGGTATTACTGGCTGGGTAAACTTTATTATGAAAACAATAATATTGCTCATGCTAAAAGTTATTTCATGAAAACAGTTAAGGTTGAAAAAAACCACAAATTGGGAAATTACTACCTGGCTGAAATGTATTATACAAAAAACAACAAAGACTCTGCTCTTTATTATATAAATAAAGCGTTATTAAAAGATACTGCATTCACTAAAGCGGTGGAGCTAAAAGCAAAAATCAACAATTAAATAAAAGTAAACTATGAATATCAAGAAAAATTATTTGTTAATTGTATCGGTGTTTATTCTATTTTCCTATTCCAAATCATATGGTCAATTTCAATTTGAACCAGTAGGTCTGGTAAGTTTGGGTTATGAAGATAACGTTTTTCATGCCCCTGATATACTATTGGATAATTTGGGCAATTATATACCAGAATCAGACCTTATTATTTCAGACTTGTTTCTTGATTATGGGTATAATCTTGGATTTAATTATAAAGCTAAAAAGCATTTGTTTCATGTTGATCAGGGATTTTGGGGTAGAAATTACTTTGATTATAACCAATTGAATCAATACGTTCTTGACCTTAAATTGAAGTATAAATATGCGTTTTCTAAGCATTTTGCTACAGGAGTAATTTACGATATCAGTAAAAACAAGAAGATTGGTACATCTGCTCTGGGTGATGAATTACTCCAGAAATTTTCCTATCTGAAAAACGATGTGGAAATATTTTTCGATTATGAAATAACCAGAAATACAGATATTGAGCTGGCATTTAGCTGGTATAACAAAGATTATGAAAAAGATTCCGTGGTTATTCCTCTTGATGCAAATACATTTGGTACAGATTTTAAATTTACACAGGATTTGAATTCAGGCAATTATAAATCTACTCTAAACCTGAAAATCAATTATGCTATGCGTAAATATAGTGATTTGAAAGCATTGGATGCATCAGGTAATTCAAATCCGGATTATCCTTTAAGAGACTGGAGATATTTCGGTGTTGGCCTGGAATATAAAATAGACCATGTCGGTAATTTTGCATTTGTTCCATATTATTGGTACGACCGCAGAAAAGATCAATTTGAAGACTATTATTCATACAAGAGTAATGAAATGGGCTTGAAAATATATTTTAAAAGTGATAAATTTAATTTAAAATTAGTACCATTTTATTCGATTGTAAAATATGACGTAAAGAAAGCTCCGGGTCCTGATGCAACAGATCCATTGCTTGTGTATGAATATTTCGATATTGATTTACAAATGAACTATTTATTGTTTAAAGGAACAAACTTAACATTTGATTTCAACACGAGCAACAGGAATACTAATACTTTGAGTGAGAGTATGACCACCCGCCGTGATTATAAATCATACGAAATAATGGTAGGTTTCTCATTTAACCCTTTCCAATTGTTTGTTGATAGAAAAATAGACGAAGATGAGCGAAAATAATATCGTACTAAATCCCACGCAGAAATTTTATATAAGACTAATATATATCAATGCATTTATAACTGGGGCCGTGGTAATGGCAATGGAGATGACAGGAAGCCGTTTTTTAACACCTTTCTTTGGAAGCTCCGTTTATACATGGGCTTCGATAATATCGATGGTGCTTTTGTCTTTATCTGCAGGATATTTTATAGGTGGTTACTGGGCTGAAAGAAAACCGTATTCTTTTTACCCCGGATATTTCATATACATTGCAGCTATCCTGATTTTATTTATCCCGGTGTACTATGTACAGCTGTTTAATTATTTATATGAAATTATACCAGATGCAAAAACTGGAGGGTTTGTAGGAGCGTTAATAACCCTTTTTTTGCCCCTCCTCATGCTTGGAATGTATTCGCCTTACTCGGTTAAGTTAGGATCTGTTGACTCTGTTAAAGTAGGTAAAATATCAGGGAATCTTTATGCTATTTCAACTATAGGAAGTATTGTTGGAACTTTAGGCGTTACATTTATTCTTATTCCGCTTATCGGACTGAAAACTATTACTGTTTCTTTATCTGTTACATGTGCATTAAGTGGAATGTCTTTAATATTTTTTCAACCTGTAGAAAGCAATGAATTAAAACCGAATAGCAAGAAAAGTAAAAACCAGGTATGGCTACTCCTGTTTATATATATAACCTTGCTAATGCTGGTTTTGTTCTGGAACGATATTTTTAATTCTGCTGATACAAAGAATAAATCTACAAGCACAATTCTCGAAGAAGTGGAGTCGGAGTACAACCATATATTAATAAAACAGAAGGGCGAATATATAACCATGGGTTTTTATCATTACGGGGCTAATCACCTGGAGTCATCGATCAACACTTTAAACGAAAATGAATTGCCGCTGAGTTATGCCCAAATTATGCCTGTTGCACTTTTATATAATGATAAAGCAAAAAATCTGTTAATGATTGGCCTGGGTGGAGGAGCTGTTACAAGATACATCCAAAACTATATAAAAAATATTGATATAACCGGGGTTGAACTTGATGAAAAAGTAATTGATCTTGCTAAAAAATACTTTGGATTAGTAGAAAAGGAAAATTATAAAGTCATTATTGAAGATGGCAGAATTTTTTTACACCGATCAAAAAACAGTTATGATATTATTATGCTCGATGCTTACAAGGGAGGATATATCCCTTTTCATCTTTGTACCCAGGAGTTTTATCAAATGGTTGAGCAACACATGAATAAAAATGGATGCGTTGTTTTAAACATTCATCGTGGTTCAAAACTTTTTAACAGAACAATTCAGACTTTAGGAACAGTGTTTGACAATGTTGAGCTTTATGGTTCAAAAACCAAAGGGAATGCCATTGCTGTTGCATACAACGGAACTTTAAAATCATCAGACGAACTTAATATGATTGCAGACTCACTACAGAATCGATATAATTTTTATCACAACCTAAATGAACTCCCTGAATTGAAATTTAATAATGTAGTTGGCCAAAAACAAAAAATACTTACCGACGATTTTGCTCCAATCAACTTCCTGAATGCTATACAGGAGCATAATGAAAAAATTGAAGAATCCGTTCAGTAAAAATACTCAGTTAACAACACGATGGTTGTTAATAAAAATTGTATTAAAGTAAATAAAAAATTTGCTAATTAGTTGGAAATAAGAATTAATGTTTATAAAATTGGTTCTTATTTTAAAAAGGGGATGTCGAAATTAAGTCCATTTTACGATTCAGATATCATGCCTTCACCCTTTAGCGGGCATAAAATTCTTGTTGTTGACGACGATGATGTCAGTTATTTTTTAATAAATGAAATATTCGCTTCATATAATCTTGAAATGATTCGTGCGTATAATGGTTTTGAAGCCATGGAATATTTTAAATACGAAAGAAATCCTGTTGACCTGGTACTTATGGATATCCGAATGCCTGAAATGAATGGATACGAAGCTACACGAAGGATAAAAGTTATTAACCCATCAATGCCCGTTATAGCATTAACAGCTTATGCTCATACACAAGGCAGAATTGATTGTTTAAATGCCGGTTGCGACGAGTTTGTTTCAAAGCCTTTCGATATCAATTCACTACTAAAAATTGTTGAAAAACATTTGTCGTGATAATTAATCTGATGTATTAATGTAATCTATATAAATTAGGTACAACCTTGACAAAGAGATACCCTACTGACTAATTTATGGATTAAAAAGATAGAATATTGACTCGAATACAACTCAAAAAACAGAAACAACTAATGGATACCAAATGGAAAGATTTATATAAGATAGGCGGGATTTCATTCATTATTACTACTGTATTAATACTATTTGCAATTATTGCATTCTTTATTTGGCCTTATAGTCCATCCGAAAACACTACAGCAGATATACTTACAACACTAGATAATGATATATGGAAAGGTCTGTTTTCACTAGATTTGATAATGTTAATTACTATGCTTGTTAATATATTTCCACTATTAGCCTTATATGTGTCATTAAAAAACGTTAATGAATCATATGCATTAATTGCGTTTGTGTTAGCATTGATTGGAGTTGCGACTATAATACCAGCAAGGCCGTTGCAGGAAATGGTTATTTTAAGTGAAAAATACGCACAAGCAAAAACGGAGATAGAGAGAAACATATATTTAGCATCAGGCGAAACATATTTAGCCTTATTTGATGGTACAGCTTGGCTCGTTCAAACTGTATTACTTATGCTATCAGGCTTGATAAATGCACTATTAATGCTTAAAAGTAAGATGTTTAGCAAAACAACTGCATGGATTGGAATAATTGCAGCAGCATTAGGATTCGGATTTTTTATCCCCAAAATAGGTGTCGGATTTTTATTTTTAAATACAATTTTAACAATACCTTTTTACATTCTTATTGCTCTTGTATTCATAAAAATTGGTTGGCACAATAAGATTAACATTGAAACAAATTAAATAAAGAAACACCCAACACAGGCTCATACATAAGGGTTTCTATACCAATTGCACAGGCAAGGTTTAGGTGAGACATGTCATGCAATCCTTTCCGGCGCATAACATCAAAAAATGCAACCAGTTTTCTGGTTGCATTTTTTTTATAAAATAATGAATAACAGAGTTTGCTATGATTTAATATTAGGTATATCCAAACCATATCCTTTTTTCTTATCTACCATTTTAAGGCCAATGCTAAGTAGAATTGCCAGAGCGCCAAAGCCTGCGAAAATAAGCTCAGGTACAGTGTAATCATATTTAGCACCTGCGACTTTAGCTGCAACCAATTCAGAAACACCCGGGTTTGCAGCAGATATTGACCAGCCAATAAGTACAGGAACTAACATTAAACCAATATTTTGAATCCAGAAAATACTTCCATAAGCAGAACCCAGGTATCTTTCATCAACAATTTTTGGTACCGAAGGCCACATAGATGCAGGTACAAGCGAAAATGCTGTTCCCAGTATTACAATTGTTCCAATTGCAATAGGTACATTGAATATTTCAGAAGGAACCAATGCAAAAATTAAATGCGAAATTGTAAGTAAAATAGCACCATACAACATCATTGTTGCACCAAGTCCTTTTTTATCAAGGAAAAATCCGATAAATGGAGTTAAAACCATTGCTCCTATTGGGAAATATGAGAAATAAGCAGCTGCAGTTTTAATATCAACATTTAGTTTTGAAGCTAACATATCGGTAGCAAATTTCTGGAAAGGGAATACTGCAGAATAGAACAATACACAAAGGCCTGCAATTGCCAGGAAGCCTGGGTTTGTAAATATTTTTTTAAGATCGCTTACTTTAAACTCGTCTTCAGGAGATGTAAGGATATCTTTTGCTCCTGTTTGTTTATCCAGTTTAGCATCCATAAAAGTATATATGAGGAAAGTTAGGAAACCAATACACAAGAATGCTAATCCCCAGAATACTGAATTTGATGGGCCACCATTTTCAGCAAAAATAGGAGTTAAACGGAAAACAGCAAATACACCTAGTCGGGCAACTGCCATTTCAAGGCCCATGGCTAAAGCCATTTCTCTGCCTTTAAACCATTTAACAATAGTTTTTGAAACTGTTATACCTGCCATTTCAACACCAACACCAAAAATTGAGAATCCGACAAAGGCAAGTTTTGCTGTAGCCGGAACGCTAACCCAAAAAGAGTTAAGCCAATTTGAAAAATCAGTTCCTGCGAATCCTGGTGTTAAAGCATAAAATTTAAGCGCTGCACCAACAACCATAGTTAAGCCGGCAGTTATTAATGTAAAGCGAATTCCCATTTTATCGAGAATAACACCCGATAGTATTAGAAAAAGAGCAAATACATTTAGAAAAAACTCAGAACCACCCAACATTCCAAAAACCTCAGGAGTCCAGTGATAATCTGTTTCCATTAAATTTTGGAGTGGTGCAACAACATCAACAAAGAAATATGCAAAAAACATAGTTGATGAAATTAATGCCAGTGCAATCCATCGGGCGACTTTTGAGTCTCGTAGAGTTTGTTTTAAAACTTCTGTCATAATAGATAATTTAGGATTGATAATTAATTAATCTTGCGAATTTATAATAAATCGGTATTTATAAAAATATTTTACCTGAAATACTACGTTTAATTTTCAACTTTTTTCTAAAAGCTGTTAATAATCAGATGAAATAAAAAATGCCGGGTGCAAACCGGCATCAATATGTACTATATTGAAATATTATTGCCCTTTTATATATATCCACGAAGTAGGCTCAACTGCTTCACGGGCTTTAGTAAGATCTTTTACTGCCTCGCCCCATGATTTGTATGCCCCAATGCTTATCATCTCAAACTTGTAACTATTTACAAGAATTTCTGTTTGATAGCCTTTTTTACCAATATATTCTTTATAAGCTGCTGCATATTTGGGTGTTTTAAAACTACCAACTATGATATGAAATTTGTACAATCTTTGTCTTTCTTCTTCAGCTTTCCGAATTGCTTCCTGACGGGCTTTTTCTTCCTGTGCTTTTTTAAATTCCAAATCTTTGGCAGCTTTCTGTGCTTTTTGAATACTGTCTTTCTTCATTTGCTCTATACGAGCTAATTCTGCCTGTTTTTTCTTTCCAAAAAACTTACAGCCTGAAGAAAGAAGGACTAATACGCTTAAAACAAAAACAAGTTTTTTCATATGTCTGGGATTTTTGGGGTTTCTAATTTTAATTATAACAAAGTAAACAAAAAAAACATTGATAATCAAAATACTTTATTAAAAAACTGATCATGAATTGTTTGAGATAAAATTGATTGCCACATTCTATTCTTTGGTTAATACAAATAGTTAATTATTTAAAAAACTGATTTTCAGGCAATTAAAAATCGCAAAAAAACGGAAACCATTTTTATAATATGATATTTCCCCTGTTTTTTATATCTTGTGCCTTCAAATTAATCACGATAAAAATGACTACAATTATTGATCTTTTTGAAAACAGGGTTAATAAATATCCCGGTAATCCATTATTATGGGAAAAGAAAACAGATACTTACGAATCATTAAATTATACTGAAGTACGTGAAAAAGTAAGAATACTTGCTGCCGGGTTATTGAACCTTAAAATTAAAAAAGGCGACAGAGTTGCATTGCTTTCTGAAGGCAGAAACTACTGGGTTATTAGTGAACTGGCTATTCTATATACAGGTGCAATAAATGTTCCATTATCAGTTAAACTGGATGCCGGAACTGAGTTAAAGTTCAGGCTGGAACATTCCGGTACAAAAATGATTTTTGTTTCGGGTAGTCAATCCAAAAAAATAAAACAAATAAAAAATAATTTACCCGATCTCGAATTGATAATCTATCTTGATCCCCAGGATGAATACGATTCAAACGAGATATCGATTGAAGAAGCTTTCAGGCTTGGAGAAAATTTCCTGAAAACAAATATCGCCGATGTTGAAAACGCGATTCTTTCAGTTAAACCTGTCGATTTGGCAAATATCAGTTACACATCGGGAACTACTGCCGACCCCAAAGGTATTATGCTTACTCACCGGAACTATACTGCTAACGTGGAACAGGCTTGCAGTTTAATGTTTATTCCCGAGCATTATAAAACACTGTTAATTTTGCCTTTAGATCATTCGTTTGCCCATACAGCCGGAATATACAGTTTTATAGCCTATGGAGCCAGTATTGCCTTTGTCCAGTCAGGAAAAACAGCCATAGAATCCCTGAAAAATATCCCTGTAAATATTAATGAAATAAAACCCAACATTTTACTTAGCGTTCCTGCATTAGCAAACAATTTTAAGAAAAATATCGAAAAAGGAATATCGGAAAAAGGCCCTAAAGTTGAGAAATTATTTAATACAGCCCTTAAACTGGCATATAGCTATAATAACGATGGATTTAATAAGGGAAAAGGATTGCATTTTGTAAAAAAACCTTTGTTAAAACTTTTTGATAAGATATTGTTTAGTAAAATACGGGCTGGATTTGGCGGCGAACTCGATTTTTTTATTGGTGGAGGAGCATTGCTCGATATAGAAATACAACGTTTTTTCTATGCAATAGGAATGCCTATGTTCCAGGGTTATGGCCTTTCGGAATCTGCCCCGATTATTTCGTCGAATGCAAAAACAAAACACAAACTCGGGTCATCGGGATTCCTGGTTAAAAACCTCGAGTTGAAAATTATTGATGATAATAACAACGAATTACCTGTTGGACAAAAAGGTGAAATTATTGTTAAAGGCGAAAATGTGATGGCGGGCTACTGGAAAAATGAAAAGGCAACCGCCGAGACCCTTAAAAACGGATGGCTTTATACAGGTGATATGGGTTATATGGATAAAGACGGGTTCCTGTATGTACTTGGACGTTTTAAAAGCTTGCTTATTGCCAACGATGGTGAAAAATACAGCCCCGAATCGATTGAAGAAACGTTAATTCAACACTCGAAATACATCGATCAATGTATGCTTTACAATAATCAAAACCCCTATACCGTGGGGCTGATTGTTCCGAACAAAGAAGCATTACGTAAATACCTGAAAGAGAATAATACAGATTTTGAAACAGATAAAGGGCAGGAGCTGGCACTTAAAAAAATTCAGTCTGAAATTGACGAGTACAAAAAAGGAGGTAAACACGAAGGAATGTTTACAGAACGTTGGCTGCCTGCAGCAATTGCTGTAATCGGGGAACCTTTTTCCGAAGAAAATAAAATGATTAACAGTACTTTAAAAATGGTTAGAGGGAAAATAGTCGAATATTATAAAATTCGTATCGATAATCTTTATCAGCCTGAAGCGAAAGATATTTGCAATCATCAAAACAAAAATATAGTAAGTAAGTTTTAAACAGAGTGCTTATCAATTCAGGATATGTAATATTTTAACATATACTCACGATCAGATGTAATAAATAACTATGCGTATTATGTAAATCAATATCGAAAAAGTAAAACAAAAATATTCCTAAGAAATAGGACGTTAAACGTTATATTTCAAAAGTTTTTTACTAACTTATCGCTTTGATTTAAAAATGAATATTATGTTATCCAGATTAATGAAAACCGTTATCATATTTATTCTAGTAGTTAGTTTTACAAAAACTTTTTCTCAAAATGGCACCCCGTTTATAACGCATTACAAGGAAAGTAAAGAGATAGAAACCCAGAACTGGGCAATTTGCCAGGATAACGAAAATAACCTGCTTTTTGCCAACCGAAGAGGAATACTTTTGTTCGACGGGCAACAATGGGAAATGCTGCATTTGCCATTTATACCTTTTGCCATAAGGAAAAACCCGCACGATAATATCGTTTATGTCGGGGCTAATAATAATTACGGCTATTTAAAAAAAAATGAGAAGGGTTTTTACCAGTATATTTCATTATTACAGGATTCTGCTTATGTTGGGGTTATAACTAAAATCATTTTTACAGATAAGTCGATCTATTTTTATGGCGAAAACACGATTTCTCGTCACGAAATTGAAAATCCCGGCAAATTCATTCGTTGGAATGCCAAAGATTTCAAACCATTTACAGGAATGTTTATTACACCCAAAAACACGTTTATCAATGTATATGATGATGGGCTTTACAGGATCGAAAGCGACACTCTTTTCCCTATTGTAACGGGTTATTTAACAAGTAAAAATGAAATATTATTCAGCCTGCCATATAATAACGACAAAGTTCTTGTTGGAACAGATGAGAGCAGGCTTTATCTGTTCGACGGAATAAAATATTACGATTATCAAATAAATGATGATGGTTATTTAGCCGAGAGTATTTTATCCGACGGGCTGGTAATTTCCGATTCATTATATGCCTTTGCCACCCTGATTGGCGGAGTTGAAATTGTGAATAAATATTCCGGGAAAATAGTTTACACGATAAATTACCAAAACGGATTACCCGACGATGAAATATATTCTTTTGCATTAGACAACAATAAAGGACTTTGGCTCTCGCATGAGTATGGTGTTAGCCGGGTAGATTTTGAATTACCTTTACAGAATTACAGCAATTATCCCGGACTTAAAGGAAATATTATTACATCATTAATTCATAATAACGAATTGTATGTTGCTACCAGCGAAGGAGTTTTTTACCTGACAGAAGTTAAGAATTATGCCGATGTGCAGGTATTAGTCAAATCGCAGTCAAAAGAAGAAAAAGTACGGGTTGTATCCGATCCTTCCAAATATGCAGATCAGAAAACGGTTGAAGAAACAGGAGAAAAACGGCCTGTAAAGAAAATGTTCTCTAAATTATTTAGTAAAAAAGAAGAACCGGAAAAAGCAACAGAGCCGACAGTTACGAAAGAGCAATCAATAGCTAAAACAATCCGGACAAAACCACAATATGTAAAAAAGACATTAACAACTATTCGATCGATAGATTATATCTTTAAAAAAGTTGACGGGCTAAATGAAAAAACCAAACAGCTGGTTTCAACGGACAACGGTATATTGGCAGCAACAAACAGCGGGTTGTTTAATATTTCAAACTACAGAGCCAATGTCGTGATTAAAGATAAATATATAAATCAAATCAGTAGTAAAACCAAGACAAATCAGTATTATGCAACAACCAGCAACGGTATTTTCTCTGTTGCATTTGTGAATAACAAGTGGAGCCCGCAATACAATTTTGTTGATTTTAGCGAACCTGTTTATTCCATTGGTTTAACTGGCGATCATCATGTTTGGCTGGGTAGTGATGATATTATATATACGTTTCTTATAGATGAATTTTCTCAGCCTAAAGCTCTTAGAACGTATAAAATTAAAACAGATTTCCCCGAAAAGTATTATATTCAATCAATAAATGATACTATTGTTCTGTTTTTAGAGTCAGGAATGTATTATCACGATATTCCTGCCGATTCGTTTATGTTCTATAAAAAAGAACTTTGGCAAAACGAATCACGGTTCCGGTTTATACTTAACTCGCAAGAATCTCCCTGGATTAAATACAATAATGAGTGGGTTTCTTTACATTCAGCTAAATCATGGACAGATAGTCAGCAAGCCTTACTCAAGATATTTGCCGATATTTCGTCGATACAAACTGATAAGAAAAATAATTTCTGGGTTGTTGCCGATAATAACCAATTGTATAAAATTACAAAATCAAAAGATAAGAGTACCAGTCCCGAGTTTAACGTGTTTTTCAAGAATATTACCAACAAAGATGGTATCCCGTTTGAACTGTCGAAATTGGATTTTGATGCAGGCAACAATGCCATTTATATAAATATTATTGCTCCGTATTATGTAAAACAAAACTCTACCCAATACCAATATTTCGTAGATGGATTAATGAGAGACTGGTCGAAATGGTCAACATCGACAAATATTAACCTGGTTGTAAAAGCAGGAGAATACACGCTGAAAGTCAGGGCTAAAGATATTTGGGGAAATATAAGCCCCGAAAAAACGGTTGATTTTAAAATTAAAGCCCCTTTTACCCAGAGTATATGGTTTTTCTTATTAATTGGAATAGTAATACTCGTTTTATTCTATTTTGTATCCAAAATAAGAGAGCAGAAATTACAGCACGATAAAAAAATTCTTGAACAAAAAGTAGTAGAAAGAACACTTGAAATACAGGAGCAAAAAGAAGAAATAGAAACCCAGCGTGATGAGCTTGCTAAAAACCGGGATGAACTATTGCGTCAAAAAGAAGAAATTACTGATAGTATAACTTATGCCAGCCGTATTCAAAGAGCTATGCTTCCTCTGCGTGAGCATTTTAATAAAACATTCGCCGATCATTTTATTTTCTATCGCCCACGCGATATAGTTAGTGGCGACTTTTACTGGATAGCCGAAAATAAAGATAAAGTATATTTTGCCGCGGCAGATTGTACCGGGCATGGAGTACCGGGGGCTTTTATGAGCATGTTGGGTATCTCTTCGTTAAACGAAATTATTACCCATACAACGAATAATTTAAAAGCAAATGAGGTTTTGAACCTTCTCCGTGAAAAAATTAAATTCTCATTACATCAGACAGGCAAAGAAGGCGAAACCAAAGACGGAATGGATATCGCGCTTTGTATCTTGCATAAAAACAAAAAATTACTTGAATATTCAGGAGCTTACAATCCATTGTATTTATTCAGAAATGGAGAAATAGAAGAATACAAAGCCGATCGCATGCCTATTGGTATATACCATGTTGAAAAAGAATCGTTTACCAACTACGAGATAAACATTAAAGAAGGGGATATTTTGTATATTTTCTCCGATGGATTTGCCGACCAGTTTGGCGGGCCTGTTGTTACTAAATTTAAAAGCGCGAGCATGAAAAAGATGTTTGCCGAAATTGCACAAAAACCCATGATTGAGCAGGGAATCATTGTTGAGAATACTTTCGACCAATGGAAAGGTAAAGAATTCCAAATAGACGATATTTTGGTCATTGGAATTCGGCTATAGTTATCGTTAGTTCAGTTGAATTCCTATAAATAAAACATCATCAGTTTGCTGAATGGTTCCCTTCCATTTTAAAAACTCGGATTTAATTAAATCGGCTTGTTTCTCGATAGGTTCAGAACTATTACCGAGAAGCATTTCTTTTAGTTTTTTTCGTGTATATTTTTTTTTATTTTCTTCATTAAACTGATCGGTATAACCATCAGTAAAAATATAAATCTTATCGTTGGGAATTACATTAATTTCGTTATTCGTAAACGGTTTATATTCTTTGTAATATTCGCCAATTGGCATAATATCGGGTCTATATTCCAATAACTGGTTGTCCCTGACAAGAAATAATGGCCTATTGGCACCTGCAAACTGCAAGATGCCTGTTTTATGGTCATAAACACATAGTGCAATATCTAAGCCATCTGAAATCCCTTTACCTTTGCCATTTCCATTACTATTCGAAAGATTCATAATAAATTTTTCACGTAAAGCATCCAGTATTCTTGATGGAGAAATGACCTTATTTTGTATCAAAATTTCATTTAGAAAAGAGATGCCTAATAAACTCATGAAAGCCCCTGGTACTCCATGCCCGGTACAATCAGCAGCAGCAAAGTAAGTCAGTTTTGTTTTCCCGGTATTAATATGTTTTATCCAATAAAAATCGCCACTTACAATATCCCTTGGCTGATAAAATATAAAACCCGATTTAAAATAATTATTTAAGTTATTTAAATCATCGAGCAAAGCCTCTTGTATCCTTTTCGCGTAATAAATACTATATAAAATATTTTCATTTTGATGTTCAACGATCTGTTTTTTTATTAATAATTCGTCATGTTTTGCTAATATCTCTTCTTTTTGTTTGGCAATAAAATTCTTCTGTCTTTCAACTTTTAAAGTTCTTTTGTAAACTATATTTTCAAGATTATTAATGTGGTCAATTAAATTACTCTGTAGAATCTGGTAACTTTTAATTAATTTACCTATTTCGTCATTTATATAATTTGTTTTTAACGGAACCCTGTAAGTATATTTACTTTTTATGAATTTTGTAATATGATCTGATAATTCTGATAATCTGTAAGTATTTCTTTTTGAAAACCGAAAGCTAATTATCAAAGCTAAAATGATGATCAGTATTGAAATCAGTATAAATGACAGTCTAAACCTGAATATTAACCTTTCCTTAATTTCAGACATCCTTTCAGTTGACTTTGAAATTAATGAATTTATTTCAAGTAGCGTATTATCTATCTTCCCCTTTAGCCCCTCATTTAAATCAACACCTATCAGCATATCCATTTTATGTAAAGCATCAATATCATTATTGTATTTTTGCAACCTGTCTAAAAAGATTGTTTTTTCTTTTCCTGATATTTCCTGATTATCAGAAATTGTTTCATTAATAATTTTCAACTGTTCTTTAAACCGGATATATGAAACCTTATCTTTGGATGTCTGAAAGTCAGTTTCCTGATTATAAAAATCAACAATTGCAGATGGCTGAAGAATTTTTTCCCGTTTTAATAGTTCAGCCAATTGATAGGTTTCTTTTTTAATGTACTTCCTTTTTATACCATTTTTACATCCCAGATCGAATAAAGTGTCGATGTCATTAATTAAACTGTAGTAACGGGAATAAATGTATTTAATAGTATCATTCTCCAATTTTTCAGAATTAAGTAACAATTTTAGCTTTTTTTCTGCCCCCGATAAATAAATTTTATGCTCTTCGTAATGAATACTGTTTCTTGTATAAGAAAATATTGGATCGTTAAGATCGTAAATAATAAAGTCTTTAATTGTTTTGGCATCTTTTAGAAACAGGTTCTCCAAATCCGATAATTCAGCAGAATAATCATTTAGTTTTTCTTTTGTATAATCGAAGGATACACTAAAAAGAAAAATAAGAATACTGAAAAAAGTAAGGCCTAAAGATAGTAGTAGGATTTTAGCCTTTATAGATTTGAACATTATAAATTATTCTTTAGATTACACTATTTACATTGCGGCTGATGCAACGCAAAGGAATAATTTATAGTTGACCTGACTGTATATTTAATATTAATAAATTATTAACGTTTCTTCCCAAAAAACAAATCAATGGTTTATTGAACAAGGCTCTCCAATTACCCTAAGAATGGACTTGTTCTTGTGTATCAAAAGTATAAATATATTGATTAAAGTAACATAATAAAAGACAGGTACTGTATTGCAGTGTATTCTGTTTCGGAATTATTCTGCATCTCTATGAACAGTATCAGGAGAAAAAGCGGGAAAACAAACAGCTATATATTCTGCTCCGCCATTAAAAGGGGAACTGTATTGTATCCATTCGTTTTTCCCGACAAATATTCCCTGCCCTGCTTTTACAATAAATTCATCCTTTTTAGTTTTTACTTTCAAAGCTCCTTTCAGAACAACCGTGTATTCGTCGAACTCGGGACATTGCCCTGGTTCCAGCCATCCCTCGGGGCTTTTCATTTTAGCAATACTAAGTTCTGATGTTTCTGAATTTACCCTGCCAAAATATTCTTCAATTATTTTTTCTTTTGTTCCGGCTGCTTTTATAATTGAAGGTGAGTTAATTAATTTTATCATAACGATTTTAATCTTTTAAGTTTATTGTTAATATGGTTTTATATATAACATTTTTGTAATTTGTGAAGGTACAAAATCCGAATTAAAAATGAAAAATCAATCGTCTCCTAATTTGTTATTTATAGCAGGCATCACTCTTATAGTTGTTCTTTCGTTGTTTTTACAAAGAGCGCCCAAACCGTTATCCCTGGAAACAGGGCAAACAGAATTCTCGGCCGAAAGGGCTTTTGAACACACCAGGCAAATTGCTCAAAAGCCTCACATGATAGGCACTGAAGAACATTCGCGGGTAAAACAATACATTGTTAATGAACTTCAAAAACTGGGTTTAGAAACCGAAATTCAACAAACAACGGCAATACATGAGTTCAGGGGAGTTGTAAGAGCAGGATTTGTACAAAATATTATCGGCACAATTAAAGGAGATGAAAGTAATAAATCGGTTTTAATTGTTGGGCATTACGACTCACAACCCAATGCCCCGGGGGCTGCCGACGATGGTTCTGCCGTTGCAGCCATGCTCGAGGCTGCAAGAGCTTTAAAGCAACATGCTAAGCTAAAAAACGATATTCTCTTTTTATTCTCTGATGCCGAAGAAGTCGGGCTGCTCGGCGCAAAAGCCTTTGTTGATGAACATCGGCTAACCGGGAAGATTGGAATAGTTTTTAATATTGAAGCCCGTGGTACCAAAGGCCCAAGTATTACATTCGAAGTAAGCCCTGAAAACGGTTGGATTATGCGGGAGTTTATTAAAGCTGTTCCATACCCGATAGCACATTCCATAGCCTACGAGGTATACAAAATCTTACCCAATGATACCGATTTTACTATTTTTAAGAAAATTGGTATTTCAGGTTTTAATGCTGCATTAACCGATGGTTATGTAAATTACCACAGCCCGACAGACAAACCAGAAAACCTGAGCTTATCAAGCCTGCAACATCAGGGAAGCTATATTATGGGCATAGCTAAACATTTCGGAAATACAGACCTTACACAAACCAAATCGGAAGATGTTGTTTACTTTAATCTTCTTGGATACCTGATGATTCTCTATCCGGTAAGCCTTAACATGGTTTTAATTATAATTGTTTCGTTGTTGTTTGCATTTTACATTTTTATTGGAATACGGAAAAAACGTATTACTCCTTTAAAACTCATTATCGGGATGGTTGTTTTTATAATTACACTGGCTATAATTATTGGATTTGCATGGCTCATGCAAAAAGGAATTATTAAGAAATACCCACACTATACACTTCATTATTACTGGAACTTTTACAATATACGGCATTATTTTGTTGCTTTCACAGCTTTGTCGGCAGCCATTTTCTCGTTTATTTATACCCTGTTGAATAAAAAACCGGGAATCGAGAATTTGTTTGCAGGAAGTTTGTTCGTGAGTTTTATAGCTATGTTTGCTTTGCAAAAATATTTCCCCACGGGATCGTATTTATTTATTATTCCTTTACTTTTTATACTAATTGCAACCATCATTTGCTACCTGTTTAATTTTGATGCAAAACATTCGAAGAAGATGTTTTTCGGAATTTATTTTATTTTACTTATCCCGGTTATATTCCTGTTTACACCTTTAATCAAGCTGTTTTATATTGTTTTTGGACTTAAACTTATTTTTGCCGGGGTAGTTTTAACTGTTTTCTTGTCGGCATATCTTTTAATGGTACTTAAAGCATTTATCGATTACAAAAAGTGGTTATTCACAGCAGGGGCTTTTTTAACAGGAATGGTTTTTTTAATAACAGGACATTTAAATTCGAACTATTCAAAAGAACAACCCCTGCAAAGCAATGTAATGTATTGTTTGAATACTGATACAAACAAGGCATTCTGGGTTTCTGAAAACCTGAGAACCGACGAATGGAACCAGCAATTTTTTACCAATGCTGATACTGCTGCATTAACCGAAATTTACCCGTTTTCGAATCAAATACGATTGATAAATACTGCACCCATACTTGATTTTCCTAAACCGGACTTAAAAATCATTTCTGATTCAATTATTTCAAATAGCCGGATTGTTGAAATCGAGATAAAATCGAATAGAAATGCTGGTTATAGCGAAATATATATTCATAAAGATGCCAATCTCGCGAACTTAAAAATTAATGGCCATGCTATAACCAATACAGGTTTTTACGAACCGGTTGGTACAGGCTATTATACCATTTACTATTTCGGCTTGTACGAAAATGGATGCAGGATAAAGCTGGAGTGCAATACCAGTAAGCATATCGAAATATTTATAGCTGAGAAAAAAATGGGATTGCCTCTTCCTGGAAATTATAAACAGATGCCTGATTATATAATACCGGGTAAAGATTACAACAGCAATTTAAGCCTTGTAAAATGTAGTTGGGAAATATAAATTTAACTTTATAATTCACGAATCTAAACCAAAATTAAAAGGTTACTTTTTGATTTTTTCTGTCTTTTTACATAACTTGTTAAATTCTGGTATTTAACAACATTAATTTTATTAGTTATATCCACAGCCTTAGTTTGTTATTATTGTTCAACATAGCCTTAGTTATTAACATAAAAGAAGAATGAAATGAAAAAGCTAATTATGATGTGCATAATTGGAATATTATTTATTTCAACATCTCTCTATGCACAACGAACAAGTGACATTGAAAACAGTAAAGACTATCCTCTGATAAGCCGTTTCGATGGTTCATTTATCGAATTTTATAAAGAAACCAAATGGGGAGCTTATAAATTACCTGTAAACGACAAAGGAGCACTCGATTGGGATAATCCAAAGGTATTAGAAGGAAAGGTAATCCGAATTCAGTACTCAACATCTATTGACAATAACTCAGAATTTGTATTGCAAAATTACAAAGCCGCATTTAAAAAAGCTGGTTTTAACATACTAATTGCTATTGCAAATGAAGAACTTGGAGTAAGTGATAGGCCTCATACATGGCACGCAATGTATTATACATCTGATGGTTATTATAAATGTTTAAATAATTCAAAATTTGGATTAGGTATAAATTTCCCTATATGGAAAAACAATCATTCTTTTATTGCTGCCTGTGGAAATAAAGACGGGAAAGATATTTATGCAATAATATATACTGTAGTTAGTGATAATATTACACTTATAACCCAGGATATTATTGAAGTTGAAGCAATAGAAACCGGAATGGTATCAGCTGAAAATATTGCTAAAGGAATTCAAACCGACGGGCATATTGCTATTTATGATATTCTGTTCGAAACAGGAAAGTCAGATATTAAGCCAGAATCTGAAGTTGCGATTAAAAGTGTTGCAGATTACATGAATAACAATACGAACAAGAAATTTTATATTGTGGGGCACACCGATAATGCAGGCGACTTTTTAGCAAATATGACATTGTCTGAGAATAGGGCAAAAGCAGTATTAAACGAACTTATCACGAAATATGCAATAAAAGCAGAACAACTGAAAGCATATGGAGTTTCATCGTTAGCACCAATTGCAAGTAACTCAACAGAAGAAGGTAAAGCCAAAAACCGAAGAGTTGATATAGTTGAACAGTAAAAATAAAAGTGGAAAAAGGAAGCATCGCTTATTTTCGCTGAAGCGATGTTTCTTATTTTTTAAACAAATATGTCATTGGATTTTCGTGCATGAGTTTATCCTTGCGTGGGCCGCATTTAGTTAAAAACTCACCGGCATTTTTCTTAAAATCACCTGCTGCTAGTGCCATCCAGTAATCAGTACCAAATAATGTTTTGTTTCGAATGGTAATATTATTATCGTAATTATCTAAAAACACTTTTGCAAATTTATTTTCTACAATATCATACGAAATATCGGCATATACATTCTCATAGCCCATTAAACGATTAATTGTTTCGATTACTTCGTTTCTCCCGGTTTTGGAAAGTTGCAACCAATTATCTATTCCCCCGAAGTGCCCCAAATTAAGTTTCAACTTGGGGTATTTTTTTAAAACAACTTCCCAGTGTTTTGGATGATTAAGGAAGTTAGCCCTTTCTTTACTGTTTTTAATATTTAAATGATATTTTAACGAAACAACCTCGTTATTTTTAATCTGGTAACCATACATGTCGTAATCATTCTGGTACGATCGTATTATTGAGCCTCCACAATGAGTTACAACAGGTATATTCTTTGCTTCACAAATTCTGTAAATAGGCCAAAGCGAAACATCTGATGCAAGATATCCCAAGGCCGGATAAACTTTTATTCCAAAGAACCTATTGTTATTTTCATCTGGTGTAAATGCATCCAGAAAGAGTTTGTAAAGATTATTATCGCCTCTTTTTTTTGCTTTTCGCGGATCAACAGACAAAAAAGGTAAAATAGCCCTGTGTTGCATAATCTCTTTGAGTTCTAGAATCTGATCTTTTTGCGTTTTTTCAGCTTTAAAATACCAACCCTCATCTAAGTCCATCATTAATGGTACACATACAATATTTTGCTGACAGGCAAAATTCTGGAGATAATGATCGAGTACTTCGGTCATGTTTTTCATTTTCATGATTTTGAATAACTCATCAAACTCGTTATCCTTATTACTGCCAACAATTTGTTCGAGAATTTCATCAAACGATTTATCCGGATCGAGATTACCTAATAATCTTAGTAGAAAATAATTTTTAGTAACACAGTATTTATCAAAAATATGGCAATGCGTATCGAAAACCACATCAGGCTTTGTCATCATTTGTATAACCATTGATGGAACACGATCGTATGGATCATCAGAAATAACAGACATTGCTTGTTGAACAAAGACTTCCGGGTTCATATTGTTTGGATTATTTTTTGTAGCTACTATATTTGACAAGTATAAAAGTAAGTTGCATTTTCTAATTTCAAATGCTGTAATTACTATTATTCATCCTTTTCTTTTTTAATTATTTTTTGATTTTCACATAAATATGTTTAATATGAGTTTTTTCAACTTCCCTTTCATCAATAATAAAATGTTTGTGTAGCGATTTTATTAAAGGAGTTAATTTGGGAAATCCGTAATTTCGAGGATCGAAATCGGGTTTCTTTTTAATTATCAATGCACCAAGTTCAGCCAGAAATGCCCATCCGGTATCATCAGCCAGGTCTTCAACCGAAGATTTTAATAACTTTATAAACTTATTATCGATTGAATCTATTTTTGTTGCAATGGCAGGTGTGGATGTTGTTTTTGCTGATTTAGTAATTTCTTCTGCTGCAATTATTTCAATGTAAATAAACTTATCGCAGGCAACAATAAATGGACCAGGGGTTTTCTTTTCGCCAATACCAATAACCAACATTCCCGATTCACGTAATCGAACGGCTAAGCGGGTAAAATCACTATCACTTGATACAAGGCAAAAACCATCAACCTTCTCGCTGTGTAAAATATCCATAGCATCAATAATCATTGCAGAATCGGTAGCGTTTTTGCCCGAAGTATAACTGTATTGCTGTATTGGTGTTATTGCGTGCTCAAGTAATGCAGGTTTCCATCCCGAAACAGTCGGCTTTGTCCAATCACCATATATTCTTTTTATGGTGGGTATTCCCAGTTTGGCAATCTCATCCAACATTCCTTTTATGTTCGAGTAGGGAATATTATCGGCATCGATTAGAACAGCAAGTTTTAAATCGTTTTTCTCTCTCATGGTTAAGTATTTTGTTGGTTGCATTTTTTGTTTTTTTAATAAAGTTATTGCATTAGTAGAAGGAATTAAAGGCTCAAGTTAGTAATTTCCCTTCAATATTCAAACCGGGATGAATACAGCCATGTTGAATCATGTCAAAAGTTTGGAAAACATGCAAAATGGACTGGCAATTAGAAATCGGACTGTTAACTTAAACTTGTTGTAATCAGATGTTAAACCGAACCGGAAACCGATGGGCTATTTATAATAGGCAAAGTAAACTTAAAATTACTTCCTTTTCCTTCTTCGCTTTCAACCCAGATTTTTCCACCATGTTTTTCTACAAAATCTTTACAAAGTAATAATCCTAAACCGGTTCCTTTTTCATTGTTTGTTCCAACAGTTGAATGGAGTTGTGCAGCATCAAACAGTTTACTTAGTTTGTCAGGTTTTATCCCGATCCCGTTATCTGAAACTGTAATTGTAACATTTTCAGGATTATATTCGGCAAGGATATCAATTTGTCCGCCAATGTTGGTGAATTTTATTGCATTTGAAACAAGGTTCCTCAAAATTGTTTTCAGCATATCTGTATCTGCAAAAAGGGTTATATCATCGGCTGCAGCCAGATTTATTGTAATGTTTTTCGCATTTGAAACTGGTTTAAGAGCTTCAATAACTTCGGTACAAAAAGCTTTTAAAACCAGTTCTTTCGGTTCGAAATTTATTTTACCAGATTGCGACTGGGTCCACATTAGGAGGTCTTGTAATAATTCATAAGTGTTCTTTGCCAGTTTATTAATATTACTTACAAAGCTTTCAATTTTTTCTGAATCGTACTTGTTAATGTTTTTTGCCAATAGTTCGGATAAGCCCAAAAGTGCATTAAACGGGCTTTTTAAGTCGTGTGCAAGAATAGACATAAAACGGTCCTTGTCAGTATTCAGTTTTTTTAGCTCTTCATTTGAGATATTCAGCTTTTTATTTATTAAAGCGATTTCTTCGGTTTGACTAATTATTATTTTTGCTGATTCTACTAATTTTTCATTTTCGGCAATTTGCGATAAATATTTCCTGCTTTTATTTATAAAATACGAAGCCACAATTGCTACAAAAACAAACATGAGAGTCCTGACCAAATCAGCTAAAGATATTCCTTTGCCATTAAATAACTGGGATATTAACAAAGTTAATCCGAGTAATAAGGCTATGAATAGGGCTGTTCGTTTCCACCAAATTGCAGAGAGAACTATAGGGATATAGAATAAATGGGTAAAAACAATATCTGTTTTAATTACATGATGAAAATAATATATAATTAAAAGACAAAACAAAGTAATTGAGACTACTATTGTTTTTTTTAGATTTTCATTCATAGTAAAGTTTTTATAAGCTTATCCGGCAGAAAACTACTAAGTCTAATGTGAATGCAAGTTATAAAAAAAGAGTCACATTACTTCAAAGTTTCTATAAGCTTCTTTTTCTAAATTCCTTGAAGAACAAATCTTTTTCAAATAACCATTTGGTTTCTGTTTTCACCCTGAATGTATTCCATAATAAGCTGAGTATTGAATTTCTTCCAGGATACTCAAAAACAGGGTAATTAGCAAGGAAGATTAAAGACAAATCGCTGGTTGTTAGTAAGTTGACGACGATTGTTAATAAGGGATGTTTTTAGACAGTCTTTGGCTACGTTTTGTGCGGGATTTTGCTCAGCGTTCCAATCACTCGTTAAAAAATTAAAGTTAAATTAAAAATGTCAAAAAAACCGCTGAACCAACCAAAGGGAGTTCTGCGAAGCTAAACCCACATTTTTTCTGATGTTGTGTTATCGTTTTGTTGGTTTTTGTCATGATATTTTTCTTATTCATCTCTAAAAAACCGACAAGGATATTACTCCCTGTCAGTTTTAAAATTTGACCGCTACGAGGTATTGCTTAATTTAATCAAATAGTCAAATAAATTAATCCTTTACGCAACGAACTGAAAACCCAGAATCCCTACCGGTTTTCATTCTGTAAATATTGCTGCTAGCGAGGTTCATGGCTCGGTACCAAGCTTGACTTGTATCGCCCTCAGTAGCACTCCACCAGAAGCAGCTGTCTCCAATATCGTAGAATGTACCATCGCTACTATGGTATCCACCCGGAAGGGCTGTAAAGCCGGTTTCGTTGGTTGCCCCGATGTTAGGGCTATTCCAATGCGTTGTACCGGTTTCTTTCAGTTTACCTCCGGCAACACTTTCCCCCCCAAGATATGTTGTTAATTGTGTCCATTCGGCATCGCTTGGCAAATGCCAGCCGGTGGGACACGCTGCTCTGGCTGCCTCCCAATTATACAAAACGCCATAAGTGCTATAATTAGCCGTTGCTTTGGCATCTGTTACGTTTGTTCCATTATAACCATATACATAATAATATGGGATTGTTTCTGAACCCGTAGCAGGACCAACTACACTTGGCAAGTACTTTAAATTTTCTGCCATCCATACCTGGTCTCCTATGGTTACTGTTTGGTAAACAGTACCATCGCGGGGGTCGGTAAAACTACTTCCACTACCGCCTTCTTGTGTGGTAAAAGATATGGCACTACCGTAACCCATACCTGCACTGTTTGTAGCGTAGGCTCTTACATAATATGTTGTATTTGTCTCTAAGCCAGTAATACTGCTCGTAAAACTGCCCGCACCTGTGCCATCTTCGGTTTTGTTGTCGTCGATAGTTGGGTTCTCAGTTGTACCCCAGCAAACACCACGTGCTGTTACTGTTGATCCGCCATCATCAGTTATGTTTCCCCCAGAAACGGCTGTTGTTTGGGAAATTTCTAATACATCTACTGTGGTTAAAACCGGTGCAGTTAATGTTGTCGATGGATTGTTGTCATCGTCGTTACTTTCGTCACAACTGTTTAAACCAAATACAAATACTCCTGATAACACAAGAGAGTAAATCCAAACTTTGTCTTTGTTTTTCATGTTTTAATAATTGTTTATTTATTGTTACTGTCTTTCTTGTATCGTCCTAAAATAAGTTTACACTTTTTAGATTAATTATTATTAGTTAAAAATACGGTTTTATTTTCAACCAAGGGTATGCCTTTGGTTGAAAATTTTCTTGACCATTTTACCCTGGATGTATTTCATAAGCTGAGTATTGAATTTCTTCCAGGATACTCAAAAACAGGGTAATTAGCAAGGAAGATTAAAGACAAATCGCTGGTTGTTAGTAAGTTGATAGCGATTGTTAATAAGGGAGGTTTTTAGACAGTCTGATGGTTGCGGCTCAGATGCGTGAGGGTTTGAGCCCTGTTTTACTATCCGCTAATAATGTATAAAATTAAAAATGTCAAAAAACCACTGAAACCCCTCATGAGATGTGAAGCGCTGTTACAAATTGGGCGTATTAAGTCTAACTATGTCAAGTTGATATTTATTTTACTATGAAAAATAAAAAATATTTTTTTAGGAGGAAATACTTGCTGCCGCATACGGCAGAATTAATTTGGATTTCACTCTTTACAATAAGCCATTAACTATTTCAAATTACTGCAGATTTATCAAAATGTTTAAATTTACTTTTATACCATTTAAAATCCTTTTTAACTATAACCTTTGTTCAGTGCTTTTTTTTATATTCTCAGTACAGAAAGCATATACTGTATTGATATCTTTTTGAAACCTGTTCGGTAGAAAAGAAACAAGTAATGAAAATGCTGAAGTTCTAGCAGCATGAATGATCAATTGCCCGCTTAACTTTAATGATGAATTTTCCTTTTTAAGTTTCTGTGAGATACTAAAAACAATTTCAAAAAGCCCACGAACACTTGAAATTGCCTTTTCTTCTTTAGCCTTTTCTAAATTAATGACAATTGCATCAGCAAAATCAAATGCAATTAATTCACTTTCATCTGACGTTGCAGTAAAAAGCAGAAGGTCAGATTCTCCACTAAAAATCCATCTTGTTTCATTTTCAAATTCATTTCTAAGTTTGTTGAACTCATAAGGATTGAATTTCCAAAATTCTTTATTAAGTTCAAATATTTTCTTTGAATCATTTTCATCTGCTTGTTCATAGCCGACCCAAAAGAAATTAATAATACGCTCAGATCGATAATGAAAATATTCAAAGCTATCAACGATTTCTGATTTAATAAATGAAGTAGGAGGCGCAAAAAGAACACCAATTAAACTACTCTTTATTCCTTGTTCATCAAATGAATTTCGGATTGTTTTTTTTATTTGGTTTATGGATGCCCCTTGCTCCATGTCAAGTAATTTCATTTTAATATTTTTAAAATAAAACCTAATTTATTATTATAACAAATATAACATTAATTTACGTTTATGACTAATTTTAAAATATTAAACAAACATTGGTTGCAAATGTAGCTGAAAGCTGCAAAGCGGGTAGGGAAAAATCATACTTACAAAACCCATCTTAATAAAATTCCTTTCAAACCGACACGAATAGAAATATATACTAAAATTATCAGACCAAAATGAAATTGAACCTTGCACAATCTGTCAAATCGTTAAAACCAATTCATGGTTTTCAAACTTTTCAAAATGAAAAGTAGTTTACCAAATTTCAAAAAAGCGCCTTATTTGTAACGGTATCGGCATACGAAATGTGCGGGATTTTTGCCCAGCGTTTCTATCAACCGTTACTAAAGTTTAAAAATAGTAAAAAATGTTTGCAAAGCAAGAAACCCAGCATGTTTTGTGATGCCGGGTTAGGGCTAGTGCTTTTCATCTTTTATTAAGCTAATTAATTCAGATAATTTGCCATCAAATAAGCCATCGTCTCTCATATCAAAGTCAAAATGATGTTTCATTATACCTGGAACACTACTTTCTCTGGTTCCACTTCTTAAAATAGGAATAAACTTATCATTTGTAAGTCTTTTATACAAATCTTGACCAAGTACAGAAAATTCATAGTTCACTCCACTATCAGTTAATTCTGAACGTTCTTTATAATTCGGAGTAAAAACTACTAAAACCTTATCAGATTGTAAAATTGAATTTTTCATGGTTTCAAACTGATGCATTCCAGCTTTAAAGTCTTTTTGGTCAAGAATAACTTTAAAATGTTTGCTTAATTTATTATAAAGTTTGAGTATCCATTTCTTATGAACTTCATTATCCCAAGAATATGAGATAAAAACATTACTTGGTTCTATCTTTTTATATTTACTAGTTAATAAGTAATATGCAATTTGTGGACTAACTGGTGTGTATTTATATTCTGTTTTTTTAAAATTATTTTCAAACATTTCAAAATCTTTATCCATAAAGGTTGAAACTTTTCCTGAAGTATTTCCGATTTTAAAATTATCAGTTGAATCATTATTAAATACAAATCTTTTTGACTTGCTATTTATAAATTTAGATTCAACATAATGTTTTCCCTTTTCTGTTAATTCTATTTTTAGATTATATAAACTTGACGGTAAATAATGCTCCATCAGTTCATTACTATCTATTATGTGTCCAGATGTTATAATAAAATTATTTGATTCTAAGTCATTCAGCACTAATGAAAATACAAATACAGAACTATTTATAATATCGAAAACGATTTCAATATCCATTTTTTTCGATATTGTACCATATTTGTCTAAATAATTAAGAATTTTTTCTCTTGGTATCATGATGTCCTACTATTGGGTGAATGAAAGCATTAGCCCTAACTTGTTTATTTCAATTAGTTTATAGCACTTATACCCTCTTTTTGTTGTTTATAAGTGGAATAAAGCTAAATTTTACATTTTAAAATTAAACATTTATTTCTTTGGATTCTAGTTCTTTAAATTTATTTACCCGGCTATTCAAAAATAGTTTGCATTTCGTTTTGAGGTTCGGGTACTTGCAGTTCGTTGTAAAACTCCATACGATCGATTGTTTCACCGGCAAATAGTATGGCCGGAACAAACGGGATTAAAGCATGTGTAAATAGCAGGATTAAACTTAATCCCATGGAGCCAATTCTCAGGACAGACAACACGGGATACTTGTCGTCCGATTTGTATTTCCTGTAAACGTAAAGTGTTAATCTGAACAGAATTATTCCTAAAAATAAGGTGTTCGAATGAACAAATAAAGCAAACAGAGTCATTCCAATAAACAGGGTTTGTGCCGAATGTATTTTCAGTGGCCATTGCCATGTTGCTAATCGGTAGAGCATGTCGATAGCCAGGATGAATAAAATACCGCTTACAGAAACGGCCAGGTTGGGAATGTTGGTAATAAAGAAATCGCAGAACACTCCGGCAAAAAACAAGGCGAAAAGCGCAATCTCCCTGCTTAGCCATGAGTTCCGAATATTAATCAGCGAGCGCCATGCCCTGAGTTTTTTACCCAGGTGCAGCATACTCAACAAGGCTGCCATGACCACAAAACACATGTAAACCAACCTGCTGGTGTTGCTATATGTTTCTGTTAATCCGGATGCATACATGCTCACCAGGAGAACCGATAAAAGGGAGAACAGGAGTAAAGGCCATTCTTCGCGGGCCGATATTTTTTTGTGTTTCGGGCTGGCTTGTATTTCTTCAGGCTGATTTTCGAAAAGGCCAATATCCATCCCGGGGCCTTTGGTATTTCTTGGTTTAATCACTTTTATTCCTGAACCAACATCAACAGGTACAGGGCTTGATTTTCGCGATTCTTCTCTTGAGAATTTGGTGTTTGTAAAATCGAGTGCCCCCACGGGACACAAGTTTGCACAGGCTGGTTTTAGGTTTTCTTCAACCCTGTGATTACAAAACGTACATTTTTCAATAATTCCAAGCTTGCGATTGTACCTGGGAGCATCGAAAGGGCATGCCCAGGTGCAGTATTTACAACCGATGCATTTCTCAGCATCGTGAATTATGGCTCCTGTTTTGTCATCACGAGAATATGCCCGTGCAGGGCAGTTTTTTAAACAGGGGGCATCCTCACAATGATTGCAAGCCAGCGATAAATAAAATAAAGGCAAATGAGGGAAATGATTTTTGTTCGACTGATGAACGGTTCTCCATTGTTCAGGTGTCTGGAAAGCATTCTCGTTCATGCAGGCAACAACGCAGGCATGGCATCCAACACATTTATTCTGATCGAAGATGAAAATGTTTCTTTCCATTTATTTTAAAAAACTCTTGAACGAATTTATAATTATGCTTCTACTTTATAAAAATCTATACAATGATCATCTTCTAAAATCATATAACTTTTTCATAATCCACCCGGTTGTCATGAAATGCTGTTCCGTGGCCCATATCTGTTTCACGCCCTTTCGAAAGTGAATTGGGGCAGGAACCCTCCTGGTGCCAGTATCCGTTAACAATTACAATATTTCCCGGCCGTAAGCTGGCATCAATGCGGACTTTTATAGTGAGTTCGCCCCTGTCGTTAAACACACGAACGTGATCATTTTCCCGAATTCCTTTTTTAAAGGCATCGCCCGAATTGATTGTTGCATAAGGTTCCGGATCAACTGCTTTAATGCTTTCCAAATTGCCAAACTGGGAATGTATCCTGTTTTTTGTATTAGGCGACATCAGGTTAAACGGGTATTTCTGATCCATATCCTGTTTGCCTTCAGCTGTTTTTTCGTAGCCTGGCAAAGGACTTACTCCCCACCGGGCATGTGCAGTTTCTGAATACAATTCGATTTTACCCGATGGGGTGTTGAATTTATAATCTGAGAATGCTATTTCCTGTAAACCCGGAGTTAATACAGGTCCTTGTTTTAGTTTATCGAGCGTGATTTCGGGAAATGGTTTCAGCTTCTCACTTAACCAACGCTCGATGGCTTCATCCGAAGGGTAGGGAATATTCTTTTCAATCTCCAGGTCGGGAAATCCCATTTTATGTGCCAGCAGATAATAAATTTCTGTTTCTGGTTTTACTTCGCCCATGGGTTCAATCACTTTTTGTCGCAGCTGAACATACGGATTCCAATATGATGATATGATGTCGGATTGCTCAAACATGGTTTTGGCGGGTAATACTATATCGGCTTCGCGGGCTGTATCGGTCATAAATTGTTCCACAACAACCCTGTACTCAAGTTTTCGAAATGCTTCTTTTACTTTGTTGCTATCGGGATTCTGTGTTACCGGATTTCCGCGTTCAACCCAGGCCATTTTTAATTCCGGATTCGACAAACGCATCATATCTTCACCCAGGCGGGCGGTTGCAATTTCGCGTCGGAAAATACCATCGGGTTTTTCGGATGGAAAATAATTCACAGGTTCTTTCACATTACTGAAAATGTCGCCCTGCAAATCGGCATAATGCCAGCAGGCACCTGGTTTACCAATATTCCCTGTTATTATCGACAAAGCCATTAAACAACGAGTGGTTTGGCCTCCATTGGTGTACCGTTGCATCCCGTAACCCGGAATAAGGGTCATAGGTTTTATTGATCCAATATGATGAGCTAATTTTTGTATAAAGGGAATTGAAACACCACATTCCTGGCTTGTTTCTTCGATATTGATTTTTAAAACCGTTTCTTTAAAAGCATCATAACCCAAAACATGAGTATCAATAAATTTTTGGTCAACCTGCTTGTTTTCAATCAAAATTTTAGCAACAGCTAATGCTAATATGCCATCGGTTCCGGGAATTGGCTGTATCAACAAATCTGCTCTTTCGGATGAGGCTGTTCTCCGGGGGTCAATAAACAGGAGTTTTGCTCCTTTCGATTGTGCTTTTTCAATGGGAATCATTTGCTGAATATTCGATTCGGCAGGATTCTTTCCCCAAACCACAATGAGCCTGGCATTTTCCAGGTCCCAGGGGACATTGTGCTTGTTTTTTCCAAGTGTTAAACGGGTTGCTTCGAGTCCGGCAGGCCAGCACAAATTTCCATAAACAGTAGTTGCTCCTCCATACATTCGCCAGAAATTCATACTTACAGAATTCAACAATCCCGACATGCCGCTGGCAGAATAAAAAAACACCGATTGCGGACTAAAGTTCTTTTTATAATAGATGAGTTTTTCTGAAATCTCACGTAAAGCTTCTTTCCAAGATATCTGGACGAAATTTCCATTCACTTTTTTAAATGGATGTAAAATACGATCAGGAGAATTAACCCGTTCAACATAACTAAGTCCTTTTAAGCAAATACCTTCGGGAGTTGCCCTGTTTAATGGATTGGGATCGATGTTAATTACTTTTCCATCATCGGTACAAACATTGAAAGAACAAGTACTATAACAATTCCGGGGGCATGCGGTACTATGAACTTTTTTCAAATCAGGTTTTATTTATGATTGTGTCTGTAAAAAGCATCTTCAATAACAAGGTTAAAAATATCTTTCATATTTAAACCCATGGCTGCTACCTGTTGGGGGACAATGCTTGCAGCACTCATTCCGGGAGCAGTATTCACTTCCATGAAATAAAGCTTGTTTCTGGATAAAATATAATCAATACGAACAATTCCATTTAACTGGAAAATATCGTACACCTGCGACGAGAGATGCTGAATCTCTGTAGTCATTTCTTTAGATATCCGGGCAGGAGTAATTTCTTCACTCATGCCTTTGGTATATTTGGCTTCGTAATCGAAAAACTCATTTTTGCTCACAATTTCGGTAGGAGGAAACACGATGGTTTTATCTTTTGTTTTAACCAATCCGCAGGTGAGCTCGGTACCTTCCAGGAATTCTTCAATAATAACTTCGTTGTCTTCTTTGTAAGCAAATTCAATGGCTTCAAAGAGTTTTTCTTTTTCTTTTACTTTGGTTACTCCAAAGCTGGAACCCCCGCAATTGGGTTTTACAAAACAAGGTAATCCGGTGATTTCAATAATTTGTTCAGCATCAATGGGATCTCCCTTTTTCAGGGTGATGAACCTGGCTAAAGGAATATCGAATGGTTTTAAGTAGTTTTTACTAAAAACCTTGTTAAACGTAATTGCCGATGCCAATACATTGGATGTAGTATAAGGAATATGTAAGGTATCGAAATATCCCTGCATTTTACCATCTTCGCCGGGTGTACCATGTATTGTAATTAATGCACAATCGAAAGTTGTTTTCTGGTTGTTGAGCGAAAAACTAAAATCATCTTTATTCAGGATTAAATCACAAACCATATCGTTTTTTACAATCCACTCAGTACCTTTAGCTAAAACGGTGTAAACATTGTATTTTTCTTTATCAATCCATTTAGCAATTTGTTCGGCACTGTTTAATGAGATTACATATTCCGAAGAGTCGCCACCGGCAACTATAGCAATGTTCTTTTTCATAGTCACTTTATCCTGTTAAATATTTATCAAAAATAAGATTTATGGTAATATAGTGGAAGGAACTTGTAAAGAATATTTAAAAAATTAAGAAGCCGTCTCAAAAGAAAATCCGAGACGGCTTCTTTTTAGATTCTAATAAAAAACGCCACAGGAAGTGGCGTTCTAATCATCGTGTTTATCAAACTAACTGGCATTAGCTTTGATTTTAGCCCAATTGTCCCCTCTTTTTATTCTGGTAACCTGCATTTCGCTGATTGAAAAAAGTTTGGCGATAACATTTTGCTTTATCCCTTTTTCGAGCATTGCTTTTAATCGTTCAACATCTTCGGGTTTAAGCTTCGAATTTCTAACTATTCCTTTATTTTTGATTTTATTTATTTCTTGTAAACGGGGCATTATACGGTCGTATGATTCCTGTCGTGTTACCCATTTCAGGTTACTTAAATGATTGTTCCGTTTGTTCCAGTCAATGTGTATTACGATTTCCTGGTTTTCGTTTTCTTTTGGTACAAACATCATTGCAACGAGTTTATGTACCAGGTAGGTTTTTTTATTGTTTTTGGTTTTAAAAGTTACCGTGTGGAACCCTTTAGTTAAGCCCGGACGTAAAATTCTTCCATCGTTTTTATTGTAACAATAGCTTTTTACCCGCCCATAGTTGCTTACTGTATATCTCTTTTCGGCAAAAGGAATCTCTTTCCACTCTTCGTCTTCAATTTTTTTCAGATTTCGTTGTGTCATTTGTTCAAAAAGGTTATAACGGTTATTATATTTGTTTTCTAAGCCTGATTACGGATAATCAAATATTTTGTTTAAACCTTCTGACTAATGATGTGTATTTATTGATGAATATATATTTTTTTGATTACAAAATCTATTTTGGTTTTTCTTCACTGAATTATAAAATGGATGAATCAATAATTGTATGTTGTAAACAGTTTTTCAAAATTTATTCACAGTTTTGTTCTGTTATTACCAATAAATCGGTATTGTATTCCTGATTTTTTAATCTTTCAATAATTTGCTGATAAGTGTGTTCATCCATTCGTGGTGTACGTGATAAAATCCAAAGATATTTCCTGTTTGGATGGCCAACAACGGCATAACTATAATCTTCAGCCAGATCAATAATCCAATATTTTCCTTTAAAAGGCCAAAAGAATTGTACTTTAAGTTTTGAATTATTGCTATGGGGTGTTACAAATGCTTTCCCTTCAATCTGTGCCGCAGGCCCATTAACTGAATCTTTTCTGCAAGAGTTTATAACCTTCACATATTTGCCATCCATAAGGGAATATTCTGCAATTGTACAATGGCACCCTTCCTGGAATCGCTGAGGGATAGTCGCAATTTCGTACCATTTGCCCATGTATTTTTCAATTTCAACATGCGAAACTGTTTCCAGTGGTTTATATTTATTACAACCTGAAATTGATAATATGCTCATAACAATTGCTATTTGCATGTTTTTTATAATATAACTCATAATTATTTATAATTTAATAGAATACAAATTACAAATATTATTTGAATTTATAATGGGATTAATGCACGGGTTTTTAAATATCAATATCTCTTCCTGAAATATATCTTCTCCATTTTCCCAAAACCTGTTGCATATCGTCGGGTAATTCGGAATCAAACTGGATAAACCTGCCAGTTGCGGGATGTTTAAACCCAAGTGTTTTAGCATGTAATGCCTGGCGAGGTAAAATAGAAAAGCAATTCTGAACAAATTGTTTGTATTTAGTAAATGTAGTTCCTTTTAAAATCTGGTCGCCACCATATTCGGAATCGTTAAATAATGGATGCCCAATATACTGAAAATGTGCTCTAATCTGGTGAGTTCTTCCGGTTTCGAGCTTACATTCAACCAATGTAACATAACCGAGTTCTTCGAGTACTTTATAATGAGTTACAGCATGCTTTCCTTGTGAGCCATCGGGGAAAACCTGCATTATTTTTCGGTTTCGGATATTTCTGCCGATGTTTCCGGTAATGGTGCCTTCTTTTTCTGTAAATGATCCCCAGACTAAAGCATGATATTTGCGTTCAGATGTTTTATGAAAAAACTGACTGGCAAGTTTGGTCATGGCTATTTCATTTTTGGCGATGACCAATAAGCCTGAAGTATTTTTATCAATCCGGTGAACCAATCCTGGCCGCATGTCTCCACTATTAAATAAAGGTAAGTCTTTAAGATGGTACATAAGTGCATTTACGAGTGTTCCGGTATAATGTCCATAAGAAGGATGAACAACCATTTCAGGTGTTTTATTTACAATAATTAAATGGTCATCTTCGTAAACAATATTTAGCGGGATGTTTTCGGGAATAAGTTCAATCTCACGGGGAGGATATGCCATTACAATTGATATAACATCGCCTGGTTTAACCTTATAATTTGATTTTACCGGTTTTTCATTTACAAGAATACAATCCGCATCGGCTGCGCTTTGAATTTTATTTCTCGATGCATTTTCGATTCTGTTTACAAGGAATTTATCGATTCTTAACAGGCTTTGTCCCGGATCGACAACAAAGCGAAAATGTTCAAATAATTCCTGATCATCGTTTTCCAGTTCTCCGTTGTCAATAATTTCGTTTTCTGTCATTAGATGGTTTTATGATTAACGGATAACAATAAATTTTTTGGATGCAAATTGCCCGTTTACGTTACTAAGTCGAATAAAATAGATTCCCGATGAAAGCCCTGAAATATCAATTGTTGGTTCTGAAAGAATTTTATCAATGTACGATTTTCCATAAATATCGAAAATGGTATATTGGTATTGGGTATAGGAGCTATTGTTAAATTCAATATTTATTGAATTGGTTGCGGGATTAGGATAAAGATTAAACTCGAATTTTTCAGGCAATGAATTTTCAATACTGGTAGTAGGAAGGTTGATTTCTCTTCCAAACATGGGCCTTATCATTACGGTTCCTTCATATGCTGAGTTTTGCCATATCCCGGAAAAATTATAGAATGTTTTATCATTATTAATTTTATTTACATCGAAACCTACATTCAATGAATTTTCATATACTTTTTGCCAGCCAATGTAAAAATTGTTTTCCAAAACTAATGCTGTATCGAAAAGATAACTTGTAAACTTGTTTAAACTATCAGAGAAAACAGGTTTAATATTTTCTTTAATATAAAGTATATTCCCGGGTTTATTATTTATTTCGTTCCATACGCACAGTTTGAAATACTTTTCGTTCGTGTTATTTAACGATTGGTTAAAGTAAATTTGAACTCCCCTGAGCGTATCTTCTTTGTATGTTTTGAAGCGAACAGCAACCATACCACTTTCAGTACCATTACCAACTAAATCATACCCCATTTCAGAAGAACCATCATCATATGAATAGTAGTTATAAAACTTTTGCAGATAATGTATGGTATCGTTCCATCTGTACTGAGAACGGATACTAAAAGTGTCTGTAATTAAATAACTGCGTAGCTCGAATAAAGCAGAATCAGCAACAATATCCGGATTATAATTAAAATTATAATTAGTTTTAATTTTATATGTAACCACACTAAATGCTTCTATTTGAGGAGTGGATATACCTGTAAATGAATAATCCCCAACACCACCAAGAATACACTCAAACTCAAACTCACGACCTCCTATACTTAGGTTGGTATCAGCGAGATTTGCATATTCAATTTGAATACTATCGCTCATTTCTGTAGCATTTGCCCTGGAAAAATGAGTCCATGGCAATGATTCAAAATTATTTAACAAGGAGCCTAAAGGTTTAATAAAACAGATATCATCAATTATTGTATCGTTAATTGTGCGAGCCGTGTCCAGTTTTATAAAATCAAGGTGCCAGAAGTCGCAATTGCCAGCGGCTAAAGATGTGTTTCCTGTAGCCGATAAACTTGCTGTATTTCTAAATCTGAACTGGAAATTGTTTTTTAGATATTGATCTTCAGAAATGGGAATAATTACCTGCTGAAATAATTTCGAGAGTTGCACTGTATCGGCACGAATTATTTTTGTGTTTGAATTATAGGCATATTGTTCTGTTAAAACAGAGTCTGTTTCATTAAAACTTACTTGCCATGCCTGATTCCATTTTGCCGAATCGGGTGAATAAAAATCAATGTAAAGCAAATCTTCGGGTTCGGGAGCATCGCCCAATCCCCCTGGTTGGTAAAAGAAACTAATGAAAATGGTATTGTTCCCGGGGTAATTCAGGTTTATAGGTTGTGATGTAAGCGTATCTGATCCAAAAGTTGATGTGCTGGCTGTTGAATACATTGAGCCGTCTTCATTTATTGCATCAAGGGTTGCTACACCAACTGAAACAGGATTGTAAGGGAAAGAATTATTCACATAAGCATATTGATTTATCCATTTTTCAGAGTCAGGATAACCATCAGCTTTAGCAAAATCTTCAATAAACGGGAGTTCAACGGGGCCTTTTAATGTTTTTTTTGTTTTTCCGCTTTGAACTCGTGATATTTCTAATATCTCAGGATTTACAACAAGATTTGTGAGTGACTCTTGCGAAGAAACAAGTTTCACATTGCTTAATAAAGCTAAAGAAAGTATATAAAAGATTCTTTTCAATATATTTTTAGTTGTTTATTTGAATAGAGTCTGACAATTCTAATTTTATTGAATCAACACTTAACCACATATCAACTGTTGAACCCAGATTTAAGAGTTCACTTTCTTTATACGCGGGGTATTGCCTCCATATTTTTGCTTCCAGGGTGTCTTGTAAATCAATAACAGATTCATCATATATAATGGCACCAACATTGAGAGCCGAACGTAATAGCAGGTTTTTTGCCGTTGACAACTTTAGTAAATGGAGATTCGGGACAGGTGTTTTTTTATCGCTTAACCCGCGTCCCAGGACAAGGTCTATTTTTGAACCTTTGGGAATAAGTTCTCCTTCTAGAATTTCACTTTCGTTATATTTTTGTTTTAAAACATTGTTAACTGCAATATCCGGAACGAAAATCAGTTTCCCAATTTCAAGCCCTGCATTTTTTAACATGCCATCGGCCTGTCGTAATGATACCCCTGTTATGTTTGGCATTTTTACTTTCTCGGGATTGAATGCATTAAGAGTTAAAAAAATACGACGATTTGCTTTTACTTTAAATCCCGGGTTTGGGTTTTGTTCAATAACAGTTCCTTTAGGCAAATTGTTGATAAAGACAGAGTCTATAACCTCAACTCTAAACTTGTTTTTCCTGGCTTTCTTCACAACTTCTTCGAGTGTTAACCCTGTATAATTCGGAACAGATATTGCCTGGCCGTGATGAGTATAAATTTTTAATATTATAAAGGAAAAGAAAAACAAGACCATCAAAATTCCAATTGCATATAGTAAATTCTTTAAAAAAAGTTTGCTAATTAAAAATTTTAGTAAATTCATAATGATTCAGGCTTAATAAACATCAATTTAACTAACGGAACGACAAATATAAAATTATGTAAGGATAATCTAAAATTAATTCGTGGCAATTTAAACAATTGAGATTACCAGGTTCTATTTTTGTATGATATTATATAATGTATCACGTTCAACAGGTATTTTGCCAGATGTTTTAATAAGCTGAGTAATTTCATTTGTATTCATTGACGGGCGGGTATCTTTTGCTCCTGCCATTGAGTAAATTTTTGTTGAATCGTCGATGGTTCCATCAATATCATCAACTCCAAAAGAAAGTGCAATTTGCGTTATATCTTTACCCAGCATTGGCCAATAGGCTTTTATATGATTAAAATTATCAAGATAAATCCTTGAAACTGCATAATTTTTTAAATCTTCATATGTATTTACTTCGCCCAAATAGGAAAGAGAATTATTTTCTTTCTTGTATTTTAATGGTATAAACGTGTTGAATCCGTTTGTTTTATCTTGTAGTTCGCGTAATTTATTGAGATGTTCAATCCTGTGCCTGTAATTTTCGAGATGCCCGTAAAGCATCGTTGCATTAGATTGAAGGCCTGTTTTATGGGCAGTTTCATGAATCATTAACCATTGTTCGGAAGATGATTTTTCGTGGCAAACTTTCTTACGAATCTCAGGATCAAATATTTCGGCTCCACCACCCGGGATACTTCCTAAACCATAGTTTTTAAGTTTTATTAACCCTTCTTCAAGAGTAAGCCCTGCTTTTTTTATCATGTAATCGAGCTCAACAGCAGTAAATGCCTTAATATGAATATGAGGTAAAATTTCTTTTATCTTGCTAAGCATTAACCCGTAATAATTTAAATCGCGCGATGGATGAACGCCTCCAACGATATGAACCTCTGTTACATCGGAATTTTTGTAAGATTCCACCTTTTTTAGTATCTCATCAAGCGGGTATTCCCAACTACCATCTTCGCCAATTCTTCTGTGGTACGAACAAAATTTACAGTTATAGATGCAAATGTTTGTTGGCTCAATATGAAAATTTTTATTGAAATAAACCTTGCTTTCGTTTTTCTTAAGATTAACATGTGAAGCAATAATCCCGAGAACTCCAAGATCGAAGTTGAACAACTCTGTCCCTTCTGCTGTATTCAGTCGCTCACTGTTGATTATTTTTGTTACAATTAGTTTTTGCTCATTCGTTAACTGAGCGCTAAAAAGTATTTCGTTAATTAACATTACATTTTTTATTTGCACAAAAATAACTGATTTTTTTGATGTGATAAAAAATATAAATTGTGATATTGCGATTTTGGGAATATAGATATAAAAAAAAGTAAAGGACAATAATTTAATTATCCTTTACTTTCTTACGAATTCGTGTGGTATAAAGATTTATTTCTTATCAGTAAATTCGTCAGATACTGTTAATTTTTTTCTGCCTTTTGCCCTTCTCGAAGCAAGAACTCTTCTGCCATTGGCAGATGCCATTCTTTCTCTGAACCCGTGCTTATTTTTTCTCTTTCTGTTCGAAGGTTGAAACGTCCTTTTCATCTCGGAATATTTTAAGTTGTTTTACTTTTTCTTTTGGAACTGCAAAAGTAATGTTTTTTTCAATTCTGCAAAATGATTTCTAAAATTTAATTGGAAGATATATGATTTTTTTTGTTTCAAAAAAGGGTTCGTTAAAGAAATCAGCTATTTCAAATATAGTTGTTGATGTATAAAAATCTTTAATTTCATCTTTAATATCACCCCCTTTTAAATAAATAATTCCATTTTTCAGGTTATTTTTTGATACGGGGTTAATTTTATTTTTCACCCAGTTGTAAAATTCAGGAAAAGAAGTTACAGCCCGGCTGACAATAAAGTCATACTTTTTATTCAAGGCTTCAACCCTGGTTTGTTCGGAAAATACATTCTGCAATCCCAATGAGCTGGAAACTGCTTCAACAACAGTAATTTTTTTCCCTATAGAATCGATTAAATGAAAATGGCTATCGGGAAAAAGTATGGCAAGGGGAATTCCCGGGAATCCGCCACCGGTTCCAACATCAAGTATATGTGTGTTTTTTGAAAATTTAATTATTTTAGCTATAGCCAATGAATGTAAAACATGATGTTCGTAAAGCTGGCCGATATCTTTTCTTGAGATTACATTAATTTTTGTATTCCATTCAAAATAGATTTCTTTAAGAAGCGCAAATTGTTCACGCTGCCCAATTGTAAGATTTGGGAAATATTTGTTAATGATATCCATTATGTGAAATTACTTAATGTTTGGATTGCTGTTTTTCAAAATATTATAAAGCAATTCTCTTGCTCTAAAAAGTTGAGCTTTAACAGTTCCTATGGGTAAATTTAACTCGTTGGCAATTTCTTCGTACGAGTATTCTTTAAAATACCGGAGATCAACGAGAGTTCTGTATCGGGGTTTTAATTTTTCAACCACATTTCGCATTAAAGCAATACGTTGATTTTTTATCATATCTTCTTCAGGATCTGGGGAGTCAGATTGAAGAGGTGTACTAATACCTTCAAGCTCATCTGAAGTTTGATCCAATGATATCAGGCTGGCTTTTTTCTTTCGGATAAAATCTATACAATTGTTCGTGGCTATCTTAAACAACCAGGTACTAAAAGCATAATTCGGAGTATATTGTTCTATATTTTTAAATGCTTTGCCAAAAGCTTCAATGGTAAGATCATCGGCATCACTTTTATTATTTACCATTTTTAATAACATGTAATAAATGGCATCCTTATAGCGGTCGAGAAGTTCCGCGTAAGCTTTTTCGTCACCTTTTAAAGCAAGTAAAACGAGTTTGTAGTCGTGTTTACCCTTTTCAGAGAGATTTGGATTTATTTCCATTTAACTTGTTTCGATGTAAAAATATTTGATATAAAAAATGTAAAGTTAAGATATGGAATAATAATATCATAAACTAACGAAGGTAATAATAAAAAATTTTCCTTCAAACGATTCATGGCAACTTTAATTATAATTAACTGAAAAATCATTCTCAATGCAAAAGCACCAAGGATGTACAGGTAATAATCAGAAAACCAGATTAGGCTTAATGCAAAAAGAATATAAAAGAAAACTCTGCTTAATAGTTCTCCTGATAATCTCCATTTTGTAGCTGTTTTATATAATTTACCTGTTGTAATGTGTCTTTTTTTCTGATAAAACCAATCACGAAAAGTAGCTTTAGATTCTGTCCTTGTTATTGATTCGTGAGAAATTTCAATCCGGGTGTTTTTACTTGTTGCAACTTCGTTAACGAACAAATCATCATCGCCGGAATCCAGGTGGCGGTGATTCGCAAAACCTTTATTTGTAAAAAAAAGTGATTTTTTGTAAGCAAGATTTCTGCCAACACCCATATATGGCTTTCCGGATAAAGTAAAAGTAAAATATTGCAACGCAATAAAAAGGGAATCGAATCGTATAAGATTGTTTAATACGTTTTTTCTCTGGGTATAACCTCCATAACCAAGTACCAACTCTGTTCCCCCTAAAAAATTCCCCTGCATTCTTTCAATCCATTTTGGGCTTTCGGGTTTGCAATCGGCATCGGTTAATAAGACCCATTCGTTTTTAGCTGCTTTTATCCCTATAGTTAATGCCAGTTTTTTACTATGCATAAACTTATCATCTTGTTTTACAGTAGTAACTTTTAAATGCCTGTATTGTTTCTGGAACTGATCAAGTATAAACTCTGATTCATCTTCAGAACAATCATTAACTACTATCACTTCAAAATCAGGGTAGTTTTGGTTTAAAACTAGATGAAGATTATTTTTTAAATTTTCAGCTTCATTTCTTGCACAAATTATTACCGATACAGGGTTATTTATACCTGTTACATGATGTACGTTTTTTATAAATAAAATCCTTGAATAGTAAAAGAGGTAATAAAATAGTTGTATTAAAAATGTAATTGCAAAAAAAACTGGAATTAACAGTAAGGGATTGTTAATAATGAGATCGTATATTTTCACGGTATATTTTATTGATTTTTGAGTTAATTGGCAATTTTATTAAACATTTTTCTGTTAAACAAGAAATGTGGATTTAAGTAATGAAATTTTTATTCACAATTCGTTATCTTTGAGCCGAAATATATTATTTATGAAGTTTGAAATTTTTAGTAAAGATACAAAGACTAAAGCAAGAGCGGGAGAATTGACAACTGATCATGGGAAAATTCAAACTCCTATTTTTATGCCCGTAGGAACTGTGGGGAGTGTAAAAGGGGTTAACCAGAGAGATTTAATAGAAGATGTTGGTGCTCAAATAATACTTGGAAATACATATCATTTGTATTTGCGGCCCGGGGTTGATACAATAAAAATGGCAGGAGGCTTGCATAAATTTATGAACTGGAATCGGCCAATTTTAACAGATAGCGGTGGATATCAGGTTTTTTCATTAGCAGAAAACCGCAAGCTTAAAGACGAGGGCGCTCACTTTAGTTCTCATATCGATGGTTCTAAACACCTTTTTACACCTGAAAACATTGTGGATATTCAACGTATCATTGGTGCCGATATTGTTATGGCTTTCGATGAATGCACACCTTTTCCCTGCGAATATACTTATGCAAAAAAATCTATGGAACTCACCCATAGATGGCTTGCCCGTGGATTAAATCATTTCGATAATACAGAGTCATTATATGGTTATAATCAAACGTTTTTCCCCATTGTTCAGGGAAGTGTTTTTGATGATTTAAGGCAACAATCGGCAAAGACTATTGCTTCCTTTGAACGTGACGGGTATGCTATTGGTGGTTTGTCTGTTGGCGAACCTGTTGAGCAAATGTACGATATGATTGATGTGGTAAATGAAATACTTCCTGAAAATAAACCCCGTTATTTAATGGGTGTCGGGACACCTGCCAATATTTTAGAAGGTATTGCCCGCGGAATTGATATGTTCGATTGTGTTATGCCTACTCGTAACGGTCGAAACGGAATGTTATTTACCCGTGACGGAGTTATTAATATTAAAAATGTAAAATGGAAAAACGATTTCTCTCCAATTGAAGAAAATGGTGCATCATTTGTAGATAGTGAATTTTCAAAAGCATATCTTCGACATCTTATTGTGTCGAAAGAAATTCTGGGAGCACAAATAGCAAGCCTTCACAACCTTGCTTTTTATTTATGGCTTGTTACCGAAGCCCGAACAAAAATAATTGATGGTACTTTTACTAGCTGGAAAAATGAAATGTTAGAAAAACTCTCTATTAGGTTATGATTATTAATGGATTTAAAAAAATAGATTTATATATCATAAAAAAGTTTCTGGGAACTTACTTTTTTGCTATTGCTTTAATAATAAGTATAGCTGTTGTATTTGATTTATCAGAGAGAATTGAAGATTTTATTGAAAAGGAAGCTCCCCTTAAAGCCATTGTTTTTGATTATTACATGAATTTTATTCCCTATTTTGCCAACCTGTTTAGTTCTCTTTTTACGTTTGTTGCAGTTATCTTTTTCACTTCTAAAATGGCATACAATACCGAAATAATTGCCATTTTAAGCAGTGGCGTAAGCTTCAGAAGAATTATGCTTCCTTATCTGATGTCAGCTTTTGTTATTGCATTATTTTCTTTTGTACTTATGGCTTATATTATTCCTCCTGCAAATAGTGTAAGGCTCGATTTTACATATAAATATATAAAAAATCCCATTCAAAATACGGAGAAAGATATTCACAGGCAAGTTGAGCCAGGGTTATTTGTTTATATGAAAAGTTATAATACAAAAGATGACAGGGCGATTAAATTTGCCATGGAACGGTTTGAAAATGGAGAGTTAAAATCAAAATTGTTATCCGAATCTGCAAAATGGGATACTTCAATAAATAAATGGACTATTAAAAACTATTTTATTCGCGATATTGATAGTTTAAACGAAAAAATTACCCAGGGAACAACCCTGGACACAACAATAAATCTATTTCCCGAAGATTTTAAGCGCTATGCCCAGTTTGTTGAAACAATGAACCTAACTCAGTTAAACGATTATATTGAAGAGCAAAAAATGCAAGGTGCCGATGATGTGGTAAGCTTATTAATTGAAAAATATAGTCGGTTTGCATATCCATTTTCAACCTTTATATTAACACTTATCGGGGTTTCATTGTCATCACGAAAAGTAAGAGGTGGAATAGGTATGCATATTGGACTAGGTTTGCTCCTCAGTTTTTCATTTATTCTTTTTATGCGCTTTGCTGCAATGTTTGCTATAAGTGGTAGCATGAATCCAATGTTTGCGGTTTGGTTACCCAATATCCTGTACGCAATTATTGCTGTATTTCTTTACCGTTTAGCTCCCAAATAGCTTCAATTCTTTTTGTTAAATAAAATTTCATACCTTTGTTAAGTATGTCTGTTTGCTGTATTTAAATTATTGAATTGGTTTGCAATAGTTTAAATCAGGTTGTTTGCTGATTGTTACAAATTTATTTTTTATAATAAAATTCATTTTGTAACGTTGCAGTTATTTTTTAAAAACGGGTTTAGGTATATTACCTGAACTTATTTATTAACTAAATGTACAAGATATGTCTTTGAAAAGAAAAATTCTTGAACTTCAAATGAAGCGTGAAAAAGTACTCCAGGGAGGTGGCGAAAAAGCCATCGAGAAGCAGGTTGCTATGGGGAAAATGACCGCTCGTGAAAGAATTATTACACTTTTGGATGAAAATTCATTCCATGAGTACGATTTATTCGTTGAGCACGAAGCTCGCGATTTTGGTATGGATGGAAAGGTTTTACATGGCGATGGTGTAATTACCGGAACCGGTACAATTTATGGCGCTCCTATATGTATTTACGCCCAAGACTTTACTGTTGCCGGCGGATCATTAGGATTGATGCATGCCCGAAAAATTACTAAAATAATGGATCATGCCATGAAAATGAGAGTTCCGATTATTGGTATTAACGATTCTGGAGGTGCACGTATTCAGGAAGGAGTTAACTCTTTGGCAGGTTATGGTGAGATTTTTTACCGTAACACAATGGCTTCAGGTGTTATTCCTCAAATTTCTGTTATTCTTGGCCCTTGTGCAGGTGGTGCCGTATATTCTCCTGCATTAACCGATTTCGTATTTGTAGTCGAGAACATTTCAAAAATGTTCATTACAGGCCCCGAAGTTATTAAAACTGTTTTAGGTGAAGAAATTTCGATGGAAGACCTAGGCGGAGCCCGTGTTCATAGTGAAATAACCGGGAATGCTCATTTTTATGCAGAAAGCGAGATTGAATGTTTCGACCAGGTTAAAAAACTCATTACGTATATTCCGTGGAATAATGGACAAAAAGCCAGGCCTTTCGAAGCAAAAGAACCATTATACAGTAAATATAAAATCGATGAAATAGTACCCGGAAATCCAAAAGAACCTTACGATGTTTGTGATGTTATTCGTGCAATAACCGATGGATCTGAGTTTTTCGAGATCATGGAACTTTGGGCAAGAAATATAGTTATTGGTTTTGGCAGGATTAATGGAGAAACAGTTGGATTTGTTGCAAACCAACCAATGTATTTAGCCGGGGTTCTCGATGTGGATTCATCAGATAAGGCAGCCCGCTTTATTCGTTATTGCGATGCATTCCAGATTCCTATTGTTACTTTAGTTGATTTACCAGGTTATTTACCAGGTGTCGATCAGGAACATGCTGGTGTTATCCGTCATGGTGCAAAACTATTGTATGCGTATTCCGAAGCGAATGTTCCAAAAATCACCATAATTCTTCGCAAAGCATATGGTGGTGGATATATTGCAATGAATTCACGTCACTTGAATGCTGACTATGTTTTTGCATGGCCTGGTGCTGAAATAGCGGTTATGGGGCCGGAAGGTGCTGCTAATATTATTTTCAGAAAAGAAATTACAGAAGCAAAAGATCCTGAAAAAATGCGAAAACAAAAGGTTAAGGAATACAAAGAGAAATTTGCCAATCCTTATGTTGCTGCTGCTAAAGGTTATGTCGATTCTGTTATTGAACCAAAAGAAACAAGAAAATTCTTGCTTCATGGCCTTGAAGTATCAAAAAACAAAGTTGACAGAAAACCAATTAAGAAACATGGAATTCCTCCATTTTAATCTTTAATCAAACGATGGCAACAAAAGATAAAAAAAACGAAATAATCGCTGCACCTGTTATTGAAGAAGATGAATCAAAAGTTCGTTTTCATACAATTACAATTGATGGCGATAAATATAGAACACTCTTTACTGAAAGCTATAAAAGAAGAAAAAACTGGGAGAAACCAAACGAGAAAAAAATATTCTCTGAAATTCCCGGTACAATTATAAAAATTCATGTTACCGAAGGACAAGAAGTTAATGAAGGTGATCTGATGATTGTAATTGAAGCTATGAAAATGAAAAATAAACTTATTTTTCCAATTGGTGGTGTAGTGAAGAAAATCTATATCTCGGAAAATGAAAAAATTCCAAAACGTCATTTAATGCTTGAATTGGAATAAGAATAAAAAAAATCCGAAATAAAAAATTTCGGATTTTTTTATAATTTTTCATTCCACACAAAGTAATTTGGAAAATGATTTTTAACATCTGCTTCCTTCTTAAATAACCCAAAAACAGAAGAGCCACTTCCGGACATAGAAGCGTATTCAGCACCTAAACTGTAAAGTTTTAATTTTATTCTTTCAATTTCAGGAAACTCCTTAAACATAAAATCTTCGAAATCGTTTTTTACTAAATTCTTCCATGTTTTAACTGGTTCTTGAATGATATCTTTTAAACAATGAATAGGCTTTTGGGGTACACAATTTGAATATGCTTTGGCTGTATTTACATGTATTCCCGGGTAAATTACAACCAAAAAATAGGATTCCAGGTTTAATATAATTTCTTCAAATACATTGCCTGTACCGGTAGCAAAAACAGGCTTGTTAATTATAAAAAAGGGACAATCGCTTCCAATTTTACTCGTGTAATTTAATAGTTGCAGAGTTTTTAAATTCTTGTTTTGCAACGTGTTTATTGCTTTTATTGTAAATGAAGCATCGGAAGAACCACCTCCCAGGCCGGAACCAAAGGGAATGATTTTGTGTAAATGAATATGTACGGGATTTGCACTAATATTTTCTTTTAATAAATTGTAAGCCTTGTAACACAGATTTTGTTTTTTTTCCCCGTTTTCAACAATTATCCCGGTATTAGAGAATTCAAAATCATTACCTGAATTATTAATTTCCAGGATATCGGAAAGACCTATCGGGTAAAATATGGTTTCGATATCGTGAAAGCCGTCGGTTCGTTTTCCTACTATATTAAGGCCTATATTGATTTTTGCATTTGGAAATACTATCATTTATTGGTCGTTTTTTAAAATTTAAAAATACTAAAATTTAAACATGAGATGTAAAAATATTTAACAATCAATTTATATATCGCAGAAAAACAGTGAGTTCGATTACATTTTTGTTTTTTAATGGCGATTCTATTATTAACAAATTGTTAATAACTGCCGTTAAAAAAAATAGAATAAAGAATAATTAGATTTCTAATATTTTTGATCTACGTATTATTACCTTTGATTCCCCTAAAAATCAAAATATGGCAGGCAATACAAAAAACTATAAAAAACCCGTACAAAACGATCAATCTTTAGATTATGGTAAGCTGCCTCCTCAGGCAACTGATTTGGAAGATGCTGTACTTGGTGCAATAATGCTGGAGAAAGATGCGATTATCGCTGTAATGGATATTATAAAACCTGAAAGCTTTTATAAAGATGCCCATCAAAAAATATTCAGTGCCGTACTTGATCTGTCGCAGAAATTACAACCAATAGACATTCTTACTGTAACAGAGGAGCTACGCCGCCGCGATCAGCTCGATGAAGTAGGTGGCCCTTTTTACATAACCCAGCTTACAAGCAGGGTTGCTTCGGCTGCACACATTGAATATCATGCCCGAATTATTGCCCAAAAATATATTCAACGCGAATTAATCCGTGTTTCCTCCGAAATACAAACTAAAGCATACGACGATAGTGTCGATGTTAACGACCTGATAGATTTTTCGGAATCGGAATTATTTCGTGTAGCTGAGGGAAATATTAAAAAAGAAACAACAAAAATTAATGTTCTCATTAAAGAAGCCATTAGTCAGATTGAAGAAGCCGGAAAACGTGAAGATGGATTAAGCGGAGTACCATCCGGTTATACAAATCTCGATCGGGTTACATCAGGATGGCAGCGCTCCGACCTTGTTATTATTGCTGCACGCCCTTCTATGGGTAAAACAGCTTTTGTTTTATCAATGACAAAAAATATTGCAGTTGACCATAATCGTGGTGTAGCAATGTTTTCGCTGGAAATGTCATCGGTTCAGTTAGTGAATCGTTTAATAGTCAGCGAAACAGGATTACCATCTGAGAAAATTCGTAATGGGAAACTGGAACCATTTGAGTGGGAACAATTGGAATACAGGATTAAAAAATTAGTTGACGCCCCAATATATATTGATGATACGCCTGCTATTTCAGTTTTCGAGTTACGTGCGAAATGCCGCAGGTTAATGAGCCAGCACGATATTGACATTATTATTATCGACTACTTACAATTGATGTCGGGTACAAACGATAATAAGGGAAACAGGGAGCAGGAAGTAAGCATGATTTCAAGATCACTAAAAGGAATTGCAAAAGAATTAAATGTTCCGATAATAGCATTATCCCAATTAAATCGTTCGGTAGAGTTACGTTCAGGAACAAAACGCCCGCAACTTTCCGATTTGCGTGAATCAGGCGCTATTGAACAGGATGCCGATATGGTATTGTTTATCCACCGTCCGGAGAAATACGGAATTATTGAAGATGAAGATGGTAATTCCACAAGAGGGATGGCCGAAATCATTCTTGCAAAGCACAGAAATGGAGCTTTAGCCGATATTAAACTAAGATTCAGAGAAGAACTTGCCCGTTTCGAAGATCTCGATAACGAATTTGTTACTTCTTTCCAGGAAGAAAATGGGAAAAATGGAGGTGCGCTTACATTTGGTTCTAAGATGAACAAAGAAAACAGCTCAAAAGATAAAGATATTTTTGATCTGGGACATAATGTTAATTTTGAAAACGAAGCTCCTTTTTAATTTTTTTTTATTGGTATTATAAATTTATAAAATACCCTGTAATTCTTTTAATGAAAAAATCTCATGAGTAATATCTTCTGAATGGGTTTTGTTTTCGGGGTTGAAAAAAACCTGGTCGATACCGGCATTTTTAGCACCTATTACATCCGTTTCTAAATCGTCGCCAATCATCAGGCTCTCTTCTTTTTCTGCATTTGCCGATTTTAAGGCATGTTCAAAAATTATTGGACTGGGTTTTTGAGCACCGGCTTCTTCTGATGTAAATACTTTTGTAAAATATTTTTCTAAATCGCTGTTTTTTAGTTTAACAAACTGCACCTCATTAAAACCATTGGTAATAATGTATAGCTTGTATTTATTTTTAAGGTACGAAAGAGTTTCGTGTACATAAGGGAATAATAAACTTTTTGTAGGACTGATACTTATATAATCATCACCGATTTTTTGAGCGAGTTCTTCATTCGATACCCCAAATTCTTCTAAAGTAAGAGTAAATCGTTTTAATCGTAAAACGGATTTCTCAATTATCCCATCACGATAATCTTTCCATAATTGCTCGTTGTATTTTAAATAGGTATTGTAAAAATTATCGAACGTTCCGAATATCAATTCAAGATTATATTTAATGTAAATATCCCGAAATGTTTCCTTTGAGTTGGTGTCAAAATCCCATAATGTCCGGTCAAGATCAAAATATATATGTTTGTATTGTTTCATAAAACTATTCAGGTATATCAATTAACTAATAAGTTAGTATGACCGACAAAATTAAACTATTTGACTTTATCTCATATTTTTTAAATGATGTTTTAAAATAGTATTAAATTGTGGCTTTAAACATAAATCAAAATTATGATAAAGAAAATTTCATGTATTTTACTTGGGTTATCGATTTTGTCTTGTACACGGAGTTCCGTTACAAATAATTCAACAATAAACGAGCTGAATACTTTTATGGATGAATGGCATCATGCAGCAGCAATAGCAGACGAAGACGTGTTTTTTAATAGTCTCGATACCAATGCCGTTTATTTAGGAACCGATCCTAAAGAACGATGGCTGAAACACGAATTTAAAATATGGGCAATGCCCTATTTTCAAAGAGATACAGCATGGGCATTCAAACCTTATAGCCGAACCTGGTCTTTTTCTGAGAATGGCGAAATAGCCTGGTTCGACGAGTTACTCGAAACTCACATGGGTATCTGCCGTGGTTCGGGAGTACTTATAAAAATCAATAGTGTATGGAAAATTAAACAGTACAACCTGACACTTACTCTTCCAAATGAAAAAATGAACGAGTTCAGGAAAATTCAAAATATGAATTAATCAATTGATATCCATTAAATATCATTGCACATTCAATGGATATCAAATTTCGATTTTATACACTTTATATTATGGATTTAAATTACTAATTTTAATTGCTGGTTCAACACCTAAATTACCCTGTTATGAAAAAAAATAATTTTCTCACTCTGCTTACGATTACCTTGTTTTTACTGGTATTATCTGCATGTACTGATTCTGATAAAGAAAAAAAACATATAAAAAAACGTGAACTTAGCAAAGAAACAATAGCTGTTGGAATTTATAAAACATGCAATGCAAATCCTGTAAACATAAGAAATATTATAGAAGCATTGCGAATTGACGGTGGGATAGTTGCGGTTACTTTAACCGATGAAGATATTTTAAGGGCAGAACTCGAAAATATTGATGTGCTTGTATTCCCGGGCTTAAATAATGGAGAATTTAATGATACAACAAATAACAAAGTTATTCAGATAATTCAAAAATTTGTTGTTGTACGCGGGAAAGGTACGATTGGTATTTGCAGTGGTATTGATATGTTAACTGTAAATAACGAATGCAAAACTCTTAGTTTAATAGGAATAGATAGTATTAAAACTATCAATAATAAAAATAATTCGGGTTTATATAAATTTAAGCTGAGTGACGAAGGAAAAAATATTTTTTCAGAATTAAAAAATACAGAAAACCTGTATATTGATTATCAGGGAGGACTCATTTTTGATATAACTGATAACTCAAATCCTGATTTAAAAATAATTGCCCAAAAAGCTGACGAAGAAGATAGCATTCCTTTATTCCTTACATCTACAATTGGAAAGGGGAAAATCTTATTAGCAGTTGCACATCCTGAATCGACACCCGGGATGCGATGGATGTTTCCCCGAATGGTACGCTGGGTTATCGGGCACGATTTAGTTGCCTACGATCAGAATGTTATGCGGCCAGATTACTATAAAAATGAGATTGTTTACTCCGATGAATACAAAGCAAATTACGAAAAACTAATCAACGAACTCAAAGAATCTAAAAAAGAAAACAAGTTAATTCTGTTTGATAAATTGCAGGAAAACTATTCGTGGTATGCTGCTGAAACTGTTAGAACATTTTTAAAAGATAAAGATTCAAAAATAAGAATAAGAGCAGCAAAATATTTGTCGGATATTGAATATACTGCGGCTATTGAAGATATTGAAAAAGCAATAGACAGGGAAAGAAACAGAAAAAACAGGGAGCAACTTGAAATTTATTTAAATGTTCTTGAAATGATGGTTGAACAAAATGCAAGTATAGAATAAAAAACAATGAATGATATATTTTTTTTAATTACAGGTGCTGCTGCGGGATTCGCGGCAGCTTGGTTTATCAGCCGATTGGTATTTGCCAGAAATAAAGGATTAACCAAAGAAGAAGCTGAAAACCTTCAGCAGGAATTGATAAATATTTCTACAGAGCTTAAAATTAAGGAAGACCGGTTAAATGGGGTAAATGAAAATTTACAATCACTGAAAAATGAAATCAGTAATAAAGATAACCAATTGTTAAGCATCCAGAGGTTACTTGCAGGAAAAGAATCGGATTTAAAACATTTAACTGAACGATTAACAGAGCAAAAGCGGGAAGTAGAAGAACTACAGAAAAAGTTTACTGTAGAATTCGAAAATCTTGCCAATAAAATTCTGGAAGAAAAAACGGGTAAATTTACCGAGCAGAATAAAACCAACCTGGATGCAATTTTAAAACCATTACAGGAAAAGATAAAAGATTTTGAAAAACGGGTTGAAGAAACACATAAAAAAGATATTGAAGACAGGGCTTCGATTCAGGAACGCATAAAACACCTGGTAGAATCGAGCAATAAAATTAGTGAAGAAGCAAATAACCTGACAAAAGCATTAAAAGGAGAATCGAAAACCCAGGGAAACTGGGGAGAATTAATTCTTGAAAATATTCTCGAGAAATCAGGCTTAGTTAAAGATCGGGAGTATTTTGTTCAGAAATCATTTAAAACCGAAGATGGTAATCGGTTTCAACCCGACGTGGTGGTTAAATACCCTGGCGACAGGAGTGTCGTTATTGACTCGAAAGTATCGCTGGTTGCTTACGAACGTTTTGTTTCTGCCACAGAAGAGAAAGACAGGGAACGTGCATTGAATGAGCATCTGCTATCTGTAAAAAACCATATTCGCGGGTTGGGCGACAAAAATTACCAGGATTTATACCAGTTAAAAACTCTCGATTTTGTGATGTTGTTTTTGCCTATTGAACCTGCCTATTTAATTGCAATTCAAAAAGAACCTGATTTGTGGAATTTTGCTTACGACAAACGCATTTTACTTATTAGTCCTACCAATTTAATTGCAGCTTTAAAAATGATTGCAAGCATTTGGCGGCAGGAATACCAAAGCCAGAATGTGATGGAAATTGCCCAACAAAGCGGGGCACTATACGATAAGTTTGTTGGATTAGTGGAAGACTTGCAGGATATTGGAAACAAACTTGAATCTACCCGTAAAGCACACGACAACGCGATGAACAAACTCTCAACCGGAAAGGGTAACCTTTTAGGCAGAGTCGAAAATATTAAAAAACTGGGTGCTCAAACTAAAAAAGATTTACCCAGGGAATTAATGGAAGAATAAGTTTAATTACGAACTTGTCTGCCTAAGGCAGATTCCAATTTTTTTAATTTAGAATAATGCCTGTTAAGAAAATATTATTGTTGGGGAACCCTGTTTTACGAGAGAAATCAGAAGATATAATTGCGTTTGATAATCAGCTTGATGGACTAATTGTTGATTTACGTGATACTTTAATCGATTTTCAAAACCGAAAGAAAATTGGACGAGGAATTGCTGCCCCGCAAATTGGAGTTTTAAAAAAGGTTATTTATCTGAATTTACCTGGCAGGCATTTTGCTTTAATAAATCCCGTGATAATTGAAAAAAGCTCTGAAACATTCCAAGTATGGGATAGTTGTTTTAGTTTCGATGTTGCTTTTTTTGTTCTTACAAGAAGACATACTTCAATAACTGTAAAATACCAAAATCAAAAAGGAGAAATAATAAAAGAAACCTTTACCGGAAATCTTTCCGAATTGCTGCAACACGAAATTGACCACTTGCATGGTATTCTCGCCACCGACTATCTTGTAAACAAAACAGATATTATACTACGTGAAGAATGGGAAAAGTTGTAAAATAATTGAAAAGACACTTTTGCCGTTTATCAACTAATCTTTTAATACTGAAACAATTATTTTGATTATTCGTTAAATTTTCATAATCTCGCCATTGAAATTCAAGATTAAATGAATCGATTCTTACTTTTTATATTGATGGTATTTTTAGCAGGATTTTTTTTGCAGGGGAGGCATATTGGCAAAAAATCTAACCCCGATAATAGAATTGATATACCCGATAACAGGATTTCTTCGTGGAATAAAAAATTAACCGATTCGTGTGGAATACCCGAAGAAGCCGTTCATCAGGCACTAAATAACTTTTCAGAGTTAAAAGAGAAAAAAATTATCCAAAACGATTCCTTACTTACAATTATTGATTACAGCCGTTCATCAACTGAAAAACGACTTTTTATTCTTGATATAAAAAATGAGCAAGTAGTAAAAAATACGTTAGTAGCTCATGGTATGAATTCCGGAATTCAGAATGCCGAAAATTTTTCAAACGATTTGCATTCGAATAAAAGCAGCCTGGGGTTATTTCTTACCCAGGATTGTTATAACGGGAAGCACGGGTATTCATTAAGAATTAAGGGTATGAACGAGGGAATTAATGACAATGCCTATAAACGTGCAGTTGTTATTCATGGGGCCGATTATGTTAGCGAGCAATTTATTCTTAAATATGGAAGAATCGGACGAAGTTTTGGTTGCCCGGCATTACCGCTTGAAGAAACCAGGGAAATAATTGATTTAATAAAAAACGGTTCCTGCCTGTATATTTATCATCCTGTACTGGATTCTATAACTCAACCTGATTTGAAAAGATAGACATGATATCGTGTTTATCCAGATTGTAAATATCACCATAAAATTTTATATCAGTATTCTCTTCACCGGAACAAGTTATGTATTGAATATGGATATTAATCTTTTGGGTCAGATTAATTTCGTTGTTCTCTTTGGAAGCTATTAGTTTCTTAATGTTTAAGCTGTTTTCTGAATAGTATTTATCGGTTAAATATTGTGCTAGTTTATCCGGGTTTTCTAAACGAATACATCCATGCGAAAAAGTCCTGTTTCTTTGTTGAAAAAGGCCTCTTGATGGTGTATCGTGAAGATAAATACTTTGTTCGTTTGGGAATATAAATTTTACCAGGCCAAGCGCATTAGTAGAACTGTTTTTTTGACGAATAAAATATCTTGTGCCAAGAGGATCGTTGCTATTCCAGTTTATAGTTGATATATCAACAGTTTCCTCGCAACCATTTATTATGTAATACCCGTTTCTTTCAAGATAGGTTGAATCTTTTCTTATTTTTTGAAGCATTTCGTTGTCAACAATACTTTTAGGAACGGTCCAGTAAGGATTTGTAATTACTTTCTCGATGTTGCTTGATAATACCGGGGTCGGGGTTTCTTGTTTTCCTACAATAACATTAAAAACTTCTTTTTCCTGTTTTGATTCAATAACATGTAACCTGAATTCCGGAATATTTACAAACAGGTAATTTTCGTCATTGTTTTTTATGTTCCTTAACCGGTTTAAATTTAAACATGCCTGAAAATACCTGTACTCTAGTAAAGATACGAGCGTTTGATGTGTAATAGTATTTAAATTAGAATCTTTGGGTAAATGAAACTGCTCTTGTAATTTATAAATTGCTGCTGAATTATTGTCTGTTGAATCAATCTCGGATGTTTCGGTTATACCTGCATAATAAAGGCCTTTAGCAAGTAATCTGTCATCAATAAATTTGGGGGTTGTATATTTAATAGATAACTGAAGATCTATGAAATTTGGCAGCGAACTGAGTATGTTCTGAAGTTGTACGAGCTCCGGCTGTTGTGATAAAATCTCGTTTCTTAAATTATTTTGATTCAAGGCATTATTTAAAATCCCCGGCAAAGATTCGTAAGATATAAAATCAGTTGATAAAGTATCTTTCTCAATTATGCCTTTATTCAGATACAACATTAACTTTAATGCTGAAAAACTTACTGTAAATTCGAGGTTAATCCTTGTATCAAGCGTGTTTGTTTTAGAAAATTCGGTATTTAATTGTTTGATTTTTTCTCTGCCGAAATAGTCGATCGGGAAACCATAGTATTTCGCACTATCAAGGATATTAATGAAGTTCCTGAATTGTAAGTTGGTTCTCAAATTGGTTGTCCATGCTGGTTGAAATTCCCTCTCTTTATAAAACCTGGATACCAATTCAGTAATCTGCTTGTTTATATTTTGTGTTGAGTAAGAGTCTGGTTGACTAATCATTGAATACAGGTTAATTTCCAGGCTATTTCTAAAATCAAATGAATTATAGTTTATATGATTTTCGTTAAGGTTTACTGATGGATTCTGGTAACTGCTTAAAGCAATCAATAAAACAATAAAAGAAAATTTAACCAGGATATTAATCAGAACTCTGTTAACACTTTGTTTTGTTGAAAAATCAAATTCTAATATGGTATTTTCTTCAACCATTTTTTATTACTTTTTCTACTTTCATATACGTGTTTTCTCATTAAAAGAAATTTATTTTAGATGAACATCAAACAGCTTTTGACCAATAATTAAAATCTGGAAACAAAAAATCATAAGTGTTGCAATATGCACAAATACAGCATGTTACAATAAAAGATTTAGATCGATATAATAGTAGAGATTCGATATAAGAAGAGAGAAAAACTTTCAGGTTTTTCTCTCTTTTTTAAACCATCCCCTGATGGTGAAAATATTTGAAGTAATGGTGCCTGTTATTCGTAACGCAAAGTTTGTGCCGGGTTTGTATTTGCTGCTTTAATTGCCTGAAAACTTGTGGTTAACAATGCAATTGCAATAGCTAATACTGCGGCAAGAGCAAAAACCCACCAGCTTAAATCTGTTTTGTAGGCATAATCCTGTAACCATTTGTTAATTAAATACCATGATGCCGGGATTGCTACAACAATTGCAATAATTACCAGTTTAATAAAGTCTTTAGATAAAATATAAGCAATTTCTGATGATGTAGAACCCATTGCTTTACGGATACCAATTTCTTTTATTCGTTTTTCTGTCATAAACGAAACAAGTCCGAATAAACCTAACGATGCAATTACAACTGCAATTATTGCAAAATATTTTATTAAACTTCCCATGCGTTGTTCTGTTTTATACATGTTTTCATATTCATCATTTAAAAAGTGATATTCAAATGGATAGGATGGAATTACTGAGTTCCATGTATCTTTTAATTTTTCGATAGTTTGTGGTACATCACCCGGTTTAATACGCATGATTATATACCGGATATATTCATCATAACCCACAGCAATGGCAAGAGGCTCAATTTCTGAACGCATGGAGTAAAAGTGAAAGTTTTTCATTATCCCTATAATTCTGCCCTTGCTAACTCCCAGAAAAGAAAAACGCATACCAATAGGGTCATCAACATTCAAAATTTTAAGCATTTCTTCGTTTATTAAAAATGCTCCTGTTGAGTCAGCAATCCTGTCCGAAGGAAAATCTTTAGAGAAACTTCTCCCGTTCACAATAGGAATTTTTAACGTTTCGGTATAATCGAAATCAACAACACTCATGCTTACAAGGATACTCAGGTTTGGATCTTTGCCGTCCCAATCTACTCCACCTGAATTGCTTCCGATATCGCTCGGTAAATGTGACGATGCTGTAACATTCTCAACCATTGGATTTGCTTTAAAGGCATCTTTAATAACTGAATAGGATTTATTGATATCACCATACATTTGAATATACAAAACATGATCCTTTTCGTATCCCAGCTTTTGTGCCTGCATAAACCTGAGCTGCTTGTAAATAAAAACAGTTCCAATAATCAGGATTATGGATAAAAAAAACTGGAATATAACCAGGAATTTTCTCAGGTTTCCTTTTGCAGATAATTCGCTAACGCCTCCTTTAAGTACTTTTACAGGATTAAATTTTGAAAGATAAATTGCAGGATAAATGCCGGCAACTATTCCTGTAAAAAGAGTTATTGAAATAAGGCCAAAAATAAATTCGGGACTCTTGAAAAACTCAAAAGATATTTGCTTCCCCGAGAGCAGGTTAAATTTTGATAAAAGTAATGCCGTGAAAATTAAAGCGATAACAGATGAAATGATGGTAGTTATAACAGATTCACCAAAAAATTGAAGAATAATATTTCCCCTGCTTGCACCCGATGTTTTTCGCATTCCAATTTCTTTTGCTCTTCTTGTTGATCGGGCTGTTGAAAGATTCATAAAATTAATACAGGCAATAAGCAATATAAATAACCCGATAGTTATAAATATGAATACATTCTGAATTTGACCGGGCGAATGCCCGTAACCAAAATATTGATGCAGGTGCATGTCTTTTAAAGAAGCAAGCATAAACTTTGTTTTATAATCACTTTCTTTATAATCATCATCAAATTCGATGTGGCTTTTAACAACATCAATAAGTTTCTGGTTAACAGGAACAGGCTCTGTTCCTTTTTTTAGCTTTACATAAGTTGTAATCGAGTTATTTCCCCAATGATCGTTGTAAAAGCCAATTGTTTTAACAAAATCAAATGGTACAAGAAACCCGAAACGAATACTCGTGTTTGCAGGTATTTTCTTTAATACCCCGGTAACTGTAAATTCGAACTGGTTATCAACGCGAATAGTTTTACCTAAAGGGTTTTCCTGTCCAAAATATTTTTCGGCCATTTCCTTTGTTAAAACTAAACTTAATGGTTTTGTGAGAGCTGTTTGGGGATCACCTGATTCAAGATCGAAACTAAAAACAGAGAAAATAGTAGAATCAACCGCGGCTATTCCTGATTCAAAAAAAGATTTTTCACCATATTTAAGTAACAGGTTTCCCGTGTATGCAAATCGAATAGCATCTTCAATCTCAGGGATTTCCATTTTCCAACCCTCGCCCGAAGGATAGGGCGTAACATTTACATGATACGATTCGCCATTATAAAACTGGTCTTGTTCGACCCGGTATATCTGATCAATTTGCGTGTGAAATTTGTCGTAGGTAATTTCATCGTAAACCCACATGAAAATTAATAAAGCACAGGTTATTCCAAGTGCTAATCCGAATATATTTATAAAAGAGAATCCTTTATGTCTGGTAATATTCCGGAAGGCAATTTTAAGGTAATTTTGAATCATATTTTCAGGTTTAATTTTTTTTAAAGACGAATTTAAAAATGGATTGATGCATTTTATTTTAAAATGATATTAAAGCATAAGAATTAATTGATAATTTTGGTATCGAAGGTTTATTAAAAGGTTTTATTATGAATAAACAGACTTTTCAATTAATTCTTTTGTCATTATTCCCTTTTTTATTTTTTAATCAGTGCTCGGTGTCGCACAAGATAAAGAAAAACCCGAACGATTTAATTCATGGCTATGTAGCTCCTGGATTTGAAGATGTAAAAGAAGAGTTTATTCAAAATTTTATTAAACGGGGCGAAAATGGTGCTGCATTTTCAGTTTATTACAAAGGGGAAAAAGTAGTTGATTTATGGGGAGGTTATAAAGATGCTTTAACAAAGGAACCCTGGGAAGAAAACACGAAAGTGATTGTTTTTTCCACAACCAAAGGTTTGGCAGCCATGTGCCTTGCAATGGCTCATTCTAACGGATGGCTCGATTATGATGAAAAAGTTTCGACTTACTGGCCCGAGTTTGCTCAAAACGGGAAAGAAAACATAACTGTCCGGCAATTGTTGGCTCACGAGGCCGGATTGTGTTTGGTCGATGAAATATTTACAATATCCGATTTAAAAGATTTTGATAAGATTGCAAATATCATGGCCCGACAAAAACCTTTATGGGAACCGGGACAGAGACATGGTTATCATTTATCAACCATGGGAATGTACATGAACGAGCTTATGCGCAGGGTTGATCCAGGGCATAGAAGTATTGGTGTGTTTTTCTCTGAAGAAATAGCAGGCCCTTTAAACCTTAACTTTTATATCGGGTTGCCCGATTCTATTCCTGGTGAGCATATCGCCAAGGTTCTTTTGCCTTCCATTGGGCAGTTTGTTTTTAATATGAACAAAATTCCCGTCAAAATGCGTAAGAGCCTTCGAAACAGGAAATCTGTTTTGGCACAATCATTTAATGTACCCGAGAAATTTTACCCCAATGATGAAACTACCTACAGGGTTGAGATGCCTTCAGGAAATGGAATAGGAGATGCACGTTCCATTGCAAAAGTTTATAGTGTTTTTGCATCAGGGGCAAAAGAGTTACATGTAAGTGATGAAACCTTTGCCGAGCTTACAAATAAAGCACAGGTTCCTCCTGCAGGTGCTTTCGATGAAATAATGGGTGTTGATACTTATTTCTCTGTGGGGTTTATTAAACCCGGGCCAAATTTTGAATACGGATCAAGTTACAAAGCCTTTGGTACCCCGGGAGCCGGCGGTTCATTTGGCTTCGCCGATCCTGATAAACAAATTGGATATGCCTACATTATGACTAAAATGGGAATCTATTTAAATAACGATCCGCGCGAAGTAGCTTTACGAAATACTTTATACAAATGTATTGAGCGAATTGAAAAATAATCGTTTAATTTCCCAGTTTCAAAATTCTATTTAAAATTTATGGTTAGTTAATCCGAATGAACTAATATTGAAAAGAAAAAAATGTAACAAAAATGAAGAAAATTATTATCCTGGGTTGGTTATTTATAAGTTTTGCAGGATATAGCCAGAAACTAAACAGAGCAGGAAAGATTGTAATTGATGAGTTACCAAAAGCCCCTGATCATGAAATAATTAAAGAAAACAACAAATTCAGGATTTATAAAGATTCACTGATATTTGATGGAAATGTTTTATATAAACTGCCCGATGGCTATATTGCAAATGATGAAACTGCCGATGATAACCCGGATAGAATGAACTATTATGATTTAACCGGGAATTTAAAAGTTTCACTAATTAGTCCAAGAATTATCAATTTTAAAATTTCAGGGAATGGGAATTTTGCAGCTTTTTATAACCAGCAAAATATCTTACTGGTAAATCTGAAAAACTTCTTTATAGATACACTAAATGGTTCACACTCATTTGCATTTACAAGTGATGAAAAACTAATCTATTTTGATTCGCGGGAAAGAATTATCGTGTATGATAACTATGTTTATACTTCAAAAGAGTTTCCTGTAATGTTCCTTGATTTCAATTCAGCAATACTTGTAATTACCTCTGAAAAAATAATGAAACTCACCGATTCGGGTTTTATTACAGTTCGTGAATTTTATGGTACTTTTTATGATGCTATGGTAATTGATAATATTCTTTATTTTGTCGATAAGACATCTAAACGAAAAGATACTAACTACAGGTTATTTAAAACATCAGATTTAGTTAACTATGTAATTGTGGAAATGTTGGACTACATGTAAGTTACAAGTAAATAGTATTTTCGATACTAAAGCCCGAAAATCTAAAACCGTAACGACAAACAACTCAATCCACCATCCATTTTTTGGAACTCGCTCATGTCGAGTTCAATAATTTTATACCCCAGTTTTTCAACATTCGATTTTGTTTTTGGAAATCCTTTAGGTATAAGAACATAATCGTTTACCCTCAGGCAATTGGCTGCATAAAGCTCATCCTGTTCTATAATTATTCGGTTGAATGCACTTAGTTCGTTCATGGTGCAAATGCTTTCCTGTATTAGAATGTTATTTTCTCCTAAATAATTAACACCTGTTTTAAAATGTAAGATGTTACAAACAGGAATTACATAAATAGTATAATTTTGTTTATCAAGTATTTCCTTTAGTTGCCTTGACCCGGTAAGGTTTGTTCTGTTTGATAGCCCTATAAAAAACTGATTATCGGCTTGCATCACGTCGCCACCATCAAGTGTTCCCGGTTCTGTAATTGAGTATAGCGGGAGCAATGGCTCAAGAACTTTTTTAATTTCTATTTCTTCACCCAACCGCTTTTTATTTCCCGGCCGGGCAATAACACCAAAGTCTTTTGTAACTACAGCGGTATCTTCAACAAAACATGAATCGGGAAATTCAGGGTCTGCTTCGAGAACAATTAATTCTAATCCGCATTTTGCAAGCGCTTCGCAATATGCATCGTGTTGCTTCAAAGCCAGTTTGTAAGCTGGTTTTCCAAGATTAGCTTCTGTAATTCCACTGGCAAAAGTATGTGCCGGTTTTCGAACTACCGCTTTTGTAAACATAATTTTGATATTTGTTAAATTGTTTTTTTTACTAAATTAAACCTTTTAATGAACAGGATTTCTAAATTACAAAATAAAACTTTATTTATATGAGAAAAATTACATTCATTTTTTTAGCAGCTGTTTTAATTGTATCGTGTCAATCAGAAAAAACAAAAAAAGAAACAGCGATTAAATCAGAGCTTCAGAAAATAATACAGGAGCTTGGTGTCCCGGGAATAAATATGTCTATTTCTATGCCCGATGATGAAATCTGGACTATCTCTGAAGGATATGCCGATAAAGAAAAACAAATTTTAATGAAACCTGAGGATGTAATGTTTTCGGGTAGTACGGGAAAAACATTTTGTGCTGCACTTATACTCCAGTTACAGGACGAAGGAAAACTAAATGTTGACGATTCGTTATCGAAATATTTTGGTAACGAAGATTGGTTTAATAAGATACCTAATGCACGTAAACTTACATTAAGAATGTTGTTAAATCATACAACGGGACTCGAACGTTACGAATTCGATGATTCTGTTGCTATTATGCTAAATAAAAATCCCGATAAGGTTTGGACTGGTGTTGATCGATTGTCTCTCATTTTTGGCAAACCAGCTTTACACGAACCGGGTAAGGGTTGGGCATACTCCGATACAAACTATATTATATTGGGTATGTTAATTGAAAAGCTTACATCTAATGAGTATTATGCAGAACTTGAAAAACGATTTTTTCAACCCCTGAAACTTGAAAATACATTCCCTGCAAATAACAGGGAAATAACCAGATTAATACCAGGTTACACGGCATTTTCAAAAGAATTTGCTGTGCCCGAAAAAGTTTTATTAGATAATGGTAAGTTTGCTTTTAATCCACAAATGGAATTTACAGGTGGCGGCATAGCTTGCACAGCATCCGATTTGGCTAAATGGGGAAAATTGTATTATAGTGGTAAGGTTTTTTCGCAGGATTCGTATAAATTAATGATAACTCCAGCTGATCAAAAAACAGATTTGCAGGATAATGCAAAATATGGTATGGCATGTTTTGTATGGGACGAAGATGGAAGAATATCTTTTGGACATACAGGCTTTTTCCCGGGTTATGTAACTATTGTTGAATACATTCCCGGCTACAACATTTGTATAGCCATGCAATGGAATACCGATAAGAAAAATCCTGAAAAATCGTTACACAGGTATCTCGATAAAATAAAGGAAATAATTAAAGAACAGTAACGTTTAAAACACCGGCTTGCTCTTTTGAATTAGTGAACTTTGTTGTTTTTCTGCTAACCTGCCTGCCGAATAAAGTTTTTTGGCAGGCGGGGATTCCTTAGGTTCAAATTTTTCACAAAGAAAAGAATACTCAGTAAATACTTTGAGCAAATTGCTTTAACAAAGAAACAACCCTGGGGTTACTAAAAAAGGCGGCCCGTTAAGACCGCCTTAAATTACCCAAAAGTTTATTTATTCATAAATAACGTATGCTTCTGTCCAAACGCTAGTTATTAAGGTATATGAAATCCATCCGTAACCAGATGAAGCCCATGAAGTTCCCCAAGAATTCATTATTTTGAAAGCTCCTTTAGCATCGTCGTATCCAACGCAAGCATAGCAATGGCCACCATAGCTACGACCTTTAATAGATGTTTGGATTGCTCCATCAGCTAAATACATAAAGCTGCTATAAACAGGACCAGCAACAATAACAATTTTACCGGCAGCTAATTGTGTTTT